>WLWD01006039.1_pt1 | contig 183873 bp, 164 predicted proteins | sample 6712731 | NCBI WGS metagenome assembly WLWD01 (sample SAMN12718690, study PRJNA576275) | sponge metagenome | isolation source: marine sponge | host: Mycale hentscheli | place: New Zealand: South Island, Marlborough, Capsize Point | collected 2014-11-01 | reverse complement strand
GGGCTCAGTTGGTGTTTTTAGCTACTTTAATTTCTTAGCAGTAAGTGGAAAATAATAGCAATAAGTTTAGTTCATCGTTTTTCCTCGTCCTTCAGTAATTTAGTAATTGTAATCTTCTAAATGCACCTATACTTATTGATATGCTGAGTCAGGATTTTTACTGTTTGTCCTTGTATTATGGCATTCCAAGCTTGTAGTTGCTGAAGCAGGAAAGTTGTTGTAGCTTATTCCATACAATTATAAAACAACTTTCATAAAATGTCTTAGTAAATTATTTTCATTCTCATAAATTAGTTTCATTTTTTCATGGTTAACTTACCTATTCGATCTTTTTCTCTACATATTCTAGACAAAAATACCTTTGTAAATTAGCTTACTTTTAATAATTTTCTTCCTGATTTTAGCAGTTAATTTATTTCAGTTATGGATCACATTATAATGCTGTGATTTTGTGAAGGAAATACAATATAACCAAAATTTAACTATACATAGAAATTTTTGAAAAAAAATCCTAGATCCGCCCCTGACCACCATCCCCTCCACGTCTGCAATCTGAAATATGGTATAAATCGTCAGGCGTCAGCAAGCCCCCCCCCCCCCCCCCCCCTCCACCTCTCTCTCTACTCCGCGCGCCTATTTTTTTTTTTTTTTTTTTAAGTGATGCCGTGTGGGCATGCGTGCAAGTAGTTAACACGTGTAGTTTGTCTCCTCCATCCTCTCTCCTGCTACAAGTCGTGTACGGGTGGGGACTCGGGCGGTTTTTTTGTAATAAGAAGTGGGTCCGTCGTCTCTGCAATTTGTAAGTCGTTACGTGCTTGCGTAGTAGAGTGTTTGGTAATAATGCTCTATGTTTGTAAACTCTGTTTAGTAATGCTCACATAAAATTGGCAAGTCTGTGTGAAAGGTAGTCTGGGGGCACCACCCCTCCACGGAGGGTCTGGTGACTCTAGCACACTCATTTTGTAGTAGTAGGGTATAATGAGTCTTTCAATGATTCAGCCTGTCTCAGCTGGAAAGAACATAATCGAAATTTTTCTGAGTTGAAAAAAAACAACAAAAAAACTGCGATTGTATAAGTTGTTGGGTTTTCTTATTTAGTCTCTAGTCTTTGCCAAATGGTGCAACTTGGCCTTATCTTAGACAATTGCTGTAGCAAAGGCTTATTCTTGTGTAGCCAGTCCCTTTACCAATTGCAACGCGGGGAAAAGGGTCTGATCAACTGACATTGATAAAGTTGTGCAGCTTCCCGCTGCTAATTGGGCTGGGAAGAACAATAGAGAAGACAATAGAGAGGCAGTAACGCGTGGGTGGAGTGGTCTAACACAGTAGCTTAAAGTATGCGAGCACATTGAATTCCATTCACGAAGCAGGAGCAAAAAAAAAAACAAGTCACTAAAATATTAATTAGACCATATCCGCGGAACTTACTGCAATCTCCTAATTTGCTGACAGTGCAAATACAACTTGCTCTATAAAGTTGACCAGACCCTTTCCTAGTCTGGCGTATTTTCTAGAAGTGTTCCTATGCCTATACAACTTTGTGAAGAAAGAAGAGGCAATGTAACAACTTCAAACACAATATAGCAATGTGCAGACATGCTAAAGAATATGGGGAGATTTGTAGCAATCAATGAATACTGCCCCATTATCTTATAAAGCTTCATCATCATCATCATCATTATTATTATTTATTATTATCATGATGGTGACAACTGTTACAATTAACCTTTTAACCACAATGGGTAGGAAAGTACACTGACAGAACTAAGACTAAAATCTTGGAAGGATGCACATAGGTGAAATTGATAATGTTCAATGCAAAATTTTCAGGTTGAATAGAAGCTGCAGATATCATTATGGATCCAGGGATTTTTCTGGCTCACTTGTAAATTGCACCAAAATTCTGCTCGCACCAGTCTGTAGTAACTGTGCACATGTCTCTTTCACAAGCACAGCCTGATCTCATCAACTTTAGCAAACTCAGTTATGCCACAAGTAAATCTATAGCTCCTCTAAATCGCATATTATTCCATACATTTCCTTTCAACTCCAATAAATCAAGCTTCTACTTCAGTATATCTGATTATGATTCCAGCACTGTCAATAACACCATCAATGCATCCAAGTCTGCACTGCGTGAAACATACGTTCACTTTAAATTTGTGCGCATTAGTACAATCTCAAAGGAATGCCAATAATTATCAATACTGTGATCTGATTGGGTGCCGCTGTATGAATCCGATGTGGAGCTCTCACCAGACCCTTTCCTTCCCCCCCACGCCCACATATAATGGGAAGGTAAAGGGTTGACTACGCCAGACTAATTTCCCATGTTGCAATTGTCAAAGGGTCTGGCTACGTGAGACTAGCAAAGGTTGTGCCAGTAGTGTGCTATAGGGCATATATAACATTCCTCTAGTGGTGAGAAGAAGAGGAGACAACTACTTTCTACCTCAAGCATGCAAATAATCAGCCTCTACCCTTAAGAGCAAAGAGAAGATATAGATAAACAGGGAATGATAATAACTGTTTTATTAAGTTAGAGGTTCTATGGTAGCATTATAGAGACAACGTAATGCTCTGATTCTTAGGACTGATTTAAAGGAGTAATAAATCTAACAAGATTTAATATGAAAAGCAAGAAATATTCATTGTAAGAACTTGCAAAAGCTAGCATTATAAGAAAATATAGTGAGATATACACATCGCAAGATCTTGCCAAAACTTGACATACATGCAAGATTTTCTTATCTTTTATTTTCTTGTATAATAGCTCAATATATGGAAAGATCTTTATAAGATTTTTTTACTAGGGGATATCTCTCCTGCTAGGGAATTATTTAATGAATGTCTTGTGAATCTTGAATTTTTTGTATGTTCATTTCTTGTGCAGCGGTGCTTCAATAATTCTTGCTTTCACAATACCATCCGTGAGTACTTCCTGACTGAGCACTATTCTTGAAAAGCTTTACTTTACTTTCACCAAGATTGAAATTCTTTGTTGAAATGCCTGAGGGTAGCCAGATTCCCAGACTCAACGGCATACTTAGCAATCTTGGCTCTATGCTCTTCAACAGCGGCGTTGGCTTCTTAAGTTCCAATCTCTGCCAAGCCAGTATCTTTACTGCTTGGCAAGCTACTTCGCTCGAGATATTTTAAGAGTGCCATAGAATTTCCATTGCTGAGTGAAATAGAGTTCACTTGAATAGAATTTGAAGATAATATTTGTCACACTTCGTAACGTTCACGATTTTAAAGTCGCAAATATTTCCAGAAGTATGGTAAAATTCCTGAAGTCCTTTCCCTGGCAACAAACAATATTTTCCTACACAAGTTGTGTTCGTTCCCCCCCCCTTTTTTTCCCTTATCCAATTTTTTAAACACTGATTTTAATGCGGTCATTGCATGAAACACACAAGTATAACACCATTACGGTACTTCTATAGTCCATTTAAGTTGAGTTGGCCAGAAAAAAAACTGAATAACTTTTGAACAAAAGCAGCTAAGCATTTAGGTCTGCATCATTAGAAAACTCATGCTGAATTCCCCTCAGTATACTTATAAACTGGATGGACAATGCTATTCCAAAACTTAATATAAACGTCTATGGGAAGAGAAAGCTAGCTTTCTTGCTACACACACCCAAATTAGTCACGCGGTATTCCTCAATTGATATTGCAGAATGTTTTCAGTAAGCACATAGCAGCTGCTTCTCTGGTGGCTACTTTTCTAGCTTTGTATCGCTTGGAAACAGGCTAGGAGGGTGTCCTGTTTGTGTCTGCTTATCACTACCTGTGCATAAGAAATATAAATTTAGTAGAAAATCAACAAGATTCATTGAGCAGCACCTGAAGAACTTGACAGACTTAACTACTTATTTACAAAAGTTTCAGCATTAATGCACACCTACGTGACCTTCCCTTTTTCACTTGCAACATTGATGTTCTCGCACGTAATTGCCTTAGATTTGCATGACTAAATTGCGTTCCAGTTTTGTAATATGTGTATTCCTCTTGCTGTGCTTGCAGTCGTGCCAACTTAACTTTCACAGACTATTATTTGTAATACCAATTTTTCATTGATGCAGTACTTTCGTTTTAATATTTTATCCTAGGTATTCTTCCTTGTTGAAATCAATAAATCCATAGGATTCACTTTATTAAAGTGCACCTGACTACTGCCTTAGATAGGATGCAGCAACTTTCTCATTGGACTCCCATAATAATTGTCAGTTGTGAATCAGCAACATAGCTAATGCTTGTAGTGCATGCACTTGCTGCTGTCCAGTGCCATAAATAGACATGTTTGAAGGTTAAGCTAATCTTGATATTAACAAGGCTTGTTAGTTGTGTCATTAGCAGCATGCACTCAAGAGTGTCAGCTTTTCATGAGCAACTGTGTGCTTTTTTTTTTAAACCGTGAGGGATTCACTCTCCAAACTACATTTATTGAAAGAATATCGTGTAAAAAAGTACCAATGCACTCCACAGACAACTGCATGCTAACTTGTACGCTTCATTCACAAGTAAATAGTCAAAAATCATATATAATCAATCTTAATGTTTTGTTAATGTTTTAAGCATAGGTATAATACAGCTCCCGCAGCCCCGCCGGCTTCCTCTGCCCCCTCAGCCCTGCCGGCTCCCTCAGCCCCGCCGGCTTCCTCTGCCCCCTCAGCCCTGCCGGCTTCCTCTGCCCCCTCAGAAAGAGAACTGGAGAGAAGGAGGAGGAGGATTGCATTTGAGATAACGCAGAGGGAGAGAGAGAGGAGGGAACAAGAGAGAAGACAGAGGCAGAGAGAGAGTGACACAAGGAGATGGAAGGAGAAAGAAGAGATGAGGGAGAAAGAGATAGAAAGAAGAAGTGTAGATAAGAAAAAAAGGGAAAAAAATAGAAGTACTTGAAAATGAAAACTTTTTAACTAATTTTTATCATTTTCAACTAATCTTTAATATTCAAATTTTCATGATTATTTTAATCAATATAAAAATAGATTGAAGGGTATTTGAACGATTGAGGGTACATTAAATTAGTAAGTTGAAGATAGACTATGAAACAAGCATGGAAGTTCAGTTGTATTCAGCAGATGTGTGAGCGAGGACAAATTGTAGGCAGCACTGTCAGCAGCCTGGCATAGTCGAGCTCAACCAACACCATCACGAAAAGGTAGTACTGCACACATCTCAGTCTCCATGGCTGGCTTCATTGAAACAAGAGTGCTTTCATCTAAAAGATAAACATAGCAACAATAAAAAAATAATAGCAAAGAACATAAAAATATTTAAATGCATAATATTAAATAGTAGACTCTGAAATTAAGCTGTATAGATTGAGGTTAATGGCATACACCACAAATAGCTTGGTACACTTAAAGCTGTGATCTCCTTGCCAATGTGACCCTCCACAGCACTTCTAAGCAGCAACGGTCCACAGCACTTCTAACCAACAACACTCCACAGCACTTCTAACCAACAACACTAACAACACTACAACACTAACCAACAGCAATGGTCCACAGCACTTCCACAACACTTCCACAGCACTTCTAACCAACAACACTCCACAGCACTACTAAGCAGCAATGGTCCACAGCACTTCCACAACACTTCCACAGCACTTCAACATTTCCACAACACTTCCACAGTACTAATAAGCAGCAACATTCTACAGCACTTCCACAGTACTAATAAGCAGCAACATTCTACAGCACTTCCACAGTACTAATAAGCAGCAACTTTCTACAGCACTTCCACAGTACTAATAAGCAGCAACATTCTACAGCACTTCCACAGTACTAATAAGCAGCAACATTCTACAGCACTTCCACAGTACTAATAAGCAGCAGCATTCTACAGCACTTCCACAGTACTAATAAGCAGCAGCATTCTACAGCACTTCCACAGTACTAATAAGCAGCAGCATTCTACAGCACTTCCACAGTACTAATAAGCAGCAGCATTCTACAGCACTTCCACAGTACTAATAAGCAGCAGCATTCTACAGCACTTCCACAGTACTAATAAGCAGCAGCATTCTACAGCACTGCAAAAGATAAGTTCATGTTTATATATTATTCACCCCTGGAATATCCTCACATCATAGCTTGGTACAACATAAATACATCTCACATGAGAAAGGATCATCACTGGAAGCCATAGAGTTGAATCAACACTATGGCTTCCAGTGATGATCCGATACAGGTGAAGAAAAGTCCAGCGGGTGAAGAAGAAGTCTTGCAGGTGAATAAAAGAAGCGCTAAATCCTGCAAGTGAAGAAAGAAAGGAAGGAATGTCTTGCAGGTGAAGAAAAGCAATGAAGTCCTGCTGTTCTTGGTTGGAAGTGCTGTAGAGTGGCATGGAGTGGAACTAGCAGTAGAATGAAGTGAAGTGAGCAAAATGATGTGATTTGGTGCCATGGCAGTTGGTATTACTCAGTTTGTCGTTTCATCCTTTTTGCCTCATTGGCTTTCCTCCATGTAGCCAATGTTCTATCCTTCTCTTTCTCAAACTGCAGTAATACCTCTTTGTCATCAGCGTAAGGGCAATAGATATGCTTGAGTGTGTGTGTGTGTAGACCAAAAATTTATTTTTTTATCCACAATATATTGTGAACAAAGGGGTTTATATTGTGTAATTATTAACATACAAGTGTTTTTATTTATCTCTTGTCTGTAGAAACCTGATGAGAGACGTTTCTCCAGTAACTGTTATGTTGAAGATTCTTACATCAATTATTTTGTGATGTCACTGCATTATTTTTAATGAAGTCGAATAGTTTCGAGAAACAAGCTATTATTCATTTGCGGCTTTAGTTTCTTGCCTATCTAGCAGCTAGGGTTGAACTGATAATGTCCAAGAACCTTGTTCCACCACTAGACATTTAAGGTTGTGCATCCAGTGCCCTTTATAATTCTTAAAACGGCACAGAATTGCTTTGTAGTTCAGCCAATGTAATGAATCAAGGGGTGGGAGGGTAGAGCATATGCACCAAGAAAACTGGACTTCAACTGAGCATCAGCTAGGTGTACAGATTACTTGTGCGCATGCCCGAAAGTAAATCCAAAACAAGAGCTGCAGCACTCTGTGTGGCGGGGTTAATAAGAATTCTATTTTGACGATTTATACCAAATCCAGATAACGTAAAACATGGAGAAGGAAGTTAGTACAAAATCTTTAGGAGCTGAAGATGATAGTGGCGACGATTCTGATAGTGGTGAAGAAGGGGGAGAAATCATTAAAAGTCAGGTAAAGTAAAACTTATAATAATATGGAAGTAGCTCTTTTTTAATCGGAGAATTCATTACTAAATATGTAAAGACAGGACTTACTGATTTAGGAACGGAGCGTTAAACTCCATATTGACAGCATTGAGAGCTCATTAGCCCTGTACAGGAGTAGTTTTGCTTTATATTTTTGTTGGTTTATCGTGTGTTGGAATTGGAGTTCATGTGAAGTGAGTGTCCCTTGCACGTTTTCTCTTGTGAAGACGACATCTAACATTCATTGCACAAGCTACATATCAACTTGCATGAGTTACATATTGACATAGATACCATGCCCAATAATAGTCTGGTGGAGCCAGACATAGATACCATGCCCAATACTAGTCTGATGGAGTCAGACATAGATACCATGCCTAATACTAGTCTGGTGGAGTCAGACATAGATACCATGCCTAATACTAGTCTGATGGAGTCAGACATAGATACCATGCCTAATACTAGTCTGGTGGAGTCAGACATAGATACCATGCCTAATACTAGTCTGGTGGAGTCAGACATAGATACCATGCCTAATACTAGTCTGGTGGAGTCAGACATAGATACCATGCCTAATACTAGTCTGGTGGAGTCAGACATAGATACCATGCCTAATACTAGTCTGGTGGAGTCAGACATAGATACCATGCCCAATACTAGTCTGGTGGAGTCAGACATAGATACCATGCCTAATACTAGTCTGGTGGAGCCAGACATAGATACCATGCCTAATACTAGTCTGGTGGAGTCAGACATAGATACCATGCCTAATACTAGTCTGGTGGAGCCAGACATAGATACCATGCCTAATACTAGTCTGGTGGAGTCAGACATAGATACCATGCCTAATACTAGTCTGGTGGAGTCAGACATAGATACCATGCCTAATACTAGTCTGGTGGAGTCAGACATAGATACCATGCCCAATACTAGTCTGGTGGAGTCAGACATAGATACCATGCCTAATACTAGTCTGGTGGAGTCAGACATAGATACCATGCCTAATACTAGTCTGGTGGAGTCAGACAAATAGATACCATGCCTAATACTAGTCCATAAATAGATACCATGCCTAGTATACTGTCTGTGGAATCAGACATCAGTACCTAATACTAGTCTGGTGGAGTACCATGCCTAATACTAGCTGGTGGCTAATACTAGTGGAGTCAGACTGGTGGGTGGAGTCAGACTAGATACCATGCTAATCTGTCTGGTGGAGCAACATACCATGCCTATACTAGTCTGGTGGATACCTAGACTAGATGACCATGCATAGATACTAGCTGGTGGAGTCAGACTAGATACCTGTGGAGTCAGACCATAATACTAGTCACCATGCCTAATACTAGTCTGGTGGAGTCAGACATAGATACCATGCCTAATACTAGTCTGGTGGAGTCAGACATAGATACCATGCCTAATACTAGTCTGGTGGAGCCAGACATAGATACCATGCCTAATACTAGTCTGGTGGAGTCAGACATAGATACCATGCCTAATACTAGTCTGGTGGAGTCAGACATAGATACCATGCCCAATACTAGTCTGATGGAGTCAGACATAGATACCATGCCTAATACTAGTCTGGTGGAGTCAGACATAGATACCATGCCTAATACTAGTCTGATGGAGTCAGACATAGATACCATGCCTAATACTAGTCTGGTGGAGTCAGACATAGATACCATGCCTAATACTAGTCTGGTGGAGTCAGACATAGATACCATGCCCAATACTAGTCTGGTGGAGTCAGACATAGATACCATGCCTAATACTAGTCTGGTGGAGCCAGACATAGATACCATGCCTAATACTAGTCTGGTGGAGTCAGACATAGATACCATGCCTAATACTAGTCTGGTGGAGCCAGACCCACGTAGCACGTGGAGGGTCTGGGGACATGGCCATACCAAATTTGTTCTGGAGGAATGTGGAAGTGGTGAGTGCCCCACCTCCTTTATACCTGAATTTCTACCGCAAATTAGCCATGATTGCTAAACCGAGCGTTGAAAGGGTGGTTGACACACACAGGAATTTCTATTTGTGGTTGAGGAGGGCTATTCCCGGTAATTTTCTAACAGTAATTGACCGCCGCAATATATGTGCAGCAGAACAAATTTGGTATGGCCATGTCCCCAGACCCATTCCTAGCGTAGTGGTTCGGTAAAGGGTCTAGCTACGCCAGACTAACCCAATACGTCATTATTTTGGTCTTAATAGCTAATTGGCGCTGAGGGTTCACACCTTTGATGCTTCATTCTTTATGTGTTATCTCCCATCCCTTCTCCCCCTCCCCCCCCTTTCCCCCCTGTCTGCATTTCCAGTCAAGTCTTGTACACTGATTAAAGTTGCCTTACTATAGACTTTATGCATTTTGATTTCTGTCATCAGGAGTTAAGTCAGTGTTGTGAGATTTTCACTTTACTGATAATGCTCTCTGTAATGCAGACTACTCCTGAGTAGGGCCTGCTGGTTTATGCTCGAAATTTTTAGAAATTTTTTTATTAAACAAAAAAATGTGTTAGATTAGTATATCATTCCATACATTTTCTTGTTATTCTCTTATTATTCCAATTATAAGAAATAGCGACGATTGCAATAGCTATATAAAGTTGTTACAATAATAAAAGTATCAGTTTCTCTTATTGATATTGAATTACAATATAGAGGATTCTATAGCTAGCTAATCTTTCAGTGAAACCTTTGAGCATCCCCATAAAAAAATGTTCAATGAATGGAGTAAATAAACTCTGCTGCAGCTGAAAACAGTTCAATTCGTGAGAAACCTTACCAGCCATTAGGGGGGAAATGTGGATTACAGAATTAAAGAATTTTAATATGCTCAGCAGTGGATGCGCCTTTTCTTTTCTTCCCTTCAAATTCGTAGGTTGGATGGTAATAATTTACATCAAATTCTGATGTGGTATGAGTGTTAAGTTCCTCAAGAGAAACTGTTTAGCATAATTCTCCAGATGACTTGCTGACTCTGAGCCTGAGCTGACAGCTCTCCCATTTTTTTCAAACTTTCTTCGTTAATTATGGAAGTACAATAACCAAGTGGCCAACACTAACCCAGCTGCTTTAATCATGTAATGAAGATATAAAATGTTATGTCTTTGTAAAAGGAAAAAAGGGGGGGGCGGGGCAGGGAACCACTATTTTATTTTATCAGTAAGAATTATATGGACTGATTTTTTCTCATTTTCCCTTTATTATTCTTTTAAATGCTTATATTATTCTAGAATTATTGCACTACGCTATTTCATGTCTTATTATTCCAGAAATAAATGCTAGCATAATTTGGCAGGGCCTACTCCTGAGAGTATTTTAATTCTGGCATTAGTTTGCATCAGTTTGGTTTGCTTGCAGTTGAACAGGTTCTTCTCAGAGCTGAATGTGGACGAGATCAAGCAGAAGAAGCGTTTGTATATGGATAAATTTAAGACTCGTCGCAAGAGGAACCTCCCTCAGCACCTGCATTCGGTCATGGGCAGTGCTAACTGGAAGCTGGCAAGAGGGCAGACTGAGGCAGCCGTTAAACTCTGCAAAGAGGTCATCAGACAATGTATGTGAGCAATGTATAAGAGATTGTGCGTGCATGTGTGTGTTTGTATGTATGTGTGTGTCAGTGTGTAAAGGGTCTGTCATTGTACTAGTATGCAGCTGCTTAAAAAAGTGTGTTTGTGTGTTTGCATTGCAGCCCCCCACTCAGTGGAGCCTTACTTGACGATGGCCACAATATTTGAGGAGCAAGGGGAGGACCAGGAGCAACTGAAGGTCCTTCTTGTGGCCGCAACCCTGCGGCGGAGGGACTATGACATTTGGCTCAAGTGTGCCTACCTGGCCAAGAAGTTGCACAATACAGAGCTGGCTGAGAGGTGCTTCTCCAAAGGTAATGGAGAGAGAGGCATTGATAGAGTTGGTTAAAGATTATAGTTCTAATTCGAGGATGACAATGTGTGCATGTTTGGTGCTGGCTGGGTTAAGTTTTGCTAAGTAGGTGGTACAGAATTAAGTATGCTGTCCAGATGTTTTAAAGTTTGACCCTAAAATAATTGCTACGAATGTTGTTGTTTTTTGTGTGTGGTGGATTTTGGTACTGTTCCACATCACTTTCACCATATTAAAATCTACTAAAATCTAACCAATAGAAAGGTGTGATTAGGTAGTATTTAATGTACATATACTCATTAATATTCATGAGATAACAGTTTTTGCCGTTAAACAATCAGTCACATGGTACTAATGTGTACGTGTGTGCATGTCACACCTATCAATAGCTTAAGAGGCAGATGTAATGAGTTGGACCCTCATTTATAAAGGTTTTATCTTGGGAAAAGTGGCAGTCTACAATCACCAGTGATTAATTTTTAAAAGTGTATTCATTTCTTGTAGCTATAGGGCTAGACCCTGGCAATGTCGACCTGTACTTGGAGCAGTTTGGCTGTCTGTCTGAGCTGGGAGAGCACAGGAAGATAGTGGAGTGCTTGAACAGTGTCATTAAAATCCTTCAAGGCTCTTCTTCGTCTAGTGGAGCAGCTCAGACTGGGAAGAGCATTCAGAGAATTGTAGCTATCACCAGAGAAGTAGCTCAAGTGAGTGACTTGGAATCTTTCATGGTTCCCTCAATAGCTTGTGATTCTCTTCATTCATTAGGCTGTTTTTAACTTTTGCTTACGATATTATTTTCACCCACAGTATAAATAGTGCACATTACTTTAAAGCATGTCATTATGTGTGAGTTGTTTTTTTAATTCATTCGTGTAGCAATCCATTCATTCTTTATTTACTGTTTGTATAAGTGTGTGTGTGTGTGTGTGTGTTTGTGTGTGTGCTATGTCCCAGGCTCACCATGCTCTGCATGACACAGATGTGGCCTTGCATAAGCTGCAGGAAGTGCTGGCCCAGTATCCCAGCTGGATTGACCCAGAGTTCCTCAACATTTTCACTGAACTCTCTCTGTCCAACCAGCAGTATCAGAAGGTTTACGAGGTAAATTTTTTAAAATTTAAAACCCGAGCCCCAATTGGATATGTTTTTGCTGTTTCCATTCTCCTTATTACTCACACTTTTATTAGGCTATAACTAACTTCTATGGCATGCTTGCTGTTCCGAAAGTCAAAGATGGAGGGGAGGGGAAAGGGGCGGAGTCTGCCAATCGTCTGCCAGTTTCTGTGGGGATTAGTTCTGACTACATGGCAGATTTGACGCGTGCCCTGAGGCTGTCCATATCTGGAGACAACATTGACGTGGAATTGCCGCAGGATGTTGGGAAAGTGGGGGAGGGGCCAGCTACTTTGGTGGGAGGGGAACGCATGCCAACACCCAACTTGACCATTCCTGACAATGTTCCACTGGATCTGAGGAACAAGCTGGCCATCGCCATGGTGAACAGTGGTATGGGCGTGCCCAGTGTAAGTGTGAGCACCAGATATTGTTTATTGTTTGGAGTTGCCATAGTGAGGATATAGTATGTAATTAACTCTCAGTGCGCATGTGTGAGAGGGTTATAGTAGTCATCCTGTCAGTCTGTCACGCTCTGATTTTGGAGGTTACTGTCAATTAACTGTTGATTTAGGTATGAACTTACTCAGAACAACAATTTAAAACCTATTATTGTGCTTCTTTTTTTAATTTTGAGCAGATTTTTGACTAAACACGAAGCTATCAGCTCCACGTAAGTACTAGCATTTGAGAGTTACGCCCCTATCGTCTCACTCTTAATCATGTGAGTTACGCCCCTATCGTCTCACTCTTAATCATGTGAGTAAATAATTTCTTGCAGTATGCGATAGTTGAATTGGAGTTTTGTGTTGGAACTATCGATGAGTGTCCCTTGCATGTTTAGTTTCTCTCATGAAGACAGCATTTACATGTGTTGTTTTCATTGCACAGCTATATTGATACCTGATTGGTGTGAGAGAATATTTTGTGACAGCTGGCTGTGTAGTAGCACCTTATTGGCATGAGAAGGGCAAGAAAAAGACTGGAGTAGTTTATGTGAACCTTTACACCCCACAAGGATGATTCTGAGACTTCACACACACCCTTGGTGCTTCATTGGGTTGGTAGTACTGAGGGAAAGGGGTGTGGTAGTACTGAGGGAACGGGGTGTGGTAGTACTGAGGGAAAGGGGTGTGGTAGCTTGGCAGCATTGTGAGACTTCTACTCCAGAGAGGTCAGGGATGGGTTGCTACTCCTAGCCAAAGCTAAGAACTTCTAAGTATTATTATTATTGTTGTTGTTGTTGTTATTTGTTATTATTATTATTATTATTATTATTATTATTATTATTACATGCAGAAATTACTTGAACCAGTTTTTTGCTGTCCTGAAGAGAATGGAGATTTGATCTTGGACCTGGCAGAGGCCTACTACACTAATGGTAGGAGTTATGGGTGAGCGAGTGTTGCATTTTACTAAACAAAACAAAACAACTAGTCAATAACACTGATGTACATATCAGCTGACAAGTAAGCTTGTGGGTGCTATACCCTTTATTTTACACCATTTTATGTCCAGATGAAGGTAAGAAATTAGAACCGAAGGTGTGTGTGTGTGTGTGTGTGTCTGTGTGTGTGTGTAGCCCAGTATGCGGAGGCGTTGCCAGTGTTGTCGTCATTGGTCAGGACGAAACAGTACTCCCAGGCAGGGGTGTGGCTCAAGCAAGGAGAGTGCCAGCAGATGTTGGGGGAACTAGAAGATGCTATCGTGTCGTACAGCAAAGTTCTCACTCTTGCTCCGAACCACACAGACACCAGGTGCGTTGGCATGGTGAGGGGAAGCTTGAACATGTGCACATGAAGTGGGTGGAGGTGGGGTCTGGTGCAGGAGAGGGGCGGAGCCGCGGGACTTATGGGCAGGGGGAGGAGAGCGGATTGGGGGAGAGTGCGTGTATCTGTTGTAATTTCACACAAGTAAAGAAAATTCTATGGAAACGTACATACGTTTGAAATTGACAACTCGTTCGTCTCACACTCTCTGATCTGTTGCCCTTTTCCTGTCATTACACACATACATACTCTATGTTGTTGCCCTATCACCACACACAGACACACACACACACAGACATACTCTATTAATTGTTGTTGTGTGTTGCCTTAGGTTAAAGTTGGCGAGTGTCTACCACCAGCTGGGTCAGGTAGAGGATGCCTTGGCTGTCCTGGAAGATGGGCCTGGAGATATGGAGGAAGAGGAAGATGATATGGAGGAAGAGGAGGGTGACAGCCAGGCAGTAGCTCTAGCCGCTGGTGAGGAAAATTCCTCTTCTGTACCAGTGACTCCTGAGAAGAAAGCCAAGATGGACACCTCAAAGTCAACAAGAACGACTGCTATTCAGGTTTGTGTATACTATGTGTTGTTAGTGTATGTATGTATGTATGTATATGTGTATGTATGTATGTATATGTGTATGTATGTATGTTTGTTTGTTTGTTTGTATGTATATGTATGTATGCATGTGTGTTTTATGTTTTTATGTATGTCCAATAAACTTCTTGCTTCAAAGTCCTTGGGTCACTGAGGTCAAACTTCATTGTGATTTTTCATACAAAAAATAAACAATAGTCAATCTGTGTATGTTACATGTATGTGTGTGTGTGTGATAAGACAGTGGTTGTGGGTGTGTGAGGATGTGCTCGTGCAAGCAAGGTGTGTTGATGACAGCTTATGCCATTTGTATTACTGTGTGTGTGTGTGTGACTAACTGTGCTATCTACCAAGTTTGTGGGTGGTATGTGTGTGTGTGTGTGCATGTGCAGGAGGTGCGAGTGGCCATGCATAAGTACAAGCTCATCCTGTCCACCAACAAGATGGAGGAGTGTGTTAAGACGGGTGAAGACCTGCTGGCATTCTACTTCAGAAATGTCTACCAACAAGTCAGCATGGAAGGTAATGAATGAGTGACTAGCAAAGCAGGGAAATAGGAGGAGTGGTTCGAATACAATACATTCATCTACTGAAGGAAATATTCCAGGGAAGATTCTGAATATTACAAGATAATCAGTCGCTCTGTGTGTGTGTGTGTGTGTGTGTGTGTGTGTGTGTGTGTGTGTGTGTGTGTGTGTGTGTGTGATGTAGCTAAATATTGTAGTACATAAGTATGAGAGTAAAGTGGTAGTTCCAGTGAAAGTGGTACAAGTTTGAATTCAGAATGTCGACAGATTGAAACTCCTGGCTTACCACTTAGTCTGAAGGTGGTTGCTTTCTGAGTATGTGTGTCTTACCTCAACAAGGAACTCCTCCTTCTCTTTCAGACCCAGAACTGAGTGATCAGGTTACATGTCTGTCATATAGCATTTCAATTTCGGCAAGAGGTTTTATTTGCTATCTTCTTATCCTCGTTAACTGTTTAGGATGTTTGTGTTTGGTTGAACCTCTTGTTTATCATGTGGCTCCAATTAAGCATTAGTTTTCAGTGGTCATGAGCTTTTCGTCGAAAGGCTGGTCGTCTTGGTGCACCGGTTTTTTCCTCTTCCGTGTGATTAGCTCTACCAATGGGCCACATGCTATTGTGAAGGTTTTTGCTTGACCAGGCTTGTAACTCCCTTTAATAATATTTTTTCCCCTGTGGTACTTTTGAAACCAAAGGAAGAAGGGTGGGTTTATGTTTAGTGGGAGGAATGGACTGGCAGGGAGATAAGAATGGTGGCCACATAACCACAAGCCAGTATTAGTTTGTGTTGTTTTTTTTTGGGGGGGGGGGGGGGGAAGGTGTTTAGTTGGTTGAAACCCAAGCTTATGTAATTATGATGTTAGGGAAATTCCCTCTTTTTGCCGTACCAATGATTGCTTCGTCATTGAATAGCAACAGCATATACCTAATTATACGCACTCTATACATTAATGCTGTTCTACCCCAGAGTTTGTGGAGAGCGAGAAGTCCAGAAGGCTGAAGTTCAGAATTCACCAGAAGAAGCTACGCCGTATGTCTCGAGGAGTGTCTCACCGTGAGACAAAGGAGGTAGAGACTCTGTTCTCTCAGGAGGAATGGCTGGAGGTTTTGGAGAGAACGTGTAAGGGACTTCTGAAGCTTGACCTACCTACATCTAGCGATCGCATCACTTACCTGGTCTTCTGCACTATTAACTCTGCTAAATTCAAGGGAACACTGGAGCTGGTGTGTGTGTGTGTGGGTGGGTGGTTGGGTGTTGTGCATGCGTCTTTAATTTGGTAAAAGGTTGCATAGTAAGCAGTTTAGTGTCTCACAGTTGGTGTCTTGGTATATAGCAAGAGTGAATGATTTAGTTCTGTTCTATATGTGGATGTAGATGTGTTAATATGGTGTGTGTGTGTGTGTGTGTGTGTGTGTGTGTGTGTGTGTGTGTGTCATAGAGAACCATCTGCTTCTGTGCCTCTGTTTGCTTCATTATAAAAGACTATTCTGTGGCATTCTTTGTTGCCAAAGATTACCTTTATCATGTGAGGCATTGAAGTTGTTGTTGTTGTTGTTGTTGTCAAATTGTCATTGGTAAACGTGTTCTCTTGATTGCCTAAGGCTATTATCCTCCTATATTGTATTCCCCGCAGAACCCAGACTGCACTCACGTTTGGAATATAGTTGGTCTTTTGCCACTCAATGACTTGAAGGACAGGAAAATTCTCCAAAGAATCTGTTACAAAGTAAGACAGCTAAACACTGACTGACTGACTGACTACAACTCTAATGACAGGACTACAGCAATACTATCCTTACTGTTTCAGTCAGCTTTATTTGTTGAAATTTCTCTAGTTTGGCTGAAATTACAGATGAAGTCACTGTTTTAATGTCAGTCTTGTGGTGTTGCAGAAAGCCAACAGCATGACACAGATGTGTCTGGGCAACCTCTACATGACCAGTGCATTCAACAGTGCACTGTCTTCAGCTGTTTATATTTACGAGAAGACGTTCAGGGAAGGCGGCTGTAAGGACTACGTCCAATGTCTGTGCTTGGCTATCTCTTATTTCAACCTGGCCAGTCCTATCAAGAATGTGCACAACAGAAATGGACTCGTTTTGTTGGTGGGTGTGTGTGAGGGTGTGGGTGCATATATGTATGTGTGTGTGTGTGTTGGTGGGTGGATGTGTGTGGAAGAAGGAGAAACAGTGGCGTTTGAATGGTGTAGGATGGTAAAGATAGACTTAATTACGTATCTTGTCTATAAGACAAAGTCATGGACATACACTGTAAAACAATCAAATAAACCATTTTTGTCCTGTGGGCGTGGGTTGGTTTGTGTGCAAATATTTACAACTTTTGCTCACCCTGTACATGGGACTAGGTGGGTGGTCAGAGTCCATAGTAGTGAGGAAGTGTGGCAGGTTGGTAGGGGAAGTTTGAAGGCATGACACAACTTGGCTATGGTGCATGTCAGCTGCAGGCTGCAGGTCAGAGTGGTGGTGTAACAATGGAGGCAGTGGGTGGGTGGATCATAGGGCAGGGTTTGTTGTTGCCATAGTCTGAGTGGGTTTCTGTGGACAGTATTTGCTTTGAGTCTTCTATGAACTGGCAAGAGAATTGCATTGCTGAGTATGCACTTGCTGGCTGGCCTGTGCATGCTGAAGCCATGAAGGAGTTGGCATGGAAATGCTTATTATATATATATATATTTAGAGTTGCACTGATATGGAAAATGGCCGATATTCCGAAAACTGATGTTTGTTTGAAAATATCTGCAGATACTGATACCGATGTGATGGTTAAGGAGGGGAATGCAAGTGTGTATAAGAGAGGACATAAACCACAACCATTAAAAAAGGAAACCCCCCAACCCCCACTAGCTAGAAAGCCGGCTCTAGGAATTGCAAAAGGCTCAGATTTGCAGCTAACGTATAGAATGTTGTAGAATATCTGCAACCTTATTGATTTTGTGGAATGTCGGTAGGATATAGGCTAAGGTACTACTGATACCAATATTTATTTAGAATTAATCAACCGATACTGATACAATTATCTATGCAACTCTAATATATATATATATATATGTGACAGTACTTGGGAAAAGGGAAAATTGAAAAATGAGTTATTTATACCACTGTGTAGAGCACTTCATATGGAGTACTTTGGTACCAAGTTTATAGGCAGGCGCTGCTTGGTTCACTAAATATACGAGCGGCAATTTAATCAACTTGAGCACAGTTATTTCGAGAAAACTGCAATTAAAACTTCTTATTCAATTTCTGGCGGAGTTAACGTTGAATTCCGTAATCTAACCAGAAGTCCGGTTACGGCCCTACTCAGTTCAAACCCTATGTTGTGTAAGGGTACTAAACAGGTATGGCTTTAAGTAGCACTAGATGAGTATAGACATAGTTTTGCAGGCCGTTTTGTGCTTCTTTTTTTTTTCGGTTTCCAACAGTTTGATAGTTACAGTAAGTCATGGTAACTGTAATACAGTCACTCTTTTTTTTTTAAATGATCAACTAGTTATTTCACTGGCTAGCTAAGTTTAGGAATATATTTGTCTTAAGTGTGTCAGCCAACTTGTTGCCTGTTTTGGAACAAATGAACAATGAATAATAGTAGGAATCTCTTTAAATCAAGGAACAAAAATGATGGACTTTCACAATGTGTTGCCTTCTCTTGTTGCAGTGTGACAGAAGTCCTTATCATCACTGAAACCTTTGTCTAGTCAGAGACTTGCTGATTCTTCCAGTGTCTACACAATAATAGTCCCAGGAGAGTCTCCAGATCTGCAGACTCCCAATTACAAGACCCCATAAATAGCATCATCAACTTATATAGCTTGATTATTCACGTTTATTATTTCTATTCTGTTGCTGGAATGCTATAACAAAAACTTATAAGAATTTACCCGCGATTTTCTGAGGTCGAGGTAATTTGTTGCTAGGCAACAAATTCACCCACGTTTTCAATTACTTGCGGGTTGGATTTCCGTGCACGCAAGGAAGGTCAAAAAAGAGAATAAAAGGTGGCTGTGTTTAAACGGGGCGCTTGGACCTTTAACAACGGTTTCAGCCACTCAAATTTGGTGTCAGTGTAGCTAAAGGGTAGGAGATACCAGTGGGCCAATAAAAAGAAGAAAAAAAATTTTTTGTCGGTGTTCGGGCTCTACTGTACATTTTTGATTTTATGTAATTGGTCCCTTTTCCCAAGTACTGTCACATATATATATTTATTGCAGTTTTGATATTTTTAATTGAATATTTCCGCATCACGCGAGCGTTCTGTATTCTCCCATATTGTACGGTTTATATTGTACGGTACACTACGCATGCGCGTATCGAGTAAAATCAATGAAAATTGAATTGTAACCGGTTGAGAAAAAATATCAAGGCAGCAATAAATCACTTATCACACTCGTCGTACAATATGGGAATGATATTTTACTCTCACGCCACATTTTCACTCGCCTTTGGCTCGTGAAAATATTTTGCGTGCTCGTAAAATATTTTCCCATATTGTACTCTGACTCGTGCTATAAGTATTATATATATATATATATATATATATATATATATATATATATCAGACATAGAGCAAGCACTTGCATTTTAAGCACTGTCTTTCAACTTGTTCTTGTGCTTAACATTTTAAATTTAAAAGTTCTTTAAGCATATTGTAAAGCACTTAACCACAATTTGTTTGTAAGCTCCTGCAAGCGGGACAGTAAGATAAATGTTTTCATCGTTTGATTGTGCATCGAGTTAATTTCAGCTGCTTTTTTAACATTGCACTGCTGAGCTAAGAAATGTCTACTCCAAACCCCGGTAAACACCATGCATGCAAGACTGTAGCAAAATCAAGATGCCTCTGTCAGCGTGGACGACAAGATTGAATATCTGGGAAAAAGTGCGGATGAGAAAATGTGCCCACTTATTTGCAAAAACATGTATCCATTTTTTTGTTTGTTGTTGCTGTTGTTTTTTTATCACTAGTCGAGATTCCTGAAACATCAGCTCAAGTGGCCAGCCAGTCCACATGAAGATGTGAACGAACTATGAAATTATATGTGTGTGCGCATGTATTCAGAACTTATGTGTGTAGATATCAGTCAGTTAGATATATTTGGTCATAGTTATATTTAGTATCAGTCAGTTAGATATATTTAGTTGTTGTTCAGTAGTGGTTACCGAGTTTATGTGTTGATTGTATGATTAACACTTCTTATCCTAACCTACGGGGGAGGCTACTTGCTGGGAAGTGAGAGAGAAGGCCGGGATCTAAATAGACACTTGTCAAGATATTGTTGATGAAAGGCATAGTCAAACTGGATGCCTGGGAGAGCCCTGGTGTTGGGGTTTGAAAATAACAGTGTGGTTAAAAATGTCCGATATACTTGATTTCTAAACCCCACAGAGCATGATTTACATGAACAGATTCATGTAACAGACCAATCGGATTGCTCGCATGTGATAGCTACGTTCCAAATATATTATATAATTAATATTGATGTCCAGTATTTTGAAACTAGCTCCCCCAAATATATGTATAACAATAATGTAGATTGACACTTTCTCTCCTAAAGGTCCTTTGCTTTTTTCCAGACCCCTTTTGGTGAGAAAGTGTCAATCTAGTTTTTATGAAGGGTCAGAACTTGGTAACAACAATGTAGCAAAAAATATCACTTGTTGTTTATTTGTTGTTGTTTATTTATTGTTGCTGTTTATTTATTTTTGTTGTTCTTGTGTGCCTTCTCTGACTTATTCTCTATCTTGTTGATGTGTGTGCTTAGGGATCTGGATTTCTACATACATATGCCACACTCCGTGGTGTCTGTCAGGAGTCCATGTACAACATGGGGAGAGCCTTCCATCAGCTAGGTAACCCTCTGCCCTGCCCCCTTCTCTCCCCCATCCTCCTTGCACACACATGCACATGCATGCAGACATACGATTATGTATTCAGTAGTGGAGGAATCATTATGATGATTAGTAATTGTTGTTTGGATGCATGTTGTCATGGCAGCATGACAGCCCATCTATGAACTTGGTGTGAGTGGGGTCACTAGGACTCGCTCGTTCACGGTGTTTCTGCAGACGGACAGTCTGGTCTATGAAAGATCTCGTGCTCTGGTATTTAGTCTAACAATTACCTCATTGGTATATAAGTGGCTATTAATATAAGTGGCTATTAAAATTCTTTGAACAGTTGTTGGACTTATCTTAATATATCTCGAGTCATTAGCTTAATTGCATAGTTAGAATTCTTCGATCACATTTTTTTAAAATTGCCCTTTTTGTTGTTGTTGTTTGTTGTTGTTTTTAGTATGGAAATGACTGGTATTAATGTGATACTTATCCCAAGTGGTTATCTAGTTGTCGACCTTGAATTTAGAATTGTTAACATCATGTGTAAGATTGGCAGCACTAATAATGAAAGTAGTAAACTGCATTGCTTGGGTTACATGTCTAACTGATGGTAGCATAAACTTCTGTGTGTTTGTGTGTACTATGGCACATTGGGCCTTGTAATGCACACTTTTCTCATGGTTTCAAACGGAAGGTTCTTATCGTTAAAGTGATTGTGTGAATTACTATGCAATATGTAGTGAGTATTTAATAACAACGTCGCATCTTCAGGGCATCTAGGACTTTCAGGTTTCTTCTCTCCACTTCAACATAATGTTTACTGAGGTTTTTTTTTTTTTTTTTTTAAATCTGTATGTGGACACTTGGTGCATTGTGTGTGTGTGTGTGTGTGTGTGTTTTCCCTTTACCATCTACCACAATGTTGGCTTTTCTGGAAGATTTCGTATGTTGTTTGTTTGAAATTCCCTCTCCTTTCTTAATTATCTGTATTATGTGTTGTACCTTTATCCAGGCATTCTTCACCTGGCAAGTCATTTCTACAACAAAGTACTCACTTTGGACCCTGAGTGCAACAACCCTGAGGTTTGTGTGTGGGGGATGGGAGTATTGTGCTAGAACACCTTCTTTGATAAAAACCTAGCATGGCTGATTATGGTGTGACCAGAATGAAGCATGTAGTTTTGTTCAGTATCAAGTGAAACATTTTCTCTGAAACTCATAAAATTAATTTTCAAGGGAAGTAAACAGACAGGACTGAACTATAATTATAATGCCTTTTGAATAGTCACATTTTATTCACGTCATGGTTTAAAAAAAAGAAGACATGCTCAGTTTGATTTTATCTTTTATGTGAGTTTGTATTTTATTGTCCACACATGCACACATGTGCATACATGTTCTTGCTTGTTTATAGTGGTCGGAGGCATCTGATCTGCGAGGAGAAGCAGCTCACAATTTGTCTCTCATCTACAGAGCTAGTGGCAATGGTGTGCTCGCCAGACATCTCCTACACTTGTACTGCACAGTGTAACCATGGACACACATGCGCGTAACCATGGACACACATACGATTCACAGGACAACAAAGCATTGGAAACTTACCAATCATACGAGTTCTAATATTTTCGTTCTTCTTATATTTCATTTATTTATTCCGGAGTACGGTTGTAGTTGTGTAGGGTATACCAACAAATCAAATCGTATTATAAGATGGACAAATTGCAACACAAGTCTTCTGGCACATTAAATTGTTTAGTTTACACTTCAAGACATGTGCAGCTTGTGGATATATTGGGAAGAGATGGATAGTTTAGGAGACATCAGATAATTTAGATGTTAGTAGTTTGGTGTCTACTTTCATGCGTGTAAAGTCCTCGAGGTCATAATGTAGATTCTACTGTTCCCAAAATGAAGTCCGTTAGGAAATATTGATAGTGATGTTGCACTGGGCATTATTGCATAATTACTAATGACAGATAACCACTTACAAATAATAAGCCTTGGTAGTTTATTAAATGCTTATTTTTATTGTGATATGTATGCAAAAATTTAAATATTGACAAAATATATCAAAACAATCGATTTAAAAAAATTTAGCATAGGATTTGGTGTCACATCAGGATCTACAACTATATGTTTTAAACATCACTGCTTTTTCTTGCTCTCTCCTTCAACTTTGTATTTCTCTGCCAACAATTTGACATAATCTTTGAGGGGAGGACTTGGTGGTCCCACATTTAGAACTTTGTATACTTCCTGTATATCTTCCTCTGGTACTTCCTCCTCCACCGCTTCCATTATTTCCATGATAAGTGGGGCCACGTCAGGTCCAAAGGGCGCCCAGCGGAACAGTGTTGCAAAGAAAACATTGAGCTTGACTATTAAGCCCATAAAGAAGGGTGGAGCCTTAGAGATTTTGTATGGCCATCCCTCAAGTGCAAACAATTTTTCCCACGACATCGGCTCTCCTCGGAAAGGAAGAACTTTACCTCCCACTTCCTTGACAGTGTCGGGGTTGGCCAGCTTGCATTCGGCGTTCACCAAGGCCTTGGACAAGTACTCCACAGGCATGAATGACACTGGCATCACAGAGGACATAACGAGAGAGGTAACCTTGCCGGTGAAGAGAAGATCCATGAAGGGGCTATTCTTGCCCAATATGTTACACGGCCCGATCACACAAGTATGCAGTCCATCGACTCCGTTAGCCTCGGTTATTTCGCGCTCTCCTTGGATCAGTGCATTCATGAAACCAGCCAAGACAGGTTCTTTAGGAGCATGCTTCATGTGGAACCCAGACACATGGACCAGGCTCTTCACCTTGGCTGCTTTTGCTGCCCTGAGGATGTGAGTGAATGCCATTCTGTTTTTACTATAAGTTTCATCTTTATCCATAAATACATTTGGTATAAAAGCTGCTGCATTTATGACTGAATCCACTCCTTGAAGGGAGCTGATAAGCCCATCTAAATCTGCAAGGTCCACTTGAATAAGACAATCTACATCAGGGTTCATTCTTTCAGGACGGAATTTACGTCCGAGCACAAAGACGTAATAGTCACCCCTTGACACAAGCTCGTTCACTATATGGCTGCCAATGAAGCCAGTGCCTCCTATCACTGCACATATTCTCTTCTTTGGGTTGCTACTCTCTGATTGTTGCTGTTCAGACAGCATTTTTGCAGGAGGTTGGATGACTTTTTGCGGGATAAACTTGGGGACAGAGTCAATTTTCCATTTCTTATAGCGCTGCCATAGAAAATGAACTGTCATTAACAACACAAAAAAACACAAGATGTAGCCAATTTGGTTGCTTATGGGCTCATACACTCTCTTGAGGTCGTTCCCTTCTAAATCCAAAAGCTGCGAAAGATACGAAGCTCGCACCACTCGATCGTCACGAAGGTCCGCCATCTTTCCAGCCAAACTTGAACTTTGACCCTGAAATTCAATGTGTTTCCCGATTGTGGTCGAATTGTTATTAACAACGTGTCCATCTTCTTTCCAGGTGAGCGATAGCAGAAGTCTCCGTCTCCCGGAGAGTCGAGTACTGGCTTTAAGTTACCGGCTCTCTTTACATTAGGTGAGTGCCAGTTTTATCTATCATTTGGTTGTCTTCGTGGTGAAGGGAGCCGGTCAGTCAGTATCTTCAATTACTTCTTGTGGCCCACACCCCACAGATTACCGTATACGAATAAGGCGGAAACGTTGTCAACTTGAACTCGAAGAAAGTAGGAGACAAGTATATTATGTCAGTTGGTGTTATGAACATGTCCACACACTCTGAAGGTTTCTTGACAGATCCTATTGACAGGAGGTTTGAATGTGTCTATGATGGATGTGAGCGTAAATACAGGTCAATGGGAAACTTAAAAGTCCACCTCAAAACCCACCAGAAAAAGTTTGACTTCAAATGCGACTTTGAAAGTTGTGATAAGGCCTTCCTATCTTCCTATAGCTTGAAAATTCACAAACGAGTACATACTGGCGAGAAGCCCTACGCATGTCCATCGGACGGTTGCGACAAATCTTTCAACACCAAATACCGGCTCAACGCTCACAAGAGGCTCCACACCGGAGATACATTTGACTGTGAATATGACGACTGCAGCAAGCAGTTCACCACCCGTAGCGACTTGAAGAAGCATGTACGAAAGCACACAGGAGAGAAGCCTTACCAGTGCGTTGTTGATGGGTGTGGCAAATCATTTAGTGCATCTCACCATCTCAGAACTCATACCCAGCACCATGAGTCGTCTAGTTATGACTGCCTGGATGGGGGCTGTCCAGAAAGATTCAAAAACAGGGAGGATCGTGACGCCCATATGCTATTGACTCATAGAAGAGAACCTTCAAGTCTTCAGTCGAGTGACCACTTGCAAGCTGCTGCTGCTGATACTCCGTCCATCAATGAGGTAGCGCAAGCTCTTAACACGCTGCAAAAATACTTTGGAGGATCTAGTGGCTCTTCTCTACCGTTGGCTGTGTCGAATAGAAATAACGACACAAATGAAGGGAGTGCAGGAACTTCAACAGCCTCACCTCGGGTAATGCTAAGTGCTGAGCAGTCGCCTCAATCGAGTATCGGAGAAGGCAGCTTTGTGGACTCAAATACACAGCATGATAGAGTGGCAGTGCTTGCACTGAGTGAAAATGTAGTTTTGTCTTCTGGGGATGCCATCCCGCCAACAGTTACTACAGATGAGTATTACCAGGAGTCTATGATAGTCGACAGTATTGTTGGCCAACTCCCAGTTGCCGCTGGAAGTGGAGGCTATCGTGGTTTTCAGAACCCCACTTCTATTTCCGCCGCACCCTCTTCTGTACAAACTCGTATTGAAACAAATCATTATACAGAATCAAACTACATGGCGTCCACAGTGGCAACTAGTGATAATGTTGCAGCCAACCTTCTAGACCTGCTTCAAACTCCATCAGGTGGTGGCAATGTATCCTCAGTTGCTAATAATGCAGCTGACATAAGCTTTGGCTCAACGTGCAGCACCACGCAGACTCCTCCTATTGACCTAGACTTGGATGCACTTTTAGATCCGGGGTTTCTCGAAGGATTAGGGCTTTCCTCTTCAGATTCAACTAATTGTTCTACAAATTTCATTCATTCTAATCCTTCAACTTCCACAGGATTAAGCAACTCAATGTCTTTGCAAGGGAGTACAAATATAGGAGTATATTCTGGACATAGTACGGCTGTACAGACAGCTCCAGTATCTGTGTATGATGCAGCTACTTCATCGGCACCAGGTGGAAGCAAGAGGGACCAGATATGCCAGACTGATATACTTCCTGCTTCCTGTTGTACTTGGAAGATGGAAAATGATGGGGAGTGGAAGGTGGAGTGTTCTCATAGCTGTTGCAGTAGTTGTCCATGTGGTTCTGATAACTGTAAAAACTGCCAATGATATGAACCGTCTTAGATTGTAATACCCACTTGGTCATTGTTACATGTCTCATTATTATGATCCTCAATTTTTTTTGATTGCGTGCTGACGTCAATTCAATTTCACCCTAGCTCACCCAACCTCAATTTTTTATGCGCATGTGCAGAGTTTACGATTATTGTGGAAAATTTTGCGGTAAAATCTTTTATAATAAAGGGCTTAATTTGCAGACATTCCAGACTAAGTTGCAAGGTTGCTGCAGTTATTGTATAGAGTAGAACTGAAGAAGTCGCTGTACGTTTGTAGTCGGACACAAACCATTTGTAATTCTAGCAGCGATGAGTTTATCGGAAAAACTTATCGCAGCTGCAAAAAGTGGCAATTCCAGGGAAGTTAGAAAGTTGCTCGGACGAGGTGCTTTATTCACCAAAGACCAGGTGCGTTTAAGAGAGTTTTCTGTTCAATTGCTAGAACTCTAGGTTTATTTGACTAAATACTTTGTGCAGTAGTTACTAATGAATAGCATTAGCTAATCTTGCTCTACATCGTTTAGTTTGGCAATACCGCTCTTCACGAAGCTGCGTGGAATGGTAACAAAGATATTGTGAAAGCCCTCCTGGGTGGATTTTGCTTTGTGGATAGTATCAATAATTCTGGGTTCACTCCTCTTCATCTTGCGAGTCAAAATGGCCACTCCAAAGTCACCAAAATTCTTCTGAAGTGGAGGGCTGATCCTACTCTCCTCAACCAGGTATGTGTGTGTGTGGCAAAGTGGAGGAGTGAAAAAAAAAAAGTATGAAAGATTATAATAGAAAAAAGTAAGTCATCAGTAATTTGTACATCTTTTAAAACAATTGAGTGAAGCAGCTGTTGCAGGTTATAAATACAGTATAGATAGATTGTAGCAGAAGAAATCTAGTGGCATCGAATATTTATTACAAATGTAATATTTTAAGTTGTTGCAATTGTGCATACATTTAGAATTGCATGCAAGTCAGTGGGAAAGAATTGTAACGACATTCTTAGTTCATTATTGAAATTATTTGATGAATGTGCATAGCATGGGGAGACAGCGATGCATTTGGCAGCTAAATACAACCACCCAGCTGTAGTGGTCGCCTTCAGCATTTTCAAAGTTCCAATGGACATCAGAGGCAAAGTAAGTGAAGACCATCAGTCTCGGTGAAACCGTCACATCGATAGTACATGTACGCATGCTTTGTTGACTGTGTCCACATGTGCGTCGTGTCTCGTCAGCGATAGTGTATGTTGTGTGTTTCGCACATGTATAGAGTGTGTGAATCTATATGGACTAGCCGGCCAACATGCCCACAACATGGCCCACAAGGCTCTCTGTCTCACACACTTGTTGTTTTACTATAGGATGGAAACTCTGCCCTTCACATATCGGCAAAGCTGGGGAACATGGAGGTGATGAAGGCTCTGGTCCACCAGGGAGCCGATCCTCATGCCATTAATGTGGTAAGTGAACGTGTGCGTACTCACCTCCATGACAGCCAATTCCAAGTCCATGACAGCCAGTCCCAGCTGTAGCAAATCCCAGTTCTCCTATTGCTTCTCTAATTCCAGATTGCAGTCAAGGCAATTCCTAACGCCTTACTCACATGTACCCTCACTCACACACACCTTTAATCTCCCTTTTCTTGTTTTGTTTGTGCAGCAAGGGATTCGACCTGTGGATTTCTCAGAGGCAGGCAATTACAATAACTGCACCAAACTTCTCCAGACTGCTGCAATGGTGAGTCAGTGTGGGTGGACCCTGTATGTCCCAACACTTGGAAGTACCCCTGAGGCAAGCCCATAGCTGGTGCAATGTTATAGTTTCACATTACATCATGACGAGGAGCAAACAGTAATGTAGTAATGAAATAGGATCGGACATTGTTTGTGTGTCGCAGGTCGCTGTTGCTTATGAACTTGAATATCATTTCTAGATAGCCTTTGTATTTTGCTAGGGGTGAGCATATGAAGTACACAAGCCATGCTGCACTCTTGGTTGATGTTTACTGAGATTTCCAAATTTTAAACTTAGAAAATGTGAAGTAGTTCTTATGTTTACATTCTTGGAATGTCTTCCAGTGCTAGATTGTGCGGTTCAGTTGAAACACCTGATATCAGTTTGTACCTTTGATATCACCCCACAGGTCAGGCTACTTGTGGGTGCTACTTCACAATAGAATGTGAAAGACAAAGGTGTTTGCAATTATGAGATTCTTGTTTAATCAAAGTGTTAAATGTTAGGAGTTTAGTCTTGATGATGTCATCATCACAATCAGTCAATGATGTGCTGAAAGTGATGATGACATCATCACAGTCAGTCAATGATGTGCTGAAATGGTATCTGATATAGTCACGTTTGCCTGGTGCGGCTGACTATCTGCCATATTCAACTGTGTCTGTGGCTACGGTAGTCACTACAAGTCCCATTGTTTTTGTCCAGCTTGTTGACCTTCCTTAGTGTCAACATCGGTAGGAGGCAACCCACAAAACGGAGTTATTGAGTCTGGGGAGAGTCGCTCATGGGTGTAATCCCAACTCATGTTTTGAAACATCAGATGAATCTCATCTCCCCCAGATCCTTCATTACCTTTGTCGGGCCTTATGAACCAACAAGGATGGGAACAACAGAAACAGTGTAGTATTGTAACATGGCGTGCACTGCCCACCAATGCCGCTTGTGCTTGAATCTGTAACTAATCCGTGGGGACTAATTTGAGTTTGGCCTTGCCAAAAGAACAAACGAGGCCTAGTGCATCGCTGGAAAGCGAAATCCAAGCTTTCATCTGCCCATCTTCAATAGTCTTCAATCAATCATAATCATTGCTGGTGGTCGATAGGTGGTGGTTGTGCTGCGTCCTTCAGGGCATATAGCCTCATGATTTCACTGAAGTCACAGTTGTGGTGGGAGTTGTGGTTGTCTGGAGGGTGCCCCGACTGGCAGACAGACCTTTGATGGACACTCAATTGGGAATTATTAACTGCTTGAATGCCCGATTAAGATCTAGCTTGTTTTTTTCTGGTTTGAATTAAAAATTAAGAAAATTCAAAATCTGCTGGATATGAATGGGATGCTTTGTGGGTGTATTGTAGAAAGTCAAGCCGAAGTCTTCGTCGTCTGCCTGCGATGTGCAGAGATCCAGTACATACAGTTCCTCTGCTACAGACATTGCAGTAAGGACATGTAGTAGCTAGGGGTTGGAGGAATTGCATGTGACACATCTGCATGTGTGTGTGTCTTTTTGGGCATGTATGTGCTAATAGTGTGAGCTAGTGGGTGTGATGACATTTAGGATGTGTCACGTGATCTTCAGGATATATTATGTAATCTATTTGGGATGTGGTCATAATAAGTGTTTGCGCTCCTCTTATTTGCGTGCTATGATCTGTGTGCGTGTGTGTGTGTTGTTTACTGTTTCAGGCTGCAAAAATGCGAATGATGAAGGCAATGGGTGTGGCGAAGAGCAAACAGCGGGAGAAGTCTGCTAAAGAAAGGAAAAAGTGAGTCCTCACCTTGCATGCATGGGAAGTGGCCAGACCGGTCGAGCATGCTGCAGGAAGCTGGTGGCGGAGTTGCGTGATGATGTCATAGTGTTTGATTTCTATTCCACATATTTTGTGAATGCTGTCAGGTTGCTCTGTCCGTGGGACAGTGTTTTGCAACTGTCAGTGAAAGCTGTTCTTTAAAGCATTGTTGGTTCTATGATGTGGCAAGCCTTGGCTGTTCATGTCAACCTTGGCTGTTCATGTCAACCTTGGCTGTTCATGTCAACCTTGGCTGTTCATGTCAACCTTGGCTGTTCATGTCAACCTTGGCTGTTCATGTCAACCTTGGCTGTTCATGTCAACCTTGGCTGTTCATGTCAACCTTGGCTGTTCATGTCAACCATGTCCATGAGACAGCACTTTTAAAATGCTATTATTGCTACTGCTGTGGCCTATCACTTGTCCCTTACCAATTGTAATTATAATATTTATTTGTTATTAGGCAATATAAACGTGGAGGTTATTATTCTGAAGATGAGTCCATTCATTTTCGAGCTGCAGTAAGTGAAAATATAAAACATTGTATAAATTATTTATTGCTTGAATTTAATATGCAAAATGTGAAATTTGTGTAGACATGTTTGTCTTCAGCTTAGTCAGTAGAACCAGGGAGGAGTGGCATCGTGTGTATGTATATGTGTCTGGTCTAAGGCTTGCAGTTTGTTGTGCATTGAGCATGCTCGTGTAATTGAATCAGTCTGGACTGTTACATAGGGAATGTTACAAATTGCGGACAGCTATCGGAAAGTGAGAGAGAGAGTCAGTAAGAGAGCGAGAAGTAAGGGCTTGGAGAGTTGGACAATGCTGTGCGCTGTAACTTGATTGTCTGTATTACTTGGTGCCCATAACTGAAATAAAATAAAATAACAAATTAACAATTTAATGTGCAATAGATTCGAGCATTGACACTCCTTGTGAAGTAGCTTACCACACGTCTTGTTTGAGGTACCTTTCATTTTCACTTGTTGGTTGTTGGGGGATATTTAGCCAGCTGATAGACTGACCACTGTTCGACTAGGAAGTTATGGTGGTGGAGTTGTGCCATTCTTTGTGGTCTAAAAGGAACACATTAGTTGGCCACATGTCTTCAAAGAATGTGTCAAGTTTGGTCAGAAGCCATTCACATGAAGCTAGGCTGCAAGGTCGGACTCTGTAAGAGAGCTATGGCGTGCATTCCCGAGTTCCTGCTGTGTGTGTAAAAAGTGTCATTATTGCTGTCTTTGCCTAGAGGAAGTGGGTGTGTACCTGTGCTTGTGCGAGGCTTATTGATGTCGGTGTGGGAATGCGCTATTTGGATGCCGGGCGGCACACCTTTAATACCTTGTGCATGCCAGTCATGATTTCTCGAAGACATGACGCACACACACACACACACACACACACACACAAGCTCCAAAGCTACTATTGAATAACACTGTCACAGAATGGATAAGTTGTGATGTATGTAAGAGTGTCTTTGACCAAGTCTATTTTCTTTGTTGTTGTGTAGGATGATCCCAGCCCACCTCCTCTTCCTCGTCCTCGGTTCTCCGCCAGCCAGGAGATGCCCGATGGGTTTGCGTATGGAGCGTATGGAGCCATTGGAGGAACAGAGCACTCTGTGTCTCCTCTCTGCAGTTCCTCCTCCCCGGCCGGCTCCCAGCAGAGCAAGAGTGCCAGCATTGACCAGCTGCTGAACGAGATAGAGCGGGAGTACTGTGGCCCTAACTACAGGTGAGTCGTAGCTGACTCGTCATGTTCATTTATGTAATCATTTCAAGTTTGGACTTTGAATTCCACCAGCTTCCCCGGGATCCTGTTTTCTTCCTCTCATTTGGCCTGCCTTTGTCATTATTCTTTTAGTCGGTTTGAGTTGACCTCTTTTCATAGAAAACTAGTCACATTTTTTGGGTGTTTTAAGGAGACTTGTTTTCCAACATTGAAACATGTCTGCCAAAGAGCAACCAATTGGATGGGGTGTGGCTGAGAATTGTTGTTGCCGTGAGACAGGATATTAGGTCAAATCTTAGAAACCAGAGAGGATTGGAAGTATATTTCACTATCACCTTGTGGATGATTAACTTTCAGATTCCAAAATCCCCCTCCCCTTCCCCCCCCCCCTCCCCCTCTCCTCCCTTACTTGAGGCTAATTAGAGGTTTATATGGGTTTCAATGTTCTGCTTGAAGAAGCATGTAATTGACCTCTTCCACCTTGAATTTTTTTTTCTCTCTCTCTCTTTCCAGTTACACACCACAAGGCAAGGAGAAAGGGTACATCAAGCCTTATGCAGAAATCCACCAGCTCCACCCACCTGGCATGAGTCACGACCAGTCCCTACAGCACCTTGGGGACAACTCCTCCAATGGGATCGGTCAGCCACTCCTTTCTACGCACGAGGGAAAGATCAGCCATAGAAACTACGACATCCTAAGGCCTCCGACGGACGGCAACCAGAATGGCTGCTTGTTGGAGCCTTTCAATGAAGACTTTCATCACGGTGGAGAAGACCAATCTCAGTCTGGCTGCAGCGACAGATCGTCCAAGTCTCCTCCCCACACCACGTCATCACAGAACTCGCCTTCTATTCGGGCGCCTGAATGGCAAGGTAACCATAACGGCAAACTTCGCCCGGAGGACACGGACACATACGTCTTCATGGCTCCAGTGACGGACTTTGGATCTGATCCGGCCCTTGATGCCAGCAGGAGTCCACTTATGTTCCAGTCTGAGATGGTGGAGTCCGACAGCAGTACCAGGTGGGTCTCACTAGCCCGGTCTCACTAGCCAGGTCTCAATAGCCAGGTCTCACTAGCCAGGTCTCACTAGCCAGGTCTCACTAGCCCGGTCTCACTAGCCCGGTCCTCTTATCAGGTTTCAAGTTGATTGGGTTCACGTAAGGAAGGCATGAGACTCTAAGAATTTCTCAGAATGACAAGAAGTGGTGGTGCCTTTGGTTCCGCCAGTGTCTCGTGAACACATTATATTATAGTTTTTTTTCCTTCCTTTCTTTCTTTCAGTTCTCAAGTGCATCCTCAATCCAGTGCTCTTTCCCCTTCCCTAACTGGTGACGACGCTGGTAACAAGAATTCCAAGAAAGGTAAGTAAGACATTGTGTTGGTGGGGAGTAGAGGAGATGGTATATATTATATATATTTTCCTGTTTTGCTTTTCAGTTTGATAGAGGTACTATATTGAATGTTTTGATGGAAAATAAACAGTAGGGTGGAGTGATATCCTTTTGTAGTGCACTTTGGCTGTTTATTATCTTTTACAATTTTGGAAATTTGAACATTAGCTGCCATTTTTGGGCACAAAATCAGCCACCATTAAGACTGGGTTTGTAATCTGACCTGTTATTTTGTAATTGGCTCTCTTTGTGCACTTGTTACTGAGTTAACTCGAGCGAGAGATAATCATGACACTTGTTATTAACTTGGGCGTGGCATTGCTGTACCGGGTATCATTATGATAATTCTTCTCTGCCTTGTTTACAGCTGTCATATGCAACTATCCCGTCCATACTCTGACCAGACACGAGCCTGATTCTTCTAGAGTGCCAGTAAAGGGAATCTTGTCTCAGGTAATTAATACTACGTAGCTAAGTCTGGGGTTCTGATAGTAGTCATATGGAAATTCTACTATCAAATTAGGAGCAGTTTCAATCAATCATGTATAATATTACACGAGTATATACAATGAGAGCATTTTTTGACCCAATCACCCCCAATCCTAAAATCCCAAAAAAGATCGTGGTCTGGCCAGTCCTGCCCAAATAGTTGTGACGTTAATGGAATGCAATGTAGCACCTGTCTGGCTTTCCAAGGGGAGTGGCTAGCAATCAATGTTAAAATGCATCGCCAAGTTTAATTATACATTTCCTTTCTTACCATCTTTCCCAGTAACTATTTGCAACGCTGTCTGGTGAGGTTTCTCTCAGAGTGCATGTTGTCTACTAACCAGAACTTGTTGGTTGTTAACCTTAGGGCATTTCAACTTGCCAGTAATGACTTCCTTGTTCACATCGAGTGAGAGTCTGGGTATTCTCCAGTTGTATTTAATAGGCCAGTAGATGTTTAACCTGCCTTGACCTTGTGCCAACCAGATTAGGGCACAATAATGCACTGTTGGTCTGTAATGATTCTGAAAGGAAATGTTGGGTGGAAGCTGTGAGATATCAAAGAGAGAACCTTTATTGTATGGCTTGTGTTATAATAAACATTTATTCTTATATTTGGTCTCACACAGTCTTCCGTGAATGAAATGGAGAAATCACTGCTTGAGAAGTATCTTCAAGACGAGTTGGAGACCATGAGACAGGCCTTCCAGATACGACTGGGTCAGCTCGAGAAACGCTACAAGAAGCAGCTCATATCAGAGCAGCAGCGCAAAACACCCAAGAAGAGACTCTCCGGCGAGCAATCCGCCAACCCATCCTCCTCCTCTTCCACCAGTGAGGTAGTGCGGAGAAGGCACCCCAACCCCCAGGCCATCTCTGGAGGGAGCCAAGTGAACGCCAGCAAGCGCAGGAACAGCTGGCACAGCTACATCACGTCAGAGCAGGAGCTGGAGAAGTTGGCACTTCCTGACGACCCCCGGAGTGGCTCGTCTCTGGGGATCGACTCGGACCACTACATCACTGACGACAGCGATATGGAGGCGGAGCCAGTGCTTCCCGGGGAAGGCAACAATGACTGCAAGGAGAGCAATGAGGTCAACAGAAAGCAATCTTCTTCCAATTATTACTTCAGCGATGCGCCCGAGGGAAACAAAATGGTAGAAAATAACCAGAGACTTCATCATCAATATCACCATCACCACCGCCAGCAGCAGCAACAACAACAACAACAGCCAAATCACATCTATGCACAACCCAGAAAGATGAGGGTGCGAGTGGCTGATGGGTGGAGCCAACAAAGCCAGGGACACTACAAACAGCCCAGGAAGTACCCGAAGGAAGGCTTGAAGGGAGGAGATCGGTCTTGGAGGGAAGGCTCTGGGGAGAAGGAGACTGGCAATGAGCCCCATCTCCCTCCCATGAGTGACGATCTGAGCAGAGAAGAAGACAACATTCCTGTCGATGACGAGGCCAAGATACTCATTCAGAAAAAGATCGAGGAGTATCGAGAGAAGATGATGCAATACTTCCAGGAGAAGTCTGAAGCACAGATCTGCAACATCGAGGAACGATACCTCAAGCAGATGGATGAAATGAAGAAGAAGTATGACTGGAGGGCTTCACAGAAAGTGTCTCACCTGACCAGCAGGATCAAGGACTTGGAGAACATGCTAGATGTCCAGACTTTGGTCTAGAACTTTCTGTGCATGTGTTTTTGTGTGTGTATGTTTGTGAATTCTTGCTCATTATTTAAGTGTCACTAGCCACTCCTCAGACACTCCTCTCATATACAAATTATCACTCACTCCTTTTTATTTACCTGCAATCCAACAGAGTGCAAGTCTGTAGCCAGTATGAACATGGAAAAATAAATATTATATCTTTATATAAAATAATAAAAGTGACGCACAAGGTATTCAGATGACTACAAATAATAATAAAATTTTAAAAAATGCAGCACTGTGTGTGAAAGGTTGACAGAAGGGGGGGGGGGGGGAAGAGATTAAATTATTTCATTAAAAAATATATTTATAGTTCACTAGAAGAGATGGCTGGTCTGAGAGAGATGGTAGCGAGTAAATGCATCGAATAAACTTGGGCTGAGGTAGTAGAGCCTGCCCAAGATAGCACCTTGCCAGTCTAAATAAAACCACAGTCTACGCAGAGGAATGCCTCGAACCACGACATCTGCACATTCCTGCAAGAAAAGATACAAGTGTGTGTGTGTTTGCGTTTGATGATAAAGCAAGGATGGAATATTTTACATTAAAGCAGAGCTTTTCCAGCCTATAATATAACAAAGAGAACACAGACCAATTATTTGTTTGATAACAAATGGGGGAATGGGGCACTAATTGCAAGGCCGGCCAGTAGTGGGTTGTGCACTCAGGTTAGTAGAGAGCTGCAGGGTATGTCTTCACCTCAGGAGTTCACTTACACCAACCAGGTGGCAGCCAGGAGAGGCAGGGCAGCGGCCAGCACCAACCAGGTGGCTAATGGCCGCCTTGGTCCTCACTAGAAGACAGACACACGGCTGTTATTGTTGCTCTATTTGTTGTTGGTTGCAGGGGGTTTCTGGTTAGCCTCGCAATTAGGACAGAGTATAGGTTTGTGGAACTCTCAACCACATAAATACCCACCTCCTCCTCCTCTTCCTTCCTATGAACTATATGACTGGCATCTTGGAACAGTGGTGCTAATCAATTAATGTCTGGCAAAGCACACATTTCACACACAAAAAAACAAATATCTACAGAAAAGTAGGCATAATGGAGCCACTCTTTCGCCGAGTCTGAGACAATGAGAGGGTCACATACTTGAGCTGCCAAATTGAAGCTAACACGGGTTACCGTATCTTTATTAATGAATGACGGAACGAGGTATTTAGGGGAATGTAGCGATCGATGACTCAGACTATACCGGCAGGGAGGCCACCACCTCTCTCTCCCTCTCTCATCCGATGCTTGTCCATGTACCACTCTGTGCTAACTTCATTAGCGGATAATGGACTATTAGCCCACCAGAATGTTGCTGACAGAGAGCATGTCCAAATTGGGACAGCGAATATCAATCGTACGCACAAGTTAGAGAGAGAGAGAGACATTGCCAAGCTAGCAGTGCTACCGGAGGAGCTGGTTGCAGCGACATCCACTGCAAGTGGCAGCAGAGTGAAGGTTGTTGTATCAGCTACATCAGTTGCTAGGAAGTGAAGCTTACTTACTACCTAGCAAAGTCCCACTCAGTGGTGGACGCATGTAGCTCTAAATAGATTAAAGCATTTCATTACTGAACTTTAACTATTCATGATTTCATCCTAAATGCTAAGTAACGAATGACCATGGCTTTCTCAAAGCCTCACAACAGCTCTCAAGTTGAACCGGTAGCTTATTGCTGTTTTATTGCGATATTCCTAATTTATTGAAGGTCACGAAATATGGGCCGAGTATTTTAAATGTCATAACATATTATGCATTCAAAAAGGCGGAAGGTAATTTCTTATTATACTCCAATTATTACGATGTATTTGTCAAGGATACGCCCTCTCATTCCAGAAAGGTAACCCGGTTTGAGTGCTGTCATGGATACTGCTGGCTTTCTAGATGTCACATGGGGCAACATGCTGAAGTAGTGAGCAGTCAGTCATATCTGCTACTGGCATAATTAGTACTAAACCTACAACAGACATGTCTGCCACCACACCCTCCAACTCTAATACACACTGTCTTTCTTACATACACATGTGCATATTACACACACATGTTGTACATAACGCATGTCTTCACACACACACACACTGTATTTGTAAGACTTCTCTCAAAAGAGCACCGAACCGCCTCATGCCACCACTATAGGCTACACACAAAGTCAAAACCTTACTCAACAGAACCTATAACTCAAGAGCCAAACTTGGTATACAGTCACATAATACACACCTCCCTCCGCCCCAAACTCCTCCAACACAAACTGTAACTCAAGAAACCAAACTTGGTATTCACAATGTCCCTCTGCCTTAAACTGCTCCGACTTCCACAATATTGATACTGGCAGTGCAGGAGTATTATATTTAGACTCCAGAGTTCTCTGTGATGAACCTTGCAGCCGGGCCGCAACACTTTGCTCAAGTATTTCACTGCTCTTAATTATATAGGCATGAAAGCATACCAGCAGTGCTTTGAAACTCAGTCCGGGACTTGTCCCTGGTCCACAGATTGTATTACAACTAAACTAGAGTGGAATGGAGTGAAGTGGGAGGTGCCGCTCAAAGTCGATAACCTCGCCGCCCGCAGCACAGCGCGGCCAGGACGGAAAGGTTAATTGGTATTACAAATAGCCGATCATTACACCATTCCTGGTATACTTGTACCGATGGTGTAATTACATGCATGCAGCATTCTATACATGCGCACACATGTTTTATCAATCCACTGATCCAACTCATCTCTAATCTGTAACAAGTCCATCCAACAGAGTGTACAGACAAGCTGGTTCAATGTACAATGAGTTGGATAGACATCAGTGTAAGTCCACTTGTAGCCAAAGGCTCTTTTCCCTTTCACGCACACACAAACACACACATGCTTACGCGTGTCCACACTTGCACTAGCACACAAACAAACACACATACACATTAACATACCTACATTTATACATACACTGGATTCCACAAACTGTGTTATGTGTGAAGATGCTACTTGTCGTGTCTATGAGTGAGTGAGGGAGGGAGATGCAATACCTGAAGGCATCTCTATAGTAGCCACAACAATGGAGTATTTACAACTAGCTAGTGCATATGCTAGCAATCCTTCCACCAAGTATTCACACCGTGACTGCCATATTAGTTGTCTGCCTGCCACAGTCAATCACTCCCCCCATCTTTGTCCGAGTACTTCCATTAGTGTCAGTGACCTCACCATTCTGTCTCTGAGAAAGCAGCATTCTATTTCCCTTTATTGAAGAAGGCAGGCGAGTATGGACAAGAAAGGCCGTGTCCAGCCATAAACACACCGAATTTCCCTCAAACTCGGAATGGATAACACCAAACAATTCATATCACATTCCATGCATACTCCTACTCAGGATATACCACCACCACCAGTATCACATGCACATGCACATGCACACACACACACACACACACTCATGTGACACTTGAGACCCGCCCACCCACTTGCCTCAGGACTAATTCCATCTTGCCCAATCGGCTTCCAGTTGTCAACAGCCTGTGGTGCAAGAACACACACACATACATACACATAATGATAGCAGTGAGCGAGACTACAGGTGGGCGTGGTCAACATGACTCACTACTTTTGTGCGGACATAAGGGACCATCATGATGGATACTGACACTGGTGTGTCTGTCATGGTGAATTCTTGATTCAGAACCTTGAAGAAACCTGGGCAAACATACAGCAACAGAGAGAGAATGCAGGGAGGAAGAGAGTTGATATCAGTAATATTGGGGGTCAGAATAATCTTTTAAAACTAACCCTTTTATGGAAATAACAATAATAATAATAATATGATGATGACAATAACAACAATAACAATGATCCAGCAATTCTCGGCTGAAATAATTACAATAATAGCAAATTTTCTTGTTCTAACAGCCAAATGCTAATTAAAACTTAACCCAACGTTTCAACTTCTTGCCAAAGTTGACCCCTGAAGAGGACTTCGGCAAGAAGTCAAAATGTCGGGTTAAGTTTTAATTAACATAATATTGGCAGTTAGAACAAGAAAATTTGCTATAATGATAATAATAATAAAAAAAGTAATAAATAAATTATATATATATATTTATTGCAGTTTTGATATTTTTAATTGAATATTTCCGCATCACGCGAGCGTTCTGTATTCTCCCATATTGTACGGTTTATATTGTACGGTACACTACGCATGCGCGTAGCGAGTAAAATCAATGAAAATTGAATTGTAACCGGTTGAGAAAAATATCAAGGCAGCAATAAATCACTTATCACACTCGTCGTACAATATGGGAATGATATTTTACTCTCACGCCACATTTTCACTCGCCTTTGGCTCGTGAAAATATTTTGCGTGCTCGTAAAATATTTTCCCATATTGTACTCTGACTCGTGCTATAAGTATTATATATATATATATATAATATATAATAATAATAACACTAGTGTGTCAGTAACAACGACAGTGTATGTATTCATTACTCATGAATAATTCATTAGCTTAGCTGGGTTGGTACAGTGTTGCTATGAATTGAATGGGTAAAACGTCATTCAGTAGAAGTGACTAAGGAAACACTGACTATGGAAGCAGGTGAGGAGACTGGACAGTGAAAGATCAGAAAGAGTTCAAAAGGGAAAGCAACAGTTTCGCAAGTCCACAATCATGGATAGAAGGCCAGAAAGACTGAGAAGCAGGAAGAGGTAGACAAAGGAAAAGGAATCCATGACTAAAAAAAAGAAAGAGCTGAAGAGTAAAGAGGAAGAGGTAGACAAAGGAAAAGGAATCCATGACTAAAAAAAAGAAAGAGCTGAAGAGTAAAGGGTCAGGAAAAAAGAGAGCAGAATAGGGGGAATGATGCAACTAAACCAAGTGGTAGAGGATTAAGAATACCTTGTGCTGCTGCATTCCTGAGTACATTAAGCGAATAAGTAAAAAAAAAAAAAAAAAAAAAAAAAAAAAAAAAAAAAAAAAAAAAAAAAAAAAAAAAAAAAAAAAAAAAAAAAAAGCCATCCTTACAACACAAGGAAAGACACAGGAAATAATTAAATTTGGCTCATTTCTTTACTAATGTGGATAATGGATACAGAAGGGGAGACCCTTCATTAGTTTAATATGATTTTATTGAATATGCCTGACAGCACAATAATATGAGTTCCACTTACTAATCCTCGTGTCCGTGTATGTGCGTATGTGTGTGCACATGCATGTGCTCCCAGCAGCTGGAGTTCCACCACAGATGTGTGTGTGTGTGTCTGATCCTACCATGTCGAGATGGAGGAGGCTCAAAGTGAACGACAAGGTTCAGTTACACGTATTCTACAAGCCCACAATGTCCTGCCAACATTCGGAGCTGGCTGTACTTTATCAATGGAGGAGAGCTCCTGTGTATTACTCAGCAATGCAGGTGGAACACTACGAAGCCAATCTAGCACTGTGTATGTGTGTGTAGCTATGTGTGTTATGGAAGATGAGCATTAACTTTGTGTCTATTTCTGAGAAATTGTTGTGTATTTCGTATTTTCACCACATCAGATACACAGCTGTGTGCTGCCTGGTAATCTATTGTCTGCCAGAAAGCAAAGGAACATTTTGTTGGCATATTAGTCTGGCAGTAAGACAAAGCTCGACATTAATTAGACAAGAAAAGATATCTTGAGTATTTTTTTATAAAAATATGACTTAGTCAATAAAAAATTACTATAGCACCACATTTTGCCCTCCTGATTGTGGAATAGACTCGTGTAAATTGAGTGTTTGTACCCGTGATTGTATGTCCAGTGAGACCTCAACAATAATGCTTACCATTCAGAGCATGCTTGCTGGTGGAATACGCGGAAACTTTGCCCACTGCACCTACAGCTACAAACAAAAAAACAAACAAACAGACACAGCCACAAAAGCTAACAACGAGACTGTGCTCAAATTTAGAGATGAAACATTCCAACAAACAACAATAGCTCTAGTATCTTGCAAACCAACTAATTACCAAATTAATACCAACTGTGGTGTGGCCCCTAAGATTATTGGCTATCCCACAGCGAGCCACTCATCTCCAGCCCATACCACAGTTACCAAAGATCAGCAAATCTCATCACACTGGCACACTGGCTCTGAGAGAATGCAGAGCATAAACCAAAACTTGTCCTTCCATGTAGCTGGCTGTGAATCAAATTATGGGATGTTCACTGTGGGGAGACAAAGGTTTAATGGATGGAGACTACTGCTACACACACACACAGTTGAGGTGGACAGACAGCCAATGCTACAATGGATGGAGACTACTGCTACACACACACACAGTTGAGGTGGACAGTCAGCCAATGCTACAATGGATGGAGACTGCTACACACACACACAGTTGAGGTGGATAGACAGCCAATGCTACAATGGATGGAGACTGCTACACACACACACAGTTGAGGTGGACAGACAGCCAATGCTACAATGGATGGAGACTACTGCTACACACACACACAGTTGAGGTGGACAGACAGCCAATGCTACAATGGATGGAGACTGCTACACACACACACAGTTGAGGTGGATAGACAGCCAATGCTACAATGGATGGAGATTGCTACACACACACAGTTGAGGTGGACAGACAGCCAATGCTACAATGGATGGAGATTGCTACACACACACAGTTGAGGTGGATAGACAGCCAATGCTACAATGGATGGAGATTGCTACACACACACACAGTTGAGGTGGACAGACAGCCAATGCTACAATGGATGGAGACTACTGCTACACACACACACAGTTGAGGTGGACAGACAGCCAATGCTACAATGGATGGAGACTACTGCTACACACACACACAGTTGAGGTGGACAGACAGCCAATGCTACAATGGATGGAGACTACTGCTACACACACACACAGTTGAGGTGGACAGTCAGCCAATGCTACAATGGATGGAGACTGCTACACACACACACAGTTGAGGTGGATAGACAGCCAATGCTACAATGGATGGAGACTGCTACACACACACACAGTTGAGGTGGATAGACAGCCAATGCTACAATGGATGGAGACTACTGCTACACACACACACAGTTGAGGTGGACAGACAGCCAATGCTACAATGGATGGAGACTGCTACACACACACACAGTTGAGGTGGATAGACAGCCAATGCTACAATGGATGGAGATTGCTACACACACACACAGTTGAGGTGGACAGACAGCCAATGCTACAATGGATGGAGACTACTGCTACACACACACACACAGTTGAGGTGGATAGACAGCCAATGCTACAATGGATGGAGATTGCTACACACACACACACAGTTGAGGTGGATAGACAGCCAATGCTACAATGGATGGAGATTGCTACACACACACAGTTGAGGTGGACAGACAGCCAATGCTACAATGGATGGAGATTGCTACACACACACAGTTGAGGTGGATAGACAGCCAATGCTACAATGGATGGAGATTGCTACACACACACACAGTTGAGGTGGACAGACAGCCAATGCTACAATGGATGGAGACTACTGCTACACACACACACAGTTGAGGTGGACAGACAGCCAATGCTACAATGGATGGAGACTACTGCTACACACACACACAGTTGAGGTGGACAGACAGCCAATGCTACAATGGATGGAGACTACTGCTACACACACACAGTTGAGGTGGATAGACAGCCAATGCTACAATGGATGGAGACTACTGCTACACACACACACAGTTGAGGTGGACAGTCAGCCAATGCTACAATGGATGGAGACTACTGCTACACACACACACAGTTGAGGTGGATAGACAGCCAATGCTACAATGGATGGAGACTGCTACACACACACACAGTTGAGGTGGACAGACAGCCAATGCTACAATGGATGGAGACTACTGCTACACACACACACACAGTTGAGGGGATAGACAGTCAATGCTACAATGGATGGGACTACTACACACAACAGTTGAGGGATAGACAGCCAATGCTACAATGGATGGAGACTACTGCTACACACACAGTTGAGGTGGATAGACAGCCAATGCTACAATGGATGGGGACTACTGCTATGCTATACACATGCAGCAATATAAATGAGCGAGCTAGAAACAATGTAAAAATTTTGGTTTTAATTAAGTGCGATCACATAGTTTTTTGCGTGTTTTCGCTCTTATTTATTATTGTGAACAAAAGTGGATAACCCAGCTTTTATGAGAAGAAATTGAGCAATCTTGAATCAATAAATTTTTGTATTCAACTTCAAAAGAAACTCTATGCAATCAAAGAGTGCTGTTCCTAAACCATATCAAACCCTAGCAGGAAGCACATGCTACTTATTCCACGACAGCACATGTCAATGACAGCACATGCCACATGTACAATAAAGTAATTCAACTTTTACTTGACTTGGCAATGTTATTGTAGTAGTAGTAATAGTAGTAATAATAATTCAGCGAAGCGGCGGAGCGCTGACTCTCTAATGAGTTCGCGATATATATATATATTTAGGTATAGAAATTGTTTTTGTTCTTGCGTGGGCGTACGTGTGTACCCTTTCTCCTACGCGCTTGCGCGGGCCGGGTAACCTTCTTAGCAACATTTTGTTTTGTTTACCCGCCGTACGAAGTAGCGATGCCCAGTAGACAAAACGTTAGAAACGCTCGGTCAAGAGCTTTGAGGGCGTTAGAAACTCCAGAAAAAAAATTAGTAAGGAGAGAGATAAGAAATGAAAAAGACAGGGCAAGGAGGAGGAGAGCTAAAACTAAACAGAAACAGGTAGCAAAGTAAAGAATCTTTCTTTTTGAAAAGCCATTAAATGTTCCTAATATATTTATTAGACTATTCCTGAGGATTACGGTACCAGGAGCCTTCATCATAGAAAAAAGCTTCCACTATTGTTTTCTCACTTTGACAGTATTTTGTAGCCACACCAAGCATGCATGGAATAGCTGCAATTACAGGGAACATGCATCGCTCGCTTCGCTATTTTGTGCTATTAGAGCGCATCACTAGTAGTAGTAGTAATAATAGTAGTAGTGATAGCAGTAGTAGTAGTAGTAGTAATAGTTGTTGTGGTGGTGATAGAATGGCATTCAGTGCATGTAATCAGTAGACAGCATTTACTATGAATATAGTCATGTGTCTGTAATGACCTTTGCAAGTGAACTTAATTAATCATAAAACATGTAATAGAATGGACCATGCATTTCCAGAGCATGGCTAGACGGGAAAGTAATTTGCTGCGACAGTGTAGACGTGTATTTATCATCTTACTCTGACACGTGTGCGGGTCTATTTAGCCTCGTAACTTCCTACGCCCACCTCTATCAGGTTAAACAGACTGCCATGACTGTGTACTCAGTCACCTGGGATAAATATGGTTAATACTGCTTTAAAAGCTCAAAGCTAAAAAACAACAACAAAAAGACAACAACAAAAAAAACAGAATTAAATTGATTGGAACCTTGAATCAAATTTGGGATTGCTTGGTTTAAGCATGAGTGCTTACCATTGAGTAAAGGGTCACCAACTCATTTCATTCTATTGATGCTAAAGTTTCATTATGTTTACTGTTGTTGACATCACTTAGGTAAGCTATTGCACATTCCAGTGTTACTAATACATCTGTTATTATATAGTATCCTATGACAGGGAATTAACAACCAAGATACACACACACACATATACATGCATGCACAAACATGGTGTGTGTGTGTGTGTGTGTGTGTGTGTACTCAACTATACATGCACATGCACACACATACACAGCTCACCAGAGAGAGAAGAGACTGGAACTATGATGCCCCGAGACTTGATGAGATATGGTAAGGTGAGGCTCACTAAGTGCACACTTTGAAGGACATTTACACTGTGCACAAAAAACATGCACAAACACATAACACAAAACAACAAGCAGAATGAATATATATATATTATATATAATGCTAAGCTGATTACATAAACAATGGAAGTGTAAACATAAAGTGTCTCAGTCCCTAATTCACTCACTCTCTAGCTCACCAACCCTTCATGCTCGCTTTCACCCAAATACCAATTCTCATATTATTAAATTTGTTGACTTTTCTTTAGAAACTGACCTCTCCAATGATGATGCAACATAATCACACCACAATACAATTGATCTGCATGAACCTTCTCTAGTTCCAGTCCTCATACTGGACCTCATCCAATACCCTTACTCAAGTTCTCTCAGGAAGCAGCAAAATACACCGAGGCCACACCTGGCAGCACTGGAGTCATGTGACATTCCATAGGGTCAGAAACTCAACCCCAAAAATACAAATTCATGAAAATTACGTCTTACCGCACACATGCTGACACACACGCACACACTCACATTACTAGTTTATACTTACCCAAACACATCTACAAACTTCTTTCCCTGCAATAAAACAAGAATCAATTTACTTTATAACACATTAGATTAGAATGGTAAGCTTACATTCAAAGAAACAAAGAAAAATATGAGAAAAAAAAAAGTTTTCACTGGGAACTGAATCTAAGATTGCATTGTAGTATTACTCAACAGCATAAAGACAAGCACAACACTGGTAGCTGAAAGGGAGTCTTCTACTCAACAGACATCAATAAAAGTGCTACTGTTAGTGTATGTCGACAAGATACACTCCCTATATCTTGTACCTGCCTATAGCCCATGCTACTGGTACACTCCCTCTATCTTGTACCTGCCTATAGCACATGCTACTGGTACACTCCCTCTATCTTGTACCTACCTATAGCACATGCTACTGGTACACTCCCTCTATCTTGTACCTACCTATAGCACATGCTACTGGTACACTCCCTCTATCTTGTACCTACCTATAGCACATGCTACTGGTACACTCCCTCTATCTTGTACCTACCTATAACGCATGCTACTGGTACACTCCCTCTATCTTGTACCTACCTATAGCACATGCTACTGGTACACTCCCTCTATCTTGTACCTACCTATAACGCATGCTACTGGTAAACTCCCTCTATCTTGTACCTACCTATAGCACATGCTACTGGTACAGACGCAATAGGAAAAAAATGCTCCGTCTAGTTTATGTAACTGTAAGCTGTGAAAGAGAAGTTTATTTTCATGTCACCTAGGCTAATTTATTAGTGCCAGTTGAGTGACTTTGCGCTGATGGTGACTATTAGAAATTAACTAGTTCCTTTCACGTAAAATTCTTTTAATGGTAAATGAATCGTGGTTGCCACGATGTGAAGAGGTAGTTGTGTTATTTATTGTTTTTGACAAAAACAAGAAAGCAATAATTTTAGGCCATAGCCGCCAAGTAATAGTGATAGTTTGAAAATTAACATTTGTGTATCTATCTGTCTGTCTGCCTGTCCATCTGTCTGTCTTCAAACAGGCTTTCAAAGAATTGAAGCACTGAGGGTTTGCTCCTGTGATGCTTTGCTTTACTCAGCATTAACTTACATCCACCATCACTGCCTATTCAAACACAGCAGTAAATCTCTCTTTTTGTGAGTAATTATAAAACTCATTTATCTGAGGATGAATTGCAGGAAATACCATGATATCAATCATGTCTGTTGGAGTTGTAGGGACATCCTCTTGGTCTGATCTCAGAATGTCACATTCTGACCTAGGGCCAATTTACAATAAATGAATATTTATAAACATGGTAATCTCTTCTCAAAAGCACATAATGTACAAACATTTCTTGGATTAGCTACACAACACCAAGAAAAAAAAGTAGGTGGCATTGGGTAAGGAATGTTCAGGAAAAAAAACTGGGACAAGTGAGCTCACCCACCGGGTTATCCATGTCAGCAAACCAGCCAGGCGTTGGAGAGTATGCTGCATTCAGGATCAATATGTCCACTCCTCCAAAGCGTTCCACTGCCTTGTCCACTATGTTTCTACAACTGCTCTCCTGGGCCACATCAGCCACCACTATCTCCACGTGTGGAGAGTGTTGCAAGCACAAGGCCTGTGTCTCTTTCAAATCCTTCTCAGAGCGAGCTGCTAACACAAGCCTAACAGTAGCAGTACATAGAAGGATAATGCATAGAAATTTGCTTCATAAAAAGCATTCACTTTACTCCCAATTTGGAAAGATAAATGGCCAGAGATTTTCCAATGCCCCTAGAGGCTCCAGTTAAAATAATTCTCTTTCCAGAATAAAATTCTATACGCAAAAGCATCTTAAAATTTTATTATGTTCAAAATAAATTACACACCTTCGATGTCCACATGATTGAACCAATACCAACCTAGGGAAAGTACAAGAACAAGTGCGCTTATTGCTAAAGTTATCTTTTTCCAGCTCATCGTTGCTTAGATGGGTAAGTAGTCGTCATTTGTTATTGTACCCCCAATCCCATGGCTGGCGACCTTTGTAACTAAGGGCAACAAATAATCCGTGTGCCGTATTTACTAACGAATGGCTGCGAATGCAGTTTTCAACTTGCCTCCCTCCACTAACGGTGCCTCTAATCAGTTTCAGGGTACTAGGCAGCTACAGCCGAGTGGTAGCAAACGTGGGACCCTGCAAGGTGGCGCAGTAAATAAGCATGGGGATGGAGAAGGCGGCAGTTTGATCAGAAGAGGCAAAGAAAGACACCGCACTCAAGCTGGAAAAGGGGAGAGAACCCTTGCACAGAATATTGACCCTTCAAGGTGCGCAGTTTCTTCTCATAAAAATAATAATGATATAAATTTATGAAACCTGCAGTTTCAGAAACTCAATGTTTCACAACATCTGCACAGAGATGTTGGAGAAGGGCTTCCATGAATCTTTTACTGAGTTGTTTACCCTGGTAGAGAAGCAGAGAGCAGATCATACACGAGCTGGCCAGGCATCCATTTTGTTGGAGCCACTCATTGAGCACAACATCACAAAGCTTGAATATCTCAAAGTCCAGGTTAGTCAATAACTGAGGCCTAAATAGACCAGATTCAACTATCTATTTGTGATGGGTAATACTTTAAAGTGGTTACGGAGATAATAATTCAAATAAGAATCAGATCCATCAAAGCAATATCAATTCTAATTTGTACAAAGTAATTGCTAAAACCTGTGTAGCCATTATTTCGTCCAGTTTTTGTAGCCATGCTTTTGGAACAAAAGTTTAAACCTGTTAGAAATTGGTGCACTAACTTACTTATTGAGTGTAACATTTTGTAGTTGACACTAGCAGAAGATGCTGCTCGTACAAGAGATTTAGATGTAGTCTACATGGCCCAACGTAATCTTGCCCAATATTTTGAACACACTGAAGATGCAAAGCGTACCAACGATAGATGGCTCTCGGACCATTTCTACAGCAGGTGTTTGGAAACTGGCTCCATGGTAAACATACTGGATGTACAGCATATTAAAGTTACTGATAGGTGTTAATGTGATCAGGTTACAGGTGACAATCGCCGTAAAGAAGGGGAAGCTCATTGTCATGTAGGGCTGGCACTAGAAAACAGAGGTAACAATTTTGCAAATATGAACTCTGTGTGTTTAAACTTCCTGCTGTATAAAATTGAGTAATTTCACTTGTTCATTTAGGGGACATGGTCAAAGCTTCCTTGCACATGGAAACATTTTGCGATTTGGCTCGCTCTCAAAGCTGGTACACTGAAAATGGTGACAGCTTGCTAGAAATAGCATGTGAACATCTACGACGCCTATATACAGCCATTGCAGAAGAAGTAAGTACATGTGATGCATCTTCGCTATCCTTCATTTTTCCTTTCTGGATCAATTGTATATTGGTAGGTGCATTCTTCTGATCCTCTCTTAGCTATCAGCTACCTGAAGAAAGCCCTTGAAAGAGCAAAAGAAAGTAAGATGGTTAATATAAGATTGTGAAATCATTACCTTCATTCACATACTAGGTGGAGACTCTTATCAGGAAGGCAAATCTTGTTATAGATTGGGAAATGCATTTGAAGAGCAAGGAGACCCAGATAGTGCCATTATGGTAAGGTGTAGACAAATTATGTATCAGGTGACAGCGTTATTTATTTATTATTGTAGTATCACAGGCAGTATCTAGAGCGATGCAAACACCATGGGGATGATTCAGGAGTTGGTAAAGCTTACGAAGCTCTGGCCAAGTCTTTTGAAAGGTGAGATGTGGCAGAGAAATTAACAACAAAAAAGAGAGCATATCATTTGCTTCCTTACAGCAAAGGAGATACAAAAAGTGCTGTCAAATTTCTGGAGATGTATGTTGCCGTTTCAGAGCAGGCCAAGTTGCCGGGTTCACTAGCTGATGCATGTAGTGCTATCGGTATCATGCACAACACTATGGTAAGATGAAAATATGCAATACTATAATAATATGCTAAATCAATCATTATTGTTGTTATTTGCTGTTGTTTTAATCACAGGGCAACTATGAGAAAGCAGTGGATTACTGTGGCCAGTGCTATCAAATATGCAACAGTCTAGACAACCCCAAGGCTCTGCATTCTGCCAGGGTGCAATATGGCATTGCCAAAGGCCACCAGTTTATGGGAGAATTTTCACATCTATTGCAAGGAGGATTAGCACAAGACACCATACAAGAACTGGTATCATGGAAGGATGCTAGAGTCAATCCATATACTGCAGAGGCTGATGAGGAAGTGCAAGAGGAGGAAGTAGAGGAGGAAGCAGAGGAGGGAGAAGAAGAGGGAGAAGAAGAGGCAGAAGACCAGGAACAAAGTGATCATGAATCATTAAAATCTTCTGATGGAGGCATTCACCCATCATAGATTCCACAAAAATTTTATATCACAATCCTTTGAGTATGCTTTTTAAAACACATGTCCTAACTTAACAAACTGAACAGGCTACCTTTTCTCACTTGGATTTCTGGCCCGATTTAAACCCCTTACCGAATTTCGCAGGGTCGCGGTTTCGTTCAGGGCGACACGCCCCCTTTTAATCACGTGAGCTAACATCCGAAAACATAGATAGGTACCGGCTCAGAATTTAATGGAGACTTGTAGCTATTTTTCCAGAAGAAGTCACTGAAATACACTGGACAAAGAACGTCAAAAGTGACCTTGAAACTAGGAGTAAGGTATGACAATTTAAGTAGCCCTTTCTGTAGGGTTGTAAGGCAACAACCTGTAAGCTGAATTGAACGACCAATTGTATCATGAATCTAACTGCTTCAAGGGAGGTTGCAACCTGTTGATATGTATAGCACTTACAAGTAGCACTTGTATTAGCTAGTCATTGTCTTTTGTACAGATATTGACCAAGATGTCAGCATGATTTCAGAAAATAATATTAAACCATAGGTACACTACATTTTGGTAGGGATATAAGAATAAATGCCTACCACAGCGCGAGTGAGGGATCTCATCCGGTCTATCCGAGGATGCAAGACAGCTCAAGATGAGCGTGACTTAATCAACAAGGAATGTGCATACATTAGGACATCATTTAAAAGTGACGACAATGATGTGAGGGCCAGAGACGTGGCCAAGCTACTGTACATCCACATGCTGGGCTACCCAGCCCACTTTGGACAGGTCAGTTAGAAATAAAAGAGAAGAAGAAGAAGAAGAGAAGCCAATGAAGGCTTATATGTTAATTGTGTCTTTTCCTGTTTTTGGAACAGGAACATAAAGATGAAATTACTCTATCAGAAACATCGAAGTTTTGAGGTTACCTTTGTTGTATTTTTGTGTGTATTAGCCGTTATGTAGAAATCAGGATACATTAGAGTCTGCTAGTGTTGTTAATTTCCACAAAGAAGGATTTATTAAAGTTAGGCAAGCATGAAGTGTTGTCATAGGCAAGAGAAGTACTATGTGTCATGTGCTTCTCAGACATAACTACATGAATGCTGTGGCAGGTGTCTGTGGATACACTTTCCTAGGACATGAGAGTGTGTGTATGTACATGCATGTACGTGTGTTTGGTAGTTAGTGTCTGTATGTATGATATAGCATGCTGGTTAGTCATTGTGAATTTAGCGTCTGATGTCACTACCCCATATCGTCTTAGAGATTATTATGAATGTTGCAAGTGAAAATGGTGATGGATTAATACTTAGATGGAGTGTTTGAAGTTGATTGCATCCCCACGGTTCTCTGACAAGCGTATGGGTTATTTGGGTGCTATGATGCTGCTGGATGAAAGACAGGACATCCATCTTCTGGTTACCAACTCCATGAAAAAGTAAGAACTCATTTAATTCTCGATAACTGAAGGCTTGTTTATTTGTTCCTGCCAGATCCTGACTTTTGTAAGTTTTTGTTCATATTCTATTACTTGTGTTGTTGTTGTTGTTGTTGTTGTTGTTTGTAGTGATATGCACCATCAAGTTCAGTATGTGGTTGGTCTTGCTTTGTGTTCGTTAGGCAGGTAAGTGTGCATTATTGATAGGGTAAAGGATGAATAGGCTGTGGGTTTAACCGTGGTTGTGTAGTGGCTATCATCCATTCTTTATTTTCCCTATCAGCATTTGCTCTGAAGAGATGAGCAGAGATCTCTCTGGTGAAGTGGAGAAACTATTGAAGTCTTCTAATCCCTATGTTGTTCGAAAGGTGACGTTATTCTGACATGTATAGTGGATTATATTGTGGGAGAGGTCAGGTAGTGGTAGTTAGAAGATATATTCTAGACTATTGTTGTGGGCATGTGATATTGACTTTCAGAGAATTGTCCGAATGAATTGAGCTTTTCAAAGTTGGCTCTAAATTATTTATTAATGACATGTAGTTTAACCAGTGTTTGTTGGGATAGAAAGCTCCTCCTTCTCCCCTCACTGCACTGCACATGTGCAGACATACACATTATTGAATTCTTTTTTCTGTATCCCTCCCTCTTGTCTTTTTCTTCCTCTTCCCCTCTCTCTTACCCTTTCTCACTCTCCTTTCCTCACTGTCTCCTTTCCTCTGTTTTTGTCTTCCTTCATGTCTCTGCCTCCAGGCTGCTCTCTGTGCTGTGAGGATAGTTCGCAAGGTTCCTGACCTCATGGAAGTGTTTGTCCCTACCACTCGGCAGCTACTGAACGAGAAGAACCACGGAGTACTGCTCACTGGAGTCTGCCTAGTGACAGAGATGTGCAGAGTCAATCCCGACTCCCTGCAGCATTTCAGAAGGGTCAGTCATCATCATCATCATCATCATCATCATCATAAACATCATCGTCATCATAAACATCATTGTCATCATCATCATCAACCACACGCACACACATGCATGATTTTGCAGTGTCAGTGAGTTTGCATATGCTCCGAACAGTTTGGTATTGTGTTAACAGTAAACAGTTATTTCATAATGTTGAGATTTATGAACATTGATGCAAAGTTTGGCTTTGCTTGATATTTGAGTGAGTCTGGTCTAGTTAAAGGGACTTAGTTTACATGTATTATAATTTCTAGGTCATTTAAGTTAATTGGAATTGCCCCTGTAATAAAGAGACCGTGTCAATCATGTTATTGTGTAATCTTCGCTTATTTTAAGTTTTTATAGCATTTTTTCCTCTTCTTTTCCAGTTTGTTCCTAATCTGATCAGAATGCTGAAGAATTTGATTATGGCGGGCTATTCTCCGGAGCATGATGTTCACGGCATTAGTGATCCTTTCCTACAAGTATGTTGTTGTTGTTGTTGTTGTTGTTGTTGTTGTCCATCCTGGATACATCATACCAACATGTGTGGGCGTGGTTCAGGTGAGGGTGTTGCGTTTGATGAGAATCCTAGCCAAGACGGATAAAGATGCCAGCGAGTCACTCAACGACATTCTAGCACAGGTAAGTTTGGGGGTGGGGCTGGAGGATGTATGGCCACTGCTACATGAAGTAATTGGTATTGCTGGTTTGACTGAGGGTGTGGTACATTCACATACATCTACATGTATGCACACGCAATTTTACAAGCGGCAGTGACTTTTATTCCAGTGAATAGATCGGCTGTGCCTGGAGCGGGTAGATGGGGCTGCATGTAAGGGTGTGTGTGGTAAAGGGGGAAATTACCTCATTAGGAAACCTCCGCCCACCCCCTGCATTTTGGCTTTGTAACTTGAAATCTGCATTTAATGCATGTATTGTTACAGCACTGCTAGGGTCTCTTACACAACAGAAATGGCCTGTATTTGCCCTTTCTAGATTCGTTTTTTTTGTCTGCTGCTTTGGGTAAGGGATGTGTGCTGGTATGTAGATATGTATTGTACTACTGACTTGGTTTGATGAGGCCTCAAGTGTTTAGCTTGTTCTCCAACATGAAATGCTTGAGGAATACACGGTAGTGATCTATGTACACCAACTTGCTACAATGGGTAAGGGGTGGGTTTTCTCTGGGATTTCCAACTTGCTGTAAGGGGAAAGTTTTGTTGTTGTTTTTGTCTGGGGCTGTCAGCTTGAACAGTGCTTCATTTTATTCTAAAAGTTGCTATTGAATAACGTGAATCTCTGGGCAGTGAGGACAAGCTAGAATAGTCAGTCTGTATGGGTGGGCAGAGATTTGTGTTTGGTTATCTAGGTGTTCAACTATCCAAAACTGTTTCCTTCTCTTGCTCTCTCTCTCTCTCTGTGTGTGTGTGTGTGTGTGTGTGTGTGTGTGTGTGTGTGTGTGTGTGTGTGTGTGTGTGCGCGCGTGTGTGTGTGCGTGCATATGCAGGTGGCCACCAACACAGAGTCTGGGAAGAACGTGGGACATGCCATCTTGTACGAGACAGTTCTCACCATCATGGAGATCCAGTCAGAGAGTGGGCTCAGAGTCTTGGCCATCAATATCTTGGGACGCTTCTTGTCCAACAGCGATAAGAATGTCAGGTGAGGGAGGAGGAAACAAGGGAGAAGTTGGCTTGTACTTGGCTGTGTCCAGTTAGTGGGTTTTTATAATTTATTTAAGAGAGTCTTACTGAAAATTCAGAGTAAGTGATTTGTGATTACAACAGAGCTAGGAAATGATGATTGTGTGAGAGTTTCAGAGAGAGATTAATTTGGTGTTCCAACTCTGAAAGTTTCGCTCTATGAACAGTACCTTGCACATTGGGTCTGTAGGTATGTGGCTCTGAACACGCTCCTGAAGACCGTACATGTGGACCACAACGCAGTCCAGCGCCACAGGAACACTATCCTGGACTGCCTCAAGGAGAACGACATCTCCATCAGGCGACGAGCGCTGGAGTTGTCTTTTGCTCTCATCAACGAAAATAACATCCGCACCATGATGAAGGAGCTGCTGCTCTTCCTGGACACGTGCGAAGTGGAGTTTAAGGAATACATCACTTCCAATGTTCTCAGAGTCACTGAAATGTAAGTAATCAATGAATGAATTTCTCCTTTCTTGTAGTCTCCACTATGACTGCTATCATGTCTACTAATTCCGTACAAATCTTGTAAGATACTTTGACAATAGTATGATCTTCTAACTCCTTTTTCTCAAATAGATTAGTGCATTCTCTTCCTATAAAAAGACATCTTACTTTTATAATTTGAATGCGTGCTATATTAATTTTTGAGTAGGTATCCTATCCCAGAGAGTGAGGCTGTCAGTTGCTCTGGGCTGTAGTCATTCTGTGAAGTAGATGTTGTGCACTAAACCCAATTAGTGATCTGTTTTTTTTATATATCTTCATTTCCATGCATTGCTACAGGACTTGTTTTTATTGAAAAATGTGTGTGTTTGTTTGTGTGTGTGTGTGTGTGTGTGTGTGTGTGTGTGTGTAGGTATGCTCCCACTAAACAGTGGCATGTCGACACTATTCTCACTGTGCTTATCAAGGTTGGTTGGTTGTCTTTCCTTCTCCATCTGACACTTGCCATTTTACCAAATGTTTACTTAATGTTTTTCCACAGGCCAGTGGCTACCTTCAGGAGGACCTGGTGTCCACCATCATCGCCATGGTAGCGGAGAATGTGGATCTGCATGGCTATAGTGTGCACAGACTGTTTGTAGCTCTGTCTGAGGACATTGGGCAACAGCAGCTGTGTAAAGTGGCAGTCTGGACTATGGGGGAGTACGGAGACATGCTGCTTACGAAGAGGGAGGATGGACAGCCACAGGTGTGTGTGTGTTTGTATGTGTGTGCACGTGTATGTTTATTGGAAGGGAATTATGATGGAATTTGTGTAGAATTGTGAAATTTTCATGTGTTGTAATATTTGTTTATTTTATCGAGGTACCTAACCGTCATGTGAGATGTAGCATGTCATGCACAGTGGGGGGGAGGGGGAAGGGAAGCTTTCCGAGTTTCCCAGCTCTTTTCCCAAAATTCTCACCCCCCCTTATTAGTATGCAGTGTGCAGTATTCTGTTAGATTGAACCCAAAATTACAACATTTATCTCATTCTAATTTACTCTCAATGATTTTTTTTTTAAAGTTTGCCTTGTAACTTGTGTGTATAGGAAGTGATGTACTTTTGCCTAAACTCCCCTCCCCCCTTTATTCCTTGAAACTACCACTTCTAGATAGAACCCTGTCATGGGTAGTGTTTGGTTACATATTCTTTAAGTCGCTGTTCTACCGTCACATGTATTTTACATACATGGTTTTGGCATGTGGATGTTCAGGTTGCCATGGTTCCCACATGGATCATGTCTGGTGTGAACTTAGTGTGTGTTAATTGCATTGCAGGTGACTGAGACGGAGGTGTTGGATGTGGTGGAGCGCGTGCTACAGAGTCCAACGTCTAGTTTGACCACCAGAGAGTACGCCATCAACACCATCATGAAGCTAAGCACCAGGTCAGTCAGTCGGTCAGTCAGATAGCAGCTATATCTCACGCTTCAACTGATGCATGGAGTTTATCTTTAAACATCATCAGTGAAGGGTGAATGCCATATTTGTTTGGGTGTCGTGAGGTCTGAAATTTGATATATAGCCCTAGATGTTGAAAAGTTAATGGTAAAATTCAGCAATGTCCTAGTACCCTGGCTACTGGTAGTAGGTTGTATGTTGGAGATTTAGTGCATAGAAGTAGACCAGAAAGTTCATAAGCTACCTGTATAGGGACAGTGTTGAGTTTTGCTGCAGACAATAAAGAATGGGGTAAATGTTTGTTAATATATAAAAAAAAATTAGGTTAGGATATTGTGAATCTTCTATGGCTAGGAACCCGGGGCATTGAGTCCTCACTATGCCTGGATGCTACTCAAGACCAAAGGTTTTTATAATGTTTCCCATTCCAGATATCTGAATCTAACTGTTTTAGGATGTAGCATCGGCTAAAACCCAAGGAAACTGAAAAATATCGATGATAAAGCCTAGAGCATAGCAAAAAGCATCCGATTTTAAATGCTGCAGAACATGAATCTACTCGAATAGATTCATGTAACAGACCAATCAGATTGCTCGTATGTGACTAGCTACATTCTAAATTTATTATGTGTAGTGTATAAATACATGTTTGAATACTTTCCAACTGCAAGAGTTTCTGCAAGAATTCTGTCACCTACATCTAGTATGTTGGTACTACAGTGTGGTTGTTGGTAGTGTGTATTAATACTAACTGACGTGACGTGTTAACGACATGTTGTGTAGGTTTTCCTCAAGTCTTCCTCGTATCAAAGCACTGCTGAGTCGCTATAGCAACCACTTAGATATGGAGCTACAACAGAGGGCAGTGGAGTACAGCGCTATCTTTAACAAGCACGAGGAAGTGAGGTGAGAGAGAGAGCTGCACCTCACTGGTGGATAGTACATGTCGTGTTTTATTCCTATATTTTTGTTGGCGTGGTTACTGCAGGGCTGCCTTGTTGGAACGTATGCCTGTCTACAGCTGTAAGACAGAGGATGGCCAGACCCATGCAGTACGAGATACTGTCACTACTGAGAGTACCAAGGTGACTAATAGGCTGTGTGTGTGTGTGTGTGTGTGTGTGTGTGTGTGTGTGTGTGTGTATTGGTACATGTGTGTGTATGGGTACATGTGTGTATGGGTACATGTGTGTGTATGGGTACATGTGTGTGTATGTGTGCTTCCTTCCCTCTCATCCAATTGTGTCAAAGTCAACTTTGTGTAGTGTAAATTAAATTATTAAATAAAAAATTTTTTTGATCTCATTAGTTTGACTACATAAGGCTTATGTATGTCATGCTTCTCTACAATAGGTATCCACTGAAGCTCCTCCCAAGCAGCAGGAGGCCTCTCTGCTGGACTTCCTTGGAGGAGGGGATGAAAGCATTGCTGCACCAGCTCCTCCCATCACTTCCTCGGTAGCAGCGACTAGCTCCGGTGGAGGAGGATTGCTGGACCTCCTGGGGATGGATGTTCCTGCTGTGACCCAGCCCACTGTCAGTATGGGGAGCATGCCCATGAACGGCCTGTCAGCTGGAGTTGGAGGTGGGGACTCTGGAATGGGTCTCATGGATCTCTTGGGTGGAGTTGGAGGCGGAGTTCCAATGAACAGTATGTATTAATTGTGTTGGTAGTGAATTAGAAGAGATTGATGTTTATAATGGGCTGGGAAGGTGAAGGGGGGAGGGGCTGGAATATTTAGTGTGGATTGAATGTGTGGGAGTTAGAGTATGTGTGGGGGGAATTGGAATGTGTGAAGGGTCAAGGGTCAATTGTGCACAGGGGGTCCCAATGTGTGCAGGAGGTTGAAGAGATAGCAGCATGAATTATAAGAAATTATAAGGAATCATGTGTTCATTTGTCTAGCAGACTCCTCCTGGATTCCAGAGTTGACTGCATTCGAAAAGAACGGCCTCAAAGTTGTCTTCTTGTTCAACCGACCAGAGGCAGGCGATGTGTCTAGAGTCAGAGTTACAGTGAAGGCTACCAATTCAAACCCACTTCCCATCACAGACTTCATATTTCAAGCTGCTGTGCCCAAGGTATGTGGAAATTACTTGCTAGTGTGCATGTCTCAAGGCTGGACAGCTGTGCGAGGGCGTGGACCAAAGGAGGGTTTAATATTCCTACATCGAAGCCCTTTTCCCTCCATTAGATGAATAGTTTTATAAAGTCAGGTGGTATAATCTCTGTGTGTGTGTGTGTGTGTGTTTCAGACGTTCCAGTTGGATATGCTCTCTCCATCAGGTAGCTCCATTGCACCCAACAACACTGGCAGTGTCACACAAGTCATGAATATCATCAATCCCACAAAAGTAAGTCAGTTAACCAACAATATCAGTTGTATCTCCCCCCCCCCTTTCAAAAATTAATCCCTTTCTCAAATAAAGGTATAACTTGTGACTACAACTTTGGCAGGGAAGGGAGAACTCTTGTGGCTTTTTTTTTTTTTTAGCTGCTTTACGTGTTACTGTTCTCTATGCTTAGGCTCAGCTCAGAATGAGATTAAAAATAACATATGCTCTGGGCGGATCTCCGGTGCAAGAAATGGGAGAGGTCAACAACTTTCCTGCAGAAATGTTGGCAGATTGATAGTGACACAAATTGGCAAATAGTTCTGACATCTGGATGTTTTAGGGACACAACAAGAAAGAATAATTTATTTGCTTGATCGTTTTTATACAACATTCTATTATGTAATTAGTTCATGTTTTATGTAATTGTAACTTGTTTTTGTTTCAATAATTGTGTTCAAACTAATTTACCAATGATACCTTACCAGCTTTTAATCACCGCACGAGTGGTTAGTGTGTTGAACTACCAGGGTTTTGTCTACATTGGAGGGGGGAGGGGTGGCCAAGTTATATAATTATACTAAGTTAAAAAGGCTAAAATGATTGTGAGAGAAATTGGCACGAAATTATTTTTTTGAGCTAATTTGTTGTCATTTTGGGATCAGTTGAATAGTATTCTGCGGCCCCACCCCCTTCCTAGATAGAACCATGACTGCTAAATGCGAGTTTATGTTTATACAACGTTTATACAACGGATTGAAGACTTGAACAACAACAAATGATCCAATAAATAATTTGTGGTTTTCCGAAGGGGAGGGGAGGTTGAGGAGAGTGAGCACAGTTGGCTAGGCAAGTTGTGAATCAGAGACCTCCTCCAACTCGCACTGATCATCTCTGAAGTGCATATAGTGTTTCTTCTTCTTCACTTTGCCAGTAGTGTCTCTACGTTGGAACCGTAGCCAGTGAAGTAACTTGGTAAACTTCCTCTGCAAGACTGTCATGAAAGGCTCTTCACTGCAACACACAAATCACCTTGTAACATAGCGACATTTAATTACTTAATTAAACTAGGGGTATCCGCCTTAATTAAGCAAGGGGCATGACTTCTATCGTCCATATCTTGTCTATCATCCCACACTCACATTTTGAGGAGAAGAGAGCTGGTGACGACAGAGACGGAGCTGAAAGCCATGGCCAGCCCAGCCATCCACGGCTGCAGGGAGATGCCCAGGGGCACCAGAACACCTGCAGCTATAGGTATTCCTATAAGGTTGTAGAGTATAGCCCAGCCAAAGTTCACACGAATCCGGCGCACTGTACGGCGAGACAAGTTGATGGCCACCACGACGTCCATCAGGTCATCCTGAAGACACGATGGACAAAATACAGGATCGACAACAAAACAAATGTGGATGGTAAAGGGTCGACACAAGCAGCCAACGTGCACAAAAAACAACAACAACAGGTAAACACATGCACACACACACACACTATCCCAGAAACAACAGGTGGAGGGAGAGTCAATACAAAGGTCATACTTGAACCAGTGGACAGGTAAAAGTCAACATACAAACACACCTTGACCAGGACTATGTCTGCTGCCTCCACTGCCACATCTGTTCCCGTGCCTATTGCTATGCCGATATCAGCAGCCGCTAGGGCAGGGGAATCATTGATGCCATCACCCACCATGGCAACCTAAACAATAACAATAAACGTCAACAACAAAATATTAATAATAATTCACCTTACCCACCTCTAACACCACCACATCACTGCTCATGTGAGGGCACCACACACACACAAACATACATTACATACATACATACATATATACACACACATGCATACATTCTTACATACATACATACATACATACACGCATACATACAGACCTTATTCTTAGTGAATTGCTGCAATTCAGTGATCTTGTTCTTCTTGTGTGAAGGTAACACCTCAGCAAACACATTATGGGATAGAATCCCCACTTCCAGGGCTATGGCCCGGGCAGTCCTGCGATTGTCCCCCGTCAGAAGCACCACATCCAGACCGAGTAGATGCAATGATTCGATCGCGTCTCTGGCCATCGGCTTGATGCCGTCTGATATCACCAGCGAACCAATCAGATCACCTGTGACAGACACAGACAGTCAATAACTGCTGCTTATCCCTTCCCGACCCCTCTGTGTGTGTGTGTGTGTGTGTGTGTGTGTGTGTGTGTGTGTGTGGTGTGTGTGCAACAAACTCAAACTCTGTTCCCTGAAACGGGGGGAAGGGGGGGGGGGGGGAGAGAGAAAGGGAGTTGTCATTAGTTACCACTAAGTGTGACCTTACCTTAGTAAACTCTTAGTAAACTCTTAGTATTGGATGTGTATAATAAAATTGTGCACAAACATTGCTTTGAGATCAACTCCCTTTCAGTAAAAGGACATGGTTACCCATACAAGTAAAGTGCACACCCAATGAAGGCGTGCATAAAGACCAGTCCTTACACACACACACACACACCTCACACTCACCTCACACTCATAGCTCACATGGTTGTAATAGCTAATACACAACTCACCGTCCACAGCTACCAGCACCACAGTACTCCCCTGCCGCTCAAAGTTGTCTAGGCGGTCTCCAATAGGAGTCAAGTCCACACTGTTGGAAGAAAGCCACTCTCTATTGCCTATTAACACCTACCAAGACACACATGCACCACACACACACTCCATAACTACAATTGCAATGGAAATGGCAACACATATCTCTACTTGCAGGAATTACTGGGTAATTTACACAGTTGGTATTGTAATTACTGGGTAATTTACACAGTTGGTATTGTAAGCTGTTAGGGGCTTGTAGCTTCAAAAAGCATTTGGTGTGTAACTACTGGCACCTTCACACTACACAGCTAACACTTAACCAACAATCTGACCAATACACTTACTGAGTACATTCTGGAGGCAGCTGCTCCTTGCTCGATGTCCTTTACCATGAGGTTACATCTCGGAGACACGCACTCCTCTCGAGCCATAGTCTTGGAATACCTCCACTCTGACTCCTCCCCTAACTCCGCCTCTATCTCACTCACATGACAAGACAGGCCACGCCCAGGAACTGCCTGGAAGTCCGTGCACATGCCATCCACCTTCTTACCTAATTCCTGAAATAAACATACACACGCACACACACACACACACACACTTATGAGTATCCAGCCGGTAAAGGGTGAGAAACTTACTGAGTCAACAAAGTTGGTTACAGCTGCTCCCAATGGATGTTCAGAGTTTCTCTCTGCCACACCCACTATTGTATTGAAGAGATGGAACGAACAAATGTTCTTGGAGACAAACATAATGACCTTTGTTACCTGAGGGCGGCCATATGTCAAAGTTCCAGTCTTGTCAAACACAATAGTTCTTAGCTGAAAAACAACAACAACAACAACAACACAATAATATATACACACACACACTGCATTATACTTTGTACGATGGTACGTTCAAACCGTCCAATCAGATTGCTCAATTCACAGTGAACATTTCACACCCACCTCCTAGGAAGTGAACAAGTTAAACATCCAATCAAAAATCAGTTTTTAAGCATTTCCTATAGCTTGGAGTCATAAGTCAGTTGCACCACTCTGTTCAGTCTAATGGGATGTCCTCAGGCTCTCAGCCCTCGGCTATGTCAATCCCATACAGACCTTTACGTCGTTCCTAATATGTACAAAGCCTGCAGAGCTCTAATGGTGTCTCGTGGTGAGCAAGCTTGCCTGGTTGTAAACATTTCCATGGTACAGAAGTTTCAATCATGATAATTACTGCTTCCGAGCATACAACATATAAACTATCACCCTGTGACTCTGCCCCCACCCCACACGACTTTAATGACCTTTACCCACTCTATGACCTTGGCACCTCACCTTGTGCGCCAGTTCCAGAGCCTCGCCTCCTTTAATGAGAATGCCTTTGCCAGCTCCCAATGTAGTGCCCACCATCACGGCAGTGGGTGTGGCCAGACCCAGCGCACACGGACACGCTATCAGCAACACAGTCATGGCATGCATGAAAGCTCGGTTGATGTAGTAGCACGTGCCATTGGAAGGATCGTGTTCTTCCGTGGCTGATGTAGGGGTGGAGTCGTTGGCTACGTCCATACTGTTACAATATCCCTACAATAACAACACTCGTTATTCCTCACATACGATCCGTCACATGACAACGAGTCTCTAGCTCACGAGTACAACCTTAGGAAGTCTCAGATGTACAAGTGATCATAACTACACGAGAAATTGAGCCAGCCATTCATCTCACTCCATCCCACCACAACCAGCCCACAGACCACCTCACCCTTCACAACCAGCTCCACCCACCCTTCTCAATCAGCTCCACCCACTCTTCATCAACAGACTCCACCCACCCTCCACAACTAGCTCCACCCAACTTCCACAGCCAGCTCCACCCACCCTCCACAACCAGCTCTCCCCAACCAGCTCCACCCATCTCCACTTCACCCTGCACACAATTGTCACATCCGTCATATAATACCTTAAGAAACCAGCACATAAACCACACCCACCACCCTAAAGCCACACCCACTTGTTTGTGATTGACAATGACGACTGCCACCCAGCACAAGAAGGTGATGACAGCCAGCACGATGATGCCAGGGATAAAGTAGCCGGCAATGCTGTCCGCTAACCGCTGGACAGGAGCTTTAGAAGTCTGAGCATCTTGTACCAGCTTCACTATCTGAGCCAGCATGCTGTTGGAACCGACATGAGTGGCCTCTATATAGAGCACACCCTTCTGGTTGAGGGAGCCTCCTATGACGGTGTCTCCAGGAGACTTACTCACGGGCATCGGTTCTCCTGTAGTCCGGGCAAGACGACAATAAGAGGTACAGTGATAAGAGATGAAGGGTCACGTGCACTACGCACACGTGCAGTTCAGCTTACCTGTGATGAGCGACTCATCTACGAAGGAACTTCCTCTGATCACTGTACCGTCCACTGGGACCTTCTCCCCCGGGATAATCTTGATGTGATCTTTCTGCTGCACCAGTTGCAAAGGAATCATCTCCACCCTGTGCAAGAGCCAAAAACATATCCATAACATACCCACACCCAATGTGCCACAGGAAGCAGCACCATGTACGTACATGCGACGGCACACACCTGTACGTACATGCAACATACACCTGTACGTACATGCAACATACACATGTATGTGTAGACTTTAAATGTTCAAATTACATTTAATTTTGCTGATATTTCTGATGCTTCGAACATTACTGTTCAACACCAAACCAAAGAAACAACTAATATGGAGGACAAAACAAACAAACAAACAAATTTAAAAAAACAACAACAATACTTAAATTGCCCACTCATTACTTGTATCACTTGCCTTTCATGTTTAGTGTCTGAGTTCTTCTTGTCCACAAGTCTAGCTTCGGTAGCCTGCAGAGAAATCAGTTTGGCCAGAGCCTGTGATGTTCTGCCCTTGGCTATGTGCTCCAGCCAGCGACCTAGAGACACAAATGCCAGGAGCATTGGAGAAGTCTCAAAATACGTCTTCAACTGATGATGTGAGTGGACGACAGCAACAATCAGAGCCAACGTCTGAGAGGAAATACATACACCATCGTGTAATATCACATCAACGGACTTAATATGGTAGTTATTACAGACACAGCATTTCTATTAGTACCAGTTTGAGGAAGTTAGGAGTAGTAGCTATGCATGTGTGTGTATGTATGTGTGTGTGTGTGTGTGTGTGTGTGTGTGTGTGTGTGTGTGTGTAGATAAACACTGTCTATATTTTACTAAATTAGTAAACATGTTATAGAACTAATCCTACACAGGAACTTGCTGACTTCCCTTAACACATCACACACATACATACACACCACACCCACACATTAACCATACCAACTTCCACTCACAGAGTAAACGAAGGCAATGGTTGTGGCCAGAGCTATGAGGACGTCCATGTTGGCAGCACGATGACGCAGGGACTTGAAGGAAGACACATAAAACTGATACCCACCAAATACCTATAAACAACAACAACAACAACAATATACACAGAATTTTTTTTACCAATGTGCAATAATTTTTTACCAATGTGCAATAATGCTGGGGGCTAGCATTAACTTTGTATTGTGTGAAATTATATATTCAAGTACTGTTAGTTTCCAGGATATGTACATCTGTGGATCGCTGCTACGTAAACCGTTGCTAAGTAACATGACCGATACTTCTTGCTGCTCACTAATAGGCTTCCATCTCACGGCCGCTCCGCTGGTCTTCTCTTGCAATCATTTTTCTTCATAGGCTCTAATGTTTCCCTAGTACCTGATCTTTGCTACCATGGATACCTTACAGTGGTTGGCCAAACGATAGCTCTCAATGGCACACACGCACACACACACCTGCACAATGGCTGCTAGAGGGAACAGAATGGCCTCCCTGATGGTGAGGCCGGGGACAATGACATGCCAGTGTATGGGGAGGAGAGCCACTATCATGGCAGGAATGGCCGTCACCAGAGCCAGACAGAAGGTGAGTCGCCACTTCCTAATGGTGACCTTGTGGTCCAGGCCAGAATGATCCTTACCAGATACATTCACTTCAGCAGAGAAACCAGCATCCTGAACACACAAATACAGTGGGACAAGGGGAAAAAATGCGTGGACATTTTTTTTCTACACACCAGTCTCTCTAGACGTTTTTTGTAACAAAAAACAACAACAATATAAACTTGAACTCCTTCCACTCTCATTAACGGTAGATGAATTCATTACAAAAGTACAACAACAACTTTCACATTTTAGGAAATGAACAAAGACAGTCAAGAACTCACCTCGACTATCTTAATGATGTCACGCGGTCCTAGCAGAGCAGGGTCAAACTCCACACACCCACTGTTAGTTGTCAAGGTTACCACTGCCTTCTCCACCCCCGTGACGCCCATCAGCGTTCTCTCAATCATGTGCACACACGATGAGCACGTCATTCCACGGATCTGAGTATAAACACGGATGAGGTGAACAAACTAAACACAGATGGTAGTTCTAGGGCCCAAGGTAAATTATAGACATACAGAAACAGATGGTAAGATCACAAATTGGTTCTGAATTCCAAGTAGTTCAACCGTTCCTACTAAAAACTGGCAGTCACCCTTTACCTAACAACTCAAGCTTGCATATAATGAACACTTGTTAATCGGCTCCATCTTTCAATCGTGAATCTGCCCACACACTTGACCATGCAATTTTAGACATTTTTTTTGTTGATAAAAAATTCCTAAATATCACACGATACAAAATAACTTGAACTATGACCTCCCCATTCTAATGTTTGGATCATGTGATCATGTACTATGTCTATTATTGCCATCATCATGCTATTAAAAAAAAAAAAAAAAAATTAAAATAATAAATAAATAAAAAGAGCAGCTGCAATAATTCAGATGTGGTTTCATAGACACGGAAGGAACATACCATAAGCATGTTAAACATGAAAATGCAAGTCTGCAAGAAGCCACACACACACACACACACACACACACACACACACATGCGCACACGCACACACACACACATGCACGCACGCGCACACACAGTAGCAAACACAAGGAAGAGTTCGTGTAAAGATAACAACACCTTCACCACTGAGACTGGCTAATTGCCCTGAAGTTAACGACCTCATTCTGCCCCAACTACAGTCTCTAACTGACCAATTCTAAACATGAAAATGATCACAGTAATTTCATGGTAACTTCAAAACAACTAAGTCTTCCCCACAAAAACTCCTCCCCTCCCCCCTCCCCCTCCCCTCTTCTGCCCAATCTTACTGTAAGGTCGATCTTGCCCTCTTGCAGGCTATCTTGGTCTGGGATGAGAGAAGCACCAAACCCCAAAGATTCCACCTCTTTGACCAGCTGTTCCGGGTCCATGTCCTCAGGGTAATACTGAATGTCCGCCTTCTCGGAGAGAAGAGCCACCATTACCGAGTGGACGCCTATGTATAAAAGAGGGTGTGATATAGGAGTAAGAGTGGGCGTGTCATAGGAAGGAGAGTGGATGTCTTAAGACCTCAGGTTGGACAACGAGACCAGCTAATACTGCCACCTTGAGGGCGTGTTCAGACCACCAGAAGGAACTTTTCCTTCACTTTTTGGAACTACGTCAAGCTACTAGACATCCATAGCCCCATAGCCCACAGGACAGCCAGCACACCTCCCCATGTCCTTACAGCCAGCCACACCTTTCACCATGCTCCTTACACCAGACACCACCTCCCCATGCTCCGTACAGCCAGCCACACTTTTCCCTAGGCCCAGCTCCAGCTACCAGCCAGCCACACCTCTCCCATGATCCACACAGCCAGCCACCACCTCCCCATGGCTCCACACAGCCAGCCAACCTCCCCATGCTTTGCCTCACACAGCCAGCCACACCTCCCCATGGTTTGTTTGTGCTCACACAGCCAGCCACACCTCCCCTGCTACACACAGCAGCCACACCTCCCCATGCTCCATGCTCCACACCGCCAGCCACACTCCCCCTCCAACACAGCAGCCCACACCTCCCACGGCTCCACACAGCCAGCCACACCTCCCCATGCTCCACACAGCCAGCCACACTTCCCCATGCTCCACACAGCCAGCCACACCTCCCCATGCTCCACACAGCCAGCCACACCTCCCCATGCTCCACAAAGCTAGGCCACACTGAGACAGAACTCTTCATTTAACACAACCCTCTCTTGTCTCACTTACTGTTGCAACCCCTTACCTGGCCTACTCTTCAGATGATGCTCTATCTTGGTCACACACGACGAGCAGGACATGCCAGACACATGCACCTGCACTCGCTGGCGGACAGGAGAGCTGCAGCGCTCACCTTTGAACCCTGGAGCAGGACTCTTTGCAGGTGAAGCCGAGGATGATTTCTACATATCATTTTACAAACACACACACACACCAGTAAACAAACAAATAAACACAAACATTCTCTTCATAGACTCTGTTTGTGGAAGGCAATATATTCTCCCAGAACCAACTCTGCATTGCACCACAACAGTTACCACAAACCTCACAGGGCCACAACATTCTGGAGCCTCCTGAGCTAGACTGGATATTCAGAATGGCAGATATAGGTCCAGGCACACACTACAGCACTTCCATTAATCCATACTATCCAGAGTTAGCTAGAGTCAGCGAGTGATCAATTATTTATTTTCTTAGACTGGTGAGTTATTGATTCTAATTGATTTTTAAGATTGTAATATTCCAAGATTAAACACTGTGCCACTCCCCCTCTCTCATAATGCAATACAGTATTAGTGGAATACCACTGCAATGCCCGTGCTAACTAAAAAATACAACGCTCACATACACCGCACAATAATTCTAATTTGAATGACGCACCATCCGTATGGCCACGCCTTGCCAACTCTCACAACTGCTGTACGCTACAAATAACCCAATCAAACAGAACCACACAGTACTGGTGGGAGGGCATAGCCATGGGAACTATCAATTGGTAATGATGCAGCACAAGCAGGGCGGTTAAGTCCCTTCCAATTCACTCACTACTTCCACTGGCAACCTGCCATACCTGGCTTCTCCCTTCCTGCCCCGCCCACTGGTGCAAATTCAAACACATAGTGCCAATCATCGAGACTTGTCACTGAACTTTCCAATTTTGCTGACTTGCATACATCACAGGCTACGCATGAGGTCATTCACAACTGATGATGTAATCCTTCATGTGACTAGCTAGTATGAATCTATTTGTACACAGGCAAGCAACGAAGGCAGACATTTCTAGCCATTGATATGCAGGGTTGTTCTACCATGAGGGTAGTAATAATCCAAATTTAACTGTATGCTAATTTAGTACTTTTGCAAATACTTATCTTTAAAACCAGTCCACTTACAAATACAGCAATACGTCGTGCTGTGTGAAAATCAAGCATGAATTTAAAAAAAATCTAACTTCACTATCTCAAAATATACCCACCTTCTTCCAGAATACTTTCTTCCTGTGTGTAGATATCCGTAGCAACGGTCTATCACTGGAATGGCTGTCACTGTCACTACAGTCGTCTTCTATACTCGTCTTTCTCTCTCTAATGAAAGGGTCACCTAGCACATAGTTATAAACCGAGTTTGACAATAAATATTAGGACTGGCAGTAGAAACAATCTTTACATACATACACATATAACTATACATAGTATACATGTAAGAGTGCGATATGGCAGACATGTTTCACTAAGCAGGCAAATTTGTTTTCACTTTTGAGCTACAGAGTGAAAATAAAGTCTGAGAGTAAAATATCTTGTTACATCACTTCCCATTGAATGAAATTCTTTGCTAGATATCTTCACTCACAGCATGCAGGCTCTCCCAACAACCCCAGCTGATATTTTAGCAGCTGCTCTGACCTGAAAAAGTAGCTGTAAAAACCCAGCAACAAGCCAAGCCCAGTTGCTATAAACTTCTAGCCTATGAGCCTGCAAATGACACCTGAGATAGTGTGAGTTATCTCACCAGTGCAATTAAAAATACTATTGTGAAGATATCTAGCAAGAATAAATAAATAAATTCTACCCAAACATGGCCTACAAAGTGCTAAATACGATGAACTGACTGGCCCCTTCCCTCTGAAATTCCCATCACTTCACTACTTCCCACCATCTCACTATGCCAAACTTGTCACCCCTCCTCATCCACCAGTGTGGGAATGTCTACTAACCTCTGACATAAGTGACACGAAACTTCTTGTTACTGCTCACTGCCTCAGTGATGATGTCAGGTGATGTCACGGCAGAATCATACTCTACCACCGCCTCTTTCTCACTCAACGAAACGGTAGCCGAGTTCACGCCTCCCAAACCCATGACCACAGACTCTATCAAACTGACACAAGAATGGCAGGTCATCCCGTCAATGCCGATGTAGCACGTATGGGAGATGTCGCTGGTTTTGTTGCTAGTGGGTAGGCATTGCTGCAACGCAGCGGGCTGGTATGAGGATGTGGCTAAAATAGGGGATGTGGCCAAACTGGGGGGCTCTGTCTTGCTGGTTACTGATTTCGCAGACCGAAGCTTGGTGTCAAAACCAAGTTCGTAAATAGCCTCCGCCAAGTCTTGAGCACTTATGGAGCCAGGCTCAAACTCAACTCGGGCTAGCTTTTCTTCAAGAGAGGCCTTTACAGAATGAACTCCTTTCATCTTCGACAGATTGGACTCGATGTTCTCAGTGCAGGAGCTGCATACCATTCCTTCTACCTCCACCACCGCAACCTGAGTTGGCATCAAGGCTGGTTCATAAGTTACAGAAATGGAAGCATCGAACCCCATGTCATAGATAGTAACTCGCAGATCTTCAGCAGAGACTCTCTTGGGATCATATTCCACCAGTGCCTCATTGTGAGCTAGTGACACCTTGATGGCTCTCACTCCTGCTTCCTTGCCCACTGTATTCTCTATGTTCTTCACACAGGATTGGCATGTCATTCCTTCTACAGACACCAGGGACACATAGTTGTGCTCGCTGACATAGTTCGTAGCGTGCAAGCACTGGCCCAGACCTAGCTCCTCTAAACGTCCTATTAGAAGGGCTTCAGAGTCTGTGTTGCTGAAATTACAGACTAGTAATCGTCCTGCTAGAGCAAGTTCGACAGACTCAAGTCCAGCCAAAGTCTTAGGCAGCGTGTTGAAGCTTTTTTCACTTACATTATCACCATTAGAGTGAAGATACACCAATTTTCGTAATGAAGACATAGTCGACCAAAAATCTATTTACGGTGCAGACCACCAACCACCAACACACGCACAGAAATTCAGTTATGTTTTGCTAACCCCACATTCCTCATAGACTTTGGGAAGGTGGAGTTTAAAGGTGCATACTTCCGTTCGATCCGATCCGTTGAGCTCAAAAAGTTGGAGGTGTGACAAGTAAACAAAAGTAAGTAAAGAATCGCCACTTTAAAATGACTACTGGTCCCACCAAGCCAAAGTTTTACAATGCTTGGTTTTGTCCATTCGCCCAACGAGCTTGGATAGCCTTACTGGAGAAAGGAGTAGACTTTGAATACATTGAGCAAGATCCCTACAATAAGACCCCGGAATGGATGGCGGTAAACCCCAGAGGACTTGTACCTACTATTGTTCACAAAGGAAAGTCCGTGTACGAGTCCATGGTCTGTATAGAATTCGTCGACGAGGAGTGGACGACAGGCAAGCACTTACTTCCTTCAGACTCTTTTCTCAGAGCTCGAGCACGCATTCGCTGCGACCATATCACCAAAAAGGTAGTGCCTCCATTTTATCAGGTTCTAATGAAACGGGAAGATTCTGAAAGAGAAGTAGCTAAAATGCTTTTAATAGCTTCACTCAAGGAACTGTTTCAGGACTTTGATGGCCCCCTTTTCGGAGGAGATTCAATAAGTATTGTTGATATAATGCTGTTCCCATTTGCTTACAGATTTGAGCTTATTCTACCTTATTATCGAGCATTTTCTTTGCCAAAATCGAAAAGTCTGGAAAAGTATCATGAATGGTATGCAGCTGCTGTAAAGTGTGCGAGTGTGAAGGCTACTATGCCTGATGATGCCAGACTTATTGGATCTTATAAGAGATATGCTGAAGATACCACCAACAGCCTGGTGGCACAAGCAATCAGGAAAGGATCATCATTACCTTGACTTGCACAATCTCCCCCCCTCCCCTCCCCATTTGTGTTATATTAAGATCCAAACTACAAACTTTATAAAAATAAACTCTTTAATCTTCAAAGCCTGTAAAATGTCTTGGAGTTTTCTGCAAAGAATTTGTTCTGTTCCTCCAATGTGAATGGTTTCACAAGGTCTCTGTATGCTTCTATCAGTTGAGGAAATGAGCTGTTGAGATTGTCCACTGGCAGGTTACTCGAGAACATCATCCTATCATCATGGAAAAAAAAGAGGATAGAATCAAAGACACTGTAAAATATTTCATCTTCACACAGACACGAACACACACACACACGCCCTTCTTTAAAATAAAAACTGGTCGATATGCAGACATTTTTTAGTGGTAAATTCCATAGCATAAAAAGTAGTTCCTCAGTTTAAATGTTTCAAATCCCCTTCGTTTTTTTTTTGTTGTTGTCCTTTTTTTTTAGGGGGGGGGGGGGGGCCGGGGGGGGGGGCCAGAATATTTCTACTTTTTTTCTTTCTTGGGTGTCTCAAGTCTACCCAAGTTCCGTGAAAGAATGAACACAAAACCATGCAAGACTCTGATTATTTACAAGTAGCTGGATCCTATAGGACGGTCAATTTACCATGGACAATTCAAGTTGTTGTTGTTGTAAAGGAAAGCTCAACCATGTAGTCAAAGTTTAGGTCCAATAATTTAAAGCAGCAGTGTGACCTGTAACAAGATCTAGAGTTGATTTTTAACTTACAAATTATAAACTTCTGACCTCAAAACAGATTTTTTTATTCAAAGAAGGAGAGCAAAAATATATGAAAAAAACTTGTTTTTTTTTAGAAGTTTTGTGTTAAATTCTTCTAGTCTGGTGAGAGCAGCCCCTCTGTAAACAGATGAGAAGGTCTGGCGACTTGTACGCTTGCATAGTTTTCTTACTGAACTGTCTCCCTCTCCAGCTGGTGAAGTCGGTATTTCAGACAGTAGCTGCAGCTTTATGATATTGGAATCAGAATTATAGCACAGTTTAGTTCCAAAAACAGTGAGAAGGCAGACAAATAAACAACATCTTCTTGAGAAACATAACTGCAAGTGGGCTTGGCTAAATAAACATGCAGGTACATTAAGTAATTGGTCTGTACACAATTAGATGTCCCATAAGAAGTACACATTCTACGTTACCCATAATCCTGAACATAAAGGATAAAAGAATGCTTAATCTATATAATACGCTTGTGTGTCAGTAACGACGACCGACGACGGTGAAAGACGGTATGTGTATTCATGAATAATTCAGGAGCTTAGTGTGGTTTGGTAAGCATCGTCATCTCATCGTCATCTCTCGTCATCTCATGTCAGATAAAGTATCGTCATCTCATGTCAGATAAAGTATCGTCATCTCATGTCAGATAAAGTATCGTCATCTCATGTCAGATAAAGTATCGTCATCTCATGTCAGATAAAGTATCGTCATCTCATGTCAGATAAAGTATCGTCATCTCATGTCAGATAAAGTATCGTCATCTCATGTTAGGCAGTAAAGTGTCATCACATTCAGTAGAAAGTGCTGGTTAATTCTAAAAAGCATGTGCAATAGACGATGGAAGACAGTATAGGTTTCAAAAAGGAAGGCGGAAAGTACGAAAGAATGTAAAAGGCGATTAATCGTAACTAAAAAGCGGGTAGAATCGGCGAGATTTTAAATGGAAGGGAAGAGATGGCTAAAGACAAGTGATTAATTGTAGCTAAAAAGAGGGTGGAATTGATGAGTAAAGAGTAATGAGTTTCCAAAAGGAAGGTGAAAGTACGAAATAGAAGACAAAAAGTTTCTCAAAGTATGACAGAAATTCAGAAGCAGGAGAGATAGAGAAGTGAAAAGGGGACTTCACGACTTATGAAGAAGAGCTAAGAAAGAAGAGGTGGGGTATAAGAAAACCTCAGATAGTTTAGAAAAAAAGAGCAGGAGAGGGAAATTTATGTAACCTTAACCAATGGTAGAGAATGATAACTGAGCAAGATAACTTATGCTACTGCATTCTTACTTTGCAATACGTCAAGTGCCACTATGTGGCGGGGTACTTGCTAGCTTTTTTAAACCTACAATGCTATCTTACAGTTCTTAATGAAACTTGTCTAAAATGCTCACCATTCTTAAATTTTGAAATGTAAACACTATCTTTAGAAAACACACACACACAACTAAATGTTTTAAGGCAACTTTAATGATGAACTTAATAATGAACTTTAGTAGTCCTCTAATTAAAAAAAAACACACACACACAAAACAACAACAACAACAAAAAACAAAACAAAAAGCCAAGCATAATCCCTCAAATTGTTTTTTACTTTGATAACCCTTTACCCATCATCTCATTCTCCCTCCCTTCCCCACCCAACACAAAATTACCACTCTCAGCTCACCTATCGTGGCCAAAGATCTCAAAGAGGAATCTGACAATCATATCCATAGTGGACCTGTCCCATGTGGGGTCAATTGCAAACATGCCCATGCCAGATGCCTTGCAGTACACATTGGGATACCGGGACAGCTCCTGCAGACCTGTACGTAAAGACAAGGTGGTCCAAAATTAAGAAATGGCTAGCACATCCAATTATTACCTCTGGGCACATTTACTGCTGTGCAATGTCGTAATTTTTTAGCATTTTTTTCTCTCAAACACCGAATGATCATGTCTGGCAAAGAAATGGAGAAGCACTAGAAAGAAAGAAAGAAAGAAAAGAAAGAAAGAAAAAAGAAAAAAGAAAGGGAAAAAAAAAGAAAAAAAAGAAAAAAAAAAGCACCAGTCAGGAACAAACAGTTTATCTTATCAAACTAAATAGACCACAGACAGGAGCAAGAGGAATTAGAGCCCTTGGTTCTATCCTTCAGTACCTCCATATGTTTGTGTAGTCTGGCTTTACAACCACTTCCATGGAACTTATGCTGCAGATGTTTCCTCAGACAGACAGCAGCAACAACAACAACAAAAATACATTACAGAGCTGTCTCTTGATATTTAATAGTAGACAATTCGTGGAAAGTATTGTGTGTGTGTTTCAAAGATGAGCAAGGGTCTTTAGTCAATAATAATAGTAATAATAATAATAATAATAATAATAATAACTAGAAAATGGTTCCATTGAGGTCAGTGGAGCGAGCTAAGGAGTTAGGCTAAAGTAATTAGAGTATTGTAAGTTAATTAATGTAGTTTTGATATTAACAGATACTACATATCTTCTTGCTCTACTGTACAACCTTTTTAGCTCCTTCATTTTATTATTATTTGTTTGTCTCTTTTCCTTCTGCTGTTAGGGAACCTCTGTGCACCTGTTAGGGAACCTCTGTGCACCTGTTAGGGAACCTCTGTGCATCTGTTAGGGAACCTCTGTGCATCTGTTAGGGAACCTCTGTGCATCTGTTAGGGAACCTCTGTGCACCTGTTAGGGAACCTCTGTGCACCTGTTAAGGAACCTCTGTGCACCTGTTAAGGAACCTCTGTGCACCTGTTAAGGAACCTCTGTGCATCTGTTAGGGAACCTCTGTGCATCTGTTAGGGAACCTCTGTGCATCTGTTAGGGAACCTCTGTGCATCTGTTAGGGAACCTCTGTGCACCTGTTAGGGAAGCTCTGTGCACTTGTTTTCTAGCATTTTTAACTTCTCAACTCCCTAGATATTTCTTTTTTTACTGATCATATTTCATGTGTTCTACCCCATAATAAAACGTAGCTAAATATTGCCATGGAACTTCACAACATGCACAGACACATTAGTAGAAAAAAAGCACACATACACCTGTGGTAACAAAAAGGGTCCACATACGCCTACTCAAATGAAAATGAAGACAAATATCTCAAACTCATTAGTACACAGCTCCGCTGAATAATAATAACAAGGTTTCATACTTTTATGGGAGCCCTGTGGGATCCCCCCCCCCCCCCCCCCCCCCCCCCCCCTCTAATTATTTTTACTTCGACTGAATTTTTAAAATGAAAATAATCACTATAACATAATGAAAAATATATATATTATAACTAGTGATGTGCTTGAGCACAAATGGCGAGCAAGCCCCCTAGTTAAGTTACATAAAACTACAGTACTGTTATAATGATCACTTTTTAAACTTCAAACACTCCAGGTATTAAAAACAAAGTTCGAGTTTTAAAATCGCGTATATACGGTAAAGGGGTTTCAATGCCATAATAACCACTCGCCGCAACTGTTCGACTTAAAAACAAAACAAAACAAATAAAAAACAATAGGCATTTCTAAGGAAATGCTTCACATGTTTGAACCTAAGCCTATATTAGGACATGCTTACTGCTGTAGTAGCCGGAAAAGCTGTGTAAAGGCAACTAAATACATTATTTGTTAGTCAAACATTTAATTTGTGCTATTCTTTAGCTAAGCAGTAGCTGTAACGCACAACACTTTCACACGCACTCGTTCACTGGACATACCAACACAAGACTTACCTTCATGGTTAGACTATTTGACAATGGATTTTCAAGTAAGAACAACACTGTTGCGTAGGGTTTTATAACTATGACAAATAGCATATTAACTTTATGACGGCCACTAATTTGAATAGAAAATGAACTCCGGTAAGTTCATAAGTTTTAACTGCACCCGTAAAAGAAGTCAAAGTGATGAACAATCCAATTTCTTTGGATGATACGGGTAAAGATCGACAAACCAGGGGATTCAGTTTGAAGTTTGGCACGGGGTCAACCTCCTAGCTAACACAAAAATGCCAGGTCGCCTAGCGAACTGCTACTTACAACTGGCCCGGCCACACTGGTGGTATTCAAAGAAAATTGAGCATGCTTATCAAGAACTATTACATCAGTTTGAGGTGTCAGCCACGCCCTAGAATTAGAACACACAGCCAATCTTGCCCCCTCCCACCAGAGAGTCACCTGCACAAGTAACCACTAGCAATGGTTGCCATGAGAGACTACCCACCAGGGATAAATTCTTGAAAGTGTGGAAGCCATGTGAGGCATGTGCTACTCTCTCTGCAGAAAACCTCAATTAAGTTGGGTTTTGCACACCACCACAAACTGAAAACTCTTGCCATTCAAAGGTTGAGAGCGGGTTCAGTGGAATTCTCAGCTCACTTCCTGGTAACTGTCTGGCCGTTAGTTGCCAGGGCAACACATGATTCCAGTGATTGCTGTTGCTACTGTGATCTGCTAGCCCCAGTACAAATAGAGGTAACTAACCACAAACACTGGAGGGAGTGATCTCACAGGAACAGGTCATGACAAGAAGTGACAGACATTCTGTACATGTTCCTGGTAATAACAATCGAATCTGAGGCAGTAAGTAACACACACACACACACACACACACACACACACACACACATCATGTGAATCTACCACTATCCTTACCTGGCGATAAAATACTCAAGAAATAATAGTAGTAGATAATTCTGATGAAATTCCAGCAACTACAAAACCCATTTTTACTTTCAATGCATGCATACGCACACACACACAGACACACACACACACACACACACACACACACGCTAAAGTTGCTTACAAGGGATGAAAACCAAACATCAAAGAGTAGACTGTATTTTATCGCCAGTGTATTGTATTTACATACACTAGAAATTTGTGGCTTGAAACAGAACCAAATGTGACGTGTAACCTTCCTGGAATACGGGCACAAAGGAAGAACCCGGACATTTGTGAAACCCATGCATAAGGCAACATTTATTGGTACTCAGCTTTGCTCTAGAAAAAAAAATAACGAAGAAACAAGAATTAAAAGTGAATGTGGTGCAGGAGGGAATATTGACAGGACAACAATTCCAGTAGAACACACAAAATGTTGGTTGAGTGTCACTCTTTACACCTCATCGGTAATGGTCCCACTTAACAACAAAACACACACTTTACTTGGAAGTTGTCATTATCACAGGAGGGCAAACACAAGGGGGAAAAACACAAAACAAAGCCAGTGAGTGGTATATGAACAATAAGGCATTGGCCTTGTGGAGAGTAGCTAAAATTCAGTGAAAGTGTCATCAATAAACATTCAACTTGCTTAAGTATATGGTAAAAACAATTGACATCAAACAAATTTATCACATGATCTGATGTTCTAAAAAACACAACTAGAACATCGGGTATAAACGAGTGAAACATATGTGCTCTCTTTCGCCCCCAGTCAGAAATATATATAGCAATATTATTCATATACTGAGTGTGAGCGTTTTTAGAGAACTCATTGGGGCATCACTGACCTTCTCTCCAAATCTTCATGGTAGGTTCATCTCTGAAGTAAGGGAATCCACAATGCCCCACTACACACCGAACACTAGGATGCTGCCGCACAACATCTGCTGCACTGCACACGTAGCGATAATCAGAATCAATAAATAGAAAAACAACAACAACAACAACTACACCTTAACTACACATACAATGAGGAGAAAGGGGGTGGGGGGGGGGGGAAGGACTTTATCTACCACAACAGAACATTGAACACAAGCACAACACTCATCAACAACAACAAATAATACTATAAACCAAGTCAATTAGACACTCACCGCTTAAGCTGCCAAGGTAGGACCTGAAGGTCGTATGAGAGCTGGTGCTTCTCCAGCAACCCGTAGGCCTGGATCCAGTTCGGATCAGTCAGATACTTGTCATGGGATACTTCGCAGTGCTCCGTGATATTGCCATGGTAATTGAGCATTTGGCGAATCCCTCTCACACGCTTGGAAGCAGTCTTGTGTTGTGTTAGGATGTCCTCCACCCGGGAGCAAGATAGGTCACAATAACCGACGATAGCTAGACGACGTACAGGTAACACTTATTACATCAGCTCTGTCAAATGTCCTGGTATGCATACTATAATAACTGGGGCTCCTGTCAAATGTCCTGGTATGCATACTATAACTAGGGCTCCTGTCAAATGTCCTGGTATGCATACTATAACTAGGGCTCCTGTCAAATGTCCTGGTATGCATACTATAACTAGGGCTCCTGTCAAATGTCCTGGTATGCATACTTATAATAACTGGGGCTCCTGTCAGATGTCCTGGTATACATACTATAACTAGGGCTCCTGTCAGATGTCCTGGTATGCATACTATAACTAGGGCTCCTGTCAGATGTCCTGGTATGCATACTATAACTAGGGCTCCTGTCAGATGTCCTGGTATGCATACTATAACTAGGGCTCCTGTCAGATGTCCTGGTATGCATACTATAACTAGGGCTCCTGTCAGATGTCCTGGTATGCATACTATAACTAGGGCTCCTGCCAGATGTCCTGGTATATTGCTTGCATGGCTAGGGTATCTGTCAAATGTCCTGATAATTGTCCAGCTGTATAAGGTGGTTGCTAGAGTAACCGGCAAGGCATAACTGCACATGCTCAAAAAAAGCACAATATAAGTCCATAGTCCGCACGTTCCCAGCAATACAAACTACGCACACACGTGCGTGCACGCAAGCTGTGCCATGCCCACAAAAAAACCCTTCTTAGAATGCCCCTATTACTTAAAACCTGTGCACACGCTCAGACTCCCTGTACTAATTGTTCTGGGAATGCTGCCAGGTTGTTCCAGTACAAGAGCTTCTCCAACACTTCCACTGAACAAGAAGTATGTAGAGTGCTGTTCAAATTGCAGCTGCAGCCAGAAATTACACAGAAACTCTACCACACTTTTTCCGACATATGGACATTCTTCTCAAGTAGCATGTGCTCCAGCAAAATATAAATATTCAATGTTATCCCAACAACAGAGCCCGCCCTGTATTGACAGCCAAGTATGTTGCCGTAAGTGCTCTATTTATTTTGGCATTCCAGCCCTCATTTTGAGAAAATTATGGCAGGAAACCTTTACATACCAGAAAAATAGATAAATTAATAGCCCTGTATACACACAGCAAACCACCGTGGGCCACTCTTCAGAAGAAACAACTTAGGGGAAGAAGGGGAGGTGGAGAGGCTAGTTTTCAGAAAGAAACATCAACCCATCCCTGGGGCTAGTCTAAACAAAACGTATGGGGGAGTGGGAGGGCCGAGTTTCAGAACTAACAACAAACTGTGTTAAAAATTATGCAGTCATTAAGTTGTTTTTTTCTTCCTCTCCTTAATATATACTTTCAAGCTCACATGTTTTGTTTTCCCCCCAAATAATTGGGTAATTGTGTCAGTGACTCTATTCCTCTACACCCACAACCTTACCATGTGGCATTCCATTGCCTGATTCTGCAATGGCATCCAGCCACCTAAACACAAACAATAAACAACAACAAAAAAAATAATATAATTTAGAATCACTACTTCTCATTACTGTAAATTATACTACTATAAGCTTTCTATTGCAGCGGCTGAAACAAGATATGCTAAAATATCAGCCTGCTTTATAGCAATACTAACAAACAACAAGAAAACAATAACTACAATAATGCTATAGCAGGGAAGTGGAGGAGGGTGCAGGGAAGTGGAGGAGGGTGCAGTGAAGTGGAGGAGGGTGCAGGGAAGTGGAGGAGGGTGCAGGGAAGTGGAGGAGGGTGAACAATGGTATAACTATATGAGGATTATGTTGTTGGTGATGATTGAGTACTATAATTACGCTAGAGCTATTGAAAGTGGAGTGCAGTTTCTGGATCTTGGTGTGAAGCACGACAGCTCAATCAACCAATCATAGGACAGGTCAAGAAAATTATATTAGAACAGAGCGTGACTAAATACATCAATTTGATTGGTGCGTTGCTTGAACCTAATTCACTTAGAATCACACACGGCAGCACTTAGAAAACACTCACTGGCGGCTACAATTGCGACTTATTGTCAAGAAATATAGTTTTGAAATACTTTAGAGTGTTTGTTTTTTTTAAACCATCATTGTGTATGTGACAAATTCTGATGTTACAGCTGGAGCCTTTGAGTTCCTAAATCCCACAAATGTCCATGGTACTGTACTCTAAACTTTTAGAAAAGAGTATACCAAAATCGTGACCGCCCCATCTAGCCTGGGTGAACCTTGGTTGCATTTGTCTCCAACAATAATTCTTCCTCATCCTCACCTGAACACCAAGGTCAAGGTTCACCGAGGTAGAATGAGTAGCAATATTCGGTATACTCATTAGTTTCTTCTGTTCCATCACTGTAGTACAGTATTAGCATAATACTTCCGTTCTAAAAAAGTTAGAGTGCAGTACCATGGAAATCTGCGGGATTTATAAGCCCTCAGGCTCCTTGTAGCGTCCTCACTACACTCTGACGCTACAGCCTGGGAGCCTTCGAGTTTCTAAATGCCGCAGATTTCAAGGTATCGCACTCTAACTAATATTCAGAAGACCCTGCCATCCAGGTTAATTGGCCTTGATGAAAGTTGCTTTTTCCCCTTTATATTTTGATATTCTTTTTTGCTCAACAGAATAAGCTATTTTTGCTTATCTAGTAATGCATTTTGCCCTAGTTTGCTTTTCAAGAACATTATTTTTTGGACAAAGTTATATGGTATTAAGATTAGCAAATCAGCACAAGTCGGATATTTAGCTTATCAAGTGTTAACAGACAGAGGGAAAATCTTACTCCACTATAGCTAAAATGTTGTCTATTTTGCAAAAAGAAATTACCCATTTTGTTTGTTGTTTCTTTCAGCCTATTTCGCTCAGCATTGCTTTTTAAGTGCCCATTTTGCTCAAATTTTGTTAAGCAAATTCTGTCCAGGATTAGTCAAATTGGCCAGGCTATAATGGGAAGTAGAAGAAGCAGCAACTATTGAATGGCCACCACTCTATTGAATGGCCACTACTCTACGTAATTCCAGGACAATACCAATATTTAATCACTATCAGGTCCCCCAACACTGAAAACTCCTGGAATTCCTCTACTAACAGCAGCTGGATATTGACCCTGAATGAAGCCACCACTTTCCAGTCAGGAGCATGCATTCCAATCAGCCAGTGAGAGACCAGTTGTATTCTAGTAATTAGCCTGATTCCAGGTGCTGATACCCACACCAGGTGAGGCTCATGCTGGCTGGATGGGAAAGAAATACTCTGTTTGCTATATCCTGGAAGCCTCAATACCACAAACCACAATCCAGGAAGTCATTTCCAAGAGCCAGTATTCCAGAGTAGTACATGTATGTGGAGACATCAACCTAGCTCTCTCTACCCACCACCACCACCACCACAAACCCATCACTCTGATTAATTACTGATAATCATATTACATAAGAATTGCTGAAACAAGCTCATTATGGTGGTATCACTTCCTCTTTCCAAGCACTGCCCCTTAGCAACCACTGTTTGCCAATAGTGTTCACACAGTCACTGCTGAATTGTCAGAGAAATTTAAATCTGTTCAGATTGTGTAATAAAAAAGAAAAAAGGAACTGCAAATAAATAAACAATTCCAAGACCTGATCCTGGACTATCTGTCAGGGGTGTCCGAACAGGTGTGGCCGCATCAATATTTTTACAAAAAGGGGCGTGTCTATTATTTTCTACTCTTTACCTGATCTTGTGGTCGAACTTGGGCAGACGAAATCAAGCTTCTTCCAGGATTAAATAGCTAATATCGAGCCTTTTGGAAGATTTTTAGGAAACTCCAAACAAGCCTGGTCCTTCCTTTACTATTCCAAAGCAATCTTTTGGAAAAGCACACGTGGTTCAGAAGTCATTCCAGCATTGTTCATCTGCAAAATGGCCATTTTACTAGGAGTCTTGAGTTATTTGCCATACGTACTTGAAAATGTTTGAAGATAATAAAGCTATGATTGCTACAAAAGGCAGGCATTTGTAAGTTATACAGTGGATTCAGTTTTTTAAAGTTTTTTTTTGTCATTGTGTTGTTTGCTTTATATGTCCAAGTAGCTATATTAGCTATAACTATAATTAAACAAAAAAATCATTTGCTTAACAATATAATAAAATATGGCTTGTACTGAATTGTTTGGTGTGATTACAGTGGCATTTGAATTCAATAGATACGCAGAGCATAGACTTAAATTCTATGGTTTATTTGATAGAATAACCACTGTATTGTCTTTTCTATTACTAAACTCAATACTTAAATAAACAAGTGGGTGTGGTTAAGTGGGTGTGATTATAATGGCCGCACCAATACGATCTGGCTTCCTACTCCCCAGATCTGTAGCTATTCAGAGTCCAGTATAACTTCTTCATTCTACGCAAATCTTCACAACTAGCTTTCTTCTAAAGCTATAGTTCACTGAATTGCTTCTGGAGGTTAAAGTTCGAGTGGGGTAACTAAAAACAAGACTATCCAGCAATCTTCCGAAGGCATTACTTCAAGCTGCCTTACGACAGTTACGGTGGTGAATGATTCTTATTGTATAGTAATATTTCATTAATAAAATGAAAAATCTAACACAATTGTGTGGATTTCTCCAAATGTATCAAGTACATTAGCCCTAATTTATGACTTAATGCAGACAACATGCCTTTAGATACTGTATTTCTGTTAGTCCCTTATAGTTATCAACTATCTGTAGTTCATCAGGATAGCACTTATAAAATTCCTAATGACAATAATGTAATAAAATAAATAATAAATGCATACAAACATGCAACCCACACACATACATCCACACACATACTTGGTCTCCTCAATAGGGTCAGGCATATTGGCCTGTATGTGAACACAGTGTGAAACATTGTAGCCAGCAATGTCCGCCAAGTAGTCATCTACAAGATAGTTCATGATGGGGTCTACGGGGAAGAACACCAAACAAATTAATTAAAATATGGGGCCAGATGTGGCTTCACGCTGTACACTAGCTGTTAGATGCACGTGTGATCCTTACCAAATTTTCCAGCAGGATGTCCGCCATGCCTGACCTTATCCAGCCAGGGATGAGTCTCTGGTGTCCACAAGTGCATGTGGCCATCCACAATCTCCATTTTGGAATCCATCCTAGACTGATAGCACACGCACGAGAGCAGATGAATGTAAACTACTCATGTACATGTGCGAGTGTAAATGTGGATGCACACATAGCATGTGTGTACATGTGAGTGCTTGCAATGTATAGTTGTAGTGTGCAGTGGTGCAGACTTAAGGAATGGAACTAGCTCCTTCCAAAAGAAACCAAATCATGCATTTTGCTCGTTATAGAATCTGAAACAAGTAATCGAGTTTTCAGTGTTGGCTGCTTCATCTCTTCTGAATCATGCACTTATACTGTGAAAGCAATGTCAACAAATGAAAGTGATCAAGCAAACTGTATGTAGGGCACAGCTCTTTCAAGCAACAGCTAGCTATTGACCACTAAACTATCATGGTTTCCTTCTCCTACACTGAGTTAGCATGTAGGCTATAAGATCCTGTCATGCCACTACTGTAAGTGTAATTGTGCTAGGTGGAACAGTGGCAAATAAGCTCTCCTATACCAAAAAAAAAAAAACACTAAATCTCACGTTTACCCCTTTGCGAACGCTATCTGCGCCAGTTTAGTAGAAAATTATTATTTCAGCATAGTTTCCACATACACACGTTTACCCCTTTGCGAACGCTATCTGCGCCTGTTTCTAGTAGAAAATTATTATTTCAGCATAGTTTCCACATACACACGCTCATTACCAGCCAACAAACAGGTCTACACCACCGCGGAGGAGATAGAAGACCGACAGGCGACTGCAGATGGATGGCGGATGGAGTGAACGGGTGCCCCTCTCTGAGACGGTGTGTATGAGATGAGAACGCAAGATGGACGCGCGCGGAGCCGGAGCGCGAGAAAGTAAATAAAAATGTCACACCCCTTTATTATTATTTGTAAACATTATTTGGTTACTTTGTCTTTGATATCGCGAGTGGAAGCAGCTCTTAATTTCTACATTCCTTTCGGTAAGGTATTGTGTTCTTAGCAACCATAATTATGGTGGAAGGCAGATCAAAGCAAAATGGAATAATGAAGAGTTTGGGTACTTTAATACAATTACTAAGATAGCTAATGCTATACTTTGCTCGTTGTTTATGTTTGGGCTATAAAATAGTTATAAACCAAAATCATTATTTGTATTTCTCGCATACAAACCTCAATTTTGGTTTATAACTATAACATGAAGTGCATCATTGTGATTTAGCTAGCTAATGTGTGTAAGCATTTATCTCAAGGCTTAGCCCTTTATGAGGAGCAGAATGGAGATTCAATATTGCAAGTGTGAAGTGTGTGGAGGATTGAGATGGTGATATCACGAGTAAAGCCTACTGATATTATTAATTAAATGTAACTGTCTGTGTGCGTGTGTGTGTGTGTGTGTGTGCATGTGCATGTGATGGGAAAATGTAATGGGTGGAATTCACTTGTTATCATGTTTCTTGGATAGCATAGTGTGACTGCATATATCCACAGACAGGGTGGGTGTGTTGTTAGAGATAAGGGGAATGGTCAACCCGAATTTCTATGCCATTCGTTGTCCCTGTTGTGATCCACTGACACACCCACTGTAGCAATTTCATAGCAAACTCTCTCCTTATAATCGATGAATAGCTTAATTAAAGTTATTCCACTTTCTTCATTTAACGACTCGAGGATGGCTTCCCTGTATTCACAGCTGAGTGGAGTGTGTTCAACATCTGTCCCTGAGACATATTTTGAATGTTAGAGCCTACATATGCAATTTTTCGCTGTTTCTTATACAGTATAGTATCATGCAAAGCTAGCAAAGAGTGACTATCAATGTGCCGAGTATACAAGTGAAACACTACTTCTGGGAATTCACACTCGCTTGAATGGGGAAGCTGCACAAAACATCTTGTACAAACACCATGTTGTGTGTGTGTGTGTGTGTGCATGTGCAATTATAGTCACTAAAACTATTTTCTCAAATCCTAAGTTTTTTCTAACAGGATCACAGGAAACAGCAAGAAACTGTTAGAGGCGCTTATGAATTTTTTATGTCCTTAAATTATTTTACAAAGATAAATAGTGTGAAGGTAGCTAATATTCTCTACTTTAAATTAACAATTAGCAATATGTATATTCTCATTTTCTTTCTTTAACAAAGACTGTAAAGGTTCATAATTGACAAGCTATGTCACCACCTTTTATTGTTGCTTAAATTTGTTTGAAAATTAAGTTGTGTTAACTCTTTTATCAAATTTTGATATTGAGAAAAGAGAAAACACAGAAGATGTGGAATAGAATAACCCTCTAACACCCTCTCCACCTTCTTTCCCCACGTGGCAGAAATAAAGCAGACAGGGCTTATCATGGGGTGTTGCATGATGTCACAAGTGTAACAGGAACAGGTTTCAAGTACACAGGAGCCATTGGTTGTTCTAAAAGTGACTTCAGCCTAGCTCTAGCCTGTTCTGGATAAAAGTCAACTCCCATTACTGATAAAAGCTTTGTTGCTAGGCTGCTATGTGTATGTTTGTATTCCTTGAGGATAAGGCACTTCTAGGAATCCAAAGAGCTTAGGGGGAACCCAAATATTTTGAGAGGGAAGCCAAGCTAATCCTGAAAGAAGTGGTACTGAAATCGGAAACCTATCAAATTACTTTCACCGGATTGGGTCAAGGTGTAAATGTTTCTGCCAGGTTTGCTGTAGTTATAGAATTACATCTCTGAGAATTCTAACACCATTTTAGTATTCCCACATTTTCTGCAAAACTGAAATTGAGACTGGTGACCAGAATCAATAGCAAAACCGCAGCATGTGACGAAGTTCCGAGATGCTAGCTATTTTTTTGTAGTGAGAATTCAAGGAATGTGCATGTCCATGCCTTCATAAGGGTCTGGGGTGTGTGTAGCAAACCCTTGTGTGGTATGTACATATGTGTGCATCACATGACTAACTATACTCATTATGCTACCTACTTGGTAGTTGTGAAATGTTAGTTTGCTGAACAAGCGAAGGCGTGTACTGTGTAGTTGTATTTCAGTTGGGTTTTTTTTTGTGAGTTGTGAATACTTGCGAATTGCTCGGAAATTGCTGAATTTTTGTTACTACAATAGTTGTACTACACACTTCCATGAAGAGCTTTAAAAAAAGCAGAACTTTCCACGAAAGACGGGGGGAAGTAGCCTTTGTTGCTGGGGAAATGCTGTACTTGAATTGTGGATTTCCATGAATTTATTGGCACTGCCAAATTTTAATTCATTTAGGTGATTGTGGTGTATAACTCGCTGGGCAACAGCCCCCCCCCCCCCCCCCCCCCCCCCCTACCTACCCTCTCTTAATTAAGTGGTTGCTCACAGCTGGGTTGTCATTGTTAACCAATGTGGGATGGTCGGAAATATCTGCTTACCAGTTGGTATTAGTGGCCGAGGTGGATGTGATATACAACGCAATTCTATATTGGGGGTGGTGTGTGTGTGTGCTTTGTGCAATGAAGGGTAGTATGCATGTACAAGTGTTTTAATAAGTTTAGAGCATGGCGTCAGGTACTGGTAACTGAGCATACGGCAGTAGGCCCAGGGCTTTTGTCACTAAAATCCACCAGTACCTGAGCGCATGCTCTAACTATTTTAGAACCCGTTTACCCCCGCCCAGTTTCCACTAGCAACTTGGTTTATCAGCATTTTCGCACAAATATGGCGGTGTCAAGCGAATTTCCGGCCCAAAATTAAAATTCAATTAAAATTCAATTGAAGCACACCTGGCAGGTTTACTTTAGCATTGTAGCTGCCAGCTGTTATCTCCAGATCTAACTCTACCCTGGGCTGCTCTGCTCTGTGGTAAACAGTTAAGCAGCTAGCTATGGTAAATTCCTGCGGGTATGAGCGTCAGCAGGAGAGTTGTCCAACTAGGAGAGTTGTCCAAACTAGGGCTGGTCCCCGTATAGGTCGGATATGAGAGGGTAGTAGACCCTCACATATCATATCCAGGCCTCACACAGCTTTATCCGGCCTATTCTATTAAACTAAAACTCAAAAATAGCAATACCCCAAGGGTGGTTAGTATGCACAGTTTATATACCTAAAGGCAAAAAATAGTGCACACTTACCAAGTTAGTACACCTAGTAACAATATAGCAACGGGTTCTAATATTCACAAGCTCTCATTCAGGATGGATTCCAAAATGGAGATTGTGGATGGCCACATGCACTTGTGGACGCCAGAGACTCATCCCTGGCTGGATAAGGTCAGGCATGGTGGACATCCTGCTGGAAATTTTGGTAAGTGTGATGTGAATGTGGCTGCAAGCGGCTTTGTTCTCCGAAACAACAGTTGTGCTGTCACATGTTGATACATCCATTTCTTGTGTTATTCAAACACCATTTCTAGGAAGTCTAGCCTCTCACTTTCCTCGTTTGAAGTCGGTTCCCATGCATTTGTTTTTTGAGCACTTAAATACTATCTTTAGTTGTGATACTTTAGTGTATTACAATGCTAGGCTTGCAAATGGAAACAAACAAAAAAAGAAACAAAACAAGCATGTTTGCACCATAAAATGAGGTCATCCCCGTGAAGAAAAAAAATACTATGTGTTGGCACCTTTACTGTGATGCTTCTTCTCGTTTTCTCAGAACCTGTGATTCCGTATTTGGTGGCTGACTACATGGCAGACATTGCTGGCTACAATGTGAAGCAATGTGTTCATGTACAGGCCAATATGCCAGACCCTGTGGAGGAAACTAGGTAAGGGTTCTTTCAGCTCTGCCTTCCTTCCTATACATGTCAGCCATTGCTGTTTGTGTTTCATGTGATGCTGTTCCAATTCCAGGAAAAATAAAGGAAACCATGAAATAGTGTATTTGTAGTATTTTTTTAATTGTTCCTGCTACAGTAATTTGAATATTACATATTTAGTTCTTTGTTTAGTTTAGGTGCATCTACATCTATAAAATCATTTAAAATTACTAACATTTTTTTTTTTTTTAATCAGTGAAGGCTAATGCTATCAATTTTTTTTATTGTGTGTATTTATGTGTGTGTTGGGGGGCGGGGGGGGGGGGGGGCTGCACTATCTTCTGTCATCTCCTAGATCTTTTAAAAAAATATTAATTGCACAACTGAAACCTTTGTTGTCTGTTTTGTTTCAGCAACATCGTGGTTAATATCATGTACTTGCTATATCCATGACAATTTTTTTTATTGATCTATTCATTTTGGTTGGGAATAAAAGAAATATACATGTATTTTCAATAGCTCAGATATTTTAACTTTACATAGCTAATACAAATCACGCTCTCCCATCTTTCTCTCACTCTCTCCTCCTATCCTCTAGCAAGAGATATTGGCAAGATCTGTATATTTCCAGGTACTATTTTCCTACTCTTCAAGCACTCGGCTTGTGCACACATTACCGTGTATTTCGTGTTTTTTGCTTTGCAATCACATTTGTGACACGATTAGCCTGATATGCTACAAGCTTGTGTTTTGTCTTTAACAACTTACGGGCACTGGCAGTCGAGTAGTTTACTTCTCAAAACAAATGCAACTTCTTTCATTTCTCGCAACTCTACGTCATCATCCTCTGGGAATCAAGTGATGAACTTTTTTTTTTTGCTTTTGTGTAACAGAACAATGTGCACTTCCTATAGCAGCTGGTGATACAGATTCTGGAATAGAGGGCCATATAGCCAGGGACTTGAATTCTTGGTAGTTACATGCTCTTAAGTAAGCTCTCACACCAGGGAGTTATGTGGTTTACTGTGAACTAGCTGAATAAAAGTTTCAGGGAGGTCATATGACACTCTAGAAGCTTTTATTTACATGTTCCAGTAGATTGGCATTGCAGAGGGTTGATCCAGCTGAAAGTGATCGATGTTCCAGTAGTTGCTATTTGTTACATGATTGTCTGGTTTACCCAGAGCAGGTACCGTGGCAAGCTTCCTGTGATGTAACTGGTGGGGCAGACCATTCTCACCGGTAAACCCACAGCATCAAAGCTTATACCCAGAAAATTCTTGAATAAGTTGACCCCGAGATAATAATGAAGCTGCAGAATAGATTCCCATTAAATGTTGAGCAATGAAATTCTGGGAAATAAGTGGGGTGGGGAGGGGGAATTGGAACATATGAGGATGGAACAGGACATGCTAAAAGTGTTTGCAGTATATCTAAAGTGCCAAGTGCCGAAGTGAATCACTTTAAAGCGTGGCTGTGGCTGTATCCAGTACATATATATAGAGAGATGTCTGCATTTCATAAGAAATCAAATTATAAACAATTAACTGCAACAAAAAAGAGATCATTTGTACTTTTTTTTTGTTTGAAATTCAGGTGGCTGGAAGGTATAGCAGAGACTGGTAATGGAGTACCTCATGGTAAGCAACACAGGGAGAGAGAGAGAGAGAGAAAATTACATATTGGCATTTTATTGGGTGACCAGAACATATGCATGAGTGAGTTTGTGTGTGATTGAAAAGAAATGCATGATCAAATAATCCTTGGGAGTTAGTCCCTCTACATAGTTGTAGTCGCTATATCTGAAGGGGGGAGGAGCCTTCAGCTTTCTAGGATTTGAACAGATATAACATGTAAATGATTGTTAGCACATTTTAGTAGTAACATGGACCAGCTGAGTAGCTAAGGAGTGAGAAGAAATGCAGACATCTAATTATCACTTTATTTCCCCTTCCAGCCATAGTGGGTCACTGTGACCTATCAGGAGACGATGTGGATGCCGTTCTGAGCCGCCATGTCAATACGTCCAAGCGCATGAGAGGCATCCGCCAGTTACTCAACTACCATCCGGACCATCCAGAATACAGTGAGGTCACACACGACAACTATCTCACCGACCCCAACTGGATTCAGGGCTATGGCTTGCTGGAGAAATACAGAATGTCCTTTGAGTGGCACATTATGCCTGGACAGATGAAAAGGTGGGCCCCTAATTAAGAGTATAACTGGCTTCTTTGGTGATGCCCGTATCAATTTTGTTTTTTCCACGGTTATAATCATATGCCTCTGGTCTTCCTCTGGCATGACATATTGGGAGCCGACTGCACCATTGCAACCAATAGCACAAATGAGAGACTTTCCTAATTCACAAGTAATATCTCACAATTTCTTTCTCAACCTTCTTTTATCCATTAGATGCATTCTCTCTCTTTCCCTTGTTTAAAAAACTAATCTAATACAGTAGCCCCTCAGTTATCCGAACCTCGTTTATCTGAACTCTCGCTAATCCGAACACCATTTTTGGGAATTATAATGATATTCATTGGAATTTTGCTGAGCATTAAATAGATAAGAGATTAAGACTCCATTCAAAATGACTTATTTCGAATATCCGAACATTTCAAATATTCGAACAACCCTCGGTCCTGAGGTGTTCGGATAACTGAGGGTCTACTGTATTGTAATATCTCCCAGCTGACCCTTAAAATATAATTATTATAGCCTCAGACACACACACACACACACACAAGTAGAACAGTGCTGTCTTTTTCTTATTGTAATTTTAAAGTGCATCAATAAGGAACTTACTGACTGTGTAGTGTATGTGGCTTTCAAGCTGAAAGCACGGGTCACAGTGGAAGGCAGTTGCTTTATATTAATTTCCTAGAGAGTATTTGATCACTTCTCAGAATATTATTGACACTCAGTTGAGATTCCCCAGTACAATATGCCATGTTATGACAAGTCGCTTTGTACATACACACATATGTACGTACACACATACATATAGACATACATACATATAGACATACATACATATAGACATACGTACACATACCGTAAACGTGGGTTATTAACACCCTCTTTTGTTAAACACTGTTGTTGTTGTTTTGTTAAGCTCCCAGTTCATCCCAGTGTTTAGCACTATTTATTAAGCACCCCATGTGTCCTGTCTATTGTTGATTAGTGGTCAGCCCCAAATTTCTAGATCACCACTCGCTGTTAAACTACCATTTGTTAATAGGCGCCCATTTCCTTACCATTGAAGTTATAAGTGGGGGTGCTTAACAACCTGCATTATAATACATGCATACATACAAACATGTATACATACATACATACATATGTACCATATGTACATACATACTTTACAGCATTAGTGCTAGAACAAATTTGGTCCTCCGCGCGCTTTGCTGTTGAAATCAGGCAAGGATTCCTTGAATTAATTGTGATGTTACCCAGACAATGTTAGTAATTCACCCACAACTGAAATTGTTAGACAATTCATTTACATCTGCATGTTCAAAGGAAATGAATATCCTAGAAACCACACACACTTCCTGGAGACTGCCCACATGCATATCTGCAGACATTCGAGCTGGTTCCATGGAAATCGGCAGAATGAGCGTTTCCAGGTGCTTTCTGTATCTCCGGGAATGCTTTCTAAGCAGGCATGCATACTATTGGTGTATTAATCAGCGATGTGATGACTACCGCCCACTCATTCCATGTATGTATTATTTACTTACCCTCCGGCCCATGGAAGAGTTTATCAGCAAGCCTCATCCGTTAAATGAATCCGTTCCCATTAAATGAATCGTGAAGGCGATGAGACAGTGCTACCAAGTCCAAGTCAATGCATCATTTTTATAAGCTAAAATAAAAAAAGAAAAGAGAAGACTGGGTGTTTGAGATATTATCCTAAGGTTTCTACAGCTCGTGGTGACAGAGAGTAAAACAAGCGCTCCATTCAGGTTGGTTGCACGTGTTTTCCGCTTTTCTAATTCATGGAATTTTTCGTTTCAATCAAGTCGGCTTTTATAAACTTCATTTTATGCTGCCAACTACGGGCTATACAGATAAATCCATGTGGCCGTGTTTCCTGGTAAGAGGAAGCTGTGGTGAGATCGAGGTCAAAATTTAAATTATAGCTGGTATATTGAACGTGTGCTGCCTTCAGATTTAATATTAACTTGTTTGTATTTCGTGTATGTCTCTGTGTGTGTGTGTGTGTGTGTGTGTGTAACAAGGGCTGCAGATGTAGTACAGCAGTATCCTAACGTGATGGCCATGGTCAACCATTGTGGATTGCCGTATCTCCGTGATGACAGCACCATGAGAGAGTGGCGGGAAGGTATGCTGTAGAGATGGGCGTGTGCTTGAGGGAGAAAGGTGAGGGGCGGGGTGGGAGATTAAGCAAAGTTTGATATACAGATACTTTTCTGCTACTGTAATTCAGGCAACCATTGCCAATTTTTGAATAAGCTGGACTGGCTAAGGTAAATGCTAATGACCCTTCCATCTTGTTTTCTTCCTAGTTGATTACATCATCACTACAAACCAAGCAGAATTGTAACAAATGATTCAAAACAGTATGTGAATGGTCTAAACTAACTTCAGCATATATAACAACCTAATTATTTGAATGGTGAAAGAAAAAAAATTGCCTCTGCTAATAGCCACATTAAATTCTGCTAATTTTGGCTGTCTGTACGTGTTAAGCATCCTTGTGTGCTTTTTTGCATTGAGTGTCAAATACTTGCCAGTATACGTATATGCTACGTAGCTGTCTCTGTAGCAATTTTGTCTGCTAAATATCTTGAGTTGAAGCCTCTGAATGAAGCCTTGTGTCTGCAAGTGAATGACGGAGTTTTTTCTTGTAAAATGCATTCATGATTGCGACATTTATTATGAGTTACGGATCTTTTAGAAGAATTTTCAATAAATTAATTTACACACACCACGCAATTCATAGAATCAACACAAATGTGTAGAGGTGTGCTATATTTAGTAACACAGTAATGTATCCTTTTTGGTCAACAAAAGAGTCTGTTGTGAACATTTCTTCTGGTTATTTGATTCATTTACAACCTTTTCACTTAAAATAGGTCATGTGACTTGATGAGAACCAGGAATTTGCCTAGAAATGCTAAACAGTAAAGCACTTCTGGCACATTCACTTTTAATTCCAGTGTTTCTTGACTTCAATCAAGCACAGGTAAATGTTTTGTTTAGTTCACCTATTGAATCAGTTTCCCAAAAGCGCTGGAGAAATAGATTATCACTTACAATGTTGACAGGTCCGGTGAAATCGTTACAGTTTTGTTCTCTGTTTCACCACACCTGCCTTGTGTGGGTAATAGCAGACTTGCAAATGGCAGCTTTATAGATTGCTAAATGTACTCTTCATCTATTCTTGACTTCACCATAGCTCTTATAAGATGTGTTGAAAAAGTTTTACAATATACTGGTCTTTGCATGGCAACTCATTAATTTTCCATTTTAGTGCACACTGTCTGTATTTAGTCATAGTCACTAGCTGTCCAAACCACCTGCACCGTAAAATTGAATATTAAAATATAATTCTTGGAAAAGCTAGCTGACTTAATTTTCTCGTAATAAATTACGGTGCACATTATATCATATACTGAAAGCTTGGCTTTGATGTGTGCAATTGGAACATTTCATGGTCTTCTGTAATTCAGTTTGTTGATTACCAAACTTGACTACATTATTGGCTAGAAAAACAACAACAACTAAAAAAAAAAAAACAACAACATAATATAGATAAATAGAGTAATAATGCATGGGTTCAAATTTTATAGACCTACTAGCATTTACAAATTGAGCATTGGAAAAATTATGTATACATGTATGTAGCTATATGCAAGGGAAATTTAGAATTTTTGTGTAGTTTCTTATTATAAGAGATTTTATTAGGATTTGAAAACACGTTGGACTGCATGTTCATTTCATTGCACAATAGCTTGAGTAGAGGGGCTCTCCTCATCTGATGATGTCATATCCAATGGTTGTTTTAAAATAATAGAACTGTAAGGAGACGTGATAAGTTATGAAAATATTAAGCATTGATATTGAATAACTGTAGTAGGTTTATGTAAGCTAGAGTAAAGTGTTTCAGTACAACTATTGTGTAATCACTATCCCCCCCTCCTTCCCCTTCCCCCATATGTATGTGTCTTTACAGCAGTTGCCTGTCAATAAGAAGGCACAATGGATAATATTTATGGAAAGAATAGCAATAAAAGTATAAAAAAAAAGAAGACATTTTTTATTTCTGCGTCTGAGTTAAATGTATTTTGCTAACTTGCCGAGTAATTTACAATTTTTTTGTGAGATTCTTGTCTAAAAACTCTTTTTGATTGGATTACATTATGCTATCTGTGTTCAACAATGTTTACAACTTTCTTAGTTCCTTTTCTCTCATTTTTTTTGTGGTCAAGTTTTTGTTGTTTAAATTTCTGCTCTAAAAGTTTTGCATTTTACTTTGAGGCCATTTTCTCACAAGTGGATGGGATGCTGTACACTGGATAATTCATGTGGTTATTGTGTCTTACATTGTATCTGACACACATGGTTTTGTTTTCACTAAATTTGAGTTTCAAACTAACACTTCTCCATTACTCGATTGACTGAATTCTCTGTAGCAGCTATGAATAACGTTTCTTTCATGATGATCTCATCTCGTTTGGCAAAGAAAAGATAAAACCAACTCTATGGGCATGAGCGATCATTATGGATACGTGTCTATGTACAATAAAACAATAGCTTCACTACTAAAACCATTGTGTTCTTTTTCATTCCAGTGTCACATTTAAGTGAACAAGAATCTCATCGTGTTCAGCTAATCATCTTGGTAAAATGTACCCAATGGGGAAAAAAATTTTAAAAAAACAAACACACTTCAATGCAAAGTACCTAGAGAGCGTGCTACGACACTTTCAGTTTAGCCCTCACCCAATCACACCAGCTGGATGGTATATCAAATTTTAAGCTAACCTAATGGATTACTCGAGTAAAGCCATACTTTGGTGGCCCTGTATAGGATGTGTTTGAAGCCTAGGTGTCTGGTGTCCCTGGAAGGTGTTGGGTTTAGCAGGTATACCTTAATTAATGGTAATGGATGAAGCTTGTTTGCAATACACAGGTAGCCTGCTATGAATTCCATCTTCTTGTAAACCAATACACTATGAGTCTTATACCGAGAATATATTGAATATGGTTACATGACTATGGGAAGGACAGGCACGCTTACTGTGTAACAAGTTCACTGGAGAACTATAAGTAAATTCACGGCAGTAGTCATATATTCATAAATATAATATTTATGGAACGCTTTCGGCGGAAACCCCAAATGTCTAATGTGTGTTGCGTGTGTGTAATTCTATTTCTCTCCTTTTCCTCCATTGCAATGCCTTGTTCTTATTAGATTAGGCGAGAATGAAATCTTACTGAGCTAGCTATATGATGGTACTGTTCACGCCGTCCTGTGTAGGTCCACAGTACTTACTTTCTTCAGTTCATAAAGTTGTGTTCGGATTCTTACAGAACCATAGCAATTGCAGCCTGTGCCATCTTCTTTATGCCCTGGGTGACATCCAGGATATACTATGTTGTACAAGTGACAATATTTTGATTTAAATAAATGCTAAATGAGAGCTGCCCGATCTTACCAAAAGTCATGGCCTAAAGTATTGGAATTTATTTTATAATAGTGTGGTGTGTAAATTGCCCATTCAAAAATGTACAGTGAAAATTGCTGTTCAATTAAAATTGCACAGGGGAAATGAAATAGCACGGAAACTAAGTGAAATACTACGTTAGCTAAGTGAAATAGTACGGGAGAGTGTGTATGCATGCAGCTCTAGCCTTGGAAAGGTACAGTTCAAGTAGTTTCTAGTTGGAGACTATGCCATTCATTAGCACAGAAGTTCTACCCATATTAGACGGAAATTTTCAACAGATTTGGAGGAGCCATAGGTTGAAAGAGAAAGCTAATCGTGAAATACAGAGATAGTGGGTAAATAATATAGTTAAAACAAAAAAGCTGGCCTACTATTAGTGAGTGATAGCACAAGTAATCTGTCTATTAGGAATCAATAACACTCATAAGGCAATTGAAATAGCACTCGGTTTTGCCTTGTGCTATTTCAATTGTGTTACTCGTGCTATTACTCATACTAATAATATCGGAATGTGGAGTAATTCATGCCTCACTGAAACATTGTGGCACATTTTTGTGCATCTCCAGATTCTTTTCTTGTTTTCATACTTTTTTCAGTAATCATCATTCTTTTTAAAAATTAATTGCTAGCCTTTTGTCTTTGATGCTATAAATTATGAAGGACAAACTGAGTGCTTGCCAAAAGCCTGATGTGAGCATGACATCTATTCAGCTAACCCTACATTAGATAAATAACAATGACAGTCATTATAATGCCATGTGGCCATTGTAACCGTTTTGTTTAATTTTACTGTTGCCATGAGCTATCCCCACCAATATATAACATTTCCTCTAGCTAATAGTATTTTTCTTCAAGTACTTACAAGACTAGTAATTCAGCAATGATTTAACTTCAAGTAGCTATAGATATGAGAGTATTAAAAAAAAAGTAGACAATTTTACCTTGCCCCATAATAATGATGTCTACCAAACTGTATTTTTAATATTATATTACTATGTGTATCATTTTTCTTATCATCATCTAATTAACTAGTGTACTTGAGCACAATTGGCAAACGAGCCTCCCTAGTTTGGTTACATAAAACTACAGTACTGTTATAATGATTAATTTTAACTTCTAACACTCCCGCTACTAAAAAAACAGTCGAGTTTTTAAATTACGTTTATACGGTAAAGGGGCTCAACGTCTTAGTAACCGCAATTGTTTGACTTAAAAAAATAACAACAAACAAACAAACAAACAAACAAACAAACAAAAACCAACCATTTCTAAGGAATTACTGCATGCACAACACTTTTTCACTGGATATACAAACACAAGACTTACCTTTGTGGTGAGACTATTCGCCAAAACACTGTTGCATAGGGTCTTATAACTATGGCATTAACTTTAACATGGCCACTAATTTGAATAGAAAATGAACTCCGGTAAGTTTTAACTGCACCCGCAAAAGAAGTCAAAGTGATGAACATCCAATTTCCTTGGATGATACGGGTAAAGATTGATAAACCAGAGGATTCTGATTAGTAAAGTTTGGGACGGGGTCGACCACCGAGCTAACTAAAAAAAAAAACCCGCCAGGGTCAAAGTACAAAATGACATAAGTATGTCCAAACACATATATAAACAAATATCCCCAATTTTCAATTGTGTTACCCCTGATAGTGTCTTGCTTGCCAATTAGATATAATACAAGGAGCATTGTAACCCTCTCATGCAGTGGGTTGCCACATAAGATGCTGTAAGAAAACAATGCCAGTGAACTCACAGAGATATAATTATGTTGCCATGATATCAACAATTCCAGGAATTTCAGCTAATTGGCCTTCTAGGTTCATTGTTATGTGTAATTACCATGTTATATCATTACGTGGCGTACATCCTTTGATCTCACTTGCACCCCACAGGTTGACTGAGCATTGCTAGGTGCAATGCCATCTGTACTCTAGCAATGTCTCAAACGTCAGCTTCTTTCTGTTAATTGCTGATTATTCATGTTTAATAGGTCTTCAACAGCTTGCTAAATACCCAAATGTTTATTGCAAGGCATCAGGAATGTTTGCAACGAATCCAAAGTGGGACCAACCGTCGGTAGACTTGGTTGTCAAGCCACTGCTGGAGTATTTCGGATTCAACAGGTTTGTGTACCAGCTCGTAATGTTCACAGTAAATTCATAGCAGCTATATGATAATTAAGATATTATACCAACTGGATATTTTACTCAGGGAATTGTTACTCAGGGAATTGTGCTATTTTGTTTTCCTTAGTCCCATCAAAATAGAAGAAACAGAACAAAGACTGAAGATTAACCCAAGTTTTTTGCTTGTTTGTTATTTGATAATACACATGAAAGATTGCTTAATACTACTTGTGCTAATGTAGTGAATGAAAAAGCATGAGTGGTAGGCAGTAAGTGATTACACAAGACACCATCATCATGCCCTATTAAATCTTATTAAGAAACCGCTGACCATGTGGGCCAGCCCACATAAACTCTCTGTCATTCATATAACTTTTATTATTAGCATAATTAGTCTTTGTTATTTGTGTATCATGTACCAGCAGAATATGTGCAGGTTGTAGTTTCTCATGTATCGAGTTTTGTGCTAGCTTGTGCGTGCTATAGGTGTGAATGCCCTACTATCCAACTTACCTTTGGTTATACAGCTTGAGGAGTTAGGACAGCCAAGCCACACTCAATGTTTGACTCTGGTGGCAGCAACTCATCCTGATACTAGCCCACCTGTGAGCCCAAGCGGCTACCAAGCGCCCAACCAAGCCCACAGACCACAGATTCAAGCAATACTATTGTAATTCCATAGTTCATGTACAAAAATTGATCCCTCTCTCTGCATGCATGTGCATAAGGTTACAGCATTCGTACATGTCTTTGTTTCACTTACGTACTGAATCTCAAATGCTTGCTGCTATATCTCAGCGTTTTGAATCGCCTGATCAAAAAATTCTTTCTCAAGTAACTCCTACAGCCAAGGTTTTGTTAGGAAGACAGGGTAATTTGTAAGTTTACACTTCTTATCGGTTGGCTAATATACTACCGGTATGTGAAAGTTTTACTGTTATTTTTCTGTCTCAAAAACATTTCACCAATGGTGCATTATAAGTACTAGTTGATTTTACTTTTTAGTATATTTTCGTGCTCTCTCTCTCTATTTATTCCCCTACCCACAGAATGATATTCTCAAGCAACTTTCCTGTAGACAAGATCAATGGATCGTTTTCTCAACTGATCAACTCTCTCAGATCTGTTCTAAAACCATTCACACAAGAGGAGCAGGGAAAGTTCTTTTCACGAAATGCAAAGAAGTTTTACAGACTTTAAGTCATACATACTTTTAGTTGTTGTTGTTTTGTTGTTGGTCATATTGCGGTTGTTGTGTTTCTAGTTTTTATATAGCACAGTTTGACAGGTAACATATAAGTATTAAGTGCTTATAGCCAAATTGCTATTAGTGAATTCAAATTATTTCCATAGTATTATGACTGGCTTAGTAGTTTCTACAAAACTCTATTTGTTCTTGGGAACAAAAATAAGGATAAACACAAATGCATATTTTGTAGAGTGCAGGTTCTTAGAAAAATGTGCTGCGGTCATGTATTGAGTTAATCAGCAGCCGTACGGCCACAAGTCAATATTCACTACGAGCACAGGATTACCAAGTACCGACCATACCGCGTGGTAGTAAATGGTCTCGTAGAAACGCGCTGTGGTCAATTTACCCGGAAAGTTAGCGGGCGTGTCCTAACTGGGGGCTCGAAGAGTATAAAAAGCGATGGCTCCTGAGTCAGAGCAGCCGCTGAAAGTGAGCCTGGTTAATAAAGACTCGAGTAAAGTCCGGTCAAAAATAAAGTGTATAGATATGCCAAGTGACAGTTCCTTCGGTTGTTCGATTCTCGTGGCCGGCCGCCCAGTGCCTGAGTACGTCCATGAAGGCAAGGTTTACGTGGAGAGCAATCTCCATACACCGTTCAGCTACAACCAGCAGACCGTAGAGATGGTGAATGGAGAAGAAGAGGTGCAAATGTCTCCAGTAACTCCCTATCAAGTCTTCGTGCACCTGGCACCTCACTGTGAAACCAGTGCTCTGTTCATATATGTGGATGGAGTGAGAGTGACCAAGTTATTGCTGGAAAAAGCTCAGTCCAAGTAAGTTCATTATACACAAAACATTTTACATTATGTTGACTATCAATTTTTTTTTTATGAATTCAGAATTATCGGTGGATTTGAGGAAAGAGGAGGAGTGAGAGAGTTTCTGTTTGCTCTACCAAGATTCGCTAAAGATCAGGTCAGTGAAGTAACATTATTCTGGGACTTCTATTTATACTGTAGCACTAAATAAATATACTAGCATTCTTGATGCCCACCATGACCAATCTGTAATTCTTTGTTAATGTAGAATGATTCCATTGATGAGAAGAGAAGATCCAAAGTTGGCACGATTGAAGTTGTCAGATATGATGCAAGTTACGTCAAGGAAGAGTACAGACCCATCAGAGACATTAAGTTTGATCAAGCAAGCAAGAAAGATGCCGTGAAGGTCACAGCTGGTAAATACACTATGTCTACAACAAAGAAGGGTCGATACATACACAGAGCAGCTCCCTATGATGTACAACTGAAAAAGCTGTGGAGAATCGGTCCTGAGTGTGGGAGGCTGACCTTCAACTATCGCATGGGACACACTCTGGAAGAAATGGGGATTCCTCTGAGACCAACTGATTGGTCCCGAGTGATAGTAAGAAAATCCAGTACCACACCTCCAAGCAGTCCATCTAGTACGCCAACAGGCAGTCCTCCTCAGTCTCTTCATTCAGCATCAACTAATTCCAAGGACATATCTGGCACTTCTACCTCTTCTCCCACTGTCTTCACCTCTAGTCGGTCTAATAGCCCCAGTAGTCCTGTTAGTCCACTGGAGGACCACCCACAAGACATTATTAGGATTACTTCAACACAAATAAAAACTGAACAAGAAATGGATGAAGAACCTCGAATATCTCCAGTCCATTTAATTGCAACAAACTGAAAGCTACTTATTTGTGTGTGTATTGTTTCATTCATTCATTCATTCATCTGATCCCTCTCTCTGTTTCTGTTGGCACAATCATTCTCTTCTATGGCTAATTCATATTATTACTCTACACTGTTCTTTTTATCTTGTTTAGAATGTTGCTTCAATTGCATTCTTTAAAAGGAATTAAAACATTTTTAATAGTTTAATACTTTAATACTTAGCTGTCACCAAAATGAACCGAGAATTACAGCTGTTGTATTTGAACAACTCAAACTAGTAAGATGTAAATGTAAATATGGTAATGAAAAGAAAATAGTGAGCTAGCTAATCTATTCACTTACATATATACACTATTTCTTGACCCCAGGATATGATTATGCTAAAATCAATATGAAACTGAGAAGGCTACTTATAATGCAAGGACCATTGTGAAAAGAACATTCTTACTTTATCTACTTATAAGAATTCTTTTGTGCTTTTATATCAAAACATTTGCCAGCACAGCGCTAGTCATTAGCCAGAACTAAGTAAGAAATACTGTAGTTCTGGCTAATGAGAAACTTTATTTCTAGTTTTTACTTAGCATGAAAATTAGCCACCTGAGTTGTTATAGCTATATTGCTTCGCCCTTTTTCACACCAACTCACTTGCTATCCTAATAAATTTGGAGTTCCTATTCACCGTAAGTAGGTGTTGCACATAGACAATGTTTAGCCTGCACCGTAAGCATGTCCTAACACTGCCAAGAAAGACACTACACTTTTTCCAGAGAATACTTACACAGCCAACTTCTTCAATAAATTTTTCCGGGAAGGATCATTTACAAGTTCTCGGAATAGCTGGATTGCGCATGCCCGAAATATACGACGGCGGCGGGAAACAAAGTTTAAATTATAGCGCGTGCGCGCAACACTGATAATACTCTAAATAAACGGCAAGTAGTTACGTCAACGAAATATTGAAGCGTGAAGAACAGAGACGTCTTTGTCTAGAATACTGTATATGTTGTTGTTTTCTGGTTCCTATCTTAACGTTTGACTTAGGTCTGTTTCTTAAAAGTATGAGCCAACCTGGGTTTGAAGGCAACTATGGTGGTGGCTACGGTGGAGGTTACGGGCCACCAAGTTCGCAACCGTACAATAGCAACTTCCAAAGTTCATACGTAGGAGGAAACCAGGGAATAAGCATGGAAAATAATGAAGTATGTTAAATGTTACTGTTTTTTTTTGTTACAATTGCTCGTCACATTATGAATAGCCTATCCTTTCCACTAACTTTGCGGATTTGGTAAAGGGTAATCACCACACTAGCAAACATGATCTAATTTATGATCACAGCAGTATTGTATTGCTCAGACACTTGATAACCTTCTTGTCATTACATATAGAACAAATGCAGAAGGATAAGGTTGTATTAACAACAATGACAGTATGATTCAAAGTAAATAGAATTTATATGAGGCTTGCGTGTATCTATTGTTATGTTGTACCATTAGATTCAGGTTGTTAAGTGTCCCTTTGTTAAGTGCTGTTTTTTGTTAAGTGTCTGTTTTCTTCCAGGTTTTTAGCACTTTTTGTTAAGTCTTCATGTGTTCTGTCTACCGCTGATTGGCGCTCAGCCCCAGTTTTTGTGGAGAGGAAAAAATCAGTGAATGTAGCTAATTTATAGTAATAGTTTCTCAGTTTGCCTCTGATGTCTTACTTTCAGCCTTTTTAGTGTGTCTGAGAATATGATCAGATATCTAACATCCCAGGGGTTCCCTAGATACCAAAACAATTTTTTTTTAAGTTCTGTATAATGTGGGAATGAAAGCTTCTAAAATTTGAAAGGAGTAAATGAATGAACTCCTATGTAATTGCCATATAAGTGATCTTGTGATATATTCTGAGAAGAGCTGGTGCCAGGAATTGAATATAATATATTCAGGGGTTCTATAATTTGTATAATTCTGTAACCTAACCTAGATAGGAGAGTTCCTGCTGATTATATTGCAATATGATATATGATTCCTGTTGCAGGAGGATGCTGGGATATTATTCTTGGAAAACTGCAGTGGCTGATTTTGCCCCACATTAAAAATATTCTTGGAATTCCCACAATATTCTGTTGAAGAGTCTTTTTTATTATTATTATTTTATTTTATATACATCTGTGCTCTTTTTGCCAGTTGTATAATAATGACCATTTGAGGATTGCATATGTAGCTATAACTGAGTGGGATGATTGCTGTGTGATCAAATTATGGCAGTATCATTCAGATGGTGGAATATGGAAATACAATATTTACTGTGATGTGTGTGTGTGTGTTAGTTCGAGTTGGGATGGGTTGGTCATAACTGTCCAGCTGTACTGTCAATTGTCCATGGAGGTTCCTAAGAGTCTCCACCCACTTAAATTGGTGTTTCGATGTGTTGGTATATTATAGTAGAATGGGAAACCCACGGTGGTTTTACTATTTGGCCATTGTAATCAAGATCAGACCAGGGGATGATGCAGATTACACAAGTTTGATCTGTGTTGGTTTGTGACTCATGTAGTTTGTTGTTGTTTTTGTTTTTTGTTTGTTCATTTTTGTTGTTGTTTTTTCATCTATTATAATCAGCTTCTATTTGTTTTGTTTGCAGATGCAGCCTCCACCAACTGCTGGACAGCCACCTTCTTCATCTTATAACCCCCAGTATTCCTCTGCCGATAACTGGGGTTCATATGCACCAGGAGCACATGTGTCTTCTACCCAGTATCACGGACCTCAGCCTGTCCAGGGCAACCCGTACAGCAGTGGTGGCTACTCCCAGCCACAAGGTGGGTTGGGTTGTTTATAATTTGAATCGAGTGTAATTGAAACAAGCATGTGTGTTTGTTTAATGCTGGCTGGCTGCTACAGTGACAGCTGTGTCCAGTTGTAGAACATGGTCAGAAAGCTGAATCCTACTGCTTTAATTAATTGGGAAATATATTAGTTAGGAGGAAGAGTTAGTTGTGGTTTATGGACCATACGCTATTCTTCAAATTGTTGTATTTTCCTCCATCTTCTTTTTAAGGAGCTTTAAAGAGTGTTAGAACCCTTTTATTAAGTTCTTTAATTAAGTTACTTACCACTTCACTAGGAGTAGAAGTAGTACAAAAAAAAACCTTTTATTTATTTTTTTTTTTTTGTGTGTGTGTGTGTGTATTTGCTCACAATTTTAAGGCTACAACCCTGGATCCGATTATAGAGGATCATCACCTCCAGGCGATCAAGGTCAAATGGAGATAGATCAAGGAAGCATGGGACAGATGGATGTCAGTTACCCTTCATATGGAGGCGGTGCTGGGTTTGAATCTGAAACTTTTGACGAGGAACGCCCACTGCTGGAAGAGTTGGGAGTGGATCTGAACTTGATAAGACTTAGGGTAAGTAGTCTCACCATTGCACACTGCCAGTCATTTGTAGTTGGGTCATCAGAATAGAGTTTTTATAACCCAATGTTTCTACTTTTTGCTGAAGTTCATCTTGAAGAATTGAGTTTTTGGACATCTGAATGAGCTGCTTGGTAGTCATAATGGGATCAGATAGAACAAATCAGAATGTTTAATCTTCCTCCCAACTTGTGTTCTTGTTAGACTCTGTCTGTCCTCAATCCAATGCAGCAGATGGATGCTGAAGCTCTCAAAGATGCTGACTTGGCAGGGCCACTCTTGTTCTGTCTTCTTTTTGGTGCCATTTTGTTGTTGGTGAGTTAAGCATGTGAATGAATGAAAGGTGGAGGATTGGTTACTGGTGGTAGTGAGACTACTTGGTGACTATCTCAATGTCTTGCGTCCAATATTCTTTGCTTAACTTATGTCAGGGATTAGTCCAAAAATTATTCCTGACCAGTACTTCAACCTTATTGGATAACAGTTGTTATTTTTACTGAGCTTTTCCTGAAATATAGAGTAGGTGATAATGATGTACATTCCTACCTTGTTTGGGACAGTTACTAGGAAAATGAGTCATTACTTCTTACAATGAACTATACTTGGAGGGGTATGGTGTGTGTATCATTGCAATTTGTGTGGGAAAAAATCATTTTTAGTAAGGGGAACATACCAGGACTTATCCCCATGAGGTACTAGTAATTGGGTGTAGTGGCATCAAGGGGATTCCCACTTCCTATTGGTTAAGTCTGGTAAACAAAGAGATTCATGTAGTTTGCGTGGTGTACTATTGATGCTGATTTTACACATACTCGGTTCCATTAAGGGTGCAGTACCACCCGGAACCTGCGTAATTAAGCGATTCAGTAGAATACCACAAAACCCGCCCGTAACTCGATCCAATTTACTGCCGAACTGACTATTGTACGTGAGCTCACAATTTGAACACGTACCACAATTTACGTCAAAGAGCTTTCACCTCAAAGGACTACCAGTACTGTAGGGCAAAAGCAGCAGTGCAGATAATTAATATTTGTTCACTTTCTAAAAAATATTACTAAACAATATTATAAATCATAACTCCATAGTAGCAGGGCCATAATCAAATACAATATGAAATGAACAAAATCAAAGGTTCTGAAGTATGCAATACTATCAAGGGGATCCAAGGAGCTGTGCCTTCTCATTGACCTCTCTACTGGAGTGCCATGTCCTCTCTTCTAAATAACCAGGATGTATGTAGTATTCTTCCTTTCAGGAGGCATGACTTCTTAGGAGAGCCGAAGGTCTACTATTCTCTCCTCTGGAGAACAAGGAAGCCATGTCTTCTGCTCTGCACTTTTGTTGTGAACCTGCCAGTTGTGCCTTCTCATAATCGGAGCTCATCTATTTCTATGAAGAGCATGCCAGCACCTTTCCTCCTGTTGAGGTAGATCAGACAAAGTACTATGATCTAAAATTTGATTCTGGTCTTATTTTAAATAAATCAATAAAATAATAATTGATAATAAACAGCCTAATTGATAAATATATATTGTAGAAAGAAAATAACATTAGTCAATAAAAGTAATAATTCACATTTTCTTTTAACAAATAGCACCAAAAATTCCTGAGAAGTTGAAGTTAACACACTGAAACTGCTTCTAACTTCTACCCGCTACACCAACCTTCTATCAAGCTCTCCAAAGACACCAAAGCAGATGCTTCCTTCAAGTCGCAGCTGCGAGCCGTGATATATCTATTCTAAACGAGTGACTCCAGGCCCCATTAATACGCCGCCGCTTCTTCATTGTCTAGGACCCTCCAGTACATTCCAGAAGTCTTGTACTCTTCCCCGCAGGGCTCACTCGCACAGTAACTCTTCTTTTATTTTTGCTTACTGGTTCTAATTAGAGCCGCCACCACCCGGAATTTTGCCCACAATAAATTGCGCGCTCAGAGTTGGGGGGCGGAGTTGAAGAATCAAATGAATACGAATCAATAAGTTAGCTTCGTACCTAAAAATCGATATTCAGAAGTACTGGATAACCAGAATGAACTCATATTTTGTACACGGGGTACACTCCACCTCTAAAAAAACATAACAACGAGTTTTTTCTTTTAAATAGGATACAGAAAAAAAAATATAAAAATATTTTAAAAAATGGAAAACAAATACTAATATCAAAAATACGGCGTTGTTAAGTTGTGGGGAAGCCCCTAGGCTACCGCTGGAAAAAAAAATCGACTTCGTAACTGCAACGGTCGCCTCTGAATATCGCTGAATGGCCTTAAGGTTTGTACCGTTGTTTCTCAGTTCCTGGTCGGTCTTTTTTCTTGAAACTTGGTTTATAAGAGCTGTCTGTTGGTGTCTGTTTCAACTGCAACAACAAAGTAAGCGTACATTGAACAGACAACGAGAAATAAATACATAGCATAACTCCTCCATCTGCGGTTTAGCGCTGCGGTTTCAAGTGGTACTGCACCCTTTTAAACTCCAGGATTGGTATCTTTCCCACGTTTTTCTGCTTTTAGCATTCTTGAATACTCCTGCCTGGCAAACTGTATTTTAGACATTCTCTGTGGAAACATATTGCTATTGCCAGCAACTGTCTATGAGTCTCTGGGTATATTTTGAAATAATAAGAATAAAGAATTACAAGTTTAATTTGACTGAGAGAGCTAAACTACAGCACATCCACAAGATGTATGTATAATTTGTGTAGCTAATATTAAAAATTGCTATTTGTATTAGTAATAGCACGGGTAACCGTATGAGTAGAGCGATTGAAATAGCACTTGCTTTATGAGTGCTATTGATCCCTAATAGCACAGGTTACTTGTGCTATCACTTGCTAATATGTAGTAGGCCAGCTTCGTTTTCACTGTATCGTTCACTCACTATCTCTGTTTGTTTGTTTTTGTTGTAGTTATTGTTTTTTGTTTTAGGATTAGCTACCTCTGGAACTTTGTTTTCAGCCTATGGCTCCTCCTAATCTGTTGAAAAAAATCTGTCTAATGCGCTAAAGAATGACATAGACTCCAACTTGAAACTACTTGAACTGTACATTTCCAAGGCTAGAGCTGCACGCATGCGCACTTACCTGTACTATTTCACTTCTACTGTGCTATTTCACTTAGTTACATGCTGTTTCACTTTCCCCGTGCGATTTCAATTGAACAGCGATTTTCCCCATACATTTTTAATGGGCAATTTATGTGCCGTACTATATTTTTTGTTGTTGTTGAGGCCCCTGGTGCTTCTTAATCTTATTCACTTGAATTTAGAATTTAGTCTGTACCGGAAAGTGAGGTTTATAATGTTCACCTTAGATGCTTGAGTTCGTAAACATTATATACAGGGCATTTGCTTGGTTGGCCAACCTGAGACATTCATCTACTCAGCCAAGCAGGCTGGTGTTGCCCGGGCTAACTACCATGTCATGCTCTGCCTTCCAGGAAATAATACAAGTGCACTGCAGGCACTTCCTAAGAAGACGGTTCCACGGAGGCTCTTGTTTGTTTTATGGTAATACGCTACTCGTGCAAGGCTCATGTTCACACCGCATACATTGGACTCACTTTGGGTTTAAAAAATGAAGTAGTCAATTAGGAGGCACTTTAATTTGATTTGAAAGACCAGGTGATAACAATGACTATTACTATACATTTGTGCAGATTGAGGCTTAATTTATTCAAGCTCTATAACCCTTTCCAATACAGATTCTGAAAAGATTCTAAAATGTGCCTCCCAAGCTCAAACTAAGCCAGGATACACGATAAAATGGTTGTACATACTAGATCAGACACTACTTTCGCTAAATAGCCACTTTTAGTCCTATCCAGCTCTGCTCAATATATAAACAGTATCTGCTCTTAGTAATAGCCTTGACATTTTCAGTCTGCTCCAAGTGCTTATGATAATTTGCAGACTTGGACTTGACGGAAAAACATTGACATATAAAATAAAGTGGATCCGGCTCTTCCCATTCTTGCTTCTTTAGTATTTTTTTTTTTTTTTCCCCAATTTTTTTTTTTACTTGAAATTCATTGACAGCCAGGACTAACTATAATGCTACACGGTGTACAACAATCATTGGTATGTGTGTCAGCTAACTGCAATCTCAATGAGCAACGATACAGCCAATCCAGAGATTCAACTAGGGAACAGTGCAAATATCACCAGTGACCAATCATCATTAGTGGCACCAGTTTCAAACCCGGGGATTACTAATGACCATGTGATGACTAAGAATGCACAATCACACAGTAGCATGAATAGGCTGCAATGGTCTCTCTGCTCTCTCTCTTTCTCTGTGTGTGCTCTGTACTTCTCAGGGTACGCACTGTTCATTTACATATCAATGTAAATTTCTTGAAACTGTTGCACTGCAGCCTAGTCTTTTCACACTTCCTGCTCAGGAAGTAAGATTGCATTGTTGCACTTTATTCCTTGTGAATGTATTCAAGAGGTTCTAGGAGTTACGTTTGAATACATTCCTGGATGTATTGTGCATTATATAAAACATACCAGGAGTCTTTCTCAGAACGCTACTTGTCTACTATCACGAGAGTAATCTCCTAGTAATAGACCTATGTCAAAAGGTGAATGCTACACTGAAATGTTGTTTTTAAGGAGATTTCAACCTGTTATAATGTGTAGTTTGCTCGTTTTAGTTCATTAATTAATTAATTAATTTGTTAGTTAATTGATTATGGTGTGAGGTTCACAGAATGGCAAGCTTGTATTTTGCCTTCAAAGAAAACATTAGGTGTTGATTTTAGGGCATGGGATTTGCGTATCCAGGAATTGTGGAGAGACTTGTATTCTTTTCATATCATGTATAGTGGGTAATTGCTTAAACAGTGTGTATGTATGTGTGTGTGTGTGTAGTAAAGTGATAGATTGGCAGAAAAGGATATGTATTTTTTAGATACAGTAGAATGTTTTGTTATCTGAACACGTTGGGACCAAGAGGTGTTTGGATTATTGGAATGTTTGGATAACTGAACACCATAGAAAATGTATTATAAAGGCACTAATGAAGGGGCATGGTCAAGTAAATATTCATGTCTGCACATGCTACTATTAGATTTTGGGTGTTGAATTGATTGAATAACTGATGTTTGGATGACTGATATCCTACTGTAGGGAACTTTTACGGGGAAATTGTTTTAGATTGGTTTGTTGAGAGTCAGACTGTAGCATAGCAGTCAGCAGTATAAATACAGACTTTGATAGTTGGTTGATAGTTGGTTGCCTGTTGTAGCTCAGTGATAGGTGGATCACTTTTATGTTAAGCAAACAGTCCTAGGTTTGATCAGGTGACTGCCTTATCTTTACTTTTCATTCTGTAGTGTTGAAATAATACCCTGAAGAAAATATGTATGAGTAGTAGCACGGAACCGTGTTATTCGGGATTAATAGCACAAGTAACACAATTGAAATTGCACTTGGCTTGAAAAAATTTGGTCTAATACGGGTAGAACTTGTGCACTAAAGATGACATAGTCTCCAACTCGGAACTACTTGAACTGTACTCTTCCAAGCCTAGAGCTGCATGCATGCGCACTTACCTGTTTCCCCATACATTTTTAATGGGCAATTTAAACTATACATATGTGACCGGATTTATGAAAGGGGACCTTATCGCGCAAAAACTGATTTTGAGTTATAGCCAAAAAACGGCGACGGGGTTGAATTTTTGCTTTTTTTTTGTTAAGGTATTAGCTACATCTATGACCTTATTCTTACCTTTGAGCAAAGTTTTGGCGTCCAATTATTTCACAAGTAGGGATGATTGTGCTGAGGAATTTGAACTTGATTGTGGTAAGTGCATGTATTACCTAATAGTAGATATAAAAAAAAAAAACACTCTAATAATTTAAAAATAATTAATAATTACACAGATTTGAATGAAGAATTTGTGGAAATGAACAATAATGGGGGCTGTGATGTTGATGAAAGCGATCATTGTAGTACAGATTTTGATAGTAGAAATGTGGAGGATGAAGATATAGATGAGCAGCAGGAAGCACCTGAAGATGGCTCTGATTTAGAGGTGTCTGCTTTGTCCAGATTAGGCTCACTTTCTGACACACAAGTAACATTTCGACCATCAGACATCGAAGACGATCGATTGGTAGCCATGTTTATTGATGGATGTTGTGGCTGCTCCAAGTGGAAGGACAAAGTTGTGTGCTACAGTTTTCCGCGAGAGATGTCCAGGAATGCAGGTCTCAATGCCAGCAACTGTCCCATGGTGAATTGGATATGCTCCTGATAGGTCAATTGCTAGCTTTTGGTGATGTCAGCAGTAGCGTATCTACAGAATCAAGGCATTCACTTTCTTCAAGAGTCCGAATTCATTATTCATACACACATAAGGGAAGAATTATCTGTCTGAAGACTTTTCTGTTTTTGCACAATATTGGGATCAAACGTCTGAAAAATTTAGCAAAAAGTTATCATAATCATGGAATTCTTCCTATAGTTCACGGTAATTCCAAGCGTCTGCCTCACAACACTCTGAGTCTTTCCTCCGTTCAACATGTCATTTCATTTTTGGTTAACTACACGGAGGAAAACGGCCTTCTTTTGCCAGGACGACTTCCTGGTTATCGTAAAAGTGATGTAAAGCTTTTACCATCAAGTACTTCCAAAAAAGGCTTATGGAAACTCTACCAAAATGCAGGAGATATCTGTACAGATATACACGTGGTCGCTTACCCAACTTTTTGCCATCTGTGGAGAACTCTTTTACCCTCGGTCATTTTGATGCGACCTATGGCAGACTTGTGTTGGCAGTGCCAATAAAATAGCCAAACTGTCCTCCGAACAGCAAACTCGCCTGAAGCAGAGAAGTCTGAAGTACTTCAAAATGCACTTGAACACCTGAGAATTGTTACAATTGAGAGGTCGCTTTATAGGTCGATTACGAATGAATGTCGTACTTCTATTCGATCCCACTTTGTTGTCAATGGTAATTTCCAGCCTCCTCCTTTGTCAGCACAAGTACCTCAAAATTCAAGGAATATCAAAGTGCATTATTCATTTGATTACGCACAAATGGTATGACTTTTTTAGAGTAGAGTATAAAAAAAAATTTTTTAAATAGAAAATTAAAATAGAGATGTTAAGTTAAAAAAAATTGATAAAGTTTACTAGCAAAATTTGAAATTAAAATCATGGAATTACTTAATATACAATTCAATACTAAAAAAATAGTCATGTGTACAGGCTTAACTACGTTATTTAATTCATTACAGGTACACTATCCCTCTGACCCACTTCAACCTGGTCCTATGTATTTCTTGGTGCCAAGAAAATGCAGTATCTTTGGGATCCACTGTGAAGGTATACCTCGCCAAGTAAATTATTTGAATGATGAGAGCAGAGACTGCGGCAAGGGGGCAAATGCAGTAGTAAGTCAGCTTCATCATTTTTTTGAAACACGTGGCCTTGGAGAGACAGAGGTGTTTCTTCATGCTGATAACTGTACCGGACAGAACAAAAATAACTGCATGATTCAGTACTTAGCATGGAGAATATTAACTGGAAGGCACTCCAAAATCACTCTGTCATTCTTGGTTGTGGGGCACACCAAGTTTGCCCCAGATTGGTGTTTCGGGCTTCTCAATCAAAAGTATAGAAAAACTAAAATTGGAAGTATTACCGGATTGGCAGCTGTAGTTAACACATCTGCTCAGTGCAACTATTCCCAGCTAGTTACTACAGAAGATGGCAGAACATTAGTAAAAACGTATGATTGGACCACCTTTTTTGCAGCAAAATTCAAGAAAGTTTCCGGCATCAAAAAAATACACCTTTTCGTTTTTGATATACAGAACCCAGGCAATGTAGTTATCAAGGAGCACTCAGACACTAGTGAAGTGGGAGTTAGCCTGCTGAAGAGCGATTGGACTCCAAACCCAAGCAAACTTCCAGCAGTTGTGCAACCTAAGGGTCTCACTCCAGAGCGAAGCTGGTATCTCTATGAAAGAATTAGAGAATTTTGTCCAACAGATGAAATGGATATCACATGTCCCTTACCTACCACGCCAAAGCCTTCAAGTAGAGCTTGCTCTCCACATGAACTTCTAAGTGAAATAACTGACCCTTCCGATGCAACTCCTCAACCAGTTAGTGCCACTCCATCAACATCTTCTAACAGATGGTGTGGAATTTGCAGACAACCAGGGCACAATTCCAGAAGCTGCCCAAGAAAGGAATAACAACCTGAGATTAACATTTTGCCATAATAGTTACACTAGCTACCGTTTAAAAAATACATGTACAATTTTTACTGTTAAAACTTTCAGCTTATTTCTGTTCCGTATACATTTAAACTTGAAAACCAAGACTAAATATTTGGCTGTATGCTCTTTTATTAACTAGGCTTACCTCAATCATAGCGCTTACTATAGAAGCTCCTTAACGGTGATAAACTCTTCTAACTGCCATTCAGTGCTTCTTTCCCGGCATCGGTAAGGGTCGCGCTAAAGTGCAGCTTCACCCATTTGTTAAACGGGAATTTACAGAAAAATTGCTCTTCCGCGAGACTAAACTTTAAAACGCGTTTATTCAATAAAATGTTTTCTCACCGTGACGCACTCCGCGAACAAAAACGCTCTTATCTTAGCCGTTAATAGTCACTTGGATATAGCTAATAGATCATTTTGTTGCTCTAACATCAGACTTTCTCGTGGTGTTAATAACTCAATTTTTTTTTTTTTTGCTCCATAAGGTCCCTTTTTGCAAATCCAGTCACATATAATTGATATGGCAAAATATTTCATGAGCAGGCTAATTTATTTTCAAGAGCCAGAGGCAGAGTGAAAATAAAGCCTGAGAGTGAAATATCTTGCCATATCACTCTGACAAGTGTAATAAGTGGTTTATTCCACACTAGATATCTTCATTACTGTAGTTAGTACTAGGGGAAGGGTAGGCAACTCACAGGTAAAGTTAGTTGTAGGGGCTACCCTCACCCCCAGCCTACATTTTAGCAGCTGCTGTTGAGCAGGGTACACCAGAGAAGGTGGCTGTAAAAACTAGAAAATTGAAAAGTTTGGCCCTGGTTGCTATAACTACAAAGGTAATGAGCTTGTGTGGTACAGTGTGAAATAACAGCGTGAAATATCGTGAGTTATTTCACATATTTCATGGGTCATGTACCTAAAGATATCATTGTGAAGATATCTAGGGTGGAATAAATAAATATATTTATTTATTATTTATTGGTTTGTTTATTTGTTTATTTATTTATTTATTTATTTATTGGTTTGTTTATGATTGATTGATTGATTGATTGATTGATTTATTGATCATTATCGCCAATTCTGATTTTTGTTGTACTGATGCTCCTGTTAGATACTACTTTCAAAGGTTGACAGCAAATGACAGAATGGCCATGACTGTTATGCACATCTATTTTAATTAAGAGTGGATGTAGCTACCTCTGTCTTCTTAGGGGTGCATCATGCTGGTAAAGTGTGGTCACACACAAATATATGCTAAAACCCTTTACCTATCACATACCTGCTGGAACTGGATGTGAAGTATAGTTGACCATGTGAAGTTGACTATCTTTATGTATTCAGTAGTTTCCTTTCTAGAAGCAGGGATTCATACAGGATTGCTAAGGGGAGGGAGGGAGGGGTTGTGAAGTAAAAAAAAAACTGACAAGGAGGGTATCAAAGCTTCATATTTGTGTCTTTAATGCACATAGTGAAAGGACTACAACTAGTAAGTGTTGGTTTTGAAGGAGTGTTGGACATTTTAAAACAAAACTAACCTTAGAGCGAGGCCATAATTGTTTGCATATAATTTATGTAATCACCTTGGAATTTTGCCATTTTCTGAAACCATCTACTGAATATCTGGTAAAGGGTTTCAAAGACTGTAACCACTCTCCTGGTTGATGAACTAGTGTCTGAGATCTCCACGGTGAACAGCATCTGAGTGGTTACCCTTGTCCCACTCCCACCTGCATGTGTACCACACGTATGCAACCACCTTCTCTCTACCTTATGGTGAACTCATTCCTCCCTCATGAAAAGGATCCAGCACGCTCCCTCCCGCTAACCTGGTTTAACTACATGAAATAGCATGTAAAGTAGATCTAGTGCTCACTTTGTCCCTGTTCCACTAAGACCAGCTCTTCTAAATTTAATATCCTAATTTAATGTCTAAAACCTTTGCTATCTTCACAGTCGGACCTTGACAATAGTGTTACATTCTGGCATCTGGTTTAGTGAACAAGTAATTTGACCTTGGCAGTTTCGTCCATTGTGCTTAAATCAAATATATAGCTTTTGTGGCATAGTGTAGTCAATAGGATTTCACAATACATACAATGTTGTAGAGTAGGTAAGCTCCTCAATACAATTTTAATAAGTTTGCCAACTTTGGAATTGTCAGTGAATCTTTCTGCTAGCCATGAACAATAGACATGTGCTTTTTTTTTCTTTCTAAAATATGTTACATTTAGTGATCTCTCTGATCATCTAACGTTTGTGTATGCCTTATTCACTTGTCTCTCTTTCAGCTTGTCTCTCTTTCAGTAAAATACATGCACTTGTCTCTTTTTTTCCTTCCTAGTCTGTTCATTCAATTTGTCTGCAGTATCCGAGTCTTCCCAAGTTAATATATGGAAGTAACATGGCAAGCTGATAAAGAGTGACAATACACTGGGAATAGGGCAGTGACTATTTCATTGGACATGGTGAGAAGAATGTTTCGTGCATTCTTTTGGCCACATTTCTTAGTCATCATCTACTAGCCTCTTCTCACCCACATAGCAACTAATCTACCCAAAAAAAAAAATTTTTTTTTTCTGACTGATCATCTTGGGAGTGCTAATTCATGAAATCAGGCTTTCTGGTCATTACATTTTTTTTTTTTTTTTTTTTTAATACAATCTTCTTGGTAGTGGGTACACTTCAAGTGATAGGAATGCGCTAAGGTTCCTTGTGGAGGCGGAGTGAAGATAGTTTCAATGAATTGTATTGGCTAGGATGCATGGCTTACTGTTACCCTTGCTTTCTGCACACCAGCCAAGTCGGCAAGTACAAGTTGTAGTATTTATGAAGTGTGCCAACATGGAAATTCTATTTTTTAGAGTTTTGAATACTTGGGTGGCCAAAATGACATTTCAAAGAACTATCAATTGGTTTTTACATGAATTGCTCTTGTAGAAAATTCAGCGTTCAATATTGAATGCTTATGTAATGCAGAAATACTCAAGGACAATATCCAATGTATAATAAATATATATGTATGTATGTGTGTGTGACTTGAAGTGTGTATGTGTATTATTTGCTGGTTGAGTGTGTGTAACATAAATCTATTTATCAGGAGCGCACACAGAGTTAGTTCATATTTAATGTGTGTGTTGCTTTGTCTGGTACGTATATACTTACACTTGGGTTACAAGACACTTATATAATCTGTACATTCTCCATGTACTTAGAGTGGGTTGATTGGGTTTGTAGCATCCAGTCATGAAGAACCCATTTCCTTTGTTAAATACATAATGATTATTTGTCCTGCTGTCCTCCGCAGACTGGCAAGGTTCACTTTGGCTACATCTACGGAGTGGGCTTGCTGGGTTGTACTAGCATGTACGCCGTCTTGAATCTGATGAGTTCCAGTAGTGTGTCAGTGGGCTGTGTTGTCAGTACTCTGGGATACTGCCTGCTACCCATGGTACTTCTGTCCAGTGTCTCCATCATCTTGCATTTGCAGTGAGTAATCTTGTTGGCATTGTTATAATTGTTGGAGGTAGTGTGTGTGTGTGTGTGTGTGTGTGTGTTGTATGTTGTTGTTTTTTTTGTTGTTGTTTGTTGTTGTTTTTTGTTATTATTTGTACGGGAATAGACAAACATAAATATGGTACTCCCATTTTTTTTCTTTCAATTTTTACGTAAAAATGCCTGTCACATCTTGTGGCACATCCCTCCACTAGTGTCAGAGGCAGAGACTGCTGGAGAATAGAACAAGTAATTATGAAGCACATCAGCATTTATGTAACCATACATGTACACTAGTAGAGTAATCTTTCAGTTACTTAGTATACAGGACTTTATCTGGCTTTAGTTGTAATGCTATGTTCTCAATTGTTCTTTACCACTTCCTTCTATTTCTGTGTACAGAGGACTTCTGGGCACTGTGCTCTCTGTGCTGATTATTGGCTGGTGCAGCTACTCCGCCTCCAAACTCTTTGTGACGGTCCTCTCCATGCACTCTATGCAGCTCCTCATAGCTTATCCCTGTGCACTATTGTATGGGGTGTTTGCTCTGCTCACAATTTTCTAACCTTGTAATACATGTTTGCCATCAAAGCTTGTTGTCATGAATTTATATCAGTTTCGAAGAAATGGAATGTGTAGCTATCAATATATAAGTTGACTGTTAATATGTGAGTGTTAGACACAGTCAATGGAATGGTAGTTATGTAGTAATGCTCGACAACCGTCTGCACTACAACACCTTGCTTGTGTGAAGTGAAGTGAAGCCAGGTGAATGAAATGGCTGAACGGAATGCGAGTAATTAAAACCCCGCCTTTACTCCCACGCCCGGCCACCGCACACTTCTGGGTGTGTGCATTTTTTTGATTGGTACGAGGCTTATCTCCATTTCTTGTCCCTTTAGTTGGTGAAAAAAGGGTGCTCTAAAATGAGCGGACAGCCTTCAGCGCACTGTGAGGTGCTCCGAGTGCTGGTGAGTTCAAAACCTGTTAGCGACTAAGGTTGTTGGGAGGGTTCAAAGTACTTATTTTTTTAAACTACACGAAACGGGAGGGAAAGCGACAGTTTGTACAGGCGTTGGGTGGTCAATTAGACCGAACATTTCATTTTGTGTCACATAATGAGTTGCCAGGTGGCGAGGAAGCTAGACTATCATTATTACTTAAATTTTAGGGTTCAGACAGCAGAGACTTGAAGTTGTCAGGGCATGTGGGCTTTGACAGCCTTCCTGATCAGTTGGTGAACAAATGTGTCAATAAAGGCTTCGATTTTAACATCCTGTGCATTGGTGAGCATCCACACACTAATATACAGATATGCAAGTTGATTTCACCTTACTCTTCTGTTAAAATTTAGGCGAAACTGGCTGTGGAAAATCAACACTCATCGATTCTTTGTTCAAATCCTCCTTCAATGGTACGTACTTAACCAGTAATGATCAATCAGTGTAAATACATTCATGTAAATTGTTAACTAAGCTTAGACTCTGCTAGTCTAAATGGCTTATCGTTGTGTGTAGCCTGTGTGAACCTAGTGCGTATGAGTCGTGCGACTATAGGTATGTGTGTTCTCAGGGAGGAATGAGTGGATAAATTTTTCTCCAAGGCTGAATTCTCCAGGGATTTGTGGCAGTCACTTAGTCTCTCAACTGGAGGGCATTATTGAATTCAGGATCTTGTCTTTATAGAGGATGAATCTTGTTCATTTCCAATGAATCTCCTTTTTTCAACTCACTTGTGACTACCCTTTACCTATTCTAGCACCTAAGTAGTGTAATTAAAGTAGTGAATTGACAAGGTCGCTATAGCAACATTATGTGTTCTTGATGTTATTTCTGTGCAGATTCTGCTGTGGTTCATAAACTGCCTGAAGTGAAACTCGCAGAGCACACTTATGGTGAGTTTGATGGCCATAACATTACCTCCATGTGCTGGTATAAAGAGAAGCCAGAAACTTGAGCTAAGGATTTGTGACTGTGTTTATTTTAGCTTGAGTGAAGCTAAGCTGCTGTTGTTGTTTCCATTCTCCAAGTTCCATCAGAGCCTATAGTAACAACTTCACAATCTGCAGCCATTAGTCCCAATGGGTGTATTGTCATAGTAATGTGTTGGGCCTATCTGAGCTTTCAGTTTGTGATGTTAGTGACATATTAAATTGCCTTTCTTTGTCAATAGAACTTCAAGAGAGCAATGTGAAACTGCGTCTCACGGTGGTGAGCACGGCTGGCTATGGGGACCAGATCAACAAGGAAAACAGCTGCAAGTCTATTTTGGAGCACATCAACAAGCAGTTTGAATCGTACCTTCAGGAAGAGCTGAAGATCAAGAGAGATCTGGTCACCTTTCACGACACCCGCATCCATCTTTGCCTCTATTTCGTCTCACCCACGGGCCACTCGTGAGTGTGTGCATGTATTGATGTGTGTGTGTGTGTGAGTCCACTCATGTGTGTCTCCTTAACTTTTGTTCCCTTTACTAATTAACCCTCAGCCGCATGCGCGAGAAGGTTATAGTACTCATTGTGTCTTTTTATCTTTTGTCAACAGTGGATCTTGGAAAAGAATGGCATTGAAAGCTTATCAAGCTAGGTTACTCGACATTTAGGAGCCTTCAATGTGCCAGAATATTATATTATTTTTTATTTTATTTTTTTAGAAAAAAAGAAGAATCAGCCTTAAGCCGTGCAGGTTCACTGGGTAGCACCCCTCTAGGCAACACCCCATTGATTTCACGTTACAATCGTGTATTTTGTTTATTCTTTTTTTTTTCTTTTTTTTTGCTGGTGCTGTGAGGAAGTTTGGGTTAAACTGGAAATAGTGGTCATGTACATCACAACTTGTCCTGATGCTTTCTCTCTCTTATTTGCTGTTTATGCGGCTGCGGAGGCCTGGAAACGAGGTTTACACCAGTGGTGCTTTAATTTATGTCATGTACATTTATGCAAGTCTGGGCAAAGTTACTCCTGTTCTAGAATGTCCTGATGCTCTGAGTGTACCCACTGACCTCACTGTTGACTCGCGAGTATGTGTGTGTGGTGTTTCTGTGGCTCACTTGAGATCCAATTAGACAGAACAAACTACTCCCAATGATTGATTCTTGAGCATCGCTTATCCTTGGATGAGCAAGGGGCTCTTTGCTGGAATGGCCAGTTAGCAGACGTGCCAGGCCAGCTACATCGTTGGATGTCGTTAGACTAATTGCTGTAGAGTACACGAGAGCTTGTTTAGTTCATACTTGAAATATTTCTCATTTAGCATGAAATTTTACCTTCTCTCCCTGTATTCCAATGCTGAAATATTTTATGGTGTGTGTGTGTGTGTGTGTGTGTGTGTCAGTACAAGTTGTTGTTCTGATATTTGCACTACTGGTGTTGATACATGTTGGTGTAAACCAGAAGATGAAATGATTGCATGGTAAACTCACTAGTCACTACTTTCCTTGCTTTGCTGCATGCCAAGGAGTCTGGATGACATGATCAGTGGGTGTGGTTAAACGCAACCATCTGCATACAACACAAGTGACTGCATACTCTGTCTTGAGTGTCAGTGTAAGATGTGTTAATGATTTGCCAGGCTTGAAGTCAAATGTGGGTGAGATTGGAGCTATTCCTGCCTAACTACCTTACACGTTTCTAGCCACTTTTGAAACAGCTGTGACTAAACCATGGATCAGTCTGCCGGAGCTATATTATATGTAGACAAGGCCATAAAGTTGACGCGATATCTCAAAATTGACCAAGTAGTTGTGAAGAGCAACCATTTCAGTAAAAATTCTGATTGAGCATATACGATACCATATGTACATACATACATACATACATACATACATACATACATGCATGCATGCATGCATATATACTTCCTATTGCAGTCAGCAGGAGAAGAGGTTACACGTGAATATATTGACAGACACAATTCCTAACTTTGACCTGCTCACTAGTCTGGTGTGTGTGTGTGTGTGTGTGTGTGTGTATGCGTCTGGTGATGCCATTCTATGTGGTTTAGTCTTCTTTTTCCGAAGCTATGCGAAGTAGCCCGTCTGGAGGTAGTTTGTTTAGTCTACTGTTTTTTAACACCCTATGCCATTACGTACAATTATGGTCTGTCTGTGGTACATTCATCTACAATTGGCATGTCTTGGGGCATTTTGATTTGTCTTGTCGTGGTAACGGAAGGATCTTTCACTTTCCTGTATGTGTGTGTGTGCGCATGCGTGAATGAATATGCCATTTTTTAAATCTCCAACAACTGGATTAATTCAGGAGATGCCTAGCTTGCCGGGCTTCATGTGTGTGTGTCTGTGACACAAACATTTGTATCTCCTATCATACACGTAATAATTACAATTCATGTTCCTTCAATTGGGAAGGGGAAAAACTAAATCTTACAACCACTTGTTTTCTGTTATAGAATCAAATCTCTAGACCTGGTGTGCATGAAGGAGCTGGACAAGAAGGTGAGTGGGCTGGTGGTGGGTGTGGTGTTGGTAGAGAGTGGGCTGGTGGTGGGTCTGAGATGTGGGGAGCGTGTTTCTTCACTGACAGTGAGAAATTTGTCCCAAGGGAGTGGAATTTCATTGTTGGTGATATCGTTGACAAGCTGGAAGAATATTAACTGGAGGGATTAAGTGGGAGGGAGAGTTGGTATGACCAGATACGTAGCATGCATGTATTCTGAAGATAAAATTTTGGTTTTCTTTTTGCCTTCAGGTCAACATTATTCCTGTCATCGCCAAAGCTGATACTATCTCTCGATCAGAACTGACTCTATTCAAGGCCAGAGTAAGTGTGTGTGTGTGTGTGTGTGTGTGTGTGTGTGTGTACGTGTACATGTGTATGTGTATTGTATTTGTGTATATTACGAGTGGTACATGGTCAGAATAAATATTTGGTAGGCCCCTAGCCCCACCCCACCTAGCTTGTTGAGCTTGTGAGCTTGTACTGTATGTAATGGAACATCATCAGGTTTTCACCACACAAAAACACTCGCCCCCACCCCCTCCAAAAAAAAAACAAAAAAAAACTGTGTGTGACGTACAGCTGTGAACTAACTATTACATATTGGGAATACACTGAGTTAGTCAACTGGCAGTTGAAGTGTGCAAATCCAGAAATCAAGAAATGGAACATTGGTGTATTGGGACAGTGAGGAGAGAGCTGATTGAATGTGTGTGTGTGTGTGTGTGTGTGTGCGTGTGTGTGGTCAGGGGATCATATGATAATGTTGAGTGTTGTTTTTTTATGCCAGCAGCTCTGTGTGTGTTTGTGTGTGCACATGTGTATAACTGGTGGACACAGGTAGCCCATGACATGTATAGCACGTGTCAGAGGACATGTAGAGAGTTGTTACTCACACGTTGGTGCCACGCCCATCTGTAAATTGGCTATTTTGAGTTAATGTGTGCTAGTAAGGGCGTGGCAGTGCAGTTTGGCTGGCATTTCTGCTGGCAGGTGTCAAGTGTCATTTGTCCCCTCTGCTATTAGCGGTGTGGGGGCGGAGATGGAGTGGGCGAGTTTGTGTAGTTAAGCGTGTTTCTATTGAAGTCCAAATGATTTGAATGTCTGCCACACACACACACACAGAGAGAGAGAGAGACTAAGGTGCTAGACTACTTCATGTTGCTTACACTCATGTCTTTTCTTCACACCTGATCATACATAAAAGAATGTTCACACATCCTCGCACGTTGCCATATACTCTCTGGCATCCAATATACTCTTTTAGTATGGGTATAATTTGGCACTTCTTGAGATCTTGCCATTCCATCATGTCATTGGCATGGCAACTCATTTGCTAAGCGTCAATCTGGTTCCCATATATGGTGTGTTTCTGTTCTCTCTTGTGCAGATTATTGAGGAGCTTCGTAGCAATGGTATCAATATTTACCAGTTCCCTACCGATGATGAGTCAGTGTTGGACCTCAACAGAAAGATGAACGACCAAGTGCCCTTCGCAGTGGTGGGCAGCAGAGAAGAGATTGTGGTGAATGGAACCAAGACAAGGGCAAGGAAATATCCTTGGGGGACTGTGGAAGGTGTGTGTGTGTGTGTGTGCACGTGCACGTTTGTGAGGCAAAAGTGTATGTGTGAGAAGAAGAGTTGTTTTCGTGTTGTTGTCGTCATGTGATTGCTTGCTTTTTATTTCTTTGTTTGTTTGTTTTAGTTGAGAATGAGGCTCACTGTGATTTTGTCAAGTTGAGGGAGATGGTCCTCAGGTGAGTGAGTACATGAATAACTTCTCTCTTGTCAGGTGATGATCAACCATTGGCATGATTGCTTGTCTGTAGGACGAACATGGAGGATCTTAGAGAAAAGACACACACCCAGCACTTTGAACTGTATCGCCAGAAGAGACTCCAAGAGATGGGGTTCTCCGACATGTCGGCAGACAACAGGCCTGTCAGGTCCGTCCGTCTCTCCTCTTATAATTCTTTCATATTTTTTACTTCTATTACGTTCGAGCTGACTCTCTCTAATACACTGTGCATGCATATTAGTATAAGTTCTAATAGTGATTGTTGTTTTGTTTTAATAAGCACTAATACTGTACTAGTAATATTTGTATTATCCTGATAGTTGTAGGTACCTAATTCCTCTGGTGGCCTTATTGTTGACAGCAACTCTATGCTTGTGTTGTGTTGCAGTGTTCAAGAGACCTACGAGCAGAAAAGACAAGAGCATCTTTGCCAGATGCAGGCCAAGGAGGAGCAAATGAGACAAATGTTTGTCCAGAAGGTCAGTTGAGCGTGCTATTAGTCATTTGTCACACCCTTGTGGTTGCCTGGTGCTGAGATGACCGTGGGCGGATAGCTGCTCTCTCAGTTGGGCAGTGAAATCACTAGACCCTCGTATTCCGCTTGCTTGTGCTTGAGAGGATGAACTGTGTATTATTAGTACACAGATATAGTAACATTGAACAGCCTGTGGTTGGACGAGGATTAGATAGGTTGGTGGTAAGAGGAGTTCAAAGTGCGCGTCGTTTAGCCATACCTCCTCCAGCACAACTAATGTGTGAGCTAGAAAGTGGGACATGTTTAGCGGTGTAGGGTTCCTGTTTTCTACAGTGACTTAACAGAATTCACATGCTTGAAATTCTGTAGTAAATTCTACTACATGTCATGTAAAATGTTTCCCATTGTCTTGTGAGGAATGAACATGTTGCAGGAGGAAGTGATCTCAAGCAGGCTCTGGTAGATAAGCTATGCACTGTGAGACACATCATTTATACTTTATTACTAAATGGTGTAGTGTCTATTTTTAGCTCGCATGTGTGTGTGTGTGTGTGTGTGTGTGTGTGTGTGTGTAGGTGAAAGACAAGGAATCTGAGTTGAAGGGAGCAGAACAGAAGCTCCATGATGAATTTGAAAGACTGCGAAGACAGAACGCTGAGGAAAAGAGGCAATTGGATGACAAGAAAAAACAGCTAGTGAGTTTGTTTGTGTTATTAGTTTGGTTTGGTTTTATATGTAGTTTCAAGGTATTGTTATTTCCCATTTTGTTGTAGCTTTTGGTTCTGTGTGTGTGTGTGTGTGTGTGTGCTGGAAGGGTATGGATGATGTTGTAGTGAGTAAGGTTTAGTTTGGCCACATGTCAAGGTTCATGGAGTCCTTGTGGTTCCTCTATTGATACAAATAGAGATATTTGAGGATTGAACAAGTGGAAGTTGGTGGGTGGAGTAATTAAGAATGATATGGTTAGTATGAAACAGCAGCTCAAGATAATAGCTGGAATATAGCACTGCATCAGTTGTAACATTTGAGCACAAGCTTGGATCTCAAAGAGCTCCAGAAGTTTTGGGAAAGCATGCACACACGTATACATGTGTGTGTGTGTGTGTGTGTGCACAGACTTCATGTGTTAGTTAAGTCAAATGGTGCATCAGGTTTGTATTCAAGGATGCTTGACTATCAAAGACCAGGAAGAGACAGGCACGTAGAGATGATAGAACAATAGCTGCACTCTGATTTAGTAAATCACTTACGTTTATTGTTATTAACCCTCAGTTTGTTTCGATTTAGCTTTCCAGGGGAAAAAAAACTAATCAATTTTGGCTCTATGATAATAAGCCTTGTATTGTGGGCAATGCCCCTATCGTCACATTGTGACTATGTGAGCATATTATTTCTTGTTACAATGTTGATTGCTGGTGAGTGTCCATTGCATGTTATTTCATTGGATATTAGCTAGATTTAGCTTCTCTTATGAAGGCAGTGTTTATTTATACTTTTTTTTCTCTGTATGAGCTCTATCGACCAATAAATACCTGATTAGGGAACACCAGCAGATTCTTTTGTCTGAGAAATGATTTTGTAATAGTGTTTAGTAGTGCTGAGGGTTCACACTTAGTGTAAGGTGCTCCAACTGTTATTATTGTTATTTTTTCTTATTTATTTATTAGGATGAGGAGATCGCACTATTCAACAAAAAGAAAGCTGCCGTACAAGCCCAGAGGGCACAGACGGAGCGCGAGCAGTTGGCAACAACTAAGCCTCGCAAGAAGTAAACAAATCAGAGCCCCTGTAGCACGTGTTTCTTACTACATACAGAATAGACTTAATAATGAAAGGATTATGCTAATCTATTATAAATGCTACCTTTTTTGTTTCACAATGACCATGCTTTATTTTATGAGTAGCTTTCATCTTTTATTTAGACATTTCTTATTGTACTGTGTAAAATTTAGTCTTTTTTTAAGATAATAAAATTATAATACGAAATATTTAGCCACCAAGCTTGTTTGCTTATAAATGGAGTTTTGGAAAAGAGTTGTTTTAAAATGGAATTGAGTCACAAGTGAAGCATGCATTTGTCTGTGAGACTTCCTCTTCTATGAAATGTGGTAAAGGGATATAAAATATAGTGGCTTTATCCTCTTGACTTGGTGAAAATAGTTTTTGTTTGATATTCTTGGAATCCATCAGAACTGGGACATCACAGATGTTGGCTGCAGTGGAACCATTCTCTTCAATGGAGCAGTAAACTCTCACTGAGTAGCTGGAAGAGTGATGTTGCTGGTGCTTTAATACCTCTGATTCATGGGGTTGACCCACGATGCATTTGTGGGTGTGGTCCCAGGATGCATTGTGAAATGTGAGGTTGTGGAAGGTAATGGAATGAGGCAGTGAATCAGTGTGATTTGAGTTGGTTGGAGGGCTTCGTTGTTCAGCTGTTTCTTCAATCAGCTACAAGGAACAATTGTTGCAATAATATCACACCTGACAAGCAATAGTGTAATTGTCAATGAAATTGGATACACCCTTATATAAAATTAAAAAATTGTAAAATATTGTATTGAAATAGTCCCAAATAATGAACACTGGTCTTATTCATCCACTTGCTACTTAATTGGAAGGACCACTCTATAGTATTCCTGCCCTCTAGGCAGGGACACTAATTAATAGTTTTCTTGGAAGTCCAGGTGTTGTTCCTCAGTATAAACAAGTGAGATGGTGAGTCTGAAAGAGCTTACAGTCTAAATTCTTCAGGTGATGTACTCCATCAGTTTGCATTGTAAGGAACAGTCACTACTTATCAATTAGTTAAAGAACTGCATAGCTGTCATGAAGTATCGTATTTAGGGTCCCTAGGCTACCCCAGCTGTATTCTCAGAATGCTACAGCTTAACGCTATTAGGAGCTTAAAAAACGGTAGTTTCCTCTGAGGCAGTGCCTAAGTGTCCTTAAAATAAAAAAAAAAGACTGTAAATTACCTCAGCTTGTACCACCACATTGCTTCTCTCTGCTTGACAACTCTTAGCATAGTAATTGGCCGATTGAGCCTTTTAAAAAAGTGCATTGATGAAGGCTCCAAAGAGTTGAAACATTTGAGCTATTATTACAGACACTATGGAAGTTAGAATAAAATATTATTTAGTAGCTATATATTTTAGCATAGTAAAAATGAATGTTTATAAAACACCTAAAATTATGCAGTACAGAGGTTGTCCCGGACATGAGATCAGGTGTGCACACCCAAATTTAACATAGTCAAAACAGCACAGCAGAATAGAAAAAAGTCTGTAAATTACCTCAGCTTGTACCACCACATTGCTTCTCTCTACTTGACAACTTATAGCATAGTAGTTGGCCAATCGAGACATCACTCCATCTGGGTTACTGAACAGCATTGGATGCAGGGACTGAGGAACTGAACCTGCTTTCAGAATAGACAAATACATATCTAACCGCAACTTTATAATCTTTACTGCCGACACCAAGCTCTGACATTCTCCCAGAGGCTTAGGAAAATAACATGCCCATTGACTTGGGATCTTGTTCTTTGTGAAGGCGTTGAGCGCTTTACCGAGTATCTTAGAAAATGAGAGTGCACCTTTGTGGAATGCAAGCAGTGGAGCGATCAGAGCATGGAGATGTACTACGGCTTGGTTGTGGGCCCACAACTCCTCATACACCAAGAATAGCATATCTTGTTCCAAGGATAAGTTGACTGATGATCCATCAATGTCAAGAAGCTGGGGATCCAGTGATTTCAAGTCTGTGTCTGTAATGGGCTTGGGAAGTAATTCCTTGAACTGGGAGAGCACTTCAGTGACTGATGAAGTGGGAGAAGAGCGAGTAGAATTGAGAATGACTTTGAAGTTTCCAATCTTGGATGCTACAAATCTGGACAAGTCTTTTAGGAGAAAATAGCTCAGCTCTGGCTCAATGGGATCCTAATTGGAAAATGCAAGAAAAAGAGCCAGTGAGCTGGGGGACACTACAGATTAATACTTACCATTGGCATTTGAAATACAAGTTTGTTACATTTGTGAATGATCGACTGATTACTCAAGTATTCTACAGGAACAAGCAACAGAACTCGGAAATTTGAGTGCACTTGAATCTCGTTCAATTTCTAGGATTATTCAATGCAATTGGAAATTGAAATGTTTATAGACATAATAAATCCTTCACTAACCTTGTTCAAGCTATCAATCATGTCCAAGCAGTCAGGCATCAAGTGCCAGTACTCTATCACAACCCAACAACTTTCAGAAGCACAAATACTCAACTTATCCAACACCTTCCCCCACCTCTCCAACTCTCCCAAAGCAAAGTATTTCAAATCAATTTGGAGTCTGGACGCTTCTTCCTTGAAAGACTTGAGTGAAGGGAACTGAACAGGAAAGCTAGGTAGCACCAAGATAGTGACCGTGGTGGGCTTGGACAATTTCAGTATTTCTTTGAGTGTATTGGATTTTGTCCTAATAAAGTCGGCACCTACCATTGCCAAGACTCCATCTTGGGCTAGAATGTGGAACTGTAAATTTTAATAAATACTCCTAACATAGTATGAAGAGGATTCAAATGGTGCATTCTATACCTTTTCTGGCTTGAGACTTTTCCATAACAATAGTTTTTGGCTGAGTGAACATCGATCACCTAGTACTGGGATGTCAGCCACAATCGAAGATGTCAACTGCATCAAATATTGACAGAATGGAGATGTAACCAGTCAGCGTTACCGAATGTGACTAAACTACAGTAACTAAGATGCATGTATTACACTATGCTTTCTTTTCCCAGCATCTCCTTAAAAATCAGCATACTGAAGAGATCATTCCCCTTACATTAAAATATTCCTCCCATTCTTTACTGCTATGAGAGATATCTGCCATTAACCTCCGCAAGTCGGGCACTTCCTTCTGCAGTTCCATTGCCATACACCATGACTAAAGCACACGGATAATTGTTAATTTAAAATAGAGCAGATATACAATGAGTCCTACCTTGTCTGATACCCAGTGGGGCTTTGCATAAAGAGACGTATTCTTACTGGCCATTTCCTCACACTCTAGCTGTGCAGCCATCCCCCCAAGATTCAGGCACAACAGCCCCACCTCTTTTTCATCCACATTGCCCTGTTCACTTTCCAGGGCGAGTTCAATGAGCAATGGAAGGAGTAATTGGTGCCTTTCAAAGACTCGTACCTGTAAATATTGTCATATGGTAGGTTATAGTATTCAATAATCTTTTCAACATAACATTGAAAAACCATATATACCTGAAAGTGCTTGTACAAAGACAGCATCAGGCAATTCTTGAGATAAAGCACATATGCATTAATAGATGCTGCATTGTTAGATGGTTTAGTGGTTTTGAACCTCACGATAAGCTCGGCCAAGATCTCTTCAAATTCCGTAATTCTGAAGCTAAAGTAATGGAACACGGAAGAAAAACGGTGCAGGCTACAAAGAACTGCACCAGCAAATTTTGTGAGAGGCTGGTACATTTTTAACTGCTTGTCAAATTGTTCCAAGTTCTTGCGTGTCTCTTTAATCTGGTCCAAAGCAGACACTTCAAATTCCTCTTTCTCCTTCAGGACTTTGAGCAAATCCTTGGCATGTAGTAAAGACCGATGTCTAGAGTCGAGAGTTGCATTGAGCATTTCCTCCTCTTTCTCGTCTAATTTCTGCTGGTGCAGAATGAGATCTGTGACAACAGATTTGTAGCGAATTTGGTGCTCTGGTCTGTCGTAATTAGTGACTATTCTCAGCAGATGACTTTCCAATGCTTCCCTGATGAGCTCCATATCCACGAGATTCCCACTCAGCACTTTGCTGAGGCCGAGGTTACGGAAGGATGCAGTGAGCAGTGACAAACCTCTTGGAGTCAACACTTCTCGAATTGATTGGGTAACTACTAAATACAGTTGAAAATCTTTCACTTTACTATTTGCTTTGTTTTTCTCCTGAAGAATTTTCGTTAGTAAATTTCTATTTTTTGAGGACTTCTGATTATTTTGATATTCAAAGTCCATGCTGAGAAGAACTGGAGAATTTTTAGCCATTGCATTCTCTAATATGTCTTTGAGGTCATTGCTACAGGAGTCCACCAGCACTAGATGGTCTATATGAATGAGAAATGAAATGATTTAGTATGGCATGTGTGACTGCCTGCATTCTCTATTATAAATATTGGTGTACAGAGAAATACTTAGTGAGCAAGCCTTAGTCTTTTAAAATATAGGATATTCTAAACGTTTATAAATAATTTTCTTGTTTTTTAAGAAGTTCCACTCTTACTTCTTTTTGTTTGATCTATTACTATTGTACTTCTCCTAGTACCACAAAATTTTAGCAATTGTATGCATGATATTCATCTTAACTAAAAACTCTAGCTTTTATTCAGTTCCTTTTAAAGAATAAATAATGTTGCAAACTTACTTTTAGCTTGATTCTTTTGAGATAAATTAAAAGCTCTAACATAACCGTCAAATTGCCGATACGGATCGAACACGAGTGGCCAGCCAGATGATGTATACTCACTAAAGACACGAGCGCACAAACTTCTGTCCAATATGGTGGCATCTGGAAAGCTATTTTCCTGCTCCCATTGGTATCTTTCATTTTCATTGGACAAGTGATATGTCAATGAAAACTCTTTCTGAACTTTTACCACACAACGTTGGCCCGAATAGGACCCGTAACTCTTTTAAACAAACAGACAAACAAACAAACAAAAACAACAATAACAATTCTTTAATGACACATCTTACACATTTATTTTGCTGAATATACTAATCAGGTTACCTGTGCTGCTTGCAGCTTGTTGCTGTCATGTGAAATGGATCCGAGACTAATGGTACCTGAGCAATATTCCATCCAATTGGAGAGCACATCTTTATGTAGAGCTGGAGGCATTCGAGCCAAGTAATGCACGCTTGCTGCACACAGAACTGCATGTCCTGGAATAGACTCTATACAACTCTGACACTGTTCTAGCCGCTCTTCCCACTTCTTTCTCTGTCTTGACATAGTTGTTAAAATGCTGTTGGCTTCCTCAATTTTTACTTTTAATCCCTTATGAAAAAAAAAGACAGAAAAAGAAGGGGAATGCATTATCTATACAACTTTACTATGTAAAGAAGGATTTGGTTCATGCCCTTCTGCTGCTCTAGCTCATGTGAAACGAACTGCCTTGAAATGAATTTCAACTGACCTCTATTTCAGATTCAATGACTCGAACATTTTTCACACTTTCCTTGTGTTGCCTCACTGCATCTTCAAGTGAAGTTTTAGCCAACATCATATCTCGTTTCATAGTCACAAAAGTGACATTGGCCTATCACAACAACAACAAAAAAAAAAGAAAAAAGAAAAAAAAAGAAGTCAGCCATTGTATGGATATCACTTGGATAATGTACTTGAGCCAAAGTGTCTTCAGCTTCCTTGAGGTCCTTCTTCTTGGGGTCAAGGGTGTTTTTGATATTGTGGTAGTCCACAAGAGCAGTTAGCCACTTGTATATAGGAAGAATGGCCTTACTTGCAGTCTTTAAGATCATGAGATCCAAATTTGCAACAACAACAGTCCTCAATTTGAGCAGTTTTTGGTGGGAGATATTGTCTCTGTCGAAAAACTTCAAGCTATCTATGAACTTATGAGACATTAGAAGAAGTTTACATTCTTCCCAACTGCAAGAGGTGAAGTATTTTGATCAGAACTTGACTGTATTACTAATTCTAACTTACTTTTCTTCTCTGTTGAAAATCATGCAAAGAGCATCAAAAACTGGATGTAGATTCTCCGGAGGTATTCGATAGCTCATCAGCTCAAATATATCATTTTCACTCACACACGAGAGTGACTCTAGTGAACTAGAATATACTTTTCTCACCTAAATTAATAGATAAGTAAGTAAAGCAAGAACAGACGTCACAATAGCTACCTTTTCAAAGCTTTCTTCGACGTCTATAGCTAAAGTTTGTACATTAGTACTTTCACATTCAATGACATTTTCCGCTTCTTTGCATTTCTTATTGGCTTCCATATATCTGTAAACAGAAATTACATAAAGAACACTAAAAAGCACACGCATACACCAACCTCTCCTTGGCTGTTGTAATGAGTCCCATCTTGAGGTGGACATCCTTCTCAGCAGCAGCAAGACGTGCATTCACCTTAGCTAATTTACACTCGTGGTCAAACAAATCTTTGTCTACATCTATGAGTTTCTGAAGAGCTGACTGGATTTTAGAAGCCTTCATCTAACAAATTTAATGTCAGCAATAAACAAACCAAGATAACCACTAGCTAACAACTATTGACATACATTTTCCTTCTGGCTCAAATTGACGGCCATGTGCTGGGTTAAAGTCAGACATTCAACAAAGAGCCTGGGAGAGACCAGTCTTCTTGAGTATGATCCATATTCTCTGGTCAGTAGTTCTAAGCTTGTAATATGGATGTGAGCAGCAAGACCTCCAAGTGCCTCCAACTGACTGCTAGAAACAGCCCAGTCTTGCCAATTCACTAAGGAAGACTCTGTATGCCAAAAGTTGATAGCAACATTTAAAATCCCAAACTTAGCATTGATAGTAAGGATGATTTTTTTGGTATCTTATTTAAAAGAAAAACTCCAAATAATGTTTCAAAAAAAAATTGTTTTAAAAAAAAAAAGAATTAGCCATACTGGGATGATTAGCAGTACACACCATTTATAGAAAGTACTTTAGCTACCTTTCTGCCACCAACTGATGGCAATATCAATGTAGACATTTTTGGTCCAAGGCTTGTAGTAGTCTATGTAGGCACAGGTCCGATGCAGTACTCGAAATATATTTCTGACGTCGGTTTCTCTGTCTAGATAATGCACACCCTCTGTGGCGGTGTGTTCCCGGGTAAACAATGATCCAGTGACACTGTCCATAGACCATACCACCACCACATGAAGGTTAGTCTGAATGGCCCGACGGAAGGACTGTGTAGCAGCTTCTGCAGTTTTCCTTTTCAGTCTACCAACATTCAACTTATTACCAATTTCAGTGATTTCTGATGAAGCAAAAAGTCCACTGGTCATGCCTGGAGTAGAATGGAGAATCCCTGATTAAATTATACTTGTAAATTAATTATTCACCTACCTGTGTTCATTAGTTCCAGTAACTGGTCCCATTCTGTGGTACTCATTGGGCACTGGTCTGATACCACTAATATAGTAGTGCAGTTGTCTATAGAAGCAGATATGCATGCCTCCCGCAAGCAAGACTTCAAACTTGTTTTAGGATAATTTCTATCTATGTCCATTAACTACACAACAAATATAAAACAAATGACAGTTCATGAAATGGATCAAATTTTGCTAACAAGAAGTACAATTCCCGAGCTAAAAACAATGTCAACTATACAGTCCTACATGAATGTATTCAACTCACACAGGCTTGTAATATGTGTGCAACAAATTTGATGAGCAATCGTTTGCCACTTCCTGGCAGTCCCAGCAGCAGAGCATGCGTTCCTGGCAAACTCTGACAATAATAATATAATAAGTAATTACATGTAGTATTAAATATGGCTTAATTCTCACCACAGCACGATAGAGTCGTGCACAGTGCTCCATAGCTTCTCTGTGGAGTACAATATCCTCACAGTCTCTCATTTTATTCATCCTTGAGGCTGTCTGGAAAAGCTCCAAATGCTTGGAAAGAATCTCTGTCACTTGTCCATCTCCCAGCTCTGTATAAGGGCGTGCCAGAGGATGCTCCTTGGTTGCTAAAGGCTTGGGTTGTGCCAGACCTTCATTGCTTTCGTCTGATTCTGAATCTGATTCTGAACTCTTCTCAGGTTCAGGAGTACTCACTGGAGTACATGGATCGGGGAACTGGGCAAATATGAGACCTAAATTTTAGCAGATTAAATTTTATTGGCTTTATATATGTATATAGTGTATTTTACTAGTGAGCTAGCCAAACAAGATGTCATTAGGAGTGCTATACATTTGAGCAAATAGAGTATATACATTTGGATGTTCATAGTACATCTGCTGAATTGAAACTTGCTTTTTCTCAACTCCCTAGTATATAGTCTCAGGCTGTATCAGAGAGTGCCACAAACAGACAGTTCTACTGCTGCTTGTGTTTTATTGAAAGGTGAATATACTTCCACATTTGCATGCTTTTAAAGACTGCACTTGGGCTTCATAGTAATGTAAATAATATTTACAACTCTATTTATAGACAACAAAATACTTAAATGTTTCTGTTTCATGCCAGAGTCTTCTAAAGGAGTATTCAGGTTGTAAACTGTCATGAATTCATAACAGAAAATAAAGTAGTGATAAATTGTGTTTACTGTTTAGCTTTAGAGACTGCATACTCAACTATTTGTGCTTAGAAATAATGTGAAAATATGTTGACAACCCACACTAACTACACAATGTCCAATAGAATCTAATTAGCTTAGCTAACTGATTTGCCAACACTACACTATTGACTGGCCCATATGAATACATAGTGCATATACATGCACGTGTACCAATAGCATAGCATGCACACACATGCTCACACCCGCACACAAATTCCTTACCTGTCAAATCTTCCCCCCTCATAATTACTTGATCCAAAGATATCAACTTAGGAGGAGATGAATCATCAGAAGCAGCAGCAGTATCTCCCTCAGTGGTGTCTTTCTCACACTGAGCACTTAATTTCATGAGATTCCTCAAAGTATCTACTTTGACACCAGTGCTGGATATCTCTGCCATGTTCATGCCTTCTGCAGGTACAGAACCCTGAGTCCGTGTCACTCCACCAGCACGACCTCTCACATGCCTCCCACCTGCATGTAGATAATAAAAAAACTGTGATATATTTATGAATCCATGATTATAGCTCCATTCTAAGAGCTACTACATTTAAGTTTCTTGAAATTGCGTGGCAATAACAATATTTATCAGTGCATTATTTGCCTTAAACTACACACGATTATTCTTGTACCTGCTGTATTTCCAATGACCTTTCTTGATGAAAAGGGATCCTTGGGTACAACACTAGATCCAAACTCAATTCCACAAAAGCAATACTTGATACAGACTTCCAGTAGTTTGAGAAACCACAAGTGATCTTTACTGTCAGTGCTCCTGTCCAAGTAAACCCGAGTTGATTCATGACACCATGCACGGATTATTGTTCTAAGAATTGCTGTCATCTCTTCAGAGTCTACAGGTCTTGTAGCATCGTCTGCTGGTTTCTTGGGGCGTAGACTGGGAAGCTGACGAATCCCCTTTCGTTCACTCATTGACTTTGAACTAGCCTTACTTCTAGAGGAGTAAACAGAGCTTTGAAATCCTCTGCGATTGAGGAAGCTGTGGGCAAGATTAGTCTGACGCTTGGTATCTGGAGAAACCAAAAGGAGTCCTTCATATGCAGCAATGAGATCATGCATATCAATCCGATAGTGCGGATGGGTAGAAGTTGGTTTAAATCTCTGAGAAACGCTTCGGAATACCGTTACTGATGCAGCACTTAAAGCCTGAATGGGGGGAGGTTTAGATGCAGGGGTGGATACAAAAGAAATATTATGATATATTACTAAAAAAAATTATAACACTTACTTGTGCAGTTAGTTTTGTGTCGGTCAAGACTGAAGAAGAAGACAACCAAACCCGAAAACTTTGAGTTAGTATTTGCTGAAGACATTTATCTGAAGGTGGAAAGAAAGGAAGCAGACACATCTCTCCGGTCAGCGTCACTGGAAGATTCCAATAGCCCTCTGGAGTGCAGGATGCTAAATAGTGAATGCTTAAGTGTTTCTCAGACCAGTTTCTGCTAGAATCGGCAATCATGTGGTGACAGATCAAATGCTGAAGCACTTCGTGCACAGGATGGCATGAATTTAGAAATGATTGCTGATCAGCATTTGCTAGATGGAGGTCACTGAAACACAAGCCAGTACGTGCTGCCAAGGACTTTTGCAAAACAGCAATCTTGTATGAGGCTTGCTTTTTCTGCTGAACGACAGCTTGGATTATCATGGCCTGTAGATTACTTGCAGAGAGAGAAGGAGTGATGGCTATATCAGTTAGGGTGATATATTTCTTCATCATGTTGTCAATGAATGCCGTCTTTCCTGTTCCTGGCTCACCCACCAATAGTATCTTGCAGCCATAGGAAAGATACAAGTCAACGAGATAGGTGAAGCGAGTTAACTATTAAATAAAATAGAAGAACCAATGTTCAATTAAAGGGCTATGTGATCATATCAACATGTTTTTCAACTTGAAGTTTATAGTGACTCTAGCTATATTTCCATAAACTTACCTCTGGTATTGAAAAGTAGCCTCCGCCTATGCTTCTAATTCCTTTCGTTTTCCCCTCTTTCCATGACATAAATGCGTAATGTTTCAAGTCCAGGAAATAATCAAACACTGAATCTTCTTCAGGAATAAGAACATTATAGGGTAAGTTCATGATCAGCTCTCGAGCCAAATCATTGAAGGACTGAACCTCACTGTATGAAAATACAAACAAAGACAGTTTAGCTATTTGTAGACAAACCCTTGCTGGTCTACCAATTACCTAAATGGTACAAATGCTCCAATAGACCATATAAATGCAAATGCTAGCATATTAGCCAACTGCACTCCTGCAGAGATAGTGTAATCAGTATCCAAAGTAGGAAGATCATTTTCTACAGGTTCATCTTCTAACAAATTTTCTCTGGTCTGCACTTCATCAGTGAACGATAGCATGCTGAAACATAGAACAAAACAATATTACACAATGTGTGTAGTAGGTGGGGGAGGGGAGGTGGGAGAGGGGGGATGGGGAAGGAGAGGCTGGAGGGTATAGACAAGGAGATTTTAGGAATTTACCTGAATACTACACAATGTATATAGTTCCAAATATTCTTCTTTTCCTCTTAGTGTATGTGTGTGTGTGTTTGTATCATGAGGGAAATACTTATTGGGGGAGGGGGGGGGGGGGACTGGTGGAAGGGTGTGGGCAAGGAGATTCTAGGTATTTACATGTACCTTTGTGAAAACACCATGCTCTCACTTCTGCTGCCCTGACTGCTCCTACTTGTACTAGTGGTTCTACTATAAGCTGCAACCTCTACTTTAGGTGCATTTCTTTCCAGTAATGCGGACAGTAATTTGAGAAAGCACTGAGTCTCTGCAAACCCATAGATTTGAGAATTTCTCCACAATTTGTACTCAGCTCCCCACTGCTGTGAGTTAATGTTGGTGAGGTAAACAAGAGCTTCAGGAAGGAGCTGGTTAATCATAATCGCCAAAGTTTCCGTGCTAAATTTAAAAAGAAAAATAATTAATAAAATTTATATTACTATTAATTTTTTTACCAGGTTGAGCTCAAATTGTGCCGTGTTGGTGCCTTGTCCAGCCAGGAATTGACTAATGCTTTGTACGACAGTGTTTCCCGACTAAAATGCAGTATGGACGTGTGCAACAGTGAGGGTGTGGCATGGGATAATGTAGGAGTTTCAACTATTAGTTTGCAAGTCTTTGGCAGAAAAATAGTTTCGCCATTATTCAGAGTCAAGCCTTCATCCATCAGACGAGACAAAGCTTGGTTTAATGAAGGATCAAGAGGTCCATTTAACACCAGCCAGTGTGTTACTCTAGTGTCCTGCCATTTGCCATGTACATAATATAAAAGCACATTATAATATCAGTGTATAGCTTTATGTTTAAAAGTCAGACACTTCTACATCAAGACTGGGTAAATTATAATATATAAACTGCATTATTCAGATGTATAAATTCAAGGAGTTTATCGATTACTGCATAAAAAAGCTTGGTACAACTCAAAAGACATAGTATGCAATTGGCTACTAATATTTCATTTCAACTTGTGGAAGTTATCGCACAGAGTGACAATTCTATTGCTAGTATAATAGTTGACCCTTTCATCGGTGTAACTGCCATATGACGGTAAGACTACCCACGGTCACAATAAAGTCATAAAAACTGAGCTGCTTAAGTTATAGATTCATTCAAGCTTTAAAATAGCTAAAACTTTGCTTTATTTTTTATTAATGCTCACCTACATGATAATGTAGGAAACTGTGACGTTGAACATTTAGTATGCTGATGCGGCAGTTATGGCTTCCTGAATTCGATGCAGACGGAGTTGAAAGACTTTCATTGGACAGCAATTATGGGCTTTCCAATGACGAAAGAGGTGATAATGATGGCGAAGAGTTCGACTATCCCATTCAAGTTTACTGGAACTACAATACTTTACTTGTAAAGATGTAGCAGCTCTTGTACATTCCCAGTGATTATAAGAGCTCAGATTCAGAAAGTAAGCCAGAACCAAAGGTTGCTTTTATAGTTAATAAGGGACAAGTATTACATAAAGCTTACGAAGCAGATGGGAAAAATCGCTGTTCAATTGAAATCGCACGGTGAAAGTGAAATAGCGCGTAACTAATTGAAATACCTCGGTAACTAAGTGGAAACTAAGTGAAATACCTCAGTAGCTAAGTGAAATAGTACGGGTAAGTGCGCACACGTGCATCATTAACCTTGGAAACGTACAGTTCGAGTAGTTTCTAGTTGGAGACAATGTCATTCTTTATCACAGAACCTCTACCCGTAGTAGAAGGAATGTTTTGCAACAGATTAGGAGGGGTCGTAGTTGAAAACAAAGTTCCAGCGGAAGCTAATCCTGAAATAAGGAGATAGTGAGTGAACGATACAGTGTAGCTACAATTGCAAAAGACTTTTAAAAAGCTGGCCTACTATTAGCGAGTGATAGCACGGGTAACCTGTGCTATTAGGGATCAATAGCACGGTTACCCGTGCTATTACTCATACTAATAGCATTGTCTAGCTATTCTTAAACTTACTTTATTTAACGAGTTATTGCAATCAGGATGTAAGTTCACAAGCCATGAATTGTTGTAGTCCTCAATCTTCTTTATAGCAGTAGGGAGAACACCTGGCTTCCATGTGCCCAGATCTACTCTATCAAGCTCATTTGATTTTTCATAATAACCAAAGAGCTAAAGAAGAAAAAAAAAAGTTAAATACGATTATAAATATTGTGTTCATTCTATAAGTTACCTCATCAAGTGAATATGCTTTTGGGTTGATGATTTTGATGTTGACAAATGGATATTTTCGTTGTTTTTGATCCACTTTTATTGATGCCGACTGTGACAACTCGGCTACTCCTTGTATGTACTCATAGGCTGAATTCAGAATATTGTAGCAAGTTGTTTTACCACTCCCAGAAGAACCAGTTAAAAATACACATTTTGATGCGGATAAGTTCAAATGTAGCTGCCGTATCTGTGTACAATATGTCAAAAAGAATAATAAAATTTGTAAATGTGTATAGACAACAAAAGTGATCTGAACAGATTTATCCTGTTATGGTTAATTAATTATATATACCTTCTCCAAAAATCCAGGTAAACATTGTAGGTGCCTCTCCTTGAGCTGAGTTTTTATAGCTGACAAAAGATTATCTGGAAAGGCAACATTTGAGGAACCAGAGGGAAAATGTTCTAAGGCACTCATTAACTTGTTCCACCCAGCAAGGTCAAGGTACGTATCACCCCTGATGTCCTGTTGCTGCAACTCATCCAAGTCTTCATCATCATCATCATCATTGTCATTAGTGCTAGGACGAGCAAGCTGAGATCCCAAGGTGTGAATGATTGACTGGACAATTCCTTCACTTTCCTTCTGCAAGGAGTCATCACTGTCTCTGGTATCGTTCTCTATCAGTTTAGCAGCATTACTAATTATTCTTTTCAGACTTGAAGCTCCCAAAGAATCAGCCAATGTAGGATCACAAGTTGACAGCTGTATTAAATACAGAATTTATAAATAAGTATATACATATAGCAGAAAAGTTACGGTTACCTGTTTTTTTATTTCATGATGAAATTGAACAAGTGCATTCCCTAATTTTGAAGTTTCATAAAACCCATAACTTGAAAGTAGAGATTTTGTAAGGTAAGATAAATCAGGCTGAGGAACATTAACAGAGCGAAGAGATTCCTGCACATGGACAAATACATGCACACACATACAAACAAATAAAACACACAAACAATAATTACATACACACAGAGACACATACATAAAAGTGTGTGGCACAAGGTAGTTAAGAGCCATTATTGCTCAATATAATTAATGCAGAGAATACAATCAACAACAACAAACAACTGACCTTCAGCTGCTGTGGCAATTGCTGAGCATGCTTATCTCCAATTAAAATACAAGCAAATAGTGGAGAAATGTTAATCAATGAGCCATCAATTTTAACATATTCTTGGGGCTCCTCCACATCAATTGAAAGCACATTAGTCTTCATGTTATACCAATCTAGTCGGCTGTTATTCTTGCTTATACTAGATGAAGCTCTTTGGGGCTTTGGAACCTTAAATATGACTGCTGAGTTTTCTTCAGGAATGGCATCCAGCATTCCACTAAGCGAGCAGAGGGAGTCAGAAGGAGCACTGTCTTGGCTATGCTCAGAGAGAAGCTGGAGAGAACTTTGCCTCAAATTCGCATCCTGTGCCAAGTGTAGTCCAGCAATTATTGCATTAAGCCATTCCCCAAAAGAGACTTGAAGCAGGAGTGGGAGCTGGTTGAAGTTAGTGAGCTGTAGTACGGTACCACTACATAGGCAACTGCAGAAGATTTTTCTCAAAATAGAAGTTTTTGTCATCATAGAACAGTCTATAGAGTGAAAATTGGCTCCCAATGCCTACATTGAGGAAATAAAGTATAGCATAGAACACACAAGAGGGATAAAGTATGTATAGAACACACAAGAGGGAATAGAGAGAATAACAAAATATAATATAAAGACTAAAATAAAACCAAAAATCATGTTTTTATTTTCTGCTGTTTCTCAAAATAATTACAAATAACCAAACGTCATTACCTGTATGATTTAGTTACCTCCAGCACTTGTAAACCCTGTGTTCTATCTACCCTGCTATATTGTCTACTTACAATTGCAAGCTCCTTTCCGCTCATGTGTGATTTTGTTTTAGATTCCAAGTGGCAGAATGAGTCCCTCTTCATTGCCTGAATCATCGAAAATAAAGCAGATTCTGTCTGTGGGTTAAGGCTTAGGTGATCTGTAGCTTGAAGAAACTCGAAACCATAAGGGACTGTAGTATTATGACAGTGTACATACACTTTAAGTGGGTCATGACTCGCCTTGCTCGATAAATAATTTGTCTTCTTTTTATTCAACATGTCATCATCAGTACTGTCATAAGTGTTCACTTTGCAGCTGGAAAGGCTCTTGGATGGGCTTATATGTACAGAAGTAGACACTCGTCTAAGTAGCTTTCCTGATGCCGTAGCAGAAGATGACAAACGCATCCTGTTTCCAGATAACAAGCTAGGATATTTGTAAATCTTCTCAGCCACATCTGTGGAATAGTGAAGCTGAGATTTCCAGTAAAACGAGTCGAGGCCACATTGTGGATCAGATAAGAGAACTTGGAGCATGGCAGAGTGCCTATTGAGTACAATTATCAAATGCTGCAATAGCAGATCTGTAGGGCTAGACCACAAATGACACTTCTTTACTAAAATATCTATGATGTTCTTTGCAGCACTGGAAATTCGCTGCCTGCATAAATAAAATGGGAATCAAGTCATACAGTTGTTGCATATAAAGAACATACATATAACTAACCCAGTTCTTTTCAATTGCATAGTAGGAGAGAATGAAATTAATGCCTCATAGAAAGATAGTGTCCAGTGAAGCTCCATTGCAATCAATACACATTGATTCAAGCGTGTATCCAGCCACCCCACGCACTCTTTCACTACATTATTATATGTATAACCATTTCATAATCCAGTGGTAATTACACAATACGAATAATAGGATCCCACATGTGGGGAAAACATACTAGTGCATAGCAATAATCATATTCTCACAAAAAAAAAAAAATGAAGTTAACATTTTGTAATTTCTAGCGTACAATGAACAAGGTCTTAATTATGAGGGCAATTGTAATTGTACTATCACACTCTTGGAAATAACAATCATAGAAAGTTGAGAATGAGTTCCCCCCCCCCCCCCCCCCCCCCCCCCCCCCCCCCCCCCCCCCGGCATTACAGTTATCCTGAGTATACCTTCTCTTTCATCAGCAAACTTGTCACCCTTGAGTGGGTTGGGCAAATGTAAGTGTGCTTCGTTGAGACACGAGCTTAATGAGTGAGTAAGAGCATTCTGCAAACCCTTCATCCATTGCACACCAGGCTTCTTTACTAGAGGAAGAGGTGCAGAAAGTGTCAGTGTTTCTCCATACCAACTAAGGGCTGCTATAATTTGATATTCTACAGGTATAGAAGATCAGAATGTAGAATTTGATAATTAAATATTGCTCTAACTGACCATCATTGGTGGAACCAAGGTTTTTACTGGATGAAATTTTAGAAAATCTTACAATCTTCACTGCTGGAAAAACTTTGCTGATGATGTGAGTCAGAGGTATAGGGTCTCCTATGTTGCTTACTACTGTAAGAATATCCTTCGATGAGAGTAAATTAAGCCTAGGGAATTTGTTGCATGCATTCATGATGACAGTGTCCATCTTGTCTTCCACTGAATCCTGAATTAAAACCGGAAAGTTGCATATAAAATAAAAAACCTCTTTTACATCTCTCTCTCTCTTTCTTTATCTATCTATATATAACTGTATATCTACCAGTACAAGTATATAAATGTATATCTATCAGTACAAGTATAATCTCATAATATAGTTCCCTATTCATTTTACAACCAGTGACTGATACAACAACAGTACATTAAACACATATCATTTCACTCTGCAGAGAATACAGGAACAATTTCATTTGGCTTTAATTATTAATAATAATTACCAAAGTGTTGAGAATAAATGTACAGGTTTTTCTCAATACTTCTCCTTGGCACTCCCTGAATCCTTTCTGGCCATGCTTCCTATCGAGAAGGGACAAGAGTCGAGGATCTTGGTAAATGCTCTTGAGAATCATTTGATACTCAGTCGTGACATCCTGCAATTGCTTCAGGCCACTAGTACTTCTCATTGCAGGAGAGACAGAATCAAACAATTGGAGTAGTTTGTCCAACTGTGGATAAAAGCAATATTATCTCATTATATTTATAACAGCAAAACTCAAATTTTAAGATATTTTCTTCAGTAAGCCCCCATAATAGCAGCATGAGTATCATTACATACCTTGGTCTGGCAATTGTGTAACAATCCAACCATCTCCACAAGTTGTAAAACTGTGCCAAGCAAAATTTCTGCCCTTTCTTTAAAGTTTCCAATATGAGGAGATGACAGAACAATTTTGAGTTGTGCCAAACGATGTTCTAAGTTTGTCATGATGTCCGAGAAGTCATTAATTCTGAGTATTTTGTTTCCCAAATCATCCTGTTGAGGCGACTGGATCACATCCATGGCAAATGATGTTATTTTATCTGCTCCTGTCTTTTTAGTGGGAGGTAGAATCTTTTCAGTTGTTGGCATTTCTTTGGCAGCTTGGGGGGCCTTAACTTTTTTTTTTACAATGGGAGAGACATCAGACAAAGTAACTGCCACAGAAAGAGTTTTTTCATCTATTTCTTCCTTCATGGTAGTAATCTATGGATTAAATTATACTAAGTGAATATTGCAAAATAGTCTTTTTTATTATACTAATACGCCTGGCAGAACTTACTGCATTCCTGAGATTATCTTGCTGTACGGCATCATGGCAGATCTCAAATATGATAGCAGAATGGTCATAAAGGTGGTAAAGAGAGAAATCATTTAGAGTATATGCTTTATTAGCCTTGTAATCCTCTCCAAGAGCAGCAAAAATAGTGATCCAATGAGATAGCTGTTAAAATAGTAATAGCAAGTATAATAATAATTTGATTAATAACATTGCCACCTAACCATTAAATTTTTTGATGAGAGTTGCAGTAGAAGAGGAATCCTTTCTTCTATTGTGGTTAATCTTTCCTTCCACTCCACCAACACTGGGTCTTCTTTGGACAGAATGTCTCCCAATTCACTACAAATTTCTAACCATTCTGTAATCTGTGTATTGATGAATAGTTTGCAATGTTATGATTGAAAAACATACTGATGTTCTCTGCTACCTTTTGAGAGATGACTTTAATGTTAAGTGTCTTAAAAGATGCCGACATCCATTCTTTCTCCTGTCTGTCAAAACTTTTACGATATTTCCAAAGTTCCTGACGATAGTAGAGCAAATCCACTTGGCTATATAAAATTCACATTGAAAATAAGCACACCTCATATGTGACCATCTACGGGAAAACCGGGCACAACGCGGCGTGCGTAAATATCGACAAAAGATTGATCGATTTCTTAAAAATGTATTGCTTCAAGCGGACGGAAGGGAACGATTAGGTCTATTATAGCGGGAACGACTTAAGCTATGACGATAAAACTTGGAGAGCTCAATATCTGGACGCCGACAACTCCGTAAGTGCAAAAAAAATTTTCGAAGGGTGCCGCGTTGTGCCTGGTTTTCCTATAGACGGTCACATATTGTAAACTCACCTCTGTATGAAAGTTAGATCATGTGACAACCCAGTGATATCATCCTTCCACTTGCAGAGACCCAAGAGGCGTGAATGAATAACTGAAACCTTCTCTCTGATGGTGGACAATTCTTGTAATGGCTGGAATGGTGACTGAGAAGGATCTATGAATATTCCCTTCTTAACCTCATTGACAAATTCAATGATTTCATCTTCACAGGACTATTAAAAATACAAAGACATAAGCTTAAAAAAATCCAAACAAAACATGAACAACAACAACAATGCACATGCTATATACCACAGTTAAATATAAGGTTTTACCAATTCACTGAAGTAATCAACTTGGCATTATTTCTCAATACATTTCCTTTTACAAAATAATTATTACAAACTAACTGAAATGCTCTCTTGCAACCCTTGAGCTTTTATTGGAGTTTGCGTAGCAACAAAATCTTTGCCATCAGCCAAAATCTTTTGAAAGAATTGCCACTCTGACTGCAGTTCCTTTGCCAAATCCTAAAAAATAAAATAAAATCATTGACAAATAATATATCACCAGTCATATATACACAATTCTCTGACCTTGTCTGACTGGGGCAGTTTTACTCTAAGCTGGTTGAGTGTGCGATGAATTTGCTGTACATAAGCTACACTGCTGGTTTCATCAGACCAAAACTTAGTACTTTCCCTCAGAGTATGAGCATACTCTGAGAAGCCTTCCAGATCATAGCGCTTGGAGGACAAGATCTATTTACAAGAACAAAGTAAAAAATGAGATTCAAAAAAAAAATTAAGATTTGGTTCTGTCACCTCAGATTTCAATTTGACTTTCTTAAGGATAGTAACACAGAGCATTCGAACTTTGTCAATGACTTCAGTTTCCACTTGCTTTTGAATGGACAATAGCTTTGGTATCACACGTTCTGCTATCTGTGCAGTGGAGACACTGACAATGCCATACGGAGTCAAATAGTGGGGAGGAAGGGACTGGAGCTGATTATACCATTTATGCAGATGATGCAGAACATCCTTTAAGAACAAAATAAGACCAATATCATCTCCTTTCATGTGAAATGCAATTGGCTGTTTTAACCTCAATATTGTATTATATAGATTTGTATAATAAACTTACCTGCACTAAATTTATATTAAAAATATCATCGCGACCAAAACCCTTCCAAGTTTGCAAAAACTGCCATACTTCTGTCAGCCATGTGTGGTCTTCCAATAGTGACTCCAGACTCCTGAAAACTTTGCCAGTAATCGTGCCAATTTGTTCTAAGAGAGCTTTGCTAGCATTGCTATTACAATACAACATTACAGATGGCTAAAATCCCTCATTGGGATATTGATGAGTGACTTACTCATTTTCAAGCATGTCTGTAAAGTGATCTTGATTTAAAGATGAATGGTGTTTGAGTATGCCTTGATTGCTGGATGCAAGTTCCTCTGCTGCTGCCAAGTTCAAGTTAATTCTGGCCACTTCACTGGTCAGCAAGTCACCACCACAGCAAAGCAACTGCGTGACATCTGCATTTGGAATACCTCTAAGAGCTCTCTGTAGAGGCTTTACAGGCTGCTTAGACAGGCATAGTGATGGAGGAAGACTACGATGTCTTTTGCCCTTTAATGTATCAATACAAAGTAAAAGGTGAGAAAATATGCTTGGTGGTATACTCACAGGAGTAGCAGTAGCAGCTGCAGCACCTTCAATTGATGAGGAGTTGGTTTCATGAAGGGAACTGTCATTTTTGTTTTTATTAGACTTTTGCTGATTGCTGAATGGCTTGTCCAGTGGAGATAGTACTGATGAAATTAAATTAAGTATGGTGGAAAAGTGGCCAGAAATTATTTCCTTGAAAATTTGGCTGCTAGGTATTAAAGTCAGATTGCCTATCACACATATAAAAACAACAACAACAACCTTTTATTAAATAGACTACAAACTAAATAGTCCTAATTTCAGTCGCAACAACAACCTACCTCTCCCCAAAACATTATCACAGAATGTTTCCTACCATAAATCATACAAAGCTATTGCAGGCTAAATAACCTTCTCCTCAGATTCAGTTCTGCCTAAATTAAAACTCGTACTGTTCTGGCTGTACTTACCAAAGCTGTCAAATTCAAATGAAGAAAATAAAAAATATTTCTCATCAGATTCATTGTCCTCCTTTTCAAGTTCCGATTCAGGGACAGTAAGTCTCAAAGATATTTGAAACCCACTACTTCCCTTATGCAAAATAGATTCTTGACACCACAGGAGGTCCTTCCATGAACAAATTGCCTTTTGTGTAACCTGCAAGAGACAACTACCAGCCATCTGTTCCGCAAGACTCACAAAAGCTCCAAGTTTCTTTTTTCTGTCCAAAGCTACGTCCAAATCTTTTTTCAAGGTTTTGTGGTTCTGTTGCTGTATGCTAATGGGAAGATCTGATACAAAAGGTTTGTGGTTATGTTCTGCCTCCAGTTTCAACACCTCATCATGCACACTCTCAATTGCCTCACAAATTGCCCGTTTGCAATATCTGAAGTATTTGTTGAGATAGCGTCGAGCCATAGATTGGGTTTTTCTGAAAGACTTATCCAGTGTATCTAAAGTGTACTGGCCATGCTGTTTAAATTCATGAAATGGCACTGTAAGTAAATCATCACTGAGACACTTCACTGTAAGTAAGGCTTTTGCATAAGTTGGCAAATATCGGACAGTTAATCTGCCAATCTTAGCCCTTAGGCGCCAAAATTTAAGAAGTCGAGTGGTTTTGTGCCATTGATCAAAAGCCCTTTTGACTTTATAATTCTTAAATAAAGGAATTTTTCTCAAAAGCATAAACATACTAGCTTCTCTTAGCCATTCAGAAAATGTCTGCATATCTGATGCTTCATCAGGAATAACGCAAATTATTCCAAATTTAGACATCACAAAGTGCTCAGGTTCAATCTTGGTTTTGGGAACAACAGTTAAATCATAAGGCATCCTTTTGTCAGGGTTGGTATAGTTCAAGTAAACAAACTCAGATTCTGCTTTTAGCAACCCACTAGCAAATGCTTCAATGACATCTTGGGCAGTGTGAATAGGATGACCATGAATATATATGGGAGGAACTCGAAGGGACTTCCTTATGGGTTTTTCTCTAGGAAACAACGTAAGATCATTGGAACCACTCTCATACATTGGCTGCAATAAGGATTTATCTAAGTTTTCTGAATGTCGGCGCACATTTTTCTTTCTCTTCACAGTACCTCTCTGCCTTGCATGTCTCATTTCCTCATAAACCGACTGCACAGCTGCCGGCAGATCAGACACTTTTGCATCAGGTCCCTTGAAAGTGACAGGGAGTTTTGATGGGCTGTACTTGAACAGGAATTCTTTATCTCCATCAGTAACTGATCGCTTGTGAGCTACTCTTTTATTCTCTGGTGGTAAGCTGTCCTTAATAATTGCTTCCGTATTTTCATTTGTGCAATATGAAACCAATGGCGGGCTGGAGTCTTGTAGGCGAGCAACTTCAGCAGGGAAAACGTTCTGAAGCACAGCAATATTCCTGTCTCGACCATGCCTAGTTTCACTGTGAACCAATCTATGAAGGTAGTGCAGAAATTGAGGTTCTTTCTCAAGAAAGGATATTTGTTCCTGAGGAGACTGTTGCAAGTAATCCAAAAGTTGAACCACCGAAGAAGATTCCTCGAAGCCTTCCTCAGACTCTCTAGATGCTGCGACCAGTAGAGGTCCAAGCAACTTGAAAAGGTCGTGGTCCCCGTTAGTACACTCCCCACCGCAAGCATCCACCGAGAGCATCTCGACAGTATCCTGTAGCGGTAAGGGACACCTCGCGCATTTACCAAGCTTTATCCATGGCAACTAAGTTACGCCCCTTTAGGTAAGTATCATCAAATCTTGAAATGCACGATCTCTGGCTGGTCTGTGTGTGTTGCACCCCTAAATTAATTACATAATCAGTGCGAGTGATTTTTATAAGATTTATTCTTGTGGATAACAAAAATAATATTTGATTCATGAGATAAAAATTATTAAACAATGCTATTAATTTATTGGTGGAGAAAACCAATCCCAAAATTTGTCAAATGATGCCCTTGAAGTGAAGTCCATCTTCTCAGTAATTCCTGTGCCATCTTTAGAGACCATAGCATCCAGTTCTATCAGCTTCTTGCCACACTCCACTTCTAAATCCATTCCTTCCTAAACAAAACACACAGAAAGTGGAAAATAAATCCAACTATAAAACCATATTATAAAATCATTTTACCACAATAAGATAGCCATAACAGAATGCAACAGGTAAGCTCAACAATTCAATCGAACTGCTGTGTAAATTTCAATATCTAAATGTCAATGATGTTTAAAATAATAATTATACTGTTATGTTAATACTATCCCTCCACACACACACACACACACACACACACACACATCCTCAATTAAGTACTTGGTACTATAGGTCAATTCTCAGTAGTGAGTAGCTAGTTTGGAATCATTAGGTAACTTAAAATGAAAGTGAAAAAAATCATATTTAATCATGTGAATCAGATTGATAGCACACAACTACCTACAACCCATCACTGATGTTTACTAACACTGGGTACGGTGCTCTAAACTACTCACTAAAAGCACACACAAATATACGAGGACATAACAGCACTGTGGGATTTAAGTTAAGTTACCGTTATAGGCCAGACACTTATCTTCCAGCCCGCCATATTCGTGTGGTGGCAGAGTTCATCGTCAATTTCTCTAATCTGGTCTCTCTTCTTCTCATAGTTGTCAAAGTGGGCACAGAGCTCTTTGTGGAGGACGCACGCTTTACTAACAAATTTCTACAAAAAAAAAAGATGTGAGGTACCAGGTTGGGAGAAGCAGTACAAGTAGAAAGTAATGGGGAAGAGTAAAGTGGCGCAAAGCCTCCCAAGCTAGGACAAGGCAATAGCTACCTATCTTAGGTAGGTATGGAATTGCTGTATTGGATGATTTATTGTTTAAATGAAGGGGGAAAAAAGCACACACATAATGCCAATGACAGTTAATTTGTGCACAAAATAAAATAAGACATCAATTAAAACAAAAACAACAACAACAGCACAATAACTAAGTGAATTTTCAAATGAAATATTCCCAATCCACAGTAGGTTATATATAAAACAAATAAATATAAAATAAATAATAAATAAATAAATAAATAAATAAATAAATAATGTGAACGCAGCAAATAGCTCAGAAAGATGCACACTCCTCCTGAGGTCAATGAACAGTAAAGCCACGGGCATTTTATCTCACTTACCTTCTCTCCATTTTGGAAGTCTAGGCAGTAGACGGCTTCTTTGCAAGCAAGAAAATCCTCATGACTCATTCCGCACTTCTTGGCAAGGACATGCTGAAGAGCCTCCTTGCAGTGAGGCAAACTCGGAAAAGAGAACCACCCCGACAAACTGATGAAGTCGTTGGCATCTGCAGCAAGCCGTGTTAGTTGATCATGTGTTAATAAAATAATAATTGATCCACTTTAAGAGCAAGTAAGAAGTGTTACTTACCATCGTACAATCTTTCATGAGAGCTGTCTGAAGAATCTCTGGGTTGCACACGCACACACACACAATACAATCAATCTACACTCGAACCTCTCTTATCCGGACAGTGTGGGACCAAGGGGTGTCCATAACTCAGAAATGTCCGTAACTCAGAAATACGCATTCAAATATCATTCGCTGTAGCTTAAGAACTGTCCAGAGTCTAACCTCACTAACTTTCATTTCTTAATTTCCGCTATCATTATCTCAAGCTTTCTTGCTAGAGTTAAAATGCTATGCTTGCGTTTAAGTGCCGCGACCTTTCTTCCATCCCCTCTAGTCGTTAAGTTCTAAAAGAACTAGTGGGCCTACTGAACTAGCTAGCAGTGATGCCGCCTGTCAACGAGTTCTATGAAGAACAAGCAGTAGATGCACTAACTGCCTCTTGATTTCCATGTTCTGTCTCTTCAACACCGCAATCAAATTCTCAAAGTAACACGTGAAAAAATTTACACAATTTTATTCATTGATTTTTTTGTATTGGTAGCTTATTAACTGTCAGTCACTGGTGTCCGGTAGACAGAGGTGTCCGTAACTCAAGAAGAACGGATAAGAGAGGTTCGAGTGTATTATAAAAATGCATTATTTAAATGAACATACGTACTTGAGAGCAGGATCAGTCTCTGGAACACATACACACACACACAGAGTTGAGTTCAGTGGTCACGGAAATAAAAGGACTTACCGTCGTCGGACATGTAGACCAGCCGAACATGAGTGATTGGTATGCTGCCATTCTGGGAGGGCTCCTCTGTCTTTTGAGCATGATACCAGCACAGGTCCTACAAACAATATATATATATATATATATATATATATATATATATATATATATATATATATATATAATATTATATATATAATTTCCCCCCTTTATATTAGCACTTGATACATGAAGAATACACCCACACACATACACACACTTCGTAACTATTGAGATGTAAGAGAGTTGGGTATATTTCAAGATTACATTGCCCAATTATTGCCTATATACATATGTATAAACACATGTAGTATAAACACACACACACGGGCAGCCTTACAATAATTTGAGATTTAAAAAAATCATACTTGAAATGAATCAGTTTGGAGCTTGTTATTTGTGTTGTATTTCAACTTTTCTTGGTGTTTGTGAATTAACTAGCACGCTATAACTTAACGCAATACAAAAAAAAAACAAAAACAGAGCAATAATAGGTAAGGGTCACCATGTATGAAATCCCCAACTAAACTCTACAACAACATACTAAACTCACAAAAATACACATATACACAAACAACAACACAACAACAACAACAACATAGTATCAGTCACAGCCAATGCCATCTATAAGCCAAAATTAACTTACAGGCAGTGGATTAAGGATCATCATTTCTTCGTACGTGTCAAAACTCAAGTCCTGTAACAAAGCAAAGCAATAAAAACTCTCAGGGTAGGCTGAGGACTCAAAAAAGGAAGGAGGGGAAGGGGGGGGGGGTATTACTACCACCAGCTATACAACCATATAGCTATACTGTCAAAATTATTTAAAATTCATGTGCAAATCAAAATACACCAAAAATGCTTCCTGAGTTCTTCACACATTTTGCAAAATTGTCTAGCTACAGCTGTGAGATCACATGATCAGTTGTATTTTAAGAACTAAATGTTCACCAATCACAGTTGACAAAGAACTGGGAGGGGGGGGGGGGGGGGGGGGGGGGGGGGGGGGGGTTCTAGCTCCCACCCTCAGCCACTACTGACTCTTCTGAGCATGTCATTCAATTATAGATTGTCACCACTGCCACTCAAACCCATCAACACAAACAAATTTGTGTAAAACAAGAAATGGTTGAGTTAATGGAACAATCCAGAAACTAATGCTGGCAAATGGAGGGTGTATTATTCTTAAAGAGTGTTGTTGCAAGTGCCGGCAAAGTCGCGCTACTTGCTACATTCCACAGTAGCCTGGCAACACCGAACTTGCCACTAAATGAGCTACTAACTACCTTCCTTTCTTTGCGGCTTCACAACACACTCTAGTTCTGCTCCACAACACACTCTAGTTCTGCTTCACAACACACTCTAGTTCTGCTTCACAACACACTCTAGTTCTGCTTCACAACACACTCTAGTTCTGCTTCACAACACACTCTAGTTCTGCTTCACAACACACTCTAGTTCTGCTTCACAGTATTGCTATCTAAACATCCTCTTCTCTCTACCACGTTGACTTACGGAATCTTGCTGACCACGGAAGGGACAAGTTGCCACCACAAGTGTGCCAGATTTGAGCCTTCTGTGCAGCTCTTTCTCCTGGGCTAGTTGGATCTCCTGTTGGGACGAAAAAACAATGAATAAAGATATAAAATGAATAAAATAGACAAGCTAAACACCAAGTACTAATGGGTGTTTTATTTAAATAGCCAGATGAACCGGCTTGAGGTCACAATTATTCAGTGGGAATATATCAATCAAACAAATAATTAATGAATAAGTCGCAACACAACTTGAAATGGAATGAGTTACTATAGTCACCATTACATTCTACCACTATGATAACGGTTTTTCAGTTACGTCATCACAAATTACACAAATCCAACAGCTTATAATCCTTATTTTCTTATCAAAAATTTCACACTCTTCACTTTTTCTTTCATTTTGAAGCCTTTATGTAATACACTACAAGGTTTCGAGTACTCTCCAAATGGCCACTAATTTCATAATACGCACCAATAGACAACTCAATTAATAGACCTTAAAAACCGTTTCCCAATACGATACTACATACATACATACACGCAAGTAAACACATATGTACACACATCCACACACACAAACAAACACACAAACACAACTGTATTCACACAAGTTGTATAGCCTACCCATCCAGCACCACTTCACTTACCAGGCCTTGCTTCCTGGCCTGCTCCACATCTTGGGAGTTCATCTGTAAGTAGCCTTCCTCAGTTGTAGGCTGTCCCTTACTCCCAGTTGGCGGAAACCCTTGTTGATAAGAACTCAACTCTGATACTACCAGCACACACAAACACAAACACAACCAGACAGAAGAAGAACAGTCAGAAAATGAGCTATAGCCCGAGGACTTGTAGTATTTATGTGAAACAAATGCGTGTATATGAGCTCCAGTAGATGAGGCATTGCACACAAGGTAAACATCAGGAGTTGGGAAAAAAAGTTGGACAAAAACACGAGGCACGATCATAGGGAAAACACAAAATTGAAGACAAGTCATGTGGCCACAAGGAGACACACTGGTGGGCGTACCTATATCAAGAGGCCTCAGAAAGTTGCTAGGTACCATTCCAGTTTTTCCATTCTCGTTCTGAGCTTCATACCAAAACATTAGCTGCAAATCAAATAGAAGCATGCAGTTTCAGTACACACATGATAGTAGGCCATCTAAGAACAATAGAGCAAGTTTACCACAAGACAGTTGACATGGACGAAGGCAAGTTTACAAATCTAGTCCATTTCCTCCACATTAAAAAAAAAACCAAAAAAAAAACCAAAAAAAAAAAAAACCAAAAAAACCAAAAAAAAAAACCCCACTATCTTCACACCACCAACCTCCCAAGTGCAAAAGTAAATTCGTGTGTGAAAGTTCAAATTAGCATAAAGATACACTGATTTTCTCTCTATGTGTTTATTATAGATCTAATTTAATCTAATTACATCTGACCCTCCAATGCTGCAGTTTGAATTCATCAACTCAATAAGTTCACTTTCAGTTTCCACATTAAGTAACTACATCAAGAACTGCACCCACTGGCCCACCATGAGATTAGGACTGCACCCACTGGCCCACCATGAGACTAGGACTGCACCCACTGGCCCACCATGAGACTAGGACTGCACCCACTGGCCCACCATGAGACTAGGACTGCACCCACTGGCCCACCATGAGACTAGGACTGCACCCACTGGCCCACCATGAGACTAGGACTGCACCCACTGGCCCACCATGAGACTAGGACTGTACCCACTGGCCCACCATAGAGACTAGGACATGATGATGAGTTAGAGTATAGGACACTCCTCCATGGACGTGTGCAGAGTGGATGCATGCACATGTTAGTGAGTACATGTGTGCGTATGTGTGTGACTTCAAGCACAGGTGTGACATATTAAGTGAAGTTCTATCAACCGCCACAAACCATTCTTCACCAGCGTTTCCACTCTAAAGAGACTAGAATATAATGACAGGGGTCATCCCCACACCCACTATGTGCAATGTCTGATACGAATATACGAGATCCTATGTAGCAGCTCTGGAAACGCCGCACTGTAATGCTCCGGCAATTCAACAAACAAATGCCTCTCATACAATCATGGCACACACACACACTATCACATGATAAAAAAATTTCTGTAGGAAAAAAAAAAAAAAAAAAAGGCCAGAGGAAATTAATTAATCCAGACTGTGCCTGTAAGGCATTTCATGAGCCATGAGACAGACTATTCACGAGGCACTCAATGAGCTCTACTGTCAATGCATTGTAGTCACAAGTACATTCATGAGTTCTCCCTACACATGTCGGCAGATGGATATAAAATAATGAATTAAGAACACCAAATATAGACATGCCTGGAGTCCATTAGAGGTGCTGGCAATACTAGCCCAGCAATGAAGACACAAGTCAAGGCCACTAGCTGTCACAGGGTCGCTAGAAAACAATCTTCAGCTTCCATAACAGCTGTGCTGAAATCCCTCCAGCATTATATTCCCATGCATTCACATTCGTGTCCTTATAGCTTTGTACCAACGCAAACCAACTATTATGAACATAGTGCTCGTGGGAGGAAAGAGTTACTTAGAGGAAAGACATACTATGCTATACCAATTTCATATTAATTATGAAGTGGAAGTTGTGCTCAGAGGTAATAGAGTGTACTACCCATGTTGCTTGGATACACCCATTTGTTTGACACTATATCAACTTACATTGCAAGGGCTAATAATTCTGATTTTTTCTCCAGTTTTGAAAGGAAGGTCCTGTCAATAAGAAAACAAATTAAAGTTTACAAAATAAACCCTGCAATAAAGAATGCCATTTAATTCGATATTCATAAAATAATATTGTTGCTGAGTCAGCACAAAAGATGCTCTTGCTGCTGGTAGCCATGTCATAGAGGCACATTACAATCTAACCACAAACCATAAGCACATAACGACAATACCACATTGAGCTAGCTAGACTACACACTAGAGGTAATAACTTACCCCGTCTTCTTGACCTGTAAAGTTGTCAATAGCAATACAAAGCTGATTCGCTTTAAGCGGGTTCTTTTCCTACACAATAAGCAGAAGTCTGTTTCTTGCATGCACATAGAATTCTCAGCCAATGGCAATGTACCTCCATCAAATCTCCTTGTGCCATTGCCCCCCCGCGCCTACGCTCCCAGTTCCCCGTCACTTCGCGCTCACCGCTGCGCTACCGTAATTATTCTGCTACCTCCTCCAGCACTTTATCGATGGGGAAACTCTCTGCGAGCCCTCAAGGTAAGGACGACAGACAAAGTTGTAATGACACTGTACCAAATTTAATAAACACAATAAGCTAACATCAAAACAAACGCAACCAAAACAGTCGGCTATCTAGCTAAAACGACAGCCAATTTCAAGATGGTATGTTCAACATTTTTTTCATCATTGCAAGTAAGTCATCATCTTCAGGAAATGAGCTGGCTGTAGTTCCTGGATCATTTCCTTGTTTTTGCCAGTCAGCAAGAGACATTTTGCATTCTGTCACTTTACCAGTCGGTGAGTAGATTTTATTATCATGGAGAATTGTCTTACCATCTCCAGTGCATGTTGGGTTTCCATAGTCACCGTCAGAGGTCATCACCACTGTATTGTTGTAGAAATAATCTTCATGTCCCTTTAGTTGGGAGCAGATGCCAAATCCTTTTCCTACATAAGCGTAAATATTTTCAAAATGTCGATTGTCATGGCCTCCAAAGTCATTTTTCATCCCAGATCTAGAATACATGAATACATTATTGTGGGTTTGGTAGTAGGCAGAGCCATCATCATTGTCAATTGCTAGGATACTGTCATAGTTAGCAATCATGAAGTTGTTAAATATGTAGTCCCATTCTTTGTCGACACTGGGAGAACCTGTTTTAACTTTGGTAACAAATACTTGTCTGTCCCAGCTGTTGAAAGGACCATGGTCTCCTGATTCCCGACAAGTATTATACAAAATGTTTTCCGTGACGTTACTTCCGCCTCCGAAGCCATCATTGAAGTTGATTCCCGCCCTTGGTCCATTGAAGAATATGTTGCCTTTGATGTTGTTCTGACACGACTTGGCCTGGAAATAAAAGGACGACTGCTTTTCAAAAAGACCTAGCTCGTGAACAAAGTTGTAAAGAATCTGACTGAAGCGAGGTTGATTGCCGTCTGTACCGTCAGGCCCCATTCCTTTAGCCGCAGAGCCAGATGTATATCCCCACTGAGCTATGGCGGTATCACCGATCCAAACAAACTCGTTCTTGTAGATCGTTGTGTTGCGATTGTAGCCAGAAATCATGACTGCGTTCCCATCCAGTCGCTCAAAAATACACTCTTGAATCAGCACGTTCTCAGTGCCCTCAAAGAACAAAGCTCCCATTCTCTGCAGGCCCCAGTCGCCTCCAGAAGGCATCCCATGAGGATCCATGTAAGTGTAGGCTGTATCACGAAACTGGATGCCCTTGAACTGAATGTTCTTAGCCGGCATATCTTGGGATGCCATCACAGAGAACAGAGTTTTAAGCATAGGAACTACGTAAGTAGTGTTGGGAGGAGGAGTAGTACCAGAAGATGCATTGTAGTAGAAATAGAGCATCTTGCTAGAGCTATCAAAGAACCACTCATTCGGATAGTCCAGTTCTTCCATCACATTCTCAATGAAGAATTCATCGCCATTATCGTTTCCTCTAGCTCCTTGGAAGCCTCCCTTAGAAAATATAAATGTTCCAGAAGACTCATCGTACTTGCCTATTTCGAACATCCAGCTTGCCCAATGTCCTGGTCTCCAAGCCTGGACTATGCCTCCCACAGGATTTTTATATGGCTGGTTAGGAAGAACAGACTTGTCAGCTACCATGCCTGAAGGGACTCTGTAGGTAAATGCGCCACCTCCACTAGTGTTATTCCCACACCAATAACCAGCCGGAGGATCAAACACTTTACATGTGCCATTAATACCTAGCTGAAACTTTTGAAACGAGTCTGAAGAATCTCGTAATGGTGTATCAGGAAATTCCTCTACTTCTGGACTCATAGGAGTAGCTTGTGGAAGCCACTTTTTAGCTTTCAAGGAAGAAGCAAATCCTTGAGTTTCAGGAATAGCATTGGGATATCTTGCTCTTATTCCCCTCATTCCGTCGATCCTAAATCCAAGCATGTTATCTATTCCTTGAGAGGATAAATCTGCTTTGTAGATATTCATTGAATTATCAGTTTTAAAAGTTTGCCAGTCTGGCTTGATGACTTTCCCTCCACTGATTGTTGCCATTTCATTAGGATAGTTGTGGAAAGTAAGGCCCGAGTCTTGGTCGTTCAGCATGATAGTATCTGTGAGGTAATGGGTACCTTCTCTTAACACTATAGTAGCACCAGATCCAGAAGCTCTGGCTGCCATGACAGCTTTAGAAATAGTTAAGAAAGGTGCTTGCATTGTTCCAGAATTTGAATCGCTTCCTTTTACCGGATCCACATAAAAGGAAGTTCCTTCAGGTATAGCAAAGGAAGGAGGTTGTTGAATGATGCCATACTTCTTTACAGAGACATTACAATTTTTAGCTTCTTGTGCCCCATTTAGAGCATCAGCCATTAGCTTTAGCTTTGTGTCAGACAACCATGGCTGGATCTGATTAGCATAGGTCATGGCTACCTGCCTCATTTTACAGTCAAACGTTGCTTGATCTCCACAGCATGGCCCCAGTGCTGCAAAATAAGTAAATACAGCTAGAGACAAAAGCTTTAAGGTCTTCATCACCGCTGCTAGACGCTCGTGATGTCTTTGCACGCAAATTCTTCGCAGTAAAATGTCAATGAATAAAAGCACAAGAACTACACCGTAAGCTTATCATTCTAAAAACATTTCAGATGAAAAAGGTAGTGAAAATCACACTTTTGTAATCGCTCGGGGTTGCACGGAGGTATGTAGCTACTAGCTAAATGTGAGAGTTAGATTTTTTTTTAAATCTCTTGCACAAATTAGCCAAGCTACGTGAATCACCAACCACAACATATCTCTTCTCTACACCGTGGAGATGGCTATGAAAATGAATTCAATGGAGTTTCTTTCCCTGGTAGTATTGAATATTGAATATTGTTGTAATACTATAGCCATGTTGGGGAGATCAAGCAACGTTTGATTGCAAAATGAGGCCCTATGCTAAACAGATCCAGCCCTGGTTGTCTGACACAAACCTTAAGCAAATGGCTGATGCTCTAAATGGGGCTAAAGAAGCTAAAAATTGTAATGTCTCTGCAAAGAAGTATGGCATCATTCAACAACCTCCTACTTTTGCTATACCTGAAGGAACTTCCTTTTATGTGGATCCAGTAAAAGGAAGCGATTCAAATTCTGGAACAATGCAAGCACCTTTCTTAACTATTTCTAAAGCTGTCATGGCAGCAAGAGCTTTTGGATCTGGTGCTATTATAGTGTTAAGAGAAGGTCCCCATTACCTCACAGATACTATCATGCTGAACGACCAAGACTCGGGCCTTACTTTCCAAAACTATCCTAATGAAACAGTGGAGGGAAAGTCATCAAGCCAGACTGGCAAACTTTTAAAACTGATAATTCAATGAATATCTACAAAGCAGATTTATCCTCTCAAGGAATACATCACATGCTTGGATTTAGGATCGACGGAATGAGGGGAATAAGAGCAAGATATCCCAATGCTATTCCTGAAACTCAAGGATTCTCTTTTTCCTTGAAAGCTAAAAAGTGGCTTAAACAAGCTACTCCTATAAGTCCAGAAATAGAGGAATTCCTAATACACCTTTTCGAAATTCCTCCAAATTATTTCAAAAGTTTTAGCTAGGTATTAATGGCATGTGTAAAATATTCGATCCCCCAGCTGGTTATTGGTGTGAGAATAACACTAGTGGAGGTAATACTTACAGAGTTCCATCTGGCATGATAGCTGGAAAATCGATTCTTCCTAACCAGCCGTACCAGAATCCTGTAGGAAGTATACTTCATGTCTGGAGGCCAAAACATTGGGCAAGCTGGATGTTTGAAATAGGCAATTACGATGAGTTCTCTCAAACATTTATGTTTTCTAAAGGGGGCTTCCAAGGAGCTAGAGGAAGTAATAGTAGAGGTGAATTATTCATTGAGAATGTGATGGAAGAACTGGACTATCCTAATGAGTGGTTCTTTGATAGCTCTAGCAAGATGCTCTATTTCTACTACAATGCATCTTCAGGTACTACTCCTCCTCCCAACACTACTTACGTAGTTCCTATGCTTAAAACTCTGTTCTCTGTGATGGCATCCCAAGATATGCCGGCTAAAAACATTCAGTTCAAGGGCATCCAGTTTCGTGATACAGCCTATACTTACATGGATCCTCATGGGATGCCTTCTGGAGGCGACTGGGGCCTGCAGAGAATGGGAGCTTTGTTCTCTGAGGGCACTGAGAACGTGCTGATTCAAGAGTGTATTTTTGAGCGACTGGATGGGAACGCAGTCATGATTTCTGGCTACAATCGCAACACAACGATCTACAAGAACGAGTTTGTTTGGATCGGTGATACCGCCATAGCTCAGTGGGGATATACATCTGGCTCTGCGGCTAAAGGAATGGGGCCTGACGGTACAGACGGCAATCAACCTCGCTTCAGTCAGATTCTTTACAACTTTGTTCACGAGCTAGGTCTTTTTGAAAAGCAGTCGTCCTTTTATTTCCAGGCCAAGTCGTGTCAGAACAACATCAAAGGCAACATATTCTTCAATGGACCAAGGGTGGGAATTGATTTTAATGACGGCTTTGGAGGCGGAAATAATGTTACAGAAAATCTTCTGTTTAATACTTGCAGAGAATCTGAGGAGCATGGTCCTTTCAACAGCTGGGACAGACAAGCATTTGTTACCAGAGTCAAAACAGGTTCTCCCAGTGTCATTAAATAATGGGATTATGTATTTCTTAACCTTATTATAGCAAACTATGACAGTATTATTGCTATTGACAATGATGATGGCTCTGCCTATTATCAAACCCACGATAATGTGTTTGTTTACTCTTCTAGAGGAATGAAAAATGATGTTGGAGGCCATGATAACTGTCATTTTAACAATATCTATACATATGTCGGTACAGGGTTTATCATTTGTTCCCAACTTAAGGGACATGAAGACTACTTCTATAACAACACAGTTGTGATGACAGCTGATGGGAACTATGGTAACCCTACATGCAGCGGTGACGGAAAAATCGTAGTTCACGGTAACAAGATATATTCACCTAAAGGCAAATAAATGAATGTAAAATGTCCCTATCAGAGTGGCAAGCCAAAGGTAATGATCCTGGAACCAGGGCTGGAACCATTCCCGATGATGATGATTTAATTGCTGCTATGAAATTTATGCTAAACATTACCACATTTTGATATATTATATAATACGTGGAGAATAAATTTAATCATTTGTGCACCATTTATTATTGTGCCAATTCCCATCTTCTTTCATACTCGTTCAATGAATCTTACAAAAAAGTGGGTTTTGTAATATTCATCACAGCATATATAAACATAAATTAATTCAAAACTATTTGGTGGAATTAAAAACATACATTAATTCAAAACTATTTGGTGGAATTAAAAATATACATTCACAAAAATGTAAGAGATTTAAATATATTGATCATAGTAGCAGCTTCAACACAACACATTCTAAATTCCCTTTACAAAACTTCAGAATTTATACTCTAGTCCTAAAAGCTGCAAAAGTGTCAATGTTATTAGAATGAAGCAGTAGAAAATTATATCAGTAAAGCTATCGAAATCATACACAGCTTGGTTTGGTTAACATTTTTTTCCCTGTTGCGCCATATGTCATTGCTCCCACCATACCGACTCACTATAAACACTTTCTTCCTCTGCTATCCATACTTGACCAAGGCACAATAAGTACTTGTAATGATACTATACCAAATTAAAATGAACACACAACATCAGTTAGTTAGACAGTAAAAGAAAGAGAAATGATTCAAGATAGTATGTCCAACAATTACTTCATCATCGCTATTACGTTATCATCTTCAGGAAATGTGCTGGCCATATTCCTGGATCATTTCCTTGTTTTTGCCAGTCAGCAAGTAGGTGAGATGATTTTTATTATCATGGAGAACCGTCTTACCACCTCCTGTGCATGTTGGGTTCCATAGTAGAAGTCATCACATTCTATTGTTGTAGAAATAATCTTCATGTCTCTTTAGCGTTGCATATTTGAATAGATGAATTCCCAGCGTATTGTCCACCAATATAATATATACTGTTTATTTGCCTATTACTTGAGAGATAGTTTGGACAGAATCGGGGTATTTAACTCTCTGGTATTAAATAACTGTTATCCATTTCTATGAGCTTAATATCTGGTGAAGTATCATGTATAGTTTTATTTCAGCACTGTAGTGATTCATACTGTATAGTCCATTTGTTTGGGACTATCCAGCTAGTTGAGGATTTGATCCCAGCGTAGTCTGTTGATGCAGCACTACACCAAAGAGAAACAAAGTAATAATATTAGTGCAGTGAAGACCCACTAGTGGGTATGGAAACGTCAGAGTTCCAGAAAGAAAGTCAACTCGACGACCTGACTCCGTCAGAAGAATTCTATACGAGAGAATAGAGACAGAGGTCGTAAATCTCTCCTCCTTCTCCCGTTGACTGGATCCTCTGAATATAGGCTGTCCACTAGCTAAGAGACAGACCCGATATTTAATATTACCAAGTAGGTAGAATAATATTACTTGACCAACAACCCCGAACACCATAAATGAGCATGCGTGAATAAATAATGTTAATAATGAAATCAAACGTTAGTTGTTGAGACAGTTAAGGGTTCAATCGGAACACCATTCAAACTAGCTTGGCTTATTACACCCTATAACATTAATTATTTTCAGCAGCAAACCTAAAGCATTACTAGATAATTTTATAAACTTTATTTTCAAATATCAGATATATTAACTCAATAGACAGTTAGTACTGGCTAGTACTGTTCAATCACCAGATAGTTTATCCTGAAATGCTCAGTAAACTTTTCATAGCGGCAATTAAATCATCATCGTCGGGAATGGTTCCAGCCCTGGTTCCAGGATCATTACCTTTGGCTTGCCACTCTGATAGGGACATTTTACACTCATTTATTTTGCCTTTAGGTGAGTATATTTTGTTATCGTGAACTACGGTTTTTCCGTCACCGCTGCATGTAGGGTTACCATAGTTCCCATCAGCGGTCATCACAACTGTGTTGTTATAGAAGTAGTCTTCATGTCCCTTAAGTTGGGAACAAATGATAAACCCTGTACCAACATATGCATAGATATTGTTAAAATGACGGTTATCATGGCCTCCGAAGTCATTCTTCATTCCTCTAGAAGAGTAAACAAACACATTATCATGGGTTTGATAATAGGCAGAGCCATCATCATTGTCAATAGCCAGTTTACTGTCATAGTTAGCAATCATAAAGTTGTTATATATGTAGTCCCATTCTTTGTCGACACTGGGAGAACCTGTTTTAACTTTGGTAACAAATACTTGTCTGTCCCAGCTGTTGAAAGGACCATGGTCTCCTGATTCCCGACAAGTATTATACAAAATGTTTTCCGTGACGTTACTTCCGCCTCCGAAGCCATCATTGAAATTGATTCCCGCCCTTGGTCCATTGAAGAATATGTTGCCTTTGATGTTGTTCTGACACGACTTGGCCTGGAAATAAAAGGACGACTGCTTTTCAAAAAGACCTAGCTCGTGAACAAAGTTGTAAAGAATCTGACTGAAGCGAGGTTGATTGCCGTCTGTACCGTCAGGCCCCATTCCTTTAGCCGCAGAGCCAGATGTATATCCCCACTGAGCTATGGCGGTATCACCGATCCAAACAAACTCGTTCTTGTAGATCGTTGTGTTGCGATTGTAGCCAGAAATCATGACTGCGTTCCCATCCAGTCGCTCAAAAATACACTCTTGAATCAGCACGTTCTCAGTGCCCTCAAAGAACAAAGCTCCCATTCTCTGCAGGCCCCAGTCGCCTCCAGAAGGCATCCCATGAGGATCCATGTAAGTGTAGGCTGTATCACGAAACTGGATGCCCTTGAACTGAATGTTCTTAGCCGGCATATCTTGGGATGCCATCACAGAGAACAGAGTTTTAAGCATAGGAACTACATAAGTAGTGTTGGGAGGAGGAGTAGTACCAGAAGATGCATTGTAGTAGAAATAGAGCATCTTGCTTGAGCTATCAAAGAACCACTCATTAGGATAGTCCAGTTCTTCCATCACATTCTCAATGAAGAATTCATCACCTTTCTCATTCCCTCTAGCTCCTTGGAAGCCTCCCTTAGAAAAAGTAAATGTGCCAGAAGTCATATCATAGCTACCTATTTCAAACATCCAGCTTGCCCAGTGTCCTGGTCTCCAAGCTTGAATAATACCTCCTACTGGATTTTTATATGGCTGGTTAGGAAGAAGAGATTTATCAGCTACCACACCTGATGGAATTTGATAAGTGAATGCACCACCTCCACTCGTCTTACTTCCACACCAATAACCAGCTGGAGGATCAAACACTTTACATGTGCCATTAATACCTAGCTGAAACTTTTGAAATGATTTCGAAGAATCTCGCAATGGTGTATCAGGAAATTCCTCAACATCTGGCTTAGCAGGACCAACTTGTTTATGCCACTTTTTAGATTTTAAAGTGGAAGCGAATCCTTGAGTTTCAGGAATAGCATTGGGATATCTTGCTCTTATTCCCCTCATTCCGTCGATCCTAAATCCAAGCATGTTATCTATTCCTTGAGAGGATAAATCTGCTTTGTAGATATTCATTGAATTATCAGTTTTAAAAGGTTGCCAGTCTGGCTTGACGACTTTCCCTCCACTGATTGTTGCCATTTCATTAGGATAGTTTTGGAAAGTAAGGCCCGAGTCTTGGTTGTTCAGCATGATAGTATCTGTGAGGTAATGGGTACCTTCTCTTAACACTATAGTAGCACCAGATCCAGAAGCTCTGGCTGCCATGACAGCTTTAGAAACAGTTAAGAAAGGTGCTTGCATCGTTCCAGAATTTGAATCGCTTCCTTTTACTGGATCCACATACAAGGAAGTTCCTTCAGGTATAGCAAAGGAAGGAGGTTGTTGAATGATGCCATACTTCTTTGCAGAGACATTACAATTTTTAGCTTCTTTAGCCCCATTTAGAGCATCAGCCATTTGCTTTAGCTTTGTGTCAGACAACCAGGGCTGGATCTGTTTAGCATAGGTCATGGCTACCTGCCTCATTTTACAATCAAACGTAGTCTGGTCTCCATTACACAGGTTAAGCGCTGCAATAAAAATAAATATGGCTGGAATAAAAAGTTTTGCGAAGGCCATCGTTACTGCTCCCCCCATCGTCTGGGTCGAGGCGCCCACTCACCGACTGAGGTCCCGAGCTAAGGATGGGAGGAGGTAGGTCGACGGTACGAGGTTTCCGGTTTTAGGTAGAAGGTATCCGGTACGCATGCGCACATTCACCGGGGCATCCAGCCAAAAGGCGGGTATGTAGGTAAGGTCCGGTTGTTAGAGGTAAATAGACGCGCGTGCAGCTGCAAATGCAGCTGCGTTTTACTTCCGCAAAGAAGCATTTCGTTGCGTTTTGCGTACGTACAGTTTCTTACTAAGTGTTCGGATAGCGATTATTCCATTTCTTCAATGGCTCAGAAGCGAACCCACCATTTCAGAGGCTTAAGCCAGTACTCTGAGCAGCTCATGGACCTTGCAGAAGGCCGCCGAGTGTTCGAAGGGAGAGGCCAGCAGCCAAGAAACAAGGATGTCTTGAAGCAGATTGCTGCCATCAAGGCATGCAAGAAAGGATCCTTTTTGGCAAGGACAGGCCCTGCACTTGTGGCTGGCACGACAGAGCTGCTGCCAGGAAGGAGGCCAGGAAAAAGGCAGCATCAGGTAAATAAAGATGTAGCCAGTAAACAAAAATATATTCATAAATAAATAAGGTGTTGGTAAATAAAGTATTAATAAATAAAAAAAAGTAAAATATTTATAAAATAAGTAACTGAAATACAAATAGAATATTCACAAAATAAATGGTATCATTATTCAATAATTATGAGTAAGCAATCTATTACTACTAACTATAAAGAAGTAATTTATTACTAAATGATAAAGTATTAAATATGCACACTTACAAATATCAATTGCATGTACCTAAATGAAAGAAATCCCTTAATTAAAAAATAATAATAATAATTACAAGAAAGAACAATCAAATACAATGCATTAATAAATGAACGCTTAAAATACGAACTGATTAAAGTAAAGTATAAATGAATACATAAAACATTTACAAATATATACATTATTACACATAATGTAAAATGCATAAGCAAATCAGTGAAGGAATGAATAAATAAGCAAATAAATGTGCATTCATAGTATGCCAACATGAAATCATTGTGCACAGATTCATCTTCTGCTAGTGCTTCGCAGGTCTCTCCTGGACCAGCACCATCAGATGAACTTTCATCTTCCCTAGCAGGTGTGTATTGTTTGTATTTGATGTACACTTACACCATTGTGTACTGTATTGTCTCATTTGAGAAAATAGTTTGCTTAGCATACTCGTAAATGTGTATCAATTGAGTAAATGCACAGTCGGCTGGACTAGTTCACTGCACAGGTCACTAACGCGAAAATTCTACATATCACGTAGTAGTTAAGTAGAACTGAGGTGGTGTGGCGCACGTTGTATGAATTCCTTCAACAATTCAGTCTCAGTTGAATATATGAGTGACATAGTGGATAGACTTCTACATATTGTGCATAGGGTATTATTTACAAATGTGTGCATTTTAAAGAACAAATCTTCAATAAATTTGCAGATCAGCACATTTGATCATCAGACTGTCCAATGTCTTCATGTGCTATAAAATTTAGGTTAACGCTGGCAGTGTTAAACTATTATTATTATGACTGTAACTATTACCATTACAATTTTGGCCAGAGTCAGTTTTAATTGAAGTTGAGCTCCGAGATGAGTGTGTAACGAGATGAGTGTGTAACGTGAGCAGCAGATGTGGTGGGAGGTTGTACATGTAATTAGTAGCCATGAATGGTGAATGGGCTAAATGTACACTAAATGATTTGGAAAAGGAGAAGGGAGGGTTATTAATATTTTGTTGAGCTGGTCCAGCAAATTCAACTGAGTCAGTACCATGATGACTTGAAATGGATTGATTGTATTAGGATAGGTTAATATGAATGTGTATACATGGATCTGTGTACTAATAGTATTTCGATCATTAATCTGTTCGCATTAATTTGTCTGTTGCATTGATTTTAATATATGTTCTTTTTTTCTTATTTTTTTCTTGCGTAGGTTCATCTGCTCATATTACTTTGCTCTCTTCTGAGCCAGCAACTTCAGAACCACTTCAATGTCGTTCTCAAGCAGGTAAATATCATTTTTGAATCATGTACAAGATTTTGCAACTGCCTTGTCTCACGGTTAAATTTCCATTCAGTAAAGGTATTAAGTCCTCTCTCCCATGTTGTTTCAGGTTCCACTCCTGCAACCACCGTACTGATGCCTTCGTCAGTAACTCATTCACAAATGGAGTGCTCAACTCCAACAGGTACAGTTCATTTGTTGTAATATACTATGATTAAGTTTATTCACGAGTTAATCATGGTACGACTATATACATTATATGTCCGTCACTGTCATGTGATAATATCTGCATGTACACTATAGTGTTCAAACTTTAATCGACCTGATCAAGTAATGTGGTACTGACTCAGTTCTATTTGTGAAACAAGTTAGAATATCCAGCTCAAGTCTGATGCACAGTCTTTAATCTATTAACACCAATTAATTATACACCTCCAGTTGACACCTGAACTGCAGCTCTGGTTACACAGCATTTTAAGAGCTCATTCCTAGTCAGTTTAGTACTACCAAAGTTGTATATAACACAGTTTAATATTATATCATTAATCCTTATCTGGCTATAACAAATTTTAATGCTGATTTATGGGTAAAGGAGGCATACATAGAATAGCAAGTGACAACCCAGTATTTAATAATAATTATTCCCAATCAGAACCAAGTACCCCTTGCAGGCTCCCTAATCACTAGGGTATTGCATAATAGAAATGGTGATGCACTCTATACCAAAGAGACTAAATATGATGGTCAAGAAGCAATGAGCAGTAATAAATATTTAAAGAGGCTCATTGTAATCTCCTCAAACAGCATGCAGCAACTTCAGCAAGCCTAATTTAAATTTATTTTATTTTTATAATGTTTTTCAGTTCAACACAAGCACTGGCAACTGGTGGTGTGGCCAACACCATCTTATATTCAGTCACACTAGGCATTTATGCAATTGCAAACCCAGGATCTGCCCACCATAGGCATTTATGCAATTCAGGATCTGCCCACACTTAGGCATTTATGCAATTGCAAACCCAGGATCTGCCCATTTCACTAGGCATTTATGCAATTGCAAACCCAGGATCTGCCCATTTCACTTAGGCATTTATGCAATTGCAAACCCAGGATCTGCCCATTTCACTAGGCATTTATGCCATTACAAACAGGGTGCAGTACCACTTGAAACCGCAGCGCTAAACCGCAGATGGAGGAGTTATGCTATGTATTTATTTCTCGTTGTCTGTTCAGTGTACGCTTACTTTGTTGTTGCAGTTGAAACAGACACCAACAGACAGCTCTTATAAACCAAGTTTCAAGAAAAAAGACAGACCAGGAACGGAGAAACAACGGTACAAACTTTACGGCTATTCAGCGAAATAAAGGGGCGACCGTTGCAGTTACGAAGTCGATTTTTTTTTCCAGCGGTAGCCTAGGGGCTTCCCCACAACATTACAACGCCGTATTTTTGATATTAGTATTTGTTTTCCAGTTTTTTAAATATTTTTATATTATTTTTTTTGTATCCTATTTAAAAGAAAAAACTCGTTGTAATGTTTTTTTAAATGTGGCTTGTACCCCGTGTACAAAATATGAGTTCATTCTGGCCATCCAGTACTTCTGAATATCGATTTTTAGGTACGAAAGCTAACTATTGATTCGTATTCATTTGATTCTTCAACTCCGCCCCCCAACTCTGAGCGCGCAATTTATTGTGGGAAAAATTCCGGGTGGTGGCGGCTCTAATTAGAACTGGTAAGCAAACACAAAAGAAGAGTTACTGTGTGAGTGAGGCCCGCGGGGAAGAGTACAAGACTTCTGGAATGTACTGAAAGGTCCTAGACGATGAAGAAGCGGCGGTGTATTAATGGCGCCTGGAGTCACTCGTTTAGAATAGATATATCACGGCTCACAGCTGCGACTTGGAAGGAAGAATCTGCTTTGGTGTCTTTGGAGAGCTTGATAGAAGGTTGGTGTAGCGGGTAGAAGTTAGAAGCAGTTTCAGTGTGTTAACTTCAACTTCTCAGGAATTTTTGGTGCTATTTTTTTTTCTATCCCTGTTACTGTTGTGAGGATGAATAATAAATATGTGACCCGCTCCGTGAAAATCGACCATTTGCAATAAATTATTGAAACACGTAAAGGCCGAAAAAAGCCGAAAAAATTTTTTTTCTGGATTAAAAATTTTTTTTAACAGGGGTAAGTACAAGGGTTTCTCGACTTCTGTGCAAAATTTCAGCGTTAGTAGATAGCGTTTTCATACACTAAACTTACTTTGTCTTTTGAAGCGGTCCGTGAACGAACTTATAAAAAACGTCATCACAGAGTCACCATAACAACTCCCGCGAAATAGCTCCAGCCTAATAGTGTCGACCAATATGGCAGAGAGAATAGCTAACGCTACAAACCTTCTGGGTGCTGACAGCTTGCACTACAGCATATCCAGTTAGTGAACAAGAAGGCCAAAAGGCTAGAAATCTATAGAGAACGTGGTTTGAGTAAACAAACGGCCATTTTTTCCCCCGGCAAATGTGGGCGTAACCGTGACGCGGAGAAATTTACGGACTTTAGGCGTCTCACTGTAAAGTGATTTTTCTCGTACAAACGAACGGTTAATTGGTGAAAACGCGTGTAGTGTTTTTGTTTGTATCTTTGCGGAGAAGCGTCGGAGAAAAACGCTTAAGGGCTCATCGTACTTCCTGATAAATTTTGGGCTTACTGAAGCTAAAAAATGAATTTTCATTTTTTTTGCAAATGGTCGATTTTCTGGGAGCCGGTCACATATATATATGATATTTGCACACCATTAAAAGAAAATGTGAATTATTACTTTTATTTACTAATGTTATTTTCTTTCTACAATAATATAAATTTATCAATTAGGCTGTTTATTATCAATTAGGCTGTTTAGTATCAATTATTATTTTATTGATTTATTTAAAATAAGACCTGAATCAAATTTTAGATCATAGTACTTTGTCTAATCTACCTCAACAGGAGAGAAAGGTGCTGGCATGCTCTTCATAGAAATAGATGAGCTTCCATTATGAGAAGGCACAACTCCTTGGTTCTAGGGTACAACTGGCAGGTTCACAACAAAAGAGCAGAAGACATGGCTTCCTTGTTTTCCAGAGGAGAAAATAGTAGACCTTCGGCTCTCCTAAGAAGTCATGCCTCCTGAAGGGAAGAATACTACATCCTGGTTATTTAGAAGAGAGGACATGGCACTCCAGTAGAGAGGTCAATGAGAAGGCACAGCTCCTTGGATCCCCTTGATAGTATTGCATACTTTAGAACCTTTGATTTTGTTCATTTCATATTGTATTTGATTATGGCCCTGCTACTATGGAGTTATGATTTTATAATATTGTTTAGTAATATATTTTAGAAAGTGAACAAATATTAATTATCTACTCTGCTGCTTCTGCCCTACAGTACTGGTAGTCCTTTGAGGTGAAAGCTCTTTGTGGTAAATTGTTTGGTACAGTTAATTGGTACGTGTTCAAATTGTGCGCGAGCGCGTACAATAGTCAGTTCGCGGAGAGTAAATTGGATCGAGTTACGGGCGGGTTTTGTGGTATTCTACTGAATCGCTTAATTACCACAGGTTCCGGTGGTACTGCACCCTTAACACTAATAAATATCATTGTGGCTGTAACCTGAGGAGTGGTCTATTCATAAGCAAACCACCAAATTGAGAACAACAAGGTGATGACAATGACAATTTCCTGATGCTTATTTCTTTAGATGCTGCATACCATTATTATTATTATTACTACTATTACTATTACTATTATTGTTGCTGTTATTATTATTATTATTATTATACTATTGCTTTCAGCTTCAAGTGTTGGTGCAGTTTCTACTGCCAGTGTTCAGCCATCCACCAGCACAAGCAGCTGCTGTCCTCATTGTAATTCTATGATGATATCAGCAAATTCAGTGGGGATACGCAAGCTCATTTATGCCATACCTTGGCCTAAGTCTCTCGTTGGCATAGACATGCACTGTGGAAAGTGCAAGAAGCATTGGTTGACGCACGATCCGAAATATGTCAGCACTCTGCCAATGTCAGTTCAGCTCCAGCAAACGTGCATTTCAACAAAGGGCAATGGAACCGACTTGTCCTTGATCCGTATGCTGAGATCAGGCGCGACAGTGGCACAGGTGGAGAGACTTGTGCAGGAGGAAGTTACACAGCACTATCTCCACCTCAAGTCTGAATATATCACTCTTTGGGATAAGGTAATGTTATTATAATGATGATGAAGACGATGACGATCATGAGTTTTCATTTAATACTCCAGTAATCTCCCTCAATTTTTTTTTACTAATATTAATTATTAATGATGATATTATTAATAATAGTAATAATAGTAGTAATGATGATGATGATTGTAATGATAATGGTAATGATAATGATGATGATGATAATAATAATAATAATGAAGATGATGATGATAATGATAATAATGATAGTAACAGTTCAATAATACTATGATAGTAACTATGTCGTCTCTTCCCTCAGCACTGTAGTAAGCTCTCATAAATGTATTACTTTAGGTTGCGGCCATGCGTGGTATTGGAAGAGTCAATGTGGCTTCTCGTGATGCTTTCCCTCCACTACCTTCCCATTACATCCCTTGCCGACCTCATCTCACATTGTTGTTCATCAGGGACTACTTGGACAACAAGCCTTACATCATGAGGGAGTTGCGTACCGTCCTCAGTAGTCACAGTCTTGCAGTGGATCACCAACGCAAGGTCATTAAGAGAACCCTTGGTGGTGGGGTGGTAGGCCATGGTGGACAGACATTCACTATTTGTGGAGATTTTGGTCTTGTGTGTGGAGTTTATGCTGTTCCAGACACCTCCTTCAACTGGGGTAGGCAGGCCATGGCTGAAGTAGTCGAGAGGCATGAGTCAGCAGGAGTAGAGTTGCCTCATTCGTTGTACATGGACTGTTCTTGCTGCAATGGCAAGCCAGGATTTCATCAGTTGCCTCTACAGCCCCCAGGCACGAGTGTATTGGCTTGGCGCTCAAAGTTCACCATCAAACTGGATGCCATGCATCTGATGCTGTGCATTGGAAGAGAAATGAATGCCAAGCATCCACGCCGGAAGAAGTTTTTAGTGGACCTCAGTCAAGCAATTTTCTTCCAACACGAGGGAGATTACCAGAGTTTGATGGAGGCAAGGAAGGCAGCTGGGCTTGATGGGCCTCCAACGCGGACAGAGAGGGTCAAGTTCATCCGTAGAGTAGTCGGAGATCCAGACAGCGTGGCTGACAGGATGATGTTAGTGCTTCAAGGACACAGGGAACTGGATAATCAGTGCAGGATTCAGGCCGAAGCAGCAGGGATGCAGGTATCAGACTTGTCAGTCGCAGATGTGGCATATCCCCTCATCACAAAGAGGGTGATAGAGGTGTTCAAGCTCCAGCTGATTCATGTGCGTAATGGATGCATTTCCGATGAGATGGATCATTTGCCATATGTGAGAATTGGTACCATCAACTTTCATTCCACAGGTCACCAGTTGGTGCATTATCGATCGTTGCGTGGCACCAGCAAAGTTGGAGCAGTCCATTCCGTGCTGGACAGAAACTTCTACACCCAGCGTGGCATTGGAATGGAAATCTTCGATGCACGCCTGGGATGGTGAATTCTTTCCTACAACCGTCGTCGCCTGCGCGCTCTTGGAAAGAAGATTCCACCAGATATCATGCCACCTAAGGTATGCCTAAATCAAGATTGTTGCATTGCTGCACATGTCCATGGTCATGCTCACAACAGCTGAACAACAACGAGGTGGAATCAAATTACCACTTATTCTATTTATCTCATTAGCTATGGCCTGGTCTGTCATACTATTTTTTTTTTTTAATTTGTTACTACAGGTTTGCGAGCACTACATTGGGCAAGGGATCACCTCCAGCTATCCAGACTGGACAATAGCAGCAGCAGGTACGGAGACCAATCTCAAGATTGGGTACGAGTATGGACGCTCTGTGGCAGGAGTTCCTCACATTGAGCTCGATTTCAATGAAGAAATGGCTGCTAATGAGACTGTGCCCGATATAATTGATGAATCGTCAATGGTGGCTGCGTCAGCTGAGGTAAGACTTTCAATAAATAATTAAATCAAAGATAATTAAAATGGAAATGAATAACTTTGCCAGTTAACGCATGCACTAGAGACAGCTAACAATATTATTTACTTGATCTTATTTGAACACCAACATTATATTGTGCCTTTGTTCATGTTTCAGGTAATGGAGGAACTTGGGCTTGATGAAGCTGACCTGCATGAGCCTGATGAAGGTGAAGATCAGTATGAATCGACTCTATCCAGCTCCACCCACACCAGCACTACCACCCACACCAGCGCTACCACCCACACCAGCACTTCCTGCACTAGCACCACCCCCAGCTCTGCTACAGCTAGCACCTCATCTTCTGCTGGCTCCACCTTCAGCTCTGCTGCAGCTAGCACCAGCTCCGACACACGTGACTGGAGAAACGTGCCACTGCCCGAAGCCACACCTCGATGTCATCGTAACATTCCACGACTTCGTGCAATGGGAGGACAGATTGTGTGTGTGCCTCCGGACTTCAATGAAGCAATGCTGGCTATTTGGGAGGAACTGTGGTGTGCAATGCCAGAGACCGGTAATACGTCGCCAAAGGTGCATGAGCTCCTGAAATTGTACAAGGAGCGATGCAAGGAGGAGTTGGATCGACCGAGGACTTCCTCTGAACCTCCTCCAGCATTGTTACCAGTCTCATTTGCCCAAGCAAAAGACTGGATTTTAAAACAAAAGATATCTCAATCACAGGCTATTGAAAGTGGAGCTGTCAATGAGGAAGCTCGCTCAGTAGTTACTGAATTGAGTTTCTCCTTGTCTGAACAGGCATCAGCAGCTATGGAGCTCTTGGAACAGCCTGTGCAGCAAGCCACTCCAGTCTTTATTTCACCAGCACTGTCACTTGGACCAGAGCCAGTCACTGCTGAAGAGAGAGCACAGGAAAGGAGGGAGGAACAGGCACGCAAGAGGACAGAATTGACCCCAAGGACTGGTGGTAAGGAAAAGGCAAAAGCACCAAAGCGGAAGAGGGCCCTTTCTCCAGAATCGCAGCAGAGGAGAGAGAAAGCATTGGCTCGCCTACAGGAATTGGGTGTCCAGCCACTTCCGGTCAGTTTAAAGTTTTATTAATAATCTAAATTATACACCTTGGCTAATAACGATGATAACAGCAACAACAGTAATAACAATGTTAGTTGTATTCATAATAATAATGGTGAATAATAGTATTTGGTGTAATACTAGTTGGCAATAATAACAGTAATATATATGTGACCGTGCCTAGGAAAAGGGTCCTTGTCACGCAAAAACTGTTTTTGAGCTATATCCTCTAAAAGGCAATAGACCGCCCGAATTTGAAAAAAATATTTTAAAGTCTTACCATAAAATGTAGCCTTTGAAGTACCATTTCGCTAAGTTTAACGCTATTCTGGCGTCGGAAAATACCCGAAATAGCAAGGGTAAGTCGGCAACTTCAACTACACAAACGCCAACACGGAGGCGTCTTATTTATAACTCAATTATGTCAACGTTTTGTCGTCATAGAAACGGTTATAGCGCGGGAGTTTAACAATGGCTGCGAGTAGTAAAGAGTGCGCTACAACAAAAGCTTTGAATTCATTTACATAGCCTCTACTCACCCAGTGATCAACAAGAACTAGAAGCTGTTATGGAGGATTACTTCACTAGTAGAGAGGATGATGAGGAGGAACCTAGCCTAATTTAAGGGTGCTGGCACACCGGATACGTGCTCCGCCCACACAAATCAATTAAGGTTAATTGGCTGTTGCTATGGAAAATAACTCCAATTCTATACCTTGCAGGTTCACGCAGCCAAGCGGATCTACGAGACATGCTGGCAAAATGTGGACTTACCAAGAATGACTGACACACGCACTGAACCAAAGAAGTTATGAAGCCTCAAAGTCCCAAAATAAACGGAACTTATTTGAGATAGTGGAGGACGCACAGAAGCCAGAATTTCGTCTACCGCTTCTTCAGCTCATTGTTTACAATATTGTCGTTTTTGTTTTGTTCAATTCTATTTTGCTTTATGTTTACTCATATTTTTACGTGATTTTTTTCTTGTTGCGTCACAAATGTATACTGTATCGAAAAACAAAAACGACTACTTTTATTACCTTGTTAAGTTACGCCGCTGTACCAAAATTGAAACACTAATCATCCGCTTTTCTGTACTTGGAGTACAAAATAGATTCCAATTGTCTCGCACTTTTTTGCCGCTGTGCAATTTTCTAGCCCCGCCCTCCGTAAGCCGAGTTAACTATACGCGTATAAGGCTCTTATCTATGCGCGGGTATTTAAGGTCCGCCCTCTACCTCTACAACTCGGTAGTTTTGTGGTTTATTGCTCAATTAAGCTGCGCGCGAGCGTTGCTATGTGCCAGCACCCTTAATGGTAATTCTTTTTTCTTTTTTTTCTTTTTTATGATACAATGCATTTTACATCTTATATTACAGACATGGAAGGTATGGAAGAAAATAGTAATAGTGATTATATGGATGAAATGCTCGAGTATGATGCTGTGGTAGAAGATGACTGTGACATTAGCTCTGATATTGCTGACGCCGAAGAATCTCTGACAGATGAAGAGGATCATAGTGCCACCGATTCCAACCCCTATGAGGCAGCCTTGGGAAGACTCTCCAGGATGAATTTGGAATGTAGACCTCAAAACATTAACAATGACAAGGCCATATCCTACTTCAGGGAGAATGGTTGTTGATGTTCAAAGTGGAATGGCAAGAATTGCATTCAGCAATTTTTTGTTGGCCACATTAACCGATTACACGCGAATGACGCAAATATGCGTCAATTAAGAAAAATCGATAACCGCGGAGGACGCAAAAATGCGTCAAAAAATGCGTCTTCGCGTCCATTCCGCCCTACAGCTTTGTGGAGTCAAGGAAGCCACCGATCACTATTGCAGACGATTCTATAATATTGTTGTAAGTATATTTTAGGCGTATAAAATACATAGACTGCCATAAGAAAATGTTGAGTAAATTTTGTCACAACAATAAGACTTCTTTCTGATAAAGTATAAATTGAAAATATATTTCATAAAACAATAAAGGTAACAGAATAATTTTTTAGAACCCAATATTACTTTAGCTATAACTGCTCATGATAAAACAAGTAGAAAGCTATCTTGGCAAGTGGAACACTGGCACTTCAGCATCCTAGTGATGAAGACGTTATTCTTGACCTGGCACAGCATGGCAGTGACAAGGATGGCAGTGACCAGAATGGCAGTAACTCTGATGGTAGTGACGAGGAGTTTGATGACAGCAAGAATGACTTAAGTACTGATGGGTGTAGTGACTGCAGCAGTCACTAGATGGTCAAGGACTCTGACGAGAGAACGGAATTGATGATTCTGAAAGGTAGCGATTTCTACAGGAATTTTAACCACATTCTTTATAACAATAAGTAAAAATAAATATTGTTATACAATAGGTGAGACTGCAGGGAGCCCTCTGACATATACTTCTAGTATGCTATGGCCAGTTGCACTTGATAGTAAGATCACTAACTATTCTGTCAACAATGCACACATCAAAAGTAAAGACACCTTGGAGTACCAAACTGAATACACTAAAATATTCTATCATTTATTTGTGATGTACCTGTTTTCATGCACAAAAGCCATAAAAAGCTTCTCTGTTCACAAAATTTATAACAGATTGCTCAGTTCAAAATAAAACAAGCCCTAAATAAATATCAACAAATTCTTCCTGAATGTAAGACAGATGCGTGCAAAAACACTTTCTCTTACCTCTATGATCAAGTAGCAAACTGCTTCAGCCATGAAACCATACTTCCAACCTTACTAGTGCGCTTACTAAGAGCCTCAGTGTGATGCCATAAATGTTTTTGCCAAACGGTGCGAGTACTTTGTTATTTTTAAGTCGGGAACAGCTCCTTAGCGTCAAATTTATGCTTTCCCAATAGCCTAGAGCGTACTCTATCGTTCGATAATACTGTCCCCGAGGCAATCTTCAAACATTCGTCTTCTTTCTCTCGCTTAGTAGTGTCACCCTCCCACCAAGCAATCAATCCTCTGTGTCTCGCGTGCGCCCGTGACCGCATTACGTAAGGCGCAATTAAAATTTTTATTCGCGCGTAATCGGTTAAGGAGGTACGAATGCACTGCCAGGAATTGCCTCATGATGATTTGGACTTGCTCATTTTAGGCCAATTACTAGCATTTACGAACAACAGCGACACAGTGTCAATTGAGTCCAGACATAGCGCTACTGCTCATGTAAGAGCATACTGTTCGTACTATCATCAAGGAAAGCCAGTGTGCCTACGGGCATCGGCTCGAAAAGATTAAAAAATCTCCTTGCAAGTTTTCAGAAACAAGGCACACTACCTCGAGTTCATGGGAATTTCAAACGGCTTCCATCAAATGCCCTTTCCTTCTCTTCCATCGAACATGTAGTTTCATTTGTGGTGAACTATGCTGAGGAAAATTCCATTCTTCTTCCTGGACGCATTCCAGGATACAAAAGTAGTGACTTGAAGCTCCTTCCCTCAAGTAAATCCAAGAAGGAGATTTGGAGAATGTATGAGGCTGCAACAAGAGCTGGTGAGGACTTTCATGCTGTTGCTTACCGTACTTTTTGTCATTTGTGGAAGACGTTGCTGCCTGACATAGTACAGATGCGTCCAATGTCTGATCTCTGTTGGAAATGTCAGCAGAACAGCAATTTGATCATGCGATCTGCAAATTCGTCAGACGTCCAGAAACGTAAAAATTTGGAGAGTGCGATGGAACACCTGCAAGTTGTGACAGCAGAAAGATCCCTTTACCGCAGCATTGTTAAGGATTGCTCCAGTTCCCTTCGTCAGCAGTTCAGTTCGCATGGCATTTTCCAGCCTCCATCACTGTCATCTAGCAACCCTGAAAATTCAAGAAGTGTTAAAGCTCACTACTCATTTGACTACGCTCAAATGGTAAGATTAAAATCTCTATAATTGTATTTACAGAGTGATATTCATTAGACAAGTTAAAATTTAAAGCATAAAAATTATTGATTTGGTAAAGGGTAGTAATAAGTTATTCTTACATTGTAATAGGTGCATTATCCATCCAGCCCTCTTCAACCTGGACCGATGTATTTTCTCGTCCCATGAAAATGCAGCATATTCGGAATCCATTGTGAGGGTGTTCCTAGACAGGTCAATTATCTAACTGACGAAGCGTTTGACTGTGGCAAAGGTGCCAATGTTGTCATTAGTCAATTGCATCACTTTTTTAAGGTCCATGGGTTTTGTGAAACTGAAGTCTCCTTGAACGCTGATAACTGCTGCGGCCAAAATAAAAATAACACTATGGTTCAATATTTGGCATGGCGAGTGATGACTAGAAGGCACACCAAGATCACTTTATCATTTCTTGTTGTAGGCCATACCAAGTTTTCGCCGGACTGGTGCTTTGGTTTACTGAAGCAGAAGTATAGGAAAACTGATGTTGGTAGTCTGGATGCCTTAGCCAAGTGTGTGGAGTCTTCAGCAACATGTAACCATTCCCAATTAGTAGGAACTAGTGATGGTACTTTGATTCTTCCAACATTTGAATGGACATCATACTTTGCTATGCATTTTCGAAAAATTATTGGCATCAAGAAGTACCACCATTTTCACTTTGATTCTTCCCTTCCTGGAACTGTCATTGTCCAAGAGCGTTGTGATACAGAAAAGATCAGCATACAAATTCTCAAAGACGGATAGATGCCATCAAGAGCGACTCTACCTCTGCAAGTTTTCCCTAAGGGTTTGTCAGTTCAAAGACAGTGGTATCTATACGACAAAATTCGTTCCTTTTGTCCAGAATCTGATAGAGACATAACTTGTCCTTTACCATCGGTTCCAAAACCAGTTTCTCGCTCAGGTACTCCAAATCCTGATGCTCTTGACTCTCCTGACTCTCCATCACCTCCTTCTAGTCCTCCTCCTTCCAGTCCTCCTCCAAAACGTCTTTGTGGACTTTGTAGAAAACCTGGACATAATTCCAGAAGATGTCCAGATAAATAACTTTAAAAAATTCTTAGCTATCACTCAATGTATTTCATTTTTTTTGTTATTCTTATCTCTGACCACTAGCCTTACGCATGCTTTCTTGTTAAACCTTTTTACTAACTGTATTAATCACACGCTTACCTCAACCAATCATTATTGCAATGAAATAGCCAATTGCACAAATACTGTACTGTAGTAAAAAAAACTGCTTCAGGTAAACAAACTCGTGAAAGCTTCTTGTTTTTGAGCGTAGGCGCATACCCCGCGCAAACCCCGCCTATGCATAACGCGGGAAAATAACCCCACCCTTTCATAACACGGTAAGCATAACCGGAGTTTTTATTAATACCGGAAGTTATACTTCAACGCGTTTCTCGAATGTTTGGCAAAAAAAGTATTGTAAAATAGCGGAATGAAAACGCTCATAGTTCTGCTTCTAGAATGTATTAAAGCACGCTTTAAAGCTCATTTTAAAGCTCTTAGATCGGGGTTTCCAATGGTACTAATAACTTCTTTTTTTTGCGCGACAAGGACCCTTTTCCCAGGCACGGTCACATATACTAATAAGTGTAATAATTGGCGAGCGAGACACTTACAGGGGTAACACAATTGAAAATCGGGGATGTTTGTTTATTTATTTGTATATATGTATGGACGTACGTAAGGCATTTTTGTACTTTGACCCTCGCGTTTTTGTGTTAGTTCGGTTGTCGACCCCGTCCCAAACTTCACTAAACAGAATCCTCTGTTATCGATCAGTACCCGTATCACCCTAGAAATTGAATTGTTTTTACCGTTTTGAATTCTTTTGCGGGTGCAGTTAAAACTTGAAAACTTAAGGGACTTCCATTTCTATTCGAGTTAGTGGCGGTGGTAAGTCAATGCGCTCTTTGTCATGGTTATAGCCGTGCGCAACAGTATTTACTTGAAAACATTGTCCACTAGACTATGCGAAGGTAAGTCTGTGTAGGTGCATGTCCAGTTGTGTCAAAGCATAGTGTATTACAACCCACTACTTAGCTAAAGAATCACAAAGAAAACTTTTAAATAACGTGTATTGTTTTGTTGTTGTTGTTTTATTTCTAAGCAGTTGCAGAGAGTTGTTACTATGGCACTGAAATCCCTTTACCCTGTATGCTAAATTAAAAAACTGGACCTTATTTTCAGTAGCTTCAGTGTTAGAAGTCAAAATCATTCATATAAAAATAGTATAGTCTTTAGGCTCGCTCGCCATTTGTGCTCAAGCACATCACTAGTATAGTAATAATAGTAGTAATAGTAATAATAGTAGTGATAATAGTGGTATTAGTAATAATGGTTATAATAGTATTAACTATATTAGTAGTAGTATTAATAATAATAGGGATAGTAGTAATAATAGTAATATAATGGTAATAATAGTAACAATAGTGGTAGAAATAATAATAATATTAATAATTATAACAATAATAATAATAATAATAATAGTAATAACACTTGTGCTTCCCGTATTGAAGTCATGGAAGCAATTCGTACATCAAAAATGAAAATAAGTATTGATTGTGGGTTTAAGCATGAGGTCATGTCCCCAAACCAAGATAGTGAGGTTAGACAATGTGTACAAAAACTTTTGTCATTTTAATTACAATATTTTTTTCATAATAGTAGGAAAGCGTCCTTGTCACATTTGTGGACAATTTCGTACATCTAAAGATGTTACACCAGATGGAGAAGTCCACCGAGTACTTGGACGATCAAACAAAATTTGGTGCCCTTACGCTGATGACAAAGAGGTATTACTGCAGTTTGAGAAAGAGAAGAAGGATAGAACATTGGCTACATGGAGGAAAGCCAATGAGGCAAAAAGGATGAAACGACAAACTGAGTAATACCAACTGCCATGGCACCAAATCACATCATTTTGCTCACTTCACTTCATTCTACTGCTAGTCCACTTCGTGCCACCCTACAGCACTTCCAACTAAGAACACTCCACAGCACTTCTAAGCAGCAATGGTCCACAGCACTTCCACAGCACTTCCAACCAAGAACACTCCCACAGCACTTCAACATTTCCACAGCACTTCCACAACACTCCCACAGCACTTCAACATTTCCACAACACTTCTACAGCACTTCCACAGTACTAATAAGAACATTCTACAGCACTACAAAAGATAAGTTCATGTTTCTATATTATTCATCCCCTTGAATATCCTCACATCATAGCTTGGTACAACATAAATAAATCTCACATGAGAAAGGATCATCACTGGAAGCCATAGTGTTGAATCAACACTATGGCTTCCAGTGATGATCCGATACAGGTGAAGAAAAGTCCAGCGGGTGAAGAAGAAGTCTTGCAGGTGAATAAAAGAAGCGCTAAATCCTGCAAGTGAAGAAAGGAAGGAAGGAAGCAAGGAAGCAAGGAAGCAAGGAAGCAGCAAGGAAGGAAGGAAAATAAATCTTGCAGGTGAAGAATAAGTCCTGCAAGTGAAGGAATGTCTTGCAAGCGAAGAAAAGAAGGAAGTTCTCGCAGGTGAAGAGATGAAGAATAAGTCTTGCAAGTGAAGAAAAGCAATGAAGTCCTGCTGGTGAAGATGAAGTCCTACTGATCACATTGGCAAGAAGATCACAGCTTTAAGTGTACCAAGCTATTTTGTGGTGTATGCCATTAACCTCAATCTATACAGCTTAATTTCAGAGTCTACTATTTAATATTATGCATTTAAATATTTTATGTATGTTCTTTGCTATTATTCTTTTATTGTTGCTATGTTTATCTTTTAGATTAAAGCACTCTTGTTTCAATGAAGCCAGCCATGGAGACTGAGAAGATGTGTGCAGTACTACCTTTTCGTGATGGTGTTGGTTGAGAGCTTGACTATGCCATGCTGCTGACAGTGCTGCCTACAGTTTGTCCTCGCTCACACATCTGCTGAATACAACTGAACTTCCATGCTTGTTTCATAGTCAATCTTCAACTTATTAATTTAATGTACCCTCAATCGTTCAAATACCCTTCAATCTATTTTTATATTGATTAAAACATCATGAAAATTTGAATATTGATAAAGATTAGTTGAAAGAAAAAAAAAAGGAAAAAAATTAATATATTAGAAAAGTAGTTAAAATAAATTAAAAATTAGAAATAAATTAGAAATAGAAAATTAGTTTGACCCAATGATATTTTTTATTTTTTTCCCCTCTTTTTATTTTTTTCCTTTTTTTAAGCATTTTCTTACATACTTATCATATTTTTTTCTTTTTCTTTCCTTTTTTTCTTTTCTTCTTGGTTTACTCGCTCTAGTTCTGCCTTAATCAAATTTTCTACGCTTCTCTCTATCTCTTTCTCCCTCCTCTCTTCTTTCTCCTTCCTATCACTCTCTCTCTGCCTCCGTCTTCTCTCTTGTTCCCTCCTCTCTTCTTTCTCCTTCCTTCTCCTTGTAGCACTCTCTCTCTCTCTGCCTCCGTCTTCTCTCTTGTTCCCTCCTCTCTTCTTTCTCCTTCCATCTCCTTGTGTCACTCTCTCTCTGCCTCTGTCGTTATCTCTTGTTCCTCCTCTCTCTGTACGTCTTTCCTCTCTCTCTCTCTCCCATGCGTTATCTACAAATGCAATCCTCCTCACTCCTTCTCTCCCAGTTCTCTTGATGAGGGGGCAGAGTGACCGGCAGGGCTGAGGGGGCAGAGGGAGCCGGCGGGGCTGAGGGGGCAGAGGGAGCCGGCGGGGCTGAGGGGGCAGAGGGAGCCGGCAGGGCTGAGGGGGCAGAGGAAGCCGGCGGGGCTGAGGGGGCAGGGCTGAGGGGGCAGAGGGAGCCAGCGGGGCTGAGGGGGCAGAGGGAGCCGGCAGGGCTGATGGGGCTGATGGGGCAGAGGGAGCCGGTGGGACAGAGGGGGCAAAGGGAGCCGGCGGGGCTGAGGGAGCCGAGGGATCCACCCTCCAAACTACATTTATTGAAAGAATATCCTGTAAAAAAAGTACCAATGCACTCCACAGACAACTGCATGCTAACTTGTGCTCTTTATTCACAAGTAAATAGTCAAAAATCATATACAATCAATCTTAATGTTTCGTTAAATGTTTTAAGCATAGGTATAATAATAGTGACAAGATTAGCTTCACATAATACTGCTAATGACTCTAGACAGCATGCTGCTATTTCACAACTGGCCAGCCCCACTAAAGATAGGCTTAATATATGCAGGAATATCTTAACAGTGTGGTGCCCACCTCTCAAAATCTTCCCCGGCAGAAAAATACTCCTCCGAATTGGACATCGTTGCGACAGGACTGCGGAGTGCTGCGTCCGAGAGGGACCTGCTTTTCTAGCGTAGTGAGCGCTTGCGCTGCGGACAATGAGCGTTGGGAACTCGGTAATTGGCCACAAAAATGTTACACACCCGGAAGACATACTATAGGTAAGTTAGATACGTCTTCTCGCACACTCCGTATGGTTTCAGAGCTCGGCCGCAGTTTTTAATTTTTGCTGACAGAGCAAACAAATTACGTCATGCTCTATGTGGTGCTTGTTGTGTTTCAGTTGGGTGAGTGACTCGCTTTCAAAATAATATGGCTGGGCTGCCGGAAAGCATTTCAACAACAGATTGGGCACAGGCTCTAAAGCACCGGAACCCTCCACCTAATGGTCTGGGATTAATCATAGGCTGTGAGAACAGCTACAAAATCAACCACAAACCCCTAAAGGGTGTTGTCAAGGATTTAAGGACTCTGAAAGATACTTTCTCTCAGTTGACGTTCACTACATTGTGTTTATTTGATCCAACTGCAGACCAAGTGAAAAAGCTAATCAAGACTGCATCAAACCTTCAGAAAAATGGCTTGCTACAGCCAGACTCTTGGAAGAGAGTGGTAGTAACCTTTTCTGGCCATGGAGATAGAACTTCCTTATGTACCAAGGATGGCAAAATCAGCTTTGAGGAAGACATATTTGAACCACTTGTGTCTTCTAGGGATAGTTTAATGGTGGGCATAGCTAAGCTATTTTTCCTGGATGCCTGCAGAGGAGATTACCATGACCCAGGCATTGATCTGTCCACTCTTCTGTATAGATGTCGAGGTGAAGAATCACATCTTGTTCCACGGGGAGAAAGAATACCATCCAAGGGAAATTACTTGGTGGCATACTCTACTCTGCCAGAAATGACAGCCTTTGAGAGTAATGGTGGTGGCTGCTGGATGCAGTTACTATCAACCTGTCTGCTTCATATTGATAAAAGTGTTCAGGATGTGCTAGTTGATGTCAACAATATCTTGCTCGAGCAGCTGAATGATAGAGATGGAAGCCTTCAGCAGCCTAGTTGGGAATGTACACTGCGTGAAAGTATATTCTTCCACAGGGAAGCGAAAATAATTATTGAAGGTACGTTACAATTGGGAAGAAAGGTGAATAATTTTATGTGTATTTCCCTTAATTAGTAGTAATTTATAATGCACTTTATTTATTTATTTATTTTTGCTGTATTAGGGTCTATGCGACAGCAGCTGCAATGCAGTCCACAGCACTCAGCATCGTATTCATTGCAGTCCCAGGATCAGCAATCACAGCAGGGCTATTATTCACAGCAGACTGACCAGTATTCAGAACAGCACTATCAAGTTTCCTCAGCCTATGCATCCCCACCACTGCAGTGGGGTGGTTTGGGTACATCAGCTGGCTCTCCGGCTCAGGCTCAGGCTCAGTGGTCCTCCTCTGACACTTCATCTCCTGGCCACTATGTACAACACTACAGTCCAGCGTGGGATTCCAGTCCATCTTCTTTGTCTGCACTGAGTCCAGAGTTAGTGTCACCACAAAACCTTGACTCTTCACCTGGTTCACTGAGTTCCCCACTTTCAGCTGGTATCCTGAGGCCCCCACCTTCAGATCCTCTGAGTTCCTCACCTTTAGCTGGTCCACTGAATTTCCCACCATCAGGGAGTCCTGGCATGCTAGTAACTCCCAGTTCACAGTTTAACTCGAGTCTTGGCTCATCTGCCAGTCCATACACGCCCTCTAATCAAACATTCATCAATGGTACTGGAGCCTTTAACCCAACACCTCAAAGTGGTAAAGCTAACAGCATGTCTTCCTGTCCCTACCCATATCCTGGGCCACAGCATCCTCCACAAAATGGTAGGCTTAAATGCAAACATAAACATTGTAGCCTACTCTTTTCTTGTGGTTATCTCTTCCAGATGTCAACAAACGTGGTGACACTTTACCAATCAGTCAAGGTGAGGCTAGTAAATTGCATGCATAATACCTCCTCGCAAGGCTTTGCTGTAACACTTTCTTTTCATAATTTCAGGTTTTGGAAAGTACCGTGGAATCCTTAACACCTACAGTCAGAAGAAAATAATTCAAGATGTGCACTGGGAGGAAGAACCTTTACTTGGGGGCGGCTTCCGTGCTTGTGTCTGTGCAAAAGAAACAAGCAGTGGCAGGGTGCTGAAAGGGAATTGTCGAAAGATGAAACAATCTAAGCGAGAAGCACAAGAGGTTGCAGCTAAATCCCTCATAGACCAGATTAACCTCCCCACAGAAAGTAAGGATCACACACTAGACATGCACCCTTTACTTCTTTTTCACTTGTATCATAAACAGAATGTACTTCAGCAACTGCCAGCAAGTCTTCAAAATCAATCTTGAAGGAGCACTATGACACAAAGAAAAAAGAAGTCAAGTATAAAAGAGAAGAACTTTCTTCTGGATATCGATGCACAGCCATGTGCCCTGGTGTCGGCTATGTGAGAGGCGATATCAAACCCACGATTAAAGAAGCTGAAAACAGTGCAGCCAGCAAAGCACTTTCAAAG
>WLWD01000294.1_pt1 | contig 183994 bp, 117 predicted proteins | sample 6712731 | NCBI WGS metagenome assembly WLWD01 (sample SAMN12718690, study PRJNA576275) | sponge metagenome | isolation source: marine sponge | host: Mycale hentscheli | place: New Zealand: South Island, Marlborough, Capsize Point | collected 2014-11-01 | reverse complement strand
ATGGCATGTACTACCTACCTGTACAAGGTGTTGTGAAGCCGGAATCAACATCAACAAAAATACGTCCTGTATTTGATGGTTCTGCAAAATCATCCAGTGGTGTGGCTATCAATGACTTATTTTTAGTAGGACCTAATCTGTACCCACTGATAGCAGATGTGCTTCTGAAATTTAGAAATCACAAAATTGCTATAACTGCAGATATCAGCAAAATGTACCGAGAGATTGAGTTACATCCTGATGATAAAGAATACCACAGATTTTTCTGCAGAACCAGTGATGGAAGGATTGCAGTGGCTAGAATGACGAGACTAACATTCGGTATTAGGCCATCTCCATTCATTGCTACATCTGTCATCAGGCTCCATGCAAAAAATAACAAACGCAAGTATCCAGCAGCAAGTAAGGAAATATTGCAATCATTTTATGTTGATGATTTCCTATCAGGAGCAGCAACAGTGGAGGAAGCAATTGAATTGCAGCAATCATTATGCCAGCAGCTTAATGCAGCAGGAATGACACTGAAGAAATGGCGTTCATCATCCACGGAAGTGCTCGATTTAATTCCACAAGAATTGGTGGAAACGGAAGAAAGGAAGTTGCTGGTGAAACAGGATGCATTGAAGACACTGGGCACTCACTGGGATGCATCCATGGACTGTCTGTTTGTGACTACACCCTCCCCACCAACTGTCGAGAAGGTAACCAAAAGGGTTGTGGCTAGAGTAGTGGCTGGAATTTACGATGTGCTAGGCTTGATGGCACCATACACCATAACAGGCAAGATATTGTTGCAATGCTTGTGGGAGAACAATATTGGTTGGGATGAAGAAATACCTGCTACATTAGTTGAATCTTGGCAACAGTGGTTGGAAGAAATGCACATGGTCAAGTGCCATCCCATCAACAGATATACAGGCATGGTCAGTGATGTCACCATGGTAACACTACATGGTTTTGCAGATAGTAGCTGCAAAACATTTGCAGCTGCCGTGTATGCCAGAATCAAAAGCAACAACAACAATGTCAAATGTTCACTCCTTTATACCAAAGCTAGGGTATGCCCATTGAAGAAAAGGACGTTGCCCGAGCTGGAATTGGAGGCTGCTAAGTTGCTTTCTCAATTGTTGTCACATGTAGCAGCATTGTTGCAAATACCATTATCCAATACTATTTGTTGGTCAGATTCCATGATAGTCTTGGCATGGTTACAAAAACCTTTGTGCAAGTTAAAAACATTCGTGGCAAACCGTGTGTCATTGATTACTGAACTGCTGCCACAAGTCAAATGGAGACATGTTAGTTCCAATGAGAATCCAGCTGATTTGCCAAGCAGAGGCGTGTCTGCAACTGAGCTCATTACTTCCAAATTATGGTGGGAGGGGCCAGAATGGTTGTGCAAAGAAGAGGTGTGGCCGGAAGTGACTGTGTACATCCCTGATGACCATTTACCAGGAATGAAGAAAGATGCAATAGTGTTGGTTGCCATGGGAACAGCGGAAAATTGCAAGTTGTGGGACACGTATTCCTCGTATGCTAAATTGAATAGAATTGCAGCATGGCTGCTCAAATTTCTCACTGCCTACAGGATCAGGAAGTTGAATGTGGACCCACCAACTCCCACTCATTTAAGTTGTGATGACTTGAGGTACGCCAAACATGCATTGATTAGAATTCAACAAATGCAAAGCTTTGCAGCAGAATGGAATGCATTGTCAAAAAAGTCAACGGTGCCCAAAGGCTCACCCTTGGAGGGGCTGTGTGTCAGAATGGATACTGACAAACAAATCATGATTGGAAGAGGCAGAGTAGAAGAAAGACAATTGATTCCCCTTTCAGCCAAACACAAATTAACCAAGTTGATGTTGTCCACCTACCACAAAACATACCAGCACGCTAGTGTTCAACAATCATCAGCATTGTGGGCAATGAATACTACATCATTGGTATTAAAAATCAACTGAAGCTAATTGCCAAATCATGTCCCAAGTGCCAGCAAGTCAATGCTAACCCATTGACTCAACAAATGGGTATGCTGCCACCAGTAAGGACCACGTTGCAGCCGCCATTCTTCAAGTGTGGCATTGACTTTGCTGGCCCAATCACAATCAAAGAAGGTGCAGTGAGACGTCCAGTGATGGTGAAAAGTTATTTATGTCTATTTGTCTGCATGACAACTAGATGTATCCACATTGAGATATGCAAGACATTGGATACTATTGAATTTATGGCAGCTCTGAAAAGATTCAGTAACAGGAGAGGCTGCCCAAGTGACATCTATTCGGATAACGGCAGCAATTTTATTGGTGCAGCCAATGAAATAAAAAAAATTTAGAAGATATTGGCAAAGACACAGCAGCAAATCACCATGGACCAAAGTACACAGCATATCAAATGGCATTTCTCACCACCCAGATCACCACATTTTGGTAGAATTTGGGAGGCTGGGGTAAAAGTTATGAAGAAATTACAAAAAATTGTGGAACCACATCCATTGAGGCTGGACGAAATGCTGAATGTCACAACTGAAATTGAAGCTATCATGAACAGTAGGCCACTTGTGGCAGTGGACAGTGTTGAAGCAGAGGATGGACTAGTGCTCACTCCTGCACATTTTCTCATCCACAGGCCTATGAAGTCACCACCAAACACAACAACATCGGCAGCAAAAATATCATCACTGAAGAGGTGGCAGTTGGTACAGAAATTGTGTCAAAATTATGAAACTGCATGGAAAGCTGGTTATTTGCAATCCCTTCAATCCAGAAGTAAATGGAGAAAGGAAAGAAAGAATCCACAAGTTGGTGAAGTTGTGTATCTCAAGGATGAAACATTAATGAAAAACCAAAGATGGCCATTGGCAAGAATTACACAGGTGTTTCCAGGCAAGGATGGTCTCATTAGAGCAGTGGAGGTGTGCAGTGGTGAAAAAAATACAAAAGAGCTGTTAACATGTTAATACCACTACAGCTGGAACAATAACTCATCACAAATGCCTGGCCCCCAGTATGTTTGGGCCTTACCTAAACATCAAACATTAACATTATTTCTTTATTGTTTTACACAACACACCTTTATTATTTCTATTTCATTTGATACTTAATATTATTAGCATACATGCTGAGTCACTTCCTGTATCATTGGAGCATGCTCATTCATTATGCTGAATCATTCTCAATTCACACTTTAGTCACATGCCACATGTTTTGCTTGATGAAGGTGACAATTGAAAGGTTACATGGAAGTTTGTATCTTTGGTAATCTGTGGCAATAGCTTGGCTAGTTTTTCCTATCCTGCCTTTTTTATGGTAGTGAGCAGTTGAGAGGCCTAGCAACACAAACAAGAAAACAAAATATCAAGTTGGGCACAGCTACAAAGGCTAGCTGCTGTACTCAATCTCTGCTAGCAGAGTAGTCCTTAGCTTGTGAGCCTTACACACTCACAAACACGTGCAGTCCAAAGCTTCTGTAGCAACATCTTTGCCAAGATAGTTGTGGGTATCCACAATGCCAAGGCCTATTTATCTTTGATAATGCGCCATCTCATATGAAGAGGCGAGACGATGCTTTGAATGTGAAAGATGGGGGTAAGCAACCGTTCATGCAAGAAACAGTTTGGGATGGCAAGTGTCAACGGATGGTTACAGCACAGGCTTGCAGAAGAGAATGAAGACAGTGTTGGAGGAGAGAGGTGTGGACACTCGTGGTCATAATGCTGAGAAGATGAAGAATGCACTTCGCCAGTTTCAGGCAAGTTACACAAATACCTATAATAACAATTATGATTGAAAAAAATACATTCATAAATATTACAATTTTACTATCATTATCATTAATTGTAGGACTTTCAGGAACGAATCACTATATTGGAGGGGATTATTCATAGCCGGGGACACATCTGCCTTTACCTACCCAAGTTTCACTGCGAGCTCAATCCAATCGAACGTGTGTGGTGCCATGCAAAGAAGTATTCAAGGGCTCATTGCAATGGAACCATTACAAGACTCAGACAAGTTGTTCCCGAGTCACTTTTCAGTGTCACACGTGAAATGATTGGACGTTTCTTTGCAAAGTCTTGTGATTATGAAGCTGCCTACCGAGATGGACTCACCTGTGCATCAGTTGACAACGTAGTGAAGGCATACAAGTCTCATCAAAGAGTAACCAATTGTACTTAGAAGCTGTGGCTCCTCCAATGGCTACCTGTTGCAGATTTTTCCCCATTATTTCCCGGCTCTTTTTAGAGCCACCATATTTCAAAAGATTTCACTGAAAAATTCGGTAACCACTGATACTAACATATGGGAACTAGAAATATAGGGAAGTACTATGTAGTACTGATATACTTCTAGGCATTTCATAATTGGTTCAAACAGGTATAACCACACTTCTCCTTTGATCAATGTCAAAAATTGTCAGTGCATATATCAAAAATTATGTAAAAAAAACTAGAATATTTAATTATTAAAGATAAATTTATTCACTTTACAGTAAATCCAGTCTAGTCAAAATGACTATCTTTATTTTTGATATAAACTGTTGTTTAACCGATTAACGCCGGAAATTAAATTCGCGATTACGTGCGCGTACTCCGAAATTGTTTACAAGAAATCGTGACCGTCACCTCGAGGCTTGAACCGCCTGAGCTTTTTCTTGTCTAGAGGCAATACGCTTCGAAGTAACCGACGGCGATGTATTAACTGATTGAAGCTAAAGCCTTCCTCTACCCGCGGGCTAAGTTTTGTTTAGTTTCTAGGCGTTTGAAGTGTATGAAGTGCGCACTCATTGGAAACTACAAGATTCAAGGTAAGTATACCATTGTTAGCATCAGTATTGTAAAAGTTTAGGCTAAGACCTCATGTTTTATAGCTATATATTGTTGTTTTAAATGTTCAGCAGCTGCTTGCTTTGAAATAATTCAGCAACTATGGATTTTGGCTGTTTAATTTTTTTTTGTGTGAGCCATATACTAGAATAATATAATATTATAACATAACAAGCAATTATATAGACTACTGTGTTTGCAATTCTAGGATTTTTTTCTGATAATACTATGAAGCAGTCTGATTGAACTCCCATGGTGACAAAGCCACACCCCATAATCACCACTGTACTGTACCATGATGTGTCTGTTGTTACTGTTCTTGACATAGATTGCACATCCTTCTCTTCATACCTGAGAAACTTTCTCCTAAGAAATCCATTTTATGGGCACCTTCAAGTAGGGGAGAACTGGGAGGAAGAAAGTCTGTATCCTCTTGCAATAATAACTTGACCTTTTTGTGGTTAGTGTTGTTCAAAATCTATATAAACCCTCTGTGTATGAACAAACGAAGCTAAAATAGCTTGCCTTTTTCAACCTTTATTTCTTCCAGATCATCAAATTCTTCATTGCTGCCCTCCATAAAGACTTCTTGGCCACGGACCTCTACACCTGAGAAGTCTTCTGCCTTATCCTATCTCTATTTCTTTGAGATCATAAAATTCTTCATCACTGCCCTCTATGAAGACTTCTTGGCAGTCTTTAAATTTTATTGACAACTTTATATCATATTAATAATTGATAAATATTTTTGTCTATTAGTTATAGCTATACATATTTTTTTTTTTTGTAACTTTGATTTTCTTTATAGACTAACAGTGCTACAATTTCAATCTACAAATAATAAAAAAAATTCTATGGTAAGGGTCATTAAAACCTTGTCTCCCTTACACTTACCTCACAGGAGAATCGCTACGGCGTTGTGGGAGCTCTTGAAACACTTGCGATTGCTGCTGGTAGCTAATTGAAGCGGGTACTATGGCGGTTTCGCAAAAATGCGTAACCCGCGCTGTGAAGCACCCTCGTACTTGACGGGAAAACGCGTAATTCGGCGATAATCGGTTAAAGAATTTTTTTTAAAGAATTATTTTTGTTCTGTAGCGAGAGCTACCTATAATAGCTATTTATTAAAATTCAAATGTACAAAGATTGGACTATTAAGGGTGGCCGCACACCGCCCACGCAATTTTTTGTTGATGGTTGCTATGACAGCTTCCAAATTAGGAGGAAGACATCCCAAGGCCCCGTGCAGCCTACTGGTAGAGTAAATTAGAAAACTTTAGATGCCGCGTTTAGCCGGGTTTTCACAAATCCGGTCACAATTACTCACTCCACAGTGCCTGAATTATCAACTCAAAAAAAGGGAAGTTATTACCTTGTTTTTTTAGCTAGTGTTCTTAAAATGCTGTGCACTATTACTACTATTATATACTTACAGGGGCTTCTCCACTACAACACAAGGACAAAATACCTGCCGAAGGCGCCGCTCACTAAGTTTGGATCAATTTTGGAGCAAATCTGGAGGAAATATCGAGGCCTGGTTATAAAACTTTGTAGCACTTATTTGGAGCGGTGCGGTAAGTTGGAGCTCCGCAATTTGGTGCACTACTAGCCAAGCCGATACTCTACTGCAAGACAAAGAGTTTTTTTTCATTTCAATATAACTTTATGGTTTATTCGCATTTTTTCTTTTTATAAGATATTAAAAAAATCTCTTTGTGGTGCAGTTATTTTTTTTTGGACTACCCGTGTGTAAAAAAAAATTGTCGTTCTGATTTTTAGATTCTAAGAAAAACTGTTACAAAATTTGGAACTCCTATTCCACTCGCAAATCTTATGAAATAACCCCACCCCCCAATTCTTGTACTACTATACGCGAGCAATTATTTTCATTTCGTGTGTCGGTTCTAAAAAGAGCCCACTCGTATAAAAAATAAACAATTGTTAGTGCAACAATAACAAGGAAGTCAGAAGAGAGTGCAGTTTCTTGGAGATAACCCGCGGTGAATTCTTAGAGCTGTGCAGCTTAGCTCCTAAGAAATTGAGCATGCTGGATCCATCTGCTCGAGCTCAGATAGGCAGATCTTGGAGTAGACTACAGGAGGAGAGGCAGCCTGGTGCACCTTTGCCGTGTTGAGCTCTGACTGGAACTACTATATGGAGTGTTGCTATAAACGGCAATGAGACAACCTGAAGCTAAAGACACCACAGAAGGTTTGTGTAACGCACAAGCCGTCTTCGCCCTACGCACTACAACACTTCTGTATTTTTGATAAACTTATTATTGCTGACTTCGAAAAAACGCCAGGTAAAGGCGTTGCTAAGGTCAGGGGGCGTGCCTTGTGTCCGTATACTATTACTGCGTGTCTCCGGGACACTATGGAATAAACCGGTTACAGGCGGATTGAAAGAAGTCTAAAAGGCTTAATGCAGGGCTCCTTAAGAAACTATGATGGCGAGAATTGCGTGAGTACGTGAATTATGTAGAATAGTAAGTGAATTAGTTAGCTACAGTTTTTTCCCCGCTGTTAGTGAAAAGCCCGCCAATAATTTCATAGCAACTCTCCGTACATGAGTCCAACTGGATAGTGTTTCTAGCCTCCTAGTGTGAGTTCTAAAGCACGCCAGAGCTTACAACTGCGTCATAGGCTAGAGCTAACTGGTGTCTATCAATTTCTGCCATAAATTTTTTTTCGAAAAAAATCGACCCATAAGGCTTTATCCGGGGATACTGAAAAAAATTGTTTGCCGCGTTTAGGCCGATTTTCCCAAAACCGGTCACAATTTAGCCACTGTTATAGAATGATAGAAATGACACAGTGTTTCCCATTCCAGCCACGTGGAGGCATTACCCATGGGAACTAAAATTGTTAAAATGTTGACTGGAACACTGTACAAAAGGAGGCAGTTAAAAAAATCAAGTCAAAGCATGATTGAAAACTTACAGAAAAGTCACTGAGATTCCCCTAGCTACTATGCTAGGACAGCAGCACTGCTTGTTGTAGCTTCTCCCTTAGGGATTTACTTCTCAAGCCCTTTTCTTTTAAAGCTGTGAGAAAGCCTTCCTTGTTGGTGCTGTCCCTTAGATTTTTTAAATCCTGTAGAGCAATGCCCAGTGTGTCCAGTCTAGTAGCCTGTGCCGCTGTGATGCAGTTGCCTAATTCCCTTGTAAGAACAAGAAGGGAAAGGCAGTTCACTTTTGATGGGTGCGTGAGCACTGCTTCCAAGGCCAGGACGTCTGGAAGAGCTCGGTGTGCTCCTATAATTAGTTGTTAATTAGTTAAGAGTATGCACAAGATATGATCACAATGTAATTTGCCTTCAAACTCTTTTCCCACTATTTTGTTGTGCAGCTTCCCCACTGCCAGAGAAGTCCCCTTGAGGTGTTCATCTCCACCCTTCTTCATCTACAATTGAGGTATTATTACATGTACATCAGAAATTATTTATATCATTGAGTAGGTACACTTTATTACCGCACGTAGAAGAGGTAGTGGGTCGCTAAAATGTACGTTGTACGTTTGGAAAATGGACAGGGGTATTTCTCGGCTTTCAACTTGTGAAAATAAAATTGGAAAGTCGTAGGCGAAGCCATTGTAGGCGACTAACACTATATTCATAAAATAATAATAATTAAAAAAAAAGAAGATTAAAATATGTGAAATACCAGGGAAGTGAGTGATGCTAGTGGCACTTGCAACCAGCTATTTTGCATGTTACTTACTATAACACCTAAAAAGTATTGTTTGACTATATTTTATATAGCTACTACATCTATTTTACTACTCTACATTTACCTGAAACATCCAAGTTGGCTCCAGTAGTGCTACTAGGCTGAACTTCGACTCCACTACTCAGAGTTGCTAGCTCAACTGTGTCCAAATGCTGCTGCCCAGCACAAGCAAATATTCCTTCACTCTCCTCGTCGCTAGTTTCATTCTCAGAAAGACCGAAGTCGTCGTTGAATAAGCGCTGAATAACTTCGTCGGCATCCATTCTATCTCCTGCGGTCAACGCGTGCGGTCAATTTAAAAATTCAAATTTCCTTTTCTTGTTTTCCCCTAGTTACCACCGACAGCACAAAATTCGCCTATTTAGAGCGCTGTTAAAGCTTTTCATTCTGCGTACTTTGAGACCAAATTTAGGATCGGATCGCGAGCGGTTGAATTTTTATTGGTAAAAGCGCCATATGGCCGATGAAAGGGTTAATTAATGAGCTGACTCATTAAGTACATTTAATTAGAGGGCATGGCATGGCCGTTCAGGTTCAAAATTGCTTCCTACGGCCCTGGAAGTACCGGCAGAAGGTGGCATTGGTAGATGTCGCAGATAAGCTCCTTGACAGAAAACCCCGCTACCTTTGCCTTACCGAGAAGCTCATCCAGCATGTCAGCTTCAGCACCAGCTGAAGTTCCTGTCCAGTTATGTCCTGGACCATGTTTGGTTCGGTGGGTGAACCACGCAATGTTCCCAGTGGAGTAGTCATGGAGTGTGGCGGGTAACTTACATGCCGACTATGAGCGAGTTTGGAGTAGTGGCCCCGAGTCAGGTAAAACCCATCAAATGAAGCCATCCATTTATTATCATCACCTCGCTCCATTATCTCCTTCCTTACCTGACTACAGGACCACTCTGCCAAGTCAGAGACAAACTCCTCCAACCTCTTCACAATCCTACCCCACTGGGTACTAGAACATGCGGGGAACCCTAGCAAGCCTCCTACTCGCTCATAGTCGGCATGTAAGTTACCCGTCATCAAAAAGACAGGACTGGTTAATACTGCTGCCATGAGCACAAGGAGTCGTAAATTTGCATGTCTTTGGAACACTGAAGGTGTATGTTGCCAGTGGACAGGATTTCCGAGAGGCCATCCACCATTTCACTCGGGAATCCCACCTGGTTGACAGCAGCTTCTAAAATAGACGAGTTGCCTTCAGCATCCTAGATGAAAGAGGTAAAATATTTGGCATTTTACAATTAAATTTATTATTACTATTAATTACTATCATTAGAGAACTGACCGGTGGTGAGGATGGGTCTAGCTCAGCATAAGAGCTACCAACATCGCCAGGAGAAGCAGTGGCAAAGTCCTGACAGTCACCAGGATTTCTGGGAACATCCTAAACATTTTTTTTTATTACATATTTGATGTTTAGCTTTATTTATACATTTTTTTTTACAAACCATGTGAGGATTGCTGGCACTGCCTGAGAAGGCATCAAGAACATCAGGAGAACCAGTGATGTTATCCAGGAGGTTACCGAGACAGCCAGGGACAGAATCGTAAACATTTGTTTACAAGGTTATTTTTATATTTACTTCTTTTTTTTGTCGGGACAAACCATGTGTGGATTGCCAAGGCTGCGAACGGTGAGAGACTCCTCAACATCACCAGTGACAAAGTCCTGAAGCTGTTCAGGACTGCCAGGGACCGTATCCTTAATATATATTGTGTCATTGAACTTAAATTTTATCTTATTTCTGTTACGAACCATGAGTGAATCGTCAGGACTGCCAGTGACAGAGTCCTGAACATCACCAGGACTGCCAGGGATGCCAGGTCTGGAATCCTGTTAATTTTATTATTATTGTATTTTTTTTTATTTTTACATCACTGATATTATATTTTAAATATAGTTGACAAACCTGTTGCAAAACTTCAGGCTGTGCACTTATGGCCATGATACCTGAAGTACTACACATACTATCAGCAGGCAAGCCTGGAGCTGGGACAACCACAGAATCTGTATTGCATGGTAGTGAACTGTAATAACCATTTGTCAGCATGAGTTTTACAATTACCTTTGTGGTTGCAGTATCTCTTGTTGTATCTTGCCACAAGAAGCTGCTTCATGCGCTTCTTAGCTACACCTCGGTGTTTATGGTTTCTTTTGGAACCCATAGCAGCTGATTACTGCTGATTACTTTAGATTACCCACAGCTTGCCAAAACAATAACCGACACTATCGGCTGCACGCAACTTCGCGAAGTTAATTCTGCCTCTACGGCGCAATTGTTCCCACTCGCGTATTATCGAATGGTGAGGTATTGGCGGGAAATAATTTAATGTCCGGATCTACGGGCAGTGCGCGTTGCTATGTGCGGCCGCCCTTAAGGGTGGCCGCACACCGCCTACGCAATTATTTGTTGATGGTTGCTATGCACGATTACTACTATTGTATACTTACAGGGGCTTCTCTACTATAACACAAGGACACAGTACCTGCCGAAGGAGCCGCTCACTAATTTTAGAGCGAATCTGGAGGAAATATCGGGGCCTGGTTATAAAACTTTGTAGCAATTTTTTGGAGCGGTGCGGTAAGTTGGAGCTCCGCAATTTGGTGCACTACTAGCCGAGCCGATACTCTACTGCAAGACAAAGAGTTCTTATCCATTTCAATATTACTTTATGATATATTCGCATTTTTTTTTATTTGTAAGATATTGAAAAATTCTCAACGTGGTGCAGTTCATTTTTTTTTTGGTTTACCCGTGTATAAAATTTTTGTGCCGTTCTCATTATTAGATTCCAAGAAAAACTGTTACAAAATTTGGAACTTTAATTCCACTCGCAATTCTTAAGAAATAGCCCCACCCCCATATCTCGTACTTACGAGTACGCGAGCAATTTTTTTTTTCAATTAGTTTGTATTGGTTCTAAAAAGAGCCCGCCTATATCAAGAGTAAACAAACATCAATACAACAATAATAAGAGAGTCAGAAGAGAGAGCAGTTTATTGGAGATAGCCATAGGTGAAGGTATTAGATCTGCGCAGCTTGGGAAGTCTTCGCTCCGCAGAAATCGAGCCTGGTATATCCATCCGCTTGAGTTCAGGTGCGCAGAGTCCAGAGAACGGCTACAGGAGGAGAGGCAGCCTGGTGCACCTTGCTGCGTCAGGGCCGTAGTCGATAGTACGACCAGTACGACTTTGGTCGCACCTTTTTTTCGTCAAAGGTAAAGATCGTTACATAAAAATACTATATTATTAAATTAGTAGAGGTCGTTTATATTGTAATAGTTGCGCGTGGTCACGATCTCCAGGTTGCTAAAAAGTGAGCACTTGTAGTGATTCAAGTCGTGCGAGTAGCCTTCTGAGTGGACTTCCAGAGAAACCAAATTAACCTGTGACCTTTTCATTCCCTAAAAGAGAGTATGGAAAAAAAACTGTGGTAAAGCGAGCGTTCCAAGCTACCTGGTTTGGTTCTTGGAGGTGGATTCACTACAATGAGGCAGAAGATTGTGTTCATTGTCAGCTTTGCCTTACTGCTGTGAAGCAAAAGCTGATTAATCTTACTCCAGGAGATGACTCCGCTTTTGTAAGTTCAAACAATAATGTTAATTGAAGACTTTTACTTTAATGTTGCATTTTTAGCTTGTTAGAGTTCTCACATTTTTGGAACATTCACGTAATATAATTCATTCATTCATTTTTTTTTCTGATACATAATATTATAATTATAACCACAAATCTTATTGGGCTAGACCACACCCACTTCCTGTTAACTAGTAGGTCACACCCACTTCCTGGCCTTACCTGTTCAGTTTAGCCGACTACGGCCCTGTGCGTGAGCTCAGACGACGTATGGAGAGTTGCTGTAAACAGATATGAGACAACAAGAAGCTAAACTAAAACACTACAACTTCGCAAAGTATACTTCTGCTACTACTGCGCGATAGTTTCTGCTCGCGTATTATCAAATGGTGGGGTATTGGCGGGGAATAAATTAATGTCCGGATCTACAGGCAGTGCGCGTTGCTATGTGCGGCCACCCTTAACACAACCTTTATAAGGACTCACTTTTCGGTGCTAAATTCTGTCCAAAATGTGAAAATAAGTGAATTGAAGCTTCCCTGGCAAGATGCGAAAGCATTGAAGCCAGGGCTATACTGCTGTCCCGGTCCTTCCATTTGAAAGGCATCAGCAAAGCAACTTTAGCTTTGCTCTATGTTCAGTAAAGACGTTCAGGCGATCTTTAACTCCTCAAGAAAGTCGACCGATTGGCTAAGCTGTGAGCAGCCGTATTGGAGCTCGTTCACGGGCATGCTCACTACAGCGTGTCATAAAATGTCACAATAAACGTCACTTATATTTGACGTAATGATAGAAATGTCATAATACGTCATCGCTATTCAGCGCTTGCCGTTTTATTCCCCAGTTCGTGAAGAGTTCCTGTGAGCCCAGTTTTTGCCTTAATGCTTTGTTATTGCAGATAAGTAATTTTTAATTATTTATCTAGAGTCTATCAAACATAGAAAGATATAGAGCCAGAAATGTCCCTTTCTGGCTCTAAACACTTTTGCCCCTTCAAAAGTTGTTTTTTTGGAGATTTCATAATTGTTTCTTAGTAAAAATAAAGTGTTTTGGAACCAAATTTGGTACACTAAAACTTCAATTACTTGACTTTATGCCTGCAAAATTGTAAGGATATAGACACTATAATGCTCTTTTTCTGTTCTAAACAAATGTGAAGAGTCGTTCAGAATCTGGTTACACTGGAGCAGGCATAACCACAACACATAACCACTTAACCACAAAACTAAATATTCTTGGACCAGAAAATACATCAATATAGTGAAAAAGACAAAATAACTACTGATAACTTGATATCCATTCAATCTGCAAAGGAAAAAAGTAACATATAACAATAATTCAAGTTTTTTGTTCTTTAGACTGGAAGCACTGTACTCAAACAGGTCCTTAAAGGTGCCCTGCCACCGGAAACCGAGGTGCGTAACCGCTTTTTGCTATGTCTTTGTATTTCTTTTTCTGTGTACTGTGGGCTTACTTTGTTGTTACAGATGGAATGAGCACCAATAGAGGACTCCAGCAAGCCAAATTTGAAGAATGAAGACCCGTCTGGGACGGCGATACAGCTCTCCACACCAGCTACTATTTGGTGTTATTATATACCAGAGGTAGCTAGTGGGCTTCTTCACATTACAGAGCCATATTTCTAATATCTATATTCTTATTTTTGTAAATAGTAAATTTTTCGTTTTACTCCTGCGTTATTCTAAAAAAATCTCTCTGTAACTTTATTCTAAGTGGGACATGCTGCTTGTGCACAAAATTTGGATTCAATTCAATGATACAATTCCACGAAATATCGATTTATATTTTCAAGTTGACTACTGATTCGCTAGTTTACTCCGCCTCCCATGATGTCTGGCGCTGTGAAGGCTGGTCCCGGATTATTTGAAGTCGTTGATGAGTTGCTGCAAAGTTCTGACAGCGCAGTGGAGAGGTGACCTGGAACGAGTCGGCGTCTGGAATGGCGTTGAGTATCCGGCTCGAAGGACCATGTACGGGAGCGCGTAAATTCTCACGTAAATAGCTTTGACTTGAAGGACCGTGTGGCCTATCAAAGTCTCTGCCCACAGCGCACAAGTTAAGGCCCCATGGCTAGCGTGAGAGAGACAACGGCAGACAATGGCCGTATGAACGAGTGTGAGGAGATTATTGTAGTCTAGTTAATAGTGTTTTTCTCGGCATGGTCAGGTAAGGGAAGCCTTTTATCAAGCTAGCTAGATGCATATTCAGTGTGTGTATGTACCTATAATAGATTAGTGAACCATTTTTGCTGCTGGAAAACTCTACAGTTTCAGTTTGTGTACAGTTTTCTGTACTTAGTTATTCACTTCATTTGTTTATTCATCCTTACTTAGCTAGCTACATCACAAAATATTCATCTATATTTGCTGGCTATTTCAAAATATTTTTTATATAAAATAAGTACATTCATAAAAATTTTCACTGGTCATCACAATACTGTAAAATAAAAAAATCATGAGTAATATATCAGGAAGAAGTTTTGCACAAGAATACAAAATTAAAATAATGGAGTCATTAGTGCGGTATTATTTACCTGTCAAAGCTTAGATACAATCTGGGAGCCAGTGTCTGCTCTAGGGAGAAACAATACTGATAAAGTAAGCCAAGAAATACAATATCAAACTGCTGCGCTCTTTACAAACTTATAGCGGGGGCGGGGCCTCGGTTAGTTTGTCAATTGGTAGGCGGGAAGCTTTGAATTACCCGCGCAAGCTAAGTTAGCGGTTGTTTTTACTAATGCGAGCATGGCGGATTTTTGTGGTTATTTGTGGTGCGTGCGGGTGCGCGCGCGTTGCTATGTCGCAGCACCCTTAAGTTTTCAAGTTTGAACTGCACCCGCAAAAGAATTCAAAACGGTAAACAATTCAATTTCTATGGTGATACGGGTACTGATCAATAAACCAGAGGATTCTGTTTAGTGCAATTTGGGACGGGGTCGACCACATAACTAACACAAAAACGCGAGGGTCAAAGTACAAAATGACATACGTACGTCCAAACATATGTGACAGTCTATGGGAAAAGGGGACACTTCACTTAAACCAAAAAAATTGAGTTTTTCATGCTAATAAAAAGCTACAATTTATCTCAACTTAGTGCTAAAATACTGGAGGGTAAAACCTTCGACGCGCAGAGAAACTGGCAGTTGAACTGGGCTGTATTCAGCAAAGCAATTGAACTAGAAATCGAGAAAACATAAATTGAATTTCCACTTCCGGTATAACTAGTGGTGTGCTTTAGCACAAATGGCGAGCGAGCCTAAAGACTATACTATTTTTATATGAATGATTTTGACTTCTAACACTGAAGCTACTGAAAATAAGGTCCATATTTTTAATTTCACATACACGGTAAAGGGATTTCAGTGCCATAGTAACAACTCTCTGCAACTGCTTGAATTGAAGGGAAAAAAACAACAACAAAACAATACACGTTATTTAAAAGTTTTCTTTGTGATATTCTTTAGCTAAGTAGTGGTTGTAACACACAATGCTTTGACACTGGACATGCACCTACACAGACTTACCTTCGCGGTAGTCTAGTGGACAATGTATTTTCAAGTAAATACTGGTACGCACGCTTATAACCATGACAAAGAGCGCATTGACTTACCACCGCCACTAACTCGAATAGAAATGGAAGTCCCTTAAGTTTTCAAGTTTTAACTGCACCCGCAAAAGAATTCAAAACGGTAAACAATTCAATTTCTAGGGTGATACGGGTACTGATCGATAAACCAGAGGATTCTGTTTAGTGCAATTTGGGACGGGGTCGACCACATAAATAACACAAAAACGCGAGGGTCAAAGTACAAAATGACATACGTACGTCCAAACATATATACAAATAAATAAATAAACATCCACGATTTTTCATTTTTACCCCTGTAAGTGGCTCGCTCGCTACGCTCGGTCGCCAATTAATGTTCAGTATACTTAACGGCGTACTCCGCATACGCAATTAAATCGTACAGCCGCTTTTTAACGGCGACTAACCAAGTTTGCGTACAGTTCTTTTTAGCTTTCAGAGCGTCTCACAGCCTGTCTTGTCGGAATCCTTGGCTACTCTACTCCATGTAGTGGTAAACTTTCAACCAGAGGTAAGCTGTAGATTGCATGCACTATTCTCAAAGCTATGCCGTTTTTTTTTTAGCTGCTTGTTCGAAACTCCGCCCATTCCCCGTTTATTGTACTTCGAGAACGAGAGAGAATAAAAAGTAGCTTGTCTTTACACGGCACGCTTGGGGTCTTTTAAGTTGTTTCAGCGTTTGAAATTTGGTGTAGACTTAGAGTAAAGGTCACTAAGACTAATTCTGCAAAAAACAAAAATAGGAGAAAGAAAGAATTTTTCGTATGACTTACTTCTGGAGCCTATATCTCAATTTCAATTTTGGGTGAAGTGCCCCATTTTCCCGTAGACTGTCACATATATACAAATATACATCCCCGATTTTCGATTGTGTTATTAAACTAATGATGTAGAAAAAACCTGCCCGCAGGAGTAGAAAAATAAATAAATAGTAGAAAAATAAATAAATAGTAGAAAAACTTTAGAAAAACTAATTAGCTGCTGATTGATTATTATTCCCAAGGTACAATGACTTCACGAGGTAAGTTATAATTACAATTCAAATACAATATGCCGACGTTTCGACTTGGGGTAGTCTTTATCGAGGCAGAGAATGGGAAAGAGAACAGAGTGATGACTTTATAAATGTGAGACAAAATGTTGTGCCAGGAGCACCAGTCTCCTGAGACAGGCACAGTCTGGACAGGTAAAGGGTTCAGCCTATGCGAGTCTGAGCACAATATACAAAGGAAGTACAGTGTAAGTTGAAAAAATACAAAACAAAGCAAAAGACAGTTAAAGTAAAAAGGATGGTAGAAAAAGATGGTTAGAAAAATGCACTATAAAAAGGATTGAGAAAGATTTAAAAAGGTTGTGAAAAAATATGAGACTGAGCTGAGATAGAAAATTAAGTTAGATGAGAATAGTTCAGGTCCAGAGATGTCTTGGCACTAACCAGTGACTTCTTTATGAATCTACGGGGAACTTCTATTATTTTGGGAGTGAAGGGGAGGCGATCGGCTATTAAGATGTTTTTAATTAAGTTCTTCTTATGTCCAGGATGGCAAGGTGGTCGAGTCGGGCTTGGTTAAATATTTAGTTATTTTAGAGGGATGTAGAACTTCCAATCTATGTTCGAATTTAATATTTTTAAGATGTTTTTTAGTGAATTTTAACGGGTAGCCACGACGTAGGAAATTATGGACGAGTTTAACAATTGCCTCATTGTAGGTCTCGAAGTTCGAGGAATTCCTTAGCATTCGCTTAGCTTCACCAATTATAATGCTCTGAAAGATATGTCTAGGGTGGCACGAAGTAAAATGTAAGTATGTGAAATGGTGACAAGGCTTGGCGTAGGGGGAAATATCGAGAACGTTGGAATTCTGGAAGTGTTTGCCTTTATGTATTGTAATGTCTAAAAAATTAACTTTATTATCATCTATTTCACTTGTAAATTTTATAGCTTCATGATAGCAGTCCAGATCGTTTTCGAATTGCTCGAATTGAAGTAAAGTATATTCCCAAATTAACAAAATGTCGTCTGTATCTTTTATAAAATGTTGGAAGGAGCTTGCCATATTTTTCCCTACGTTCGAAGAATGATTCCTCTAAGACAGACATGTATAGATTGGCGAAATTAGGAGCACAGCGAGTTCCCATTGCTATTCCCGAGCGTTGTCTATACGAATGGTCACCAAATTTAAATATGTTATGGCTAAGGATGTATGTTAAAAGTTGACGTAAAAATTCTATAGGAAATTTAGGGGGCGAAGGAGATGTATATATTTTAGTTAGGACCCATTTGATCCCTTGATCTTGAGGGATTGTAAGGTCCAGCATCTTCTCCTTCATCACTGGAAGACTCTGCTCTTGTTGCCTCATCTGCGTCCTCTTCACAATCCCTCTTCACAATCGGGTCGGTGACTGCATACACATCTGGTCCTGTAGTACATTCTGGTAAAAAAAATTAATTTTTTTTGAAAATTTGAAATTGTTCAACAAATCACAACCCACTTTCAAATCTCTAAACTCAATGAAATATATATATATATTATAGCTAAACAGCTTTCTCTATCTCAATATAGCTATAAATAAGTCCTTTCCACAACAGAAGCTTACTAGTTTTCAAGAGAAAGACAAGAGAAAGACAAGCTTACATTGATCATCTTCTTGACTTCCATTGTCAGTATCAGAGTTGACGGGGTCTGGTCCACCAACCCTGATAGCCCTAGATGTCGTCTCCCTCCTCTCCGCTTGATCCTGAGTCGCTAGAGTCAGTATCAAGCAAGTCTAAAACTTCCACAGCACTGTACCTGGTAGACGCCATCATTCCAAACTGACTTCGAAAAAAAATTTTTTTGCATAGTTACCTGGATCACACGACACGCTCACTTTTATCCTATGATGTAATAAGCATTACCTAAGACTGTACGTTATGGGGAGGCCCCCAGTTGAACTGGCGATTTTATAAAAAAAGGAGAAGACGTTAAGTCAAACCGCAAAGTCTTGGTCGGCAAAGAAGCGGTTGTTTCAATGTGTTATGGAAGGCTACTGGGCTCAAGCAATTTTTCGCTGCTTCTACAAAGCTCTGGAGATGACTGGATCCATAAATGAAGCTGCTGTGAAGAAGGTAACTTTTTAAAAAATTCGACGGAGAACCGATGTTTTTTTTTTTTGCCGAGGAAGAAATAAACGCAACTGCTGTGAGGTAGTCGAAGCAGTCCTGGCTGAAAGCTATTTTAGATGCTTCTCCAATGCATTGGGAACCTATATATGCAATCTGAAGGTTCTAGCTATAAAGTAACTATTTTAAAAAATTCGGAGAAGCCAACCGGTCTTCACCCGCTTTAACGCGGGATTGGGAACGAAAGGGTTAAGCAATCTTACAAGATCTTACTTAAGATTTTTTTGCTGGGATGGGCTGGGACAGTGGAGTGGACAAGCCAGATGATAGAAGCTTTCTACAGTTTGTGTGAGCAATTATGTAGTAGTGTTTGTTTAATTGTACCATGTACATCAGACATTTTTGTGCTTGAATGTGATGCCAGTGCGTGTGGTGTGGGAGCTGTGTTATCTGTAGAGAGAGGGAAGGATCAGTATCCTGTGACTTTCTTTTCGAGGCAACTGAAGGGAGCCCAGAGTCGTTACAGTGCGCAGGAGCTGGAGGGACTTGCGTTGTTCGAAGAAGTGAGGCATTTTGCCTTCTATTTGTATGGGAATCGATTCACTGTGGTGACGGACCATCGAGGATTGGTGACTCTGATGTCAGCTAGGCAAGAGAACAGGACGCTATACAACTGGGTTTTTCGCCTTACAGAGTTTGACTTTGAAATCAGCAGAGAGAATGGCTTGGCTGATTGTCTGAGTCGTTGTTACGACAAAAAGGTGCAGATGTGTGCTGTAGATGGACATTCAGCAAGTCAGAAGGAGGGGGGAGATGTGGACATACCCACATGAAGCCAAACTGAGAAGACACAATTGTGGGTGCAGGGCCGGAGGAAGCTCTCATAAATTGTTCAGGCCAGGAAGTAGGCATGGCTTTAGACAATTTGTGGGTGTGGCCAATGACAATTCATGGTTGTAGTCAAGTAATATATACTTTCATTCAGAAAAGCTACTTTATTTTCTTGTACATAACAAAAATTGTTTAATTTGTTTACAATAATGATGACGATTGATGACAAAGATGTAACAATGAAATTAATAATAGTAGTTTAATTTACATTACAAATATTCATAGCTAGAATAGTTACTGACAGCACTAACTGCGTTGCAACCTATTTTTACATTTGCGACAATATCCACCTTAGATGTTGTCATCTTCAGTAAATTTACCAAAAATTTGAATTCGATGTTCAGAAAACGATAAAAATTCGTTTGCCACAGCAATTAAATCCAAAGAATCAGTATAGTCTTTATGAGTGTGATTAACTAACAGGTGATTAAGACGTTCTTGACTCATTGTGCTCCTCATGTAATTCTTAAGTCTTCTAAGTGCACTAAATGACCTTTCACTTATTGCGTTGGTAGCAGGCATGACAATAAGAAGTTTTAACAAAACTACAGCTTGTGATAAGAGTGATTTTTCAAATGTTGACATTTTTTGAAAATAAACACACTTCTTTAACAGTCACAGCCTCTCTCTTCATGAGAATAATTTGTAGCCAATACTTGAAGGTGAAGACGTAACTGATCAATTTCAAAATCATTGGTATAAAACTCTGTGACTGCAGCAAATTCTTCTTCAGCGTTTTCCCCTTTAATGGTATCAATGATTAGACTCAATATTTTTGTACATTCTGTAGCCTGGTTGATCAAATCTTTCCTGAATAGATGAAATTATGAAATCGATAGCTTCAAAATAACTCTTGCGATAATAATCATTTGGATTTGGAAATAAAATTCCTGTAAAATTACTGTCTGTTTCTTCACCATCACCACGAAGTGGCAATCCCTGTCTAGCTAAAAATTGTACATTGGAAAGGATTTTCAATAAGCACTGCCTGTTATCCTTTTTTTCTATTATTATTAAAATAATGTACATGTGGCATACCAAAGAGCTCCCCTCTCCCTCCAGTGGCTGATCCAGCACTAGCAACAGGGAGGGGCCCAAATAAATTTAGTTCAAAATTTATGATATTGTGGCTCTTGTGGCCGATTAAAACTTTATTTCTCTGACAAATGAAGACAAAAATCAAGTATAAGTAGATGAAGGTCAATTATGCATGGTATAGCTAAGTATTTGCCAACAGACAACATCAATTACTTTAATGGGTTCACAACACACAACATTAATTAAGTTCAATTGAGACAAGGCGGTTCGTTATCCATTACGTGTTGCCACAGGACTTCCCTCCAGAACTGGCGTTGTCAGCTTGCTGCTTGGTGAACGGTCGTCCTATTAAAAAACGGTCATACCGTCGCGAATAAACGCCGCAATGGACAATAAAATTTGCGACGATATTTATCGCTCCTCGTTATACGCGTACTCGGCGTTCGCGTGCAACGGTTGCACAAAGGATAGAAGTTTTGCTGCTACGGTGGAAGCCTTTTTGTGGAAATGACTCTTAGAAGCCGTTTGAGTGCTTTAGCAAATTCTAGTGAGTATAGCAGCTTTGTATTGTGTTTAGTTGTGCTATTTTTTGTTATTTTTTTTCAAAAGCTATAACAAGTATATATATTTTTTATTTTCTTTGCCACACATCAGCCCTAACATTATTAGCTAGATAGCTAGTTTAAGTTTTACTCTGTGTTTCAAGTTAATTTTTTTTGTTTACAGCTATATATAAATTTTTGTATTTTTTATTTCTTTGTCACACACTTGCTCTAGCAAACTATATTTCTTCTCTATAGTCATATGTGCTTTTGTTTTGTTTCAAGGTTTTTTTGTTTGTTTTTTTGTCTCCCAACTACCTGCCAAATGGGCGAATTTGTTCTTATTATTGTCAACATTTTTTTTTTGTTTTAAGGGTGCTGGCACATAGCAACGCGCGTGCACTGTTAATTGAGTTCCCAGACCACGAGTTGTAGTTCGTGGCTAGCCTAAAAAAACACTCGCACGGAATTCCCGCCTACAACTTCCTTGGGTATAGTTAGCGATCTTACTCGATCTATTCTTACGCAATCCCTTGTGGTCTGTTATATATCTGGATCCTGGGTTTTATTTCAGGGCTGGTTTTATTCTGGCAGGTCTCTCTTTGGTGGTGGGTTATCAAGTTGTGGCCAATGGCTAGTAGAAGAGTCAGAGGAACAAAGAGGAAACAGCAACTTCTTGCTGTTAGGCACGAGAAAAGATGTAATCCCAGTAGAAGTTGATACACACAAAAAAATAGTTCTAGCTACCTTAGCTACTTGTACACCAACTAACAATACACTGTCTGTCATCTGACAAAATTACTGGCAAAATCCTAAATATTCAATTGCACATCTGAGGAATTATTGACTCCTGTTGTAGTACATAATGTAACTATATTTTTTACAAAAAAAAATTGCAAAATTGAGATTAAAAAGTTTGTGTCAGGTTTATTATTGGTATCTCTGATGTAATATCACAGGTCCTGAATTGGAAGTGGGCGTAGGTCCATCTGTGCCAATGAATGCCGGTTCGTCTGTGCTAGCAAGCACAGGTCCATCTGTGCCAATGAATGCCGGTTCGTCTGTGCCAGCAAGCACAGGTCCGTCCGTGTCAGTAAATACAGGTCCGTCTGTGCTAGCAAGCACAGATTCATATGCACAATTCAGCGTAGGTCTGTCTGTCCCAGTAAGCAGCACAAGTCCATCTGCACCAGTCAGTGCAGGTTCCCCTGAAAGATCAGGCATGCACACATATGAAGCAAGCACTTCCCCCGTTGTTGGTGGTACACTTATGGACTCGGGTCTAAATCCTGCAGGTACTGCTGAGGTGCATTGGAACTTGTACCTACAATTGCATTCAATAATAGCAGAGGTAAATATATTTGTGGCACAAAAAGTAACAGGATGTCTAGACAAACTTCACATTCAGTCGCCTAGCATGCAAATGAAGAAGTGGTTAGCTCAGAAGACCCTGTATACCAATGCAGCACTACTCACCAGATCCCTTGGAAAGCCCAGCATCACACCAACACAAGCCAAGAAGTTAGTCACTCAAGGCTTCGATCTCCACACTCTATTGCTTCTCCGTAGAACCAGTGATACCAAGGATGCCTTCGTTGCCTCCCTGAAGCAGAAGGGAATCAGGAGCAAGCCGCTCGGAGAGATGTTGTACAGGGCGCTCTGCTCAACTTAGAACCCGTTGCTATATTGTTACTAGGTGTACTAACTTGGTAAGTGTGCACTATTTTTTGCCTTTAGGTATATAAACTGTGCATACTAACCACCCTTGGGGTATTGCTATTTTTGAGTTTTAGTTTAATAGAATAGGCCGGATAAAGCTGTGAGAGGCCTGGATATGATATGTGAGGGTCTACTACCCTCTCATATCCCCAGCCCTAGTTCGGACAACTCTCCTGCTGACGCTCATACCGCAGGAATTTACCATAGCTAGCTGCTTAACTGTTTACCACAGAGCAGAGCATTAGCAGCCCAGGGTAGAGTTAGATCTGGAGATAACAGCTGGCAGCTACAATAATGCTAAAGTAAACCTGCCAGGTGTGCTTCAATTGAATTTTAATTGATTTTTAATTTTGGGCTGGAAATTCGCTTGACACGCTGTATTTGTGCAAAATGCTGATAAACCAAGTTGCTAGTGGAAACTGGGCCGGCTTTGGGTAAACGGGTTCTAAAATAGTTAGAGCATGCGCTCAGGTACTGGTGGATTTAGTGCACAAAGCCCTCGGGCCTACGGCCCTTGGGCTTCAGTGCACTAAATCCACCAGTACCTCAGCGCGTATGCTCTAACTATTACTTAGAAGTCTCAGCCCGGGCGCCTTCTCTCCATTTCGTTGTCTGTGTATATTTATTTTTTCAAACGGGCTCTTTTCAGAGCCACTGCATTCCAATAATCCGCGCGTATTCCTTACCTGCCCGATGAGGGCGGGGCTGAAATTGACAAAATTGTGCGAGGAATGATTGGCTTGTTCTGCATGCTATTACTGGCCATAAGTACGGAATGGGGGTTCAGAACCATTCTATTTTTGGAATACAGGTACAGAAGATAAAAATTAAAAAAATTACAGAGGGAAATTTCGTAATAACGGCCAAAAACGGATATATTTAAGGAAATGGTCGCCACAAAAATAATAACAATGAATAATTTGAAAACTAAATTGTAAATCGAAAAAAGCTTCTGTAATTTTGTCGGCGGTGAGTTCCGGAGTCCGTAGAGGGTGAGACCCCCAACTGTGGAGTTGAATTGTCGGGGATATTTTGCCATTTATGTTGGACAATGTGACCGCTTATATCTGCCATAGTAGTTGCTTTGGACTTCTAATTTCTGGTAAGCCAGCTCCTGTGATAGTTTACTGTGAGGTCCACTGTATAGGATAGCCTGCAAAACTTAAGAAATATATAAAAGTAGGCCATAGCAACATAATTGATTTAGTTAATTGATTTGCGTGGGTGCATGCGTAGGCGGTGCGTAGGCGGTGTGCCAGCACCCTTAAATGGCTAGAAAATATTTCATTAAATAGCTATTGCATATCACATTGGTTTAAACTTAACTTAAATAGGGAATTACTTCCTGGTTTATTGGGATGCTGAAGAGTCTGTCTCTTGTGTGTGCCGAACTATTTGCCAGGGTGGAAGTAAGGTTGGAGATGCTCTTAAAGTGAAGTTTAAAGGGAAGCAACATTCGGCAAGAGTTTGCGCTGTTGGTGAGCGACATGTTTCTTACTGGCAAGATGTATCACAAAATATTGAACCCTTTAAGTTGTGTATGATATGTATAATGCTCTAAGTCCAAAAAAAAAAGTGAAATTTTCACATGCTGAGAAAAAAAATTAGTACTGGCATATTTTCTTGTGGTTTCAAAAAATGACATTTAGAGATAATATTGAAGCTTGTTTAGCCTTTGGGGCTATATTTATTTGAAGTTATATGGAACAACATTACCACAACAATGACAAATTATCAATTAACTAAAATTAATGTCACATTTTTTTCCCTAATGGGCATACATTTCCGTATATCCAGGGACTAAAGATGAGATGGAGAAACTGGAGGAGGATTATGTGGCAGGTGAATTTACACCCTTTGAAGATTCACCACCATTAAAAAAAAACTGTCTTGCAAGTACTGCTGAAAATCTTAGTGGTGGAAGTGTTGAGGGCAACGAGACCAGAGTTGTGGATAGTGGAAGTATTGAGGATAGTGTATTTAGTGTAGCAGATGTTGATAAAAGTGTTGACGGTGGTGAAAATAGTGTAGAGGATGATGAAATTTTTGAGATTAGTGAAATTAATTATGTGGATGATTGTGGTAATGATGATATTGGTGGTGGTATTGTGGATGTTGATAATGACACTAGAAGTAATGGTGGTATTAACTCTTAATGTCCCACGCTATACAAAATCGGTCAAACTTTTACCACAATTTTTTTTTTCAGTGAAGCGCTCGTATTTATGAATCCTAGCCTCTGCATTAGGTAAAGATCACAATGAGAAAAAGCTAGAAATAGTCAGAATACACCTAAATAGAACAGAAAAATTTTCCCGATTTTTTTCTTATCTAGCTACACGACCGCTGTGGAGGCAAGCATGGACGCTGAAGAAGTACTTAATATTTTAGAAAAGGACGACGAAGGGAGTTGTGATTCGTTTAGTTCTGAACATTTAGTATTATTGGAGACAGCTGGGAATGTATCTGCAGAAGAAGACCATTGTTCTGGAGAATCACAAGCACATTTTGAGGTCAGACTCTAGCTAAATGCTAAGTTGATAGTAAGCTACAACATTATGGTGTATCATACTATGCAGGTGCAACCCCCTGATCCTAGTACAAGCTACACCAGGACCTATACAATAGCTGATATCCACGACATGCTTGATTCTTCTTGCAGTGAAACTAGAGTTTCAGATGAATCATCTAGTAGTGATTCCGACTCAGACTATAATTTGAGTAATCCAGAGGCGGAAGTTGGTGAGGGCCTGGATTTATCGTCTGGTGAACATGAAGAAGCTCCTTCGTCTATTGGTGAGATCGATACAAGATATGGGTTTAGAATGGACGTTGAAACCTATGGTGGTAGTTTAGAACATGAGTCTTCTGATTTTGGTAGTGGTACAGATGATAGTAACAAATACAGTGATGGTGATATTCATAGCAGTAATGAAGTTAGCAGTGGTGACAATGATAGTAGTGAAGAATCAGACTATACAATGCCAGCTCCAGTAGGTAGGAAAAAAATACGGAATAGTGAAACAGGAAAAGAATTGAAACGAGGGAGAGGGCGAGGTAAGGGACGTGGAAGAGGGCGAGGTAAGGGACGTGGGCGAGCACGAGGACATGGAGGAGCACGGGGACAAGGACAAGCACGGGGACAAGGACGGGCACGGGGACAAGGAGTTGGAAGAAAGAAAAAAAAACTTTCTACATGCAAATTGTCTGATACTGATTCTAAGGTCCCAAAAACCCATACTTTCAATCCTGCACGTGAGGTTGGACCTCACCTTCCATCAAATATTGATATAACATCACCTATAGATATTTTCAAATTATATTTTGATGAAAATATTGTTCAAGTTATAATATCTGCTACTAATGAATATGCAGAAAAAATGAAAGATGTCAAGAAATCAATGTATCGAAACTTCCAAGAAATGACAGCAGACAATTTTTTTGCTGTAGTAGGGATTTTTATTCATATGGGATATCGTAAAATTCCTCGGTATCGACTCATGTGGAGCCTTACCAGCCTTTGTTTTGATCCTATCATTTCCAAGGTTATGAGTAGAAACAAATTCCAAAGTTTTCTGTCATTTTTACATATAGTTAGTTCAGATATTGAGAAAGAACTGCAATCTAAAGGTGATAAGTTGTGCAAAGTTCGAGTGCTAAATGATCACCTTCAAAAACGTTGCCTAGAGTTATACCAACCACATCGTGAAATTAGTGTAGATGAGCGCATGGTTCGCTCAAAAGCACGTTTTTCCTATCGCCAGTATATCCGCAACAAACCCACTAAGTGGGGGTTCAAGTTGTGGTGCCTCTGCGATTCACACAATGGATATACATGTTCTTTCTCTGTTTATCGTGGAAAGAATGGCGAGATACGGAGTCCTAATGGTTTGAGCTATGATGTGGTGCAGAGTTTGATAAAGCCATTTTTATTACAAGGATACTCATTATACATTGATAACTTTTATACCAGCCCTGTACTTGTTTTAGATCTGTATAAGGAATGTATTCATGTTACTGGCACATTAGATTGTAGCCGTATAGGAGTACCTTCAGAAATAAAAGAACTAAAGAAATATTATTCCCGAAAAAATGTTCTTCGGGGGGATGGTGCATATATTAGAGATGACGTCTGTGTGTATGCAGTTTGGAGGGATACCAAATGTGTGGTGGTACTCTCTAATGAGCATGCAGGTCACTCCGAGACCAAGGTTACAAGAAATATAAAGGATAAACGTGGTGCAACAACAAAGCAAGATGTCCCAATTCCAGCAACAGTATTTAGTTACAACCGCTACATGGGAGGGGTGGATCGATCGGACCAATTAATAAAAAATTATAATGTTCTCCGCCAAACCAAAAAGTATTGGAAAACTTTATTTTTACATTACATTGATATAGCAGTTGTAAATTCCTACATTTTATACAAACATTTGCACTCAGATTCTCGACAAAGGATGAGTCATTACATTTTTAGAGAAACATTAGTGAGGCAGTTATGTAAAATTGAAGTATCCATTTGTCAGACAGTGGCTGGAAGAAAATCTGACCCAACAATAGAACACAGGTCTGAAAGAATGCCAACTGGTAAAGACTGCGTGTATTGTCGAATTCAGTATGGTGTACGTAGGCGTACATCACGAATGTGCAGCAAGTGCGAAGCTCCACTCTGTTTACTTGCCCGTAATTGTTTCAAAAAGTTTCACCAAATTAATTTTACTGAAAAAAGAAATCAATGGCTACTGTCCAAACGTGTGTCTTCACCATCATCTGAACTTCCAGGAAGACCAATGGGCACAACTGTCCCTAAAGGTAGAGGAAGAAGAAAGCGTAAGAACTGGTAAAGGGTTTCCGTTTTTTCCTATTTTTCACAGGAAATTTCGATATTTCAACTATTATTTCAATTTCTGACTTTCAAATACCTCTTTATTTAATTCTGTATCACTTCATATTTCATAAAATTCAACTGTAAAACTACGAAAAAAATATTTAAAAAAAATTAACAAAAATTTCAACAATATATATTTTTTTTTGCGGGATACAACATGTGGTAAGTCATTCTGAAATCTTCTGGGTGTGGAGATATCTTTGTTGCTTACCTAGAAAAAATATTAGAAAAAATAGTTTAGTACAATGCAAGTTACAGTCACTTAAATGAGTATAGTCAAATAACCTTGAAAGTAAATTGGGACACCAAGAGTTAATGCTGTTGTGAATGGTGGTGGTGACAATGAGAGTGTTGCTACTGAAGGTGTGGCAATAAGTAATAGCAAGAGAGGGAGAAAACAAACATGAATAAGCCAGCCACCAAGAAGAAGATCAGAGAGACACGGAAGAATGTGACGAGGAAGCCCAAGCCGACCAACAAGCCTAAAGGTAAATAACGAATAATTAAGTAAAAAAAGGTAAAATAAAAATATAAAATAATAATAATAGTAATAATAATAATAATAAGTCATAGCCTCATACATACGTAACAGACAACTGATTATGTCATAGAATGTCCCATTCTATGAAGGGTTAGAAATTTGGTATTTGTAAAAATAAAAAATTTCCTTATTAAGCGAAAGTCATATTTGCTAACTGTAGTCTACTTCTGAGTGTGTACGTGCATTTGTAGGTGAGTGCACTAAGCATGAGGTTGATATGTTCCAAGACCCAAGGATGTGTGTGCATGCTTGGTGCCCTCTTATCTTGTGTGATAATTCTTGTTTCAGTCAAAGCAGCTAGCAGTACATTCTGCAGTAACAAAAATGAAAGGATGAAGAGGACATATAAAATTACCAGTATGAATCAATTAATGTTATATGACTAAGTTATTAATGGATTCTCACATAATTGACCAAATTCTATTGACCTTGTGGTTATCAGTTTCTTTAGTGCAAAACTCCTTTACTAGTTGTGTGTGTGTGTGTGTGTGCCAAAAATAAGTATTATTAATTTTAGCTGGGTAGGCTGCTGCCACCAGGTCTCCTTTAGAAGGAGGAGTTGGAAGAGGGAATGATTGTCAAGAGACTGATCCAGGCAGTGCTGGTTAGCCAATAAAACTACCAGAACGCCCTTGGTGTAAAGATGTGAAAACCAATGTGATGAAGCATGACTGATGAAATCTGACATGATGTACAGTTTATTTGGAGACAGTTTAAGAGTTGATCACCACCAGTTATGATTTAGACTACATATTTTTTTGTCTTACAGGGGCGGCGGAACCGGTCCGGCTGCTCCGGTTTTGGCCGGACCACTTTTTGTGATGAGCAAATAACCGCGTGACGACCCTTTACCCGTTCGCGTGTTCCGTATTAGTGTTAGCTATGGCTTCCAGCTCTTTCTCTCTGCCTGACATCCCTAAACAACCGCATCAACCTCAAAACTTCAAGTTTCCCAAGAGGAAGTTTGGAAAAAAGAATGTTGTGGAAAGGAGTTGTCGTTGTGATTGGTTCAAGTCCTGGACTTGGTTACATTACCATGAGGAGTTGGATGTAGTGTTTTGTCATATCTGTGTGACAGCTCTGAAAGAGAAAAAGATTATGCAACAGAATTGTGATGCTTCATTTGTAAGTTACATTTGTAAGTTACAGATGTAGCTATTTACATTCAATGAAAATGTGCATATCGTAGGTTTCTAAAGGTTTTTCTAATTGGAAAGATGCCACATTAAGTTTCAGGAATCATGCCAGTTCCCATTTTCATAAAGAAGCTTACGGCCAAGTTTTTACTCTACCAGCTACTACTGGAAATATTGCAGAGTTACTATCTACTCAACATGCAGCAGAGAAGGCACAAAATCGACACTGTTTGTTAAAAATTCTTGCTGTCCTTAAATTCTTGTCCAGACAGGGATGTGCTTTGAGAGGATCTGGGGATGAAGTCGATGGAAATTTTCATCAGTTGCTAAAATTACAGTGCAAGGATTGACTTAAAGGTATTTAGTATTAATATTAAAAGTAATTAAAGGTTGATTCATGCAAATATTGTTGTAGTTAGAGCAATGGCTAACAAAAAAGAAGGACAGGTACTGCAGTCACGACATGCAAAATGAATTATTGCAATGCATGTCTCTACAAGTTCAACAACAAATTCTACAAAAAGTACATAATTCTCCATTTTTCAGCATTATGGTAGATGAATGCACAGATGTCAGCAACAAAGAACAGGTAGCTATACATATTACTCTTTCATATTTGCTCATGTTACTAATTGATTTATCCTAATATTTTTGCAGGCTGTGTTTGTAGTCAGATGGGTGGATGATGATTTGCAGTCAAATGAAGAGTTTTTGGGGTTATACCAATTACCAAATATTGAGGCATCTACTCTTATCTCCATGGTCAAGGATTGTTTGATACGTTTCAATCTGTCAATTGCAAAAATCCGTGGACAGTGTTATGATGGAGCGAGCAACATGTCAGGAAAGAGAACAGGAGTGGCAAAGAAAATTAGTGATGAAGAGCCTAGGGCGTTATTTATGCATTGTTACGGCCACTCACTGAGTCTAGCTGCAGCTGACACAATTAAAAAATGCCGTTTGTTAAAATCAGTTTTGGAAACTTCTTATGAAATTATAAAATTGGTGAAATTTTCTCCACGAAGAGAAGCACTGTTGGATAGAATCAAAAGTCGATTTCCAGACAGTAGCCCTGGAATTCGTGTTCTATGTCCTACACGATGGACAGTGCAGGCAAAATCTTTAGAAAGTATTTTTAAAAACTACAAATCTCTTCAGACACTGTGGGAAGAAGCAGTAAGCACATCACGTGACACTGAAATGATAGCTCGTATGAGAGGAGTTGCTGCTCAAATGAACAAGTTTCAGTTTCTTTTTGGACTTGTGTTATGTGAGTTGCTACTGAGTCACACAGACAACCTCAGCAGAAGCCTTCAGAGCAAGACTTGCTCAGCAGCTGAAGGGCAACTGATTGCTGACATGACAAAAAAGACTATTGGCAAGATTAGGAATGACAATGATTTTGAACTGTTTTGGAAGAAGGTTGAAAAAAGTATGGATGAAATTTGTGTTGATGAACCTGAACTTCCTCGAAAACGTAAAACTCCAGCACGTTATGATGTGGGCTCAGCTCCTGCTGAATTTCATGCAACTCCTAAATTATATTTCCGTCAAATATATTTTGAAGCCATTGATCTTTTGGTCGAAGCTATTGGTGACCGATTTGACCAACCTGGGTATACAACATATATTCATCTAGAAGCACTACTTCTAAAAGCTTTGAAAAAAGAAGACTATCAGTACGAGTTGGATTTTATCATCGATTTTTATGGTACTGATTTGAACAAGTCCCTATTGGATGTTCAGCTAAAAATTTTGGGACAGAATTTGGATGAAAAGGCTACTATTTTAGATATCAGAAACTATTTTGCTACTTCTTCTGCTGAACGAGAATTACTGTGTGAAGTGCATACAGCAATGAAACTGATTACAGTAATGCCTGCTACTAACTCAAGTAGCGAAAGGTCTTTCAGTGCAATGCGACGGGTGAAGACATACTTACGTTCCACAATGACACAGGAGAGACTAAATCACTTAATGATGTTGCACATACACAAAGATATGACAGATTGTATTGATCTTGCAAGTGTAGCCAATGACTTTGTATGTAATAATGAGCATAGGTTGAACATATTTGGTAATTTTTGATCATTTTTGTGAAAATTGAAATGCAATATTTTTAATTAAATTTGTTGGCCTGACCACTTTTCTGGAGCTTCCGCCGCCCCTGTCTTATAAATGATGACCATAGAAAAAATTACCAATGAGGTGATTAACTTCCACTTGTAGTCTATTGGCTGACACTTCATAAACAACTATCAGTATATTTCTCATGTCCTGCCATTCTGTCTGAGTCTTCACTATTGTCATTAGTAGTTTAAAAAAGATTTTTTTTATTGCAAATTGCAGCTGTGTGAAAATGATGAAATGCAGCTGTATGTTGACCTGTAAGTACAAGTTGTGGGCTAACTTGCTGGTCACACTACAAGTGTGTGTAGTAAACTAACCTCAAGCCCATTCAGGTGTGGTTAGTTTTGAAGTACTTGCTAAAAGCTTTAACCTCAAGTGCTTCTTAGATTTTAAGTCATAAATACAACAAAACAGATTAATTTTTTTTTATTACTGAAGCTCAATATTGTTATAAGATGGAAAAATAATTATTATGCAGGACATATCTTGGCTTTTGCGGGAGATCTGGAAAGTGGTCAACCACAAGTGACCCATCCCATCTCACTTCCACCGCCTCCCTCCTCTATTGCAGATATGGAAACAACTGTAACTATTTACAGTTCAGATTCCGAAGGTAATAGTAGATTAATGGTGAAATATTGGATTAAAATTGTTCCATTTGCAGATGAAGCTCGTGTGACCCTACTATGGGATTTAAAGGAGAGGGTCACGAAAATGGAAGATGAAATGGCAAAAATTAAAAAAATTTTATATCAGAATAATATACGTGTACCCGCCTCTCCCCTTTGTTCTTCACCAACTGTTTCTTCTCCTTTTTCAAGTATTTCTTCCTCTTTCTTAAATGTTCCTTCCTGTTGTGCATCTTTTTCGTCAGTTTCTGCAATATCTACCTCTTTTCCCAATGTTAGTTCCACTGTCTGTTCTCTTCCTTATTTTACTTCGTCATTGTCCTCAACTGCTCCCCTTACTGTTTTGTCCACCCAACCCTCTGCATTATCTTCTCCTTCACTAACATCTACTGTTCCCACTATTTTACAAACACAACCCCCCATTGTGTCTACTACTCTTACTACCACTCCCACTTTCAGCACATGTCAACCTATTTCATCACCCTTACCCATCACAACACCTCCTATGGCTGTTCCTGTTCAATCGTCAGAGAATGTAGAGTTACTACAACCCATAGACAGAGTCCTCGCTAACAACAGCCAACTCAAACAACCATCTACCATTGGAAAGCTGGCTTGTAAATTAGCCAGAGAGGCAGTTTTTGGAACTTATGTAATGAAGCGCTGTACACCATATGGAACAAAACAATACCCCCCCTGCCACCACAAAAATTAAAAGAACTAAAACAATCGCTTTTTGGGGTTTTCCCACAATACTGGGGAAATCCGATCGAGTTTGAACCTTTGTGGAAGGTTTGTGTTGAATCAATTCAGCAATGCTGCAAGAGATTAAGGCTTAAACAATAACAGTGAACTTCATATTATATATAGTGAAATGTTTTCATATTTACATTATTGTATTAAATCAAAAAATTGAATTAAATTAAAAGGTATATTAAAAAGTGTGAAATGACCAATTAGAAAGTATATTAAACAATATGTATGAAACCATCAATATCCAGTTGCTTCTCCATTTAACTCTATGATGCGTGGTAGTACTTTGCGTAAGTGTCTAATGTATTTAGTGCATTTAGTTAGTTACGGTGCTCCAAAAAGCCTGAATGCCCTGCACAAGTTCTGCCTTGTTCTTTGGCTTCACCTCCCTCCGGTTGTATTCCTTCATCTCATGCCAGAGATTTTCGATGGGGTTTGCATCAGGGGACTCAGCAGGTGTTTTCATCCAGTTTATGTTGTGTAATTGGATGAATTCCTTAGTGTGCAATGATTTGTGCTTAGGGTCTTTGTCCTGCATGAACCGATGACCGAATGGATAAACGTCGTTGATAAAGGGCAACAGTGTCTTTTCCAAGATCTCGGTATACAAGTTCTTATCCATGATCCCCTCAAAGATGCACAAGGCAGTTGCACCACGGCATGATATCCCTCCCCACACGTGTACTTTCACTGGATGCTTCGCTCTAAGACAAAGTAAATATAAAAATAAATGACATAAATTATTAATACATTTTGTGGTAGCTACCGTGGTTTGTTCCGAGGCAGTTCTCCTATCTTGCGGCAACAAAACCTTCTGTGGCTCTCAAGCTGCACAGTACACTCATCTGACCAGATGACATCCCGGAACCCAGTCTCAGCTTCGTGTAGATACTGAGTAGCCCACTCCAACCTCTTTACTTTGTTCGCTGCCCGGATCATTTGGCAGTATGAACTACCACTAAATGAGGATCCAATTCAAAATACACAGAAAGCTTAATATTTAAGATGTTGTTAAAATAGCCCACATTGATTATTTAATATTGTGTAATTAAAGAATATTAATTCGAAATAAATTCACACCAAAGAAATATTAAAAAACAAATTGAAAAATGGGGAAGGTTTTTGTTCTTGTTAACTTGTTCATGTGAAAATAGAAAAACTATTTTTAAGGGCAATTGGAAATGATCGTATTTCTCTAAAATTCACGAAAAGTCCATCCCAACACCTGTCTGCAGCGGAGTACTGTCCTCACTGACAACAAGTGGCCTTTGCTCCTTAACAAGGCATGTATCTGGTAGGCTGAAGATTCATCGTCCAGTAGCATCTTGGCCTCCACCACTTCCAGTATCTCTGGAGTAATTTTTGATTTCGTTCCACTACCAGGGCGCCTCGCAATGGATCCTAGTATTGCCACATACATTATTTGTTTATGCATTAAAAAAAATACTATTTATACATGCTCAGAAGAAAAAAAATTCGTACTGGCATATTCTCTTGTGCTTGCAATTAGGACATAATTTGAACTGGCATATTCTCTTATGCTTTCAATAAAGATAGATTTATAATTTTTAAGCTTGATGAATCAGTGTAGTGCCTAAAATACAGGAGAAAAAAAAGAATTTTTGTATGCTGAGGAAAAAAATTCATACTGGCATATTCACTTGTGGTTTCAAAAATGGAATTAAGAAATAAAACTAAGGTTCACTTAAGACTCATATACCATAAAGAACAACAACAAACAACAAGTATTTATATTGGCCTACATCTAGGACTAACCTGTTAGCTTATATGTTGTTAAAAATTGTCTTATTCCTCTCTCACTTGCAACCATCCCTTCCTCTTCCAACAGCATCTGAATTCTTGCTGGGTTGCAGCCTTTCTGAAAATGTAGATAAAGAATCCTCTGCTTTTTGTAGAGAGAGAACACCATTGCTGCTAGAAATACAAGTGGTAGCACTGCTAAGCAAGAAGAAAGACAGCGACTAGAAAACGGTACTCAATGAGCGAGCGGTAAAAACGGATAAGTCGAGGCGCGTAGTACAGTACTGTATTAATTTTTTTAATTGCGACCACGCGCGTTTAAACGGTAACGCCGTTTTGCGCAAAACGGTACGACCGTTCCGTTGCTACGCGACTACCGTTTTACGGGCACGCAAACGATATAAAAACGGTGAAAAAACGGCCGTTTTTTCAGCGTTCAACGGCCGTTCTACGGAACGGAATTCGGAATTTTTCTGTGTCTCCTACTGTAGGTGTTCTAGCACAGCTCCCACAACAATACTGGAGGCGTCCACAGTGACAGCAAGAGGGGCGTCAGGCTGTGGGTATACCAGCTCAGTGGCTTTGACCAAACATCCTTGGTGCGTTCGAATGCTGATATGGTGTCCCCAGTCCATTCCAGTTATTTAGGCTTCCCCGCAATGGCTTGATACAAGGGTTACATGATCTTTGCTGCCGAAGGTATAAACCGATAGTAGAAATTTACCATGCCCAGAAACTCTTGCAGCCCCTTCATAGTCGTAGGCCTTGTGAACTCCTTAATAGCAGCAGATTTGGCAGGTAGCGGTGCAATTCCATGCCTTGTGACCCGATGGCCGAGAAAGTCTAGCTCTGACTTCCCAAACTTGCACTTGTCTAAATTGACTACGAGACCGAATTGGTGAAGTCGTTAAAGTACCAGCCAGAGGTGTTGTAGGTGCTCAGCCTTATTGCGACTAGCAACAAGTATGTCGTCAACATATCCGTAAGTGAAATCGAGTCCTTGCAGAGTAGTATCAATGAGGCGTTGGAAGGTTAGTGCAGCGTTTTTTAACCCGAAGGGCATACGGACAAATTCCCACAATCCAAACGGAGTAATAACTGCGGTCTTGGGAATGTCATCCGGGTGAACGGGAATCTGGTGGTAGCTACGAACCAAGTCAATTAGTAAACACCTTCGCACCAGCTAAATTAGCTGCAAAGTCCTGTATGTGAGGGACTAGGTAGCGATCCGGCTGCGTCTTTGAGTTTAATCTGCGAAAGTCCCCACAGGGTCTCCAATCACCAGAAGATTTAGGGACCATATGCAGGAATGATGACCATTGGCTGTTTGAGCGGCGAATGATGCCCATGTCTTCCATTTTCCTAAATTCTTACTTGGCGATTTTAAGTTTGTCCGGTGGAAGACGGCGTGCACGCGAGTGAACGGGTGGTCCGGTTGTAGGAATGAAGAGGTTGACACCATGTTTAGCGGTACGATTGTCGAAAGCTGGCGTTGTGACATCCGGGAATTCAGCCAACAGCTTAGCATATTGATCCTCTGCTGAGGCAATTGAATCCCACTGAAATGCTGTAGATGCTATGCTATGAACGCTAATTGACGTGAAGTCAGAGGAATCAATCAATCTCTGACCCTTAATGTCCACAAGAAGCGAGTGAGCCCTGAGAAAATCTGCTCCAAGTAAAGGTTGAGCGACATCCGCAACTGTGAAAGTCCACTGGAAATGCCATTCGTCGAAGTGCAGCGAAATGGTGCGTTTCCCAAATGTGCGCATACAGCTACTGTTAGCGGCTGTTAACTTGACACCTTGGCGAGTAGCGGCTTTATCCGTCCTTGACGCTGGCAACACACTAACCTCCGCACCCGTGTCTACCAGGAACCGACGCCGTGACACCCGGTCTCTTGTATAGAAGAGGCGATTGGTGTTGGTTTCAACCGCATTTGCTACTGCTTGTTGACCCGAAAGTCCACCTGGAAATTTGCAGGGCTGTAAGCACTTTTTCGCTTTATTACCAAATTTATTGTGGTAGTAGCACCACTCTGAATTGGTGTCTTTTGGCTTCGTCGAGCCTGTAGACTTTCCTCCGGGCTGTCGGTGAAGGTATGAAGCCTTGTGGATTGCCAACGTACGGCCATGTTCCAGCGATAACCATAACCGGTCTGCTTGTTCAACCACTCGCCTTGGATCCGCAAAGTCCGTGTCAGCTAGTTGGAGTCGGATGGGGCCTGGCATTCGGTCTAAAAAAAGTTGCTCGAAGAGCATGCAGGGTCGATGATTATCCAATAAGGACAGCATCTCGTCCATCAGGGCAGAAGGCATACGGTCACCCAACTCATCCATATTGAGGAGCTTGCTAGCCATAACACGACGCGAAAGTCCGCAGGTTTTTAAAAGATTGGATTTAGTTGCTTCATATTTGTGGTCCCCCGGAAGATGAGAGAGCTGATAAAATAGACCTGGGATAACAAATATCAAAAATATATACTAAATAGATCTAAAATAGAGTCAATGAAGCAATTTGACTCGTATAATAGTTCTTTCTCATAATAAAGTATTGAGCATTTTTTCCAATTACTCCCATGATAACTTATGCTTGACCAATGGCTAGTCATACTCTAAGTCAGCATCTGGAGTGTATGGTTTAAAAGGAATGTGAACATAACAAGAGTAAATGAGATGCAATAAACATCTTACCAAATAGTGTTTGTAAAACAAATAAGTCTTTCCTTTTCTAGGTTGTATAATTTTCATAAAAAGTTCGAATGCTAAATAGTCCTTGAATCTAATTGTGATTGTAAATGAATTATGTTATAGTATGAGTTGTTCTTACCTGTGTCATTATAAATTTCAGGTGGTATTGCTTCAAGCTGTGATAATAATTTTTTTAGTGCAGTCTGTCTTCTAAGTTTGCTATATCTATAATAATACCTCCATTTTGTCCACTCCATTTTTAGTTATGTCCAACTGAAAATCTTTTCTAAACTGTAAATAATGATGTAATGATTATGATTTATAATCATAAGGCATTAACATACCAAACTTAAGTCTTTCAATAAAGGAAGCTGCACCATAATTTCAGTTGTGTCTGGCTTATCTTCGACTATCCTTTTCTTCTCTTACTCCATGTCATTTTCATAGTTTTATGCATTTAGCTTTATTGCTTCCTTTGGGACTTAAAGATTTCATTTCTTCAATAGCTTCTTCAAGCACATCATCATCGATGTCAGAGTCCTGCAAAGTAATTTACTTAGAGGAGAATTTATTATTCCCAGAAATCCACGTTTTGATGGAGGTTCTTTTTGTCGATCAAATTCGATTGCCCTTTTTCTCACCTTTTCTTTATCTCTTCTGTAATTCTTAAAAGAATTACGTAGGCTTATCTTCCTTGAACCTTTGCATTTACATCATAGCCACTGCTAATGGCTTCAACAACTTAGTAACCCAGCATGTCTTTACTAGGGATTACAAAGTCTATATGCCAGTTTTCATCCTGCTGTTACCAGATTAACCCTTTAACTACTGAATTAGGGAAACCAAATAAGCACAAATTTAAGTGTGTCAACTTAAATTATGAATAACACCGACATAAAATATGCTAAGCTAATATAAATTTAGTTTGTTACAAAAGAATGTTTTCTCTTTCAGATTCTACGTCTATGATGTCATCAGGTTGCCATGGTAACGAGATGTTATCACATCTATCGGAAATTATGTGATAAAACTAAATTTAACCATATAGCACAATGCTGCTATAGAATTTATGCTAATTTATAAAGTTATCTGTATAAATTATTCATCACTAAAACACTTTCATACATATAATAATTATTTGATTTCAATTTTGTAGTAATATTACCATTTTTGTTGCCGCAATAATATGATTACAGTTAAAACTATAGTTTTATAGGAGTAGTTGAAGCAATAGAAAATAAAAAAGATACTGTTGCATTGAAGTGAGATTATACTTTAGAACTTTTTATAGTTTACTCGGGAGTGATAAGCTTCGAAGCACTTTCCAACACACAAATGCACATTACACTTCGGACACCATGTCTTGATTTTTTTATCCTTGTACTTAGTGCCTCTTGACGAACTTTTTTTGTATGCACACACCGTACATCGCTTCAAATTTGAACTTCGGTATATGTAATGTTTACCAGTGAGTCTCGAAAGTATAGTAGTATGTGGACGCCCAGGATGCCTTCGAAGTTCCAGTGCTGTTGTTGTAAGTGAATATGCTAATTCCATACGAAAATCTTTTTGACGCTTGATAGTATCCTTATAGTTGGCCTTGTACAAAACATATGCATTGGTTATAGCATGGTCATGTAAACGCCAAAACACACGTCTCCACCATTTCATTGTTTTTCTTCCCATTGAATAATAGCACATGGCCTGGTCGGCCAAATCAACTCCACCCATGCGTTTGTTATAATCAACCACAATATTGGGACATGTTACATCCTTCCATTCTTTTCCAACTCGCCGCCTAATAGTTGCAGTAGAATTAGTAAAACATGTTGACAAACAAAAAACATCTCTATTATCAAACCAACGACAGATAGTGAGATTATCACAATGAAGAAATTTGCAATCTCCACGATTCATTTTTGACAACACATCCAGGTTTTTTGGAAAATGTTTGCGATTCTTACGTACAGTTCCACTGGCTTTAGTCTTGCTATCAAGTAAATCTTGAAATAACTGAGGTGAAGAGTAGAAATTATCAGTATAAACTGTATACCCTTTTCCTAGTAAAGGTGACACCAACTTCATTACCACATCATAACCTTGGCCATGATCAGATTTGGGAGCAGACTTATCAGCACCTGTATATACTTCAAAAGAATAGATGTATCCAGTAATAGCATCACAACACGCCCAAACCTTGATGCCCCATTTAGTAGGTTTTTTTGGTAAATATTGTATAAATGACAGTCGACATTTTGTTCCAATCATACTTTCATCAATTGAAAGCTGTTTATTCGGTGAATATAACTCTTTAGATACTTTCTCTAAACAATTGATTAGTGGGCGTACTTTCCACAACTTGTCATGCTAAGGATCAGAACATGATGGAGCAGTAGTATTGTCAACAACATGAATATAGCGGAGAATTTGTCGAAAACGATCACGAGGCATTACTAGTCTGAACCAAGAATGGCAGTGCATAGGCTCGGTTGACCAATAATCATTTATAGATGGAAGTGATACTATTCCCATAGCAATCACTAAACCTATAAATGCTTTTATTTCTTTTTTCGACACTGGATTCCATGGAGAATTGTCATGATTTAGCTGCCTTTGTTGATTGGCATATCGATTAGTTTCAATCAAAAGCTGGTCATAAAAATCTTCAGATAAAAAAAGATGAAAACAATCCAAAGGCTTGGTAACTCCAACTGCTTGATTTTTTGGGCCAGGTTTATCACCCGAAAACTGGATATCAACTAATTTCTCTGGTGTTTCCTCCCATGTCCATTTATCCTCGTCATCACCTTCACTTTCTTGACTTTTCCTGCTTCTGCCTCTGCCACTACCTCTGCCGTGACCTCTGCCTCTTCCCCGACCTCTGCCTCTGCCCCTACCTCTGTCTCTGCCCCGACCTCGGCCTCTTCCCCGACCTCTGCCTCTTCTCTGACCTCTGCCTCTTCCCCGACCTCTGCCTCCACCACTTTGCTCACTTGAAGTCTCAGAATCTGAGTAATAATGTACAAAAATACAAGAAGAAATATATTGTTTATCAAAAATCCAAAAAAAATACAAAACGAGGAAATTTCACTAAAAAATATATGAATTGATACACATTCTGACTAAGCAGCATCTAAATACTGCGCCCTAAAGTGCTAAAATATGCAATAACATTTAGTGAACGAACTGCAATTTATAGACCATGATCTAAAAGTAGTATTTCTTCCTGCTTATTCAATACTAACCTGTACTATCACTAGAAACTTCATTGAATTCATCTTCTTCAGACTCAGACATCAACAAGGAATCTCTTTCAGCTGGAAGAATGTCCCCAATGCTGTCGAGGAGTAGGTGACTTGCCTCAGCGCTTAGGTATTCTGGAGGTAAAAGCATAGCTGACCCATCACCGGCAAAGCCATCGCCTTCAGCACAATCTCCGTCTTCACTTTCGCCATCTAAATCTGCAGCATCAAGCGAAGACATCATATGTGACCGTCTACAGGAAAACCAGGCACAATGCGGCACCCTTCGAAAAATTTTTTTTTGCACTTACAGAGTTGTCGGCGTCCAGATATTGAGCTCTCCAAGTTTTATCGTCGTAGCTTAAGTCATTCCCACTATAATAGACCTAATCGTTCCCTTCCGTCGGCTTGAAACAATACATTTTTAAGAAATCAATCGATCTTTTCTCGATATTTACGCACGCCGCGCTGTGCCCGGTTTTCCTGTAGACGGTCACATATGATCCTCCATAAATTCGTGGCTGTCTAAAAGGTCGACCACCTCAGCAGTGGTGTAAGTTTTCTCGGCCATAGCTCCGGCACTTCTTGTCACAAACTTACAAAAAAATATTCAAAATAACGCCCATTGCCTGAAGAATTCAATACAATTATTTATATTTTAAAACGCTTTACCAATCGCGCGGTATGACGGGTTAAAGTGACCCACCCATCGGCAGGGTCGAATCGACCCCTAACCGCCGTTAAAGGGTTAAAATGATTGCTGGAGTCAGTTATTTTTAAAAAAGTTTTTTTTAAAAATTTATTTAGATGTGCAATGGTCAGATAACAATCAGTGCAGCAGTAATTATTTTATTGAATAGCTACTACTATTATAACAAAATACTTACACATGACAAAGGTCTAGTATTCGCCGCTGTGCTTTCTTCAACCTTATAAAAATTTATTTGCTGAGTTCTATTTTATGAATTGAGTTTAAAACATGTTTACCTCAGAAAAGGGCAGGATTTCTTCAGAAAGCTTCCAGTTACCTGCATTAAAATCAATGGATACAGATTGTATTGCTGCAGAAAAAGCTTACACTGAGAGGTGATGCTCCTTCAGAGGGACCAGCATTACAGTAAAACCTCACTAATCCGAAAAGTATGGGACCAAGGGGTGTTCGGATTACTGAAATGTTCGGATTGGCAAAATCATGAATATCGTCAAAATACTGTATAAACGTCTTTAATTTGTTTTTACCTTATACATAATAGTACATATGGAATTACAATTTCTAAAAAGTATATAAGAGGAATTAGAATTGAAAGTAGTTCAATTTTTTGACATAAAACAATGTTTTGTGAGTCAGAATGAAATGTATAGTTAATCTAACTTTTACTGAAATAATCTGTTAATTGTTTTTGTTTAATGGACAGTACTCTTTTTCTTGCAGCTAAATCTCGTAATTCACGAAGAACTCCAACATTGTAAAGAGAGGCTTCCTTCTGGTGTAAAAGCCATTCAAGGCATCCGTCAAACATACTCACAGCTGCACTGTGACTGATTTGTGTACTTTCCTTGCTATCTTCAATGCTTAACTCTTCTTCCTCTTCCTCCTCATCATTTTCATTAACTATACTAGCAACTATTTCATCGTCATTAAAATGTTTGTAGCCTTTATCATGTTGATCACTAGTAAGCCATTCAGATACATCCTCTTCACTTAACTCTTGTCCTATATGATTAAACAATGTTTGAAATTCTTCCATATCAGAAACTGCTTCAGATGTAGGTTCAGAAGAAGAAGATGAAGCAACCGTTGATGACCCCTCTGTAGTCTGTATAGTATGGAAAGTACTTCCTCTTTCTGTGGTTGGAATGATTTTTCTCCATGACAATCGGATGGTCTCACATGATATTTCATTCCATGAAGCGGCAATTATATTGGAAACTGTTAACATGTTAATACTTTTCAAAAACTCTGGAATGGAAACCCCTTCTTCATCTCTTAAAATCAACTCTTCCAAAATTTTACGTTTATATAACTGCTTCAAAGTTTCCAAAACACCTTGATCCATAGGTTGGATCAAGGCAGTAACATTTGGAGGCAAGTATATTTAACTATTACTTTTCCATCTTTGGAAATAAGGTCTTCTTCATCTGGGTGAGCTGAGCAGTTATCAAGAACCAAAACTGCTTTAGGTTCAACTCCAAGATCTACCAATTTTGTTTGAACTACAGGTACAAAGGTGTTGTGAAACCAATCTGAAAAAATGGCTGAATTCATCCAGGCATTCTTTTGATTTTTATACTTAACAGGTAAAACATCTTTATTAATGTTTTTGAAGCATCTAGGGTTATTATACTTCCCAATCAATACCAAGGGTAGCTTTACTGTTCCAAGCACATTGGAACAAGCATTAATGGTTGGTGACTCTTTCTTTTTGTTTTTTCCTGCCATCTGCAGCTTTTTCAAAACTAGAGGCTAATGTTCTGTCAGGTAACATTTTATAATATAATCCCGTTTCGTCACAGTTAAATATTTGGTTTAAAGAGTAATTATTTTCTTCAATAAACATTTGAAATGAAGAAACAAAGCTAGTTGCTGAAGGCTGATCTGATGAAAATTTTTCACCTTGAGCAAATAGCTGCCGAATGCCATGCCTTCTAGAAAATCTCCAAAGCCAACCTCCAGATGCAACAAATTCTTTGCTCTCCCCTCTTGCTTCACACAATTTAGTATGAAGCTGCACTGCTTTTGCTTTAAGTACAGGGCCTGCAAAAATAGAGTTTCATTAAGGACACTAGATAAACTAGCTAGTTTGAGCTAACAAGCTAGCCACTGTATATTGGTCCAGCAAACTAGATCAAAGTAAGCAATTAAATTAATGTAGTGCTTGCCTGTTATAGGAAATCCTTCTTCTCTTTTCTGTTTAAACCATGAGAAAAGGGTCATTTCTAGCTGATCATCATTTCCTATTTTCATAGTTTTCACAGGACGACGGCAACCCATCTCAGTCAACTTGTGTTTATGCTCACGTAGTTTGCTGCCCTTCTTTTTTATATCAGCGATGGTAGATACACCAACTCCGTATTCCTCGGAAAGTTGCCGGTGAGTATGGGAGCCAAGTTTTTCGAAAATCTGCAGCTTTTCATCAAGAGAAAGCGTTTTGTGGGCTCTTTTCTCGGACATTTTGTTAACAGAGAAACTACAAGGAATCGGTGAAAATCGTTTGGCGGGAGTTTCCAGAAGTAGCTGCATTTTTTACGCGCGCGCTTCGACACTATTACGTCATAATGACGGTCTGTCTAAATTGTTCGGATTAACGAGGTTTCGGATTAGCGAGGGTCTACTGTAGTGCTTAAACTGAGAGGTGATGCTCCTTCAGAGGGACCAGCATTAATGACATTTGCAGATCTTTCAGCCACCTAAAACAAAATTATACTTTTTAAAAACGTGCTACATAATTGATTTATAGCTAAGTCCTTACAATATGAGGTGAGAGGGTAACTATTTCAGAAGTTATATTCTTGCTGCTGCTGTTACCCTTTAATAGACACAGATAAAAGAATAAGATATATGTACTTGAACAAGACATATATACTTACATGGAGGGAATCAGATGTAACAATTAATTCATCACATAAGCTCTCAGTGCCCTAAATTATATTATCCTAACACTTTTGCTATCTGTAATTTCTTTTAAATTTCTTACCTGTTGGGTGAGTGTTGTTGCTCTGTTCAGTGCAGCTGTCTCATTGTTTGAACCTTCACCAAGCTATACAATACAATTTTAAGTGATATCTATAAAATCAGTTCATACCATAAAACCTACCTTCTTAATCAATTCTCTCAATTTAATCCGATCACTAATTTTTGGAGCTAGTTCTTTTATTTCGAACTCATTTAGTAGTACAAGTCACCAGAAATATCATTGACAAAAAAAATCATGTGCTACTTGCTCAGAAATTCCTTGTTCCTCAAGAAAATCTTGAAGCTCGTCAGGTCTATATTTTTCAACCATCACTACTGACTTAATAATAACTATACAGCAGTTTTTCTCCTTTTATTGTACTCAATAATGAGCCCTGCCCACTTTTTAGTTTTACCACAACTCTCTTGGAATAAAGCAAACAATACCAATGTAATTACACAGCTGCTGCATTGCACTTGGTCAAGAGGTTAATTGAATTTTAAAACTAAATTTTTGTGGTTAAATTGCTAGTGTAATCTCACACACTAAAGATACCTTCGTAGAGCGAGTTTAAAAAGCTTGAGAGAAGTACTACTTCGACGGTGGCATGATAAACTATGTAATATTAGTTTTTTAATGTAATGAGTAATGTTGTCATCAAACAACTACAAACTATAAACTAGCAACTTCCAAATGAAACAACTGTTAATAAAATGTAACTGATATTTTGGTTCAGTCTAACTATGGTAGTGGTCAGAAACCAAGTGCTCTGGTCAGAGACCAAGTGCTGTAGTCATAGACAAAGTGCTGTGGTCAGGGTAGGGTCGTGCATCAGAGGGGGGGAAATAATTAACAGTCTAATTACTTTGAATCTATTCTCATTTATGATTCCCTAATAATTTTCTAACATTACTTCATTATCTTATCATTACTATTTTTGTTTTCAATCCTCATTTTATTCTACTCTAAATTCCATATTCATTCCAATTTGTACATTTCCCACTTCATATTTATTTAATTCCAAGCTTCAATTTCATGCACTGCCATTCCAGAACTTTTAGTGACTCATAATTTCATTCCCTTCTCCAATTCCATCATATTCCCATTTGATTTATTTCTCACTTCTACATATTCTTAACTCTAGCAACCAGCACACATAATCTATAATCAATGTGAAATTAACATGTGCTATATTTGAATGCTAATATGTTTATTGGACTATCTATAGCAAAAGTATTATTATTATTTGCTGGTCCATGAGCATTTCTTAGTCTGAAGTCAGGAAAATGGCAAGAAAAGGACAGGAGCTTCAAAATTATGAGTGTCCCACTCAGGACATTGGCACTGATTGACCCTGCCACGTTATACAGCTTGAAACATCTTTTAGAATGTTCATACTTGTAAATAAGATAATGCACAATAAGAAAAATACAGAATACAGAATAAGAAAATTAACCAGTTAAAATGCCCAAGAAATCTTCTAGCACCTCAATGTCTGGGTGCAAGTGAGTTTCTATCAGGACTGTGGCACTTATGCTGATACCAAGTATTCATTTTGATACTGGAGGATACCTATGCTTATACACAACTGATATGCTAAACATTTGCCCCCCTCCCCCTTGGCTTACTATTTAGACAAATGCCAATCAGACAAGTGATATTCTGCGGTATTGAATGAATAATAAATTTATTATGTGTACTGATCATGTCTGAATACTATGTAACAAATGTCTTGTGCAATGCACTTGTATAACCTAATGTGATAACTCTGAACACAGGTGATAATTATATTAACAATACATAATTATAATATGGATAAGTATAATTATTATTAAGTATTATACTGTCCATGATTCAGCAAGCCCTAGCCCTAACCCCCCCCCCCCCCCCCCCCTGGGATAGGTAATCTATTATGTTTTAAAATTCAAATAAAATACCCATGAGATGCTCTTTATCAGCCACCTAAAGAGATGAAACAATCAAGTTGTTTTTGTTCCATCAGATATAGGAGGTATGAAAGTGAAATAGACTAGTCATTTTATGGATAAAAACATCTCAACCCTAAAATAATTTTGATGGATTCTGGTACTGTTTCACATCACGTTCAACATACTAAAAATCTACCATAATCTGTCCAATAGAAATGTGTTGTTTAGTATCTGCTCACGAGCTCATTAATATTCATGAGATGTTATTTGCTGGCTATAACTTCGGTCTACTTCACTTTTACCTGAAATTACTGGTACCATTTTATTAGATTGATATAAATACAATAAGTAATATAGACCCTCCAGTGAAAGTCAATTTAGTCATTCACAGCCATTATTTTAATATTGCACATGAAGTTACAAAAACACATTGGAATAACAGGATCAATACTTGAAACAATTGAGATAGAAGCTCAAATTTTTTTTTATAAGAAATAAAACTCTCAGCTTTGATTTCATAATGCGTTGCCTATTACTTTGAGAACAGAATTTCAACCATGAATTGAACAATGCAAGTGCATAGCTAAGTAAATGTCAAATTTGAAATTAAGCGGCAAGCAATTCTTGGCATTTTTTAGGGAGAAGAATTGGCATGCTACCCTGTAAATTTTCTATAGTTTTTCATTAATAGTAAGCAAATCATCTCATGAATATTAATGAGCACGTGGACAAATACACCTAATTAGCACATTTCTATTGGTCAGATTTTGGTAGATTTTTAGTATGTTGAACATGATGTGGAACAGTTCCAGAATCAATCAAAAACTTTTTGTAGCAATTATTTTAGGGTCAAACCTTATAGTGACTGGACTACAATAAAAAGGAGAGATCCATCAGTACTTGAATATAATTTCATATAAAATGTAATTCAATTCAGAATCCTCATTTTTTGTTTCATTTAAATCAGTTGCTAAATAACTTAGTTTTCAATTACAAGCACTGGTAGTTTTAGTTGTACACTTTTCATACAATGTCTTGATCGATAGTTGTTGTTGCTGTTTTTTGTTGTTTGGAGTGTCCAAGTTATTCTTGAACATAAATACAGGATTGTTTTCTTGCCTTTTATTTTTACAAAGCTATAAGTATAACCACAAAATTGTATGGCAACAATGTGGTTCAAGTGCAGGTGCCTGCCTGGTGGATGCAGTGTTAACCACAAAAGACTAAAAGGCAAGTAGACTAATTAAAGTGCAGCATGCATGCTATATAAACCACAATTTAAGAACATGGAGCAATATTACTTTGACTCATTTTAAAGGAATTTTTGAAAGAAAACTATAAAAAATTCTTCTTGATCTTCTGTGATTTGGTATTAATCACTACAGTTTGGTATTTTTTTGTACAGCTCAAATAAGAAGAAAAAAAGATAAGATATTGTGAAATAAAATATATTATAGCCAAGTATTGATTTATTCTTTTATTTCAACATACATTGAGTCACACACATACACACAAAAAAAGAAAAGAACAAACAAGAAATAAAGATACAATAGCTGTATATAAAAGTTTTTACTGGTTACATTATTAAATATTTGAAAAAATATTATGAAGATAATATTATAGAGTTGGTAATAAAACCATCAAAGTACTTACAGTACTGTTGCTGCAAGGAATCTTTTTTTCTTTTTTTTTAAATTACAGCTGCTTTCCTGGGTACAAGAAAGAATTAATTAGTATACACAACAAACACTGGTTATGGTTGTAAACAGTAGCACCTTCATGCAGCGTGCACATCCAGCAAGGAGTTGGCAAAGGTGACCTCTTGAGAGGGCTTGACATCATCACAGTATAATACAGAAATAGTATGCCCATACAACAACACAAAAACAACTAAAGAAGATATTTATATTTCAACTTGTAACCCCATAGCATATCTAAGAATGGTGAATAAATTGGTGTTTACTATCTTACTGCACCATTTCTCTTCACACGCATACTCAAGTCATGCTCTCTCTTCTAAACTAAAAAATTAATATTGTTATAATACTCAAACATTAAGATGAGAGCTTAATACAACACAACACTCTATTTCTATCCAATTATGACCCACAAACTGTGGTTACTCAAAAAAATATAATTGGACTTGCTACTATAGAGCTTGAGATGTATTAGTGTGGTTGTACCCACATATCTATAACAGAACCCCTTCATATCCGTGTTTCTAGGACAAACTGGAAAAATTAATTTCAATCATAATAGAATGGTATTTATTCAAAATTACAATCTTTTACCAACTTCAACATGCATTGACTACAATTACACACACATACACCTCCCACCCACACACATTTCTCTCTTTTAAAACTAAAAAGCTACCCCCTTTTCATTTCATTACGATGGACTTGTTACACATGTTATTCCTACTAATTGGAGTGTAACCATGTCCCCCCTCTTCATTTCATTAAGATGGACTTGTTGCACATGTTATTCCTACTAATTGGTGTGTGGTAACCATGTCACCCCCTCCCCCCCTCTTCATTTAATTAAGATAGACTTGTTGCACATAGTTAATTCATAAGATCTTATAAGATCTTACCTTCTTATGTAAGATCTTACAAGTCTACATAAGATCTTGTCTTCTTATATAAGATCTTATCTTCTTATATAAGATCTTACCTTCTTATATAAGATCTTGTATAAGATCTTATATTGTCCGCATAAGATCTTATTAAGATTTATCTATTTAAATTAGAACTTTTATTGTGTCAATTATGATGCACATCAATCTCATCTCATATTTTTAAATTATTTACATCACTTATATTTAATGAATTCATTCTAGAGAAATACATTTGGGTGAGAAAAGATAATTTATATATATTCAGTTAATGATGATCATAAGAGTTTGGTATAGGAGTAATGAAATCATGTGGTTTTGAGTTCATGGTTATGTGAACACATTTTGTTACGATTGAGTGTACAGGAACAGCATATAATATTTTTGGTCCATAAACTTTGAATACACATGGCTTGGTAGTTACCAAGAAATTCAAGTCTTCAAAATTCTTGCTGTGCAAACCTTCAAATGCATCCTTCATAGAACTGAAAGTTTCAATGATAGCTACAGGTGTCTCATCACATAGACAAAAACCCTGAATAGACCCAAAACATAATACTCCCTCTTGCGAAATAAACTTACAGACTGAACTACTTCTTTTTTGATCATTTTTAAACACTCGAAACAATATTCCTCTGTGTTTGTATCGCATAGATGTAACAAATATGTCACTAGTAGTGTCATAGTTTCCATTCTGAAGGGGATTTCCCCCCTCATTCCATCCGCATGGTTTTTGGCACGATACTCCCTATCAAGCATTGATTGATGGAATTCTAGGTTGCGTATCAGCTGCGGCAGTACGAAGCGTGACCCGTGAAAATGTTTTTTTAAATGCCCATTCATACTTTCAAAACCGAAAGATGAATATGCCCATAAAGGTCCAAAATTCTTGACACTCTGACTGAGATGGACCAAACTATGTACATTCATTGTACAAATTTCAGCTGGGTAAAGACTCAGAATGTTCTCATAAAACACAATACACATTCACTGCAGTGGCGGATCTAGAGGGGTTTCCAAGGTTTCCATTGAAACCCCCTTTTAGTAACTTAGCTAAAGTAACTCAGTTCAGGTCAGAAGTCTCGAGATCGCAGCTCGCATGCTCCGACCCAACCGCTACGCTGGGAGAACGTAGCGGTTGGGTAAAGGGTCTGGCCCCGCGAGACTAACTCCGACTACTGCATGCAATCGCATATCAATCATTTGTGGGCGGGGTCAATATAATTGCCACATGGCACTTTTTAGCTCTGCTATTAATTGGCACTTAGTGTAGATATAAGCTAGCTATCATGAAAAGAAAGCAGTGCTCCTTGTCATCCTTCTTTTCCAAGAAAATAGCGCAAGGTAAGCTTCAGTCTCCCTGCTAGTGAACTAATTTTGAATCTAGCTGACTGTTCAGAGACTGGGCCTGCTTCCAGTGATTGTGATGATGATGGTGATGTACAAGTAGAGGAAATCTTGAACTCAGCCTCTGACTCCCAGATCTGCACTCATAATGATACTGATGAGAGTGATTTACCAGGTGACTGGACTAAGCCATGAGCTGTTATTAACACCTATTATGTATAATATATTATTCATAGCTAGCTAGCTAACTACACTGATAAATGTACAGTAGCTACTCTCTTTATCACAACCAATACATTTTCTACCAACTACATGATGTGTGTATAGGAGTTGAATCTATGGTTATGCCTGCTGAAATCAGTGAATCTGCTACTGAGTGTGATATTGGAAAAATATTACATCTAAGGAGCGGTAGCTTGCGTGACCTCAGCAGGGAAGAGAAATACTGTATCCTAAGCAAAGATCCAAACTCTGATGTATCTGTTTATCCCCGAACTCGTCCATATGGTTCAGGTGCATTTCGTCAGTTTCAACCATCATGGCTGGCACAGTTTCCCTGGATACATTATAGTACCTTTTGTGATGGTGTCTTTTGTAGGGCATGTGCAATTTTTGCTCCAAAAGTGGTTGGTGGTCATACACTTGGTCAGTTTGTTACCAAACCCTTCAAATCTTGGACAAATAAGACACAGAAAATGAAAAGTCATGGTAAGCTTGATTATCACTTGACAGCTTGTGCTAAGATGAGTGAATTCTTGACTGCATATCAGCAACCATCGCATGCAGTTAATGTCAGGCTTGATAGCCAAGCTCAAAAACAGGTTGAAGCCAACCAATGTGTGATTGAGTCTCTTTTTAAGATTGTTTTGCTGTTGGGAAAGCAGGGTCTTGCTTTTCGTGGGCATCGGGATAATCGGATTGAATGGGAAGAGCAAGGTGACCATGATAATCGTGGTAATTTTGTTGAGTTGGTAAGGTTTCGAGCAGAAACTGATGAAACATTGTTAAAGCACTTACAAAATGCTCCCAAAAATGCCAGGTACACTTCAAAAACCATCCAGAATGAGTTAATTTCTGTAGTAGGCAAACACATCCAATCTAAAATATTGCTTGAGATCGAGAAGGCAAAATATTATTCAGTGCTAGCCGATGAGCTAGCAGATGTTGCTAATAAGGAGCAACTGCTGGAAGAAGTTTCGGTATGTTTATGATCGCATGGTTAAGGAAGTATTTGTCGACTTTGTGGAAGTTGAGCGAATCACAGGTAAAGCATTAGCTGAGGCCATAATCCACTCACTCACTGTGTGGGGTTTGTCACTATCACACATGAGAGGCCAATGTTTTGATGGTGCCTCCAACATGGCTGGTGCTAGGTCAGGTTGTAGCGCCATTTTACGTCAGGCTGCTCCCTTAGCTGTATACCATCATTGTGCTTCACATAGGTTAAACCTTGCTGTTGTTTCATCTTGCAAAATTGCTGCTTTTAGAGACACTGAATCCTACATTGGAGAAATGGCACGATTTTTTCACTTTTCAGCTAAACGGCAACGTCTCTTGGATAGAGCTATTGACATAGTATGCCCAAAAGCACATGCCAAGAAGCTGAAGGATTCCTGCAAAACACGGTGGATTCAGCATATTGATTCCTATATAGTGTTCCTTGAACTTCTTCCAGCTGTTCACATGACATTGGAGGCAATGGTTTCTCCTGATAGTTTTGATGATTTAGGAACTGACTGGAATTGGGTTGGAGAAACAGTAATGAAGGCCAACGGGTTTATCCATCAGTTGGAGTGCTCTACTTTTTTGGCTAGCTTCAAAATCCTCTTAGAATGTCTCTCATGTCTTCGTAGTCTCACTATGAAATTGCAAATGCAGGCAATAGATGTTATATATGCTTACAAGGAAGTCAATCGTGTTCTTTCATCTTTGAAAAGCATGAGAAGTGATGCCACATCTAGATACAGTGCCATCTTTAAGGAGACCACCAAACTTGCCAAGAGTCTTCATGGAGAGGACTTTGAATTGAAGCAGCCTAGGGTAAGTGCGCGGCAAACACATCGTGACAATGTTCCAGCGTCTTCAGCGGAGGAATACTTTAGGATTACTCTGTACAATGAATTTGTGTCTCATCTAATTGAGGAGTTAGAGGAAAGGTTTACTAGACTGAGTACTCCAATCAACACTGTTGGTCTCCTACAGCTCTTGCCAAGTCAGTGTACTGCGAGCACATCAGAACTAATGCCTGAAGCTAGCATGCCTGAGGAGCTGTCTGAAGCTGCTGAATTTTACATGAATGACTTACCACATGCTGTAATGTTGCCTACAGAGTATCGGATGTGGGTAGCTAAGTGGAATGAGCCTGGCTGTGAAGTTCCAGGGAAGTTAATTGACGTGTTCAAAGCCTGTGACCCAGTAGCTTTTCCCAATATCCATGTTCTCCTTCACCTTGCACTGACTCTTCCAATTACGACCTGTGAATGTGAAAGAAGCTTCAGTCAACTGAAACTAATCAAAACTCCTCACCGATCAACAACATCTGCTATTCGTTTGAGTGGTTTATCCCTAATCAAAATGAATCGAGATATTTGTGATAAACTTAATTCACCATCACAAATGAAGGCATTGGTGCAACAATTTTATCAGCTGCACCCAAGGAGGATGAAGCTTCCATTCATGCTAGTAGACTAGTCCCAGTTAGTCCAAGTAGATAGTAGCTAAATTAATCATCATCCCTAACAACTCAATTTCATTGAATTCTCAATTTAAATTAAACACAAAAGTGGGCATGGCTAGCTAGTTGACTATAGCAGCGCAGTAGAAGACTTGAAACCCCCCTTCTCAAATTCTAGATCCGCCACTGCACTGAGCAACTGATAAGTCATTTGAACTAATTCTGAACCCAGGAATATGTGCATAGCTTTGACTAATTAACTCAAATGTAGTATATAATCAGTTGGAAGCAAGTCAAAAAGAATTGGAATACAATAATAGAGTACAGAGGGCCCTTTAACACCGAAAACTGGTGAATCCTTAGTGGCTTTTCCTGCACACTCCCGTACATGTTTCTCAGAACGAGTATTGTGTGCATCATCAGGTAAGTGGAGACGTACATGACTGACTTGAGAGCCCTCATCAAGACAATATGTGCAGCCGAACCGACCATTCCATTGGGTGAGGTTAAGAGCCATTGCTCGTGCTGGAAGATCAAATATGCAACACAGTAACTTTGCCCTAAGAGTCCTTGTACCAGAAAGTGTTTGAAATGTAATCCCATTTTCATATAATTCATGAATTCTCTTTAGTACTGGTCGAAGGATGATGGACATGTCTAGCTTGACAGGACCTAGCCATATTCCAGCAAGCAACAAACATCGCAAATTCATTCGAACCTCTGGTGGCAAGTTAGTTACAGATAGTTGTACAGGCCACAATGACTGACCTATAAAATTGGAAATAGTAACAAAAGAAATTAGTGGAAACGTCTACTGACCTGAAGATTTATACAGAGGAACACCATCAGCAAAGAGAATTAGACCGGCATGCTCTGGCTTGTTGAAAAAAATGTCCTTCACCAGACTGCTTCAAATACCTTGATCCATCCTGAATATCTATTAGGCAATATTAGTCGCTCAACTGGATACTGAATTTTATCCTAGTTTTCTGGCACACAAAATAATTTGATATTTTAGTGATCCTACACGCATAATACACACACTATATATATATAATTTACCCACAAAAATGTATTTAAGATGATTCTCAAATGGTAGAACTGCATAGTAGCATGGTGGCCTGCTTATCTGACTGCATTTGCCACATTTCTTCTCATCCTTCTCCATTGAATTCTTGCAAAAACTGCAGTACTGAAAGTGAATACAGTCAACTTGACAAATTTGTTTTTTCAACTTATAAATAGTTGGTGGACATGAGTTTGGCATTGGACAGTGTCTACGAATCAAATATAGGAGCTGTTGAATACCCGAGTCTGTCAAGCGATTAGAAATCGAGAATTTGTAAATCGATGTCCAGCTCTCCTTGCAACTTATTGGTGCACCCGGGAACAAAGGATTTTCATCTATAAAATAATATGAAATACACAAAAGTTAAATAAATATGGATATAAATCAATTGATCAGTAAATAATTATATAAATAAAATAAATAAGTGCATATATATTCAAAGTAAAAAGTGTATATTTTACACTTACTAGAAGCTGCTTGAATTTGAATGTTGCCATAATCCCATTGGTCATGATTCTCTCCGTCCTCTCCATTATCACTTCCTCCTCCGTCATCGCTTCCTCCTATGTCGTCGTTTCCTCCTCCGCCATCGCTTCCTCCTCCGTCACCGCTTCCTCCTCCGATATCGCTTCCTCCTCCGACAACACTTCCTCCTCTGACCTCATTTCCTCCTCCAACATCACTTACTCTGTTTTGACTTCCTCGTTCACCATCACTTTCTTCACCGTCATCATTTTTTCCTTCATTTTGATTACCTCCTTCCTTTCTTTTGTCGTTAACCCTTTCGTTCCCAATCCCGCTTTGAAGCGGGTGAAGACCGATTGACTTCTCCGAATTTTTAAAAATAGTTACTTTATAGCTAGAACCTTCAGATTGCATACACAGGTGCCCAATGCATTGGAGAAGCATCTAAAATAGCTTTCAGCCAGGACTGCTTCGACAGTACCTCACAGCAGTTGCGTTTATTTCTTCCTCGGCAAAAAAAAAAAACATCGGTTCTCCGTCGAATTTAAAAAAAAGTTACCTTCTTCACAGCAACTTCATTTATGGATCCAGTCATTTCTAGAGCTTTGTAGAAGCAGCTAAAAATTGCTTGAGCCCAGTAGCCTTCCATAACATATTGAAACAACCGCTTCTTTGCCGACCAAGACTTCGCGGTTTGACTTACTGTCTTCTTTTTTTTTTATAAAATCGCCAGTTCAACTGGGAGCCTCCCCATTACGTACAGTCTTAGGTAATGCTTATTACATCATAGGAAAAAAGCGAGAGTGTCGTGTGACCCCGGTAACTAAGCAAAAAAAATTTTTTTTCAAAGTCATTTTTTGGAAGATGGCGTCTACAAGTTACAATGCGGTGCAAGTTTTAGACTTGCTTGATACTGACTCTAGCGACTCAGGATCAAGCGGAGAGGAGGGAGACGACATCTATGGCTATAGGAGGCCCTGTATCAGGGTTGGTGGACCATATTCCATCAACTCTGATACTGAAATTTTATATGGGAGTCAAGAAGATAACCCCGGTAAGCTTGTCTTTCTCTTGTTTTTTTCTCTTGAAAACTAGCAAGCTTCTGTTGTGGAAAGGACTTATTTAGCTATATTGAGATAGAGAAAGCTGTATAGCTATAATATATATATATATTTTCATTGAGTTTTGAGATTTGAAAGTGGTTTGTGGTTTTTTTGAACAAATTCAAATTTTCAAACATAAATTAATTTTTTTTTACCACATGTACTACTAGGACTTGATGTGTATGCAGTCACCAACCCCGAAGAGGACTCGGATGAGGGAGATAACTCGGATGAGGCGACAGGAGCAGAGTCTTCCAGTGATGAAGAAGAGGATGCCGGACCTGAGTCTTCCGATGATGAAGCAGATGAAGAGGCAGTAGGTTCCAGTGATGAAGAAGAGGAAGTGGCTCCTCCTGCTCCGAGTTCTGGACGTCCTCGCGGTCGGAGAAGGCGTGCACCGAAGAAGAAGAAGAAGAGTCGAGTGGATGAGGTAGAGGGTGAGTGGGAGAAAGAGGACAACACACCAATTGATATTCCATATCAATGCGTGGCTGGTCCTCATCGAGGTGTGGTAAGTCCTATGTGTACAATTCTAGATGCATTTTATGTTTTTTTTACGACTCAAGTGTGGGAATTACTGGTGTCTGAGACGAATGCTTACGGTGCTAGAATAATACCGGGTAGTTGGAGAGATACCGATGAAAGAGAGTTGAAGGCGTACCTGGGCATTCTTATTGTAATGGGTATAGTTCAACTCCCGCGTTTGGCGATGTATTGGTCGACGACTCACGAAGAGTTTGCTCCTGTTTTAGTTCGAAAAGTAATGCCCAGGGATCGTTTTTTTCAGTTGTCGAGGTGTTTACATGTAAATGCCACCGACCCGTCATCGGTTACGCGTGGTGTAGCCGATTACGATAGACTGTATAAGGTGCGCAAGCTGCTTGACCTAGTCGTTCCCAAATTTGAGTCTGTATACACTTTACATAAGGAGTTGAGCTTAGATGAGGCTATGATTAAGTTCAAAGGTCGTCTTGGGTTCAAGCAGTACATGAAAGACAAGCCAACAAAATGGGGTATAAAGGTTTTTGTGCTGAGCGATGCTACGAATGGCTATATCTATCGACTTGAGATTTACACCGGCAAAAACGAAACATTAGATAATGCTACTGGCTTGTGTAGTCGTGTAGTGCTTGACCTCATGAAGGGTTTTGATTATAGTGGTAATACTCTCTACATGGATCGTTATTACTCCAGCCCTAGGTTATTTTTTACTTTAGGCAAGATAGGAATAGGTTGTTGCGGTACCGTTCAGAATAATCGGAAGGAATTTCCTGTGGTTTTGAAAACAAGTAAGTCTAAGAAGAACAAAGGTAAGTACGATTATCGATCAAATCAAACTCTCACAGCTATGGTTTGGTATGACAAGCGGCCTTTGTATATGCTTTCGACCATCCACAAGCCTACTTCTAGCGTACCTACCACCGTATTGCGTACCCAGGGCACTGGAACTCGCATAGCTGTAGACTGCCCCCCGTGTCTACCGGACTATCAAAAATACATGCGCGGCGTTGACAGGGGGGATCAGATGATAGGTTATTATAATATTGGTCGCCGGTCTAAAAAGTGGTGGAAGCGTGTTTTTACTTATATTGTCGATTGCTCCATTTTGAATGCTTATGTGCTTTTTTCTTGTCAAAATCCTAGTTCGAAAAAACTGAAGTTTAGGTTTCTTGAGCAGCGAATAAACTTAGCGAAAGCATTGATAGGTTCTTATACAGGATGTAGGAAGCGTGGTCGTACCCCTCAGGTAGATAGTGAGCGTCTAAATAAGAGTTTAGGTCATTACCATGACAGGGCGGAGCGTAAGGGTGAGTGTGTCGTGTGTAAAAGCCGCCATGGTAAGCGTCGTGATACATTGTGTGTGTGTACTGTATGTAAAGTGAGTTTGTGTAGTCCTTTGGCGCGCGGTGAGAGTAGAAATTGTTTTAGGGAATACCACACATTGTCAGACTATTCACAGAAATAAATAAAATATAAAAAATAATAATAATAAAAAAAATAACAAAAAATAAAACAGAAAAAGCTGGGGGAAATTTTTGTATTTATTCATTATTTCTTGATTCATCTGCATTTTTTTTTGAGAGTTGAATGTTGTAGTAGCGCTTCCGGGGAGGGATCTAACTCGGGGAGGGAACTCTAGATCTTTTTGGATCGGGGCTACTATGCCCATGTAAGTTGAATTTCATGTGTGCGTGTGTGTGTGTACACCAGTCAATTTATGTTTAATAAATTATAAATTTATTTTTATGATCTGTATTCACCTGTAGCTTCTTTTTTCTTGTGTGTGTGTGTGTGTGTGTATATGTGTGTGCGTGCGTTTGTGGAATGAGAGAGGGAGCAACCGTGGACAAACAGTATGCGGCACTTCCGGATCCAACCTGGGAGGAAACTCTGGATCTTTTTGGATTGGGGCTACTATGCCCATGTAAGTTGAATTTCATGTGTGTGTGTGTGTGTGTACACCAGTCAATTTATGTATAATAAATTATAAATTTATTTTTATGATCTGTATTCACCTGTAGCTTCTTTTTTCTTGTGTGTGTGTGTGTGTGTGTGTATATGTGTGTGCGTGCGTTTGTGGAATGAGAGAGAGAGCAACCGTGGACAAACAGTATGCGGAACTTCCGGATCCAACCTGGGAGGGAACTCTGGATCTTTTTGGATCGGGGCTACTATGCCCATGTAAGTTGAATTTCATGTGTGTGTGTGTGTGTGTGTACACCAGTCAATTTATGTATAATAAATTATAAATTTATTTTTATGATCTGTATTCACCTGTAGCTTCTTTTTTCTTGTGTGTGTATATGTGTGTGCGTGCGTTTGTGGAATGAGAGAGAGAGCAACCGTGGACAAACAGTATGCGGCACTTCCGGATCCAACCTGGGAGGGAACTCTGGATCTTTTTGGATCGGGGCTACTATGCCCATGTAAGTTGAATTTCATGTGTGTGTGTGTGTGTGTACACCAGTCAATTTATGTATAATAAATTATAAATTTATTTTTATGATCTGTATTCACCTGTAGCTTCTTTTTTCTTGTGTGTGTGTGTGTGTGTGTGTATATGTGTGTGCGTGCGTTTGTGGAATGAGAGAGAGCAACCGTGGACAAACAGTATGCGGCGTTTCCGGATCCAACCTGGGAGGGAACTCTGGATCTTTTTGGATCGGGGCTACTATGCCCATGTAAGTTGAATTTCATGTGTGTGTGTGTGTACACCAGTCAATTTATGTATAATAAATTATACATTTATTTGTATGATCTGTATTCACCTGTAGCTTCTTTTTTCTTGTGTGTGTGTGTGTGTGTGTATATGTGTGTGCGTGCGTTTGTGGAATGAGAGAGCAACCATGGACAAACAGTATGCGGCGCTTCCGGATCCAACCTGGGAGGGAACTCTGGATCTTTTTGGATCGGGGCTACTATGCCTGCCCATGTAAGTTGAATTTCATGTGTGTGTGTGTGTGTGTGTACACCAGTCAATCCTAACCTGGGAGGGATCGTTCAGTCTGTGACACCATCCATGCCGGTTGAATTCCACGTGTGTGCTTGTACTGCTTTTCATTTTCAAATTACACTTTCTCAATACAACGATTGTTTCTCTCATGGACAGTGTGGAGTATACATACCAGGGGTTCATACAGTGGGAGGCTAGCCCTGGGTTCCCCACCTAGAATTTTGGGAGTTGAATAGAAATGAACATTTTGGAAGCATTTATTTTTAGTCTGATATTGTATCCCATTATGTTCCTATCATAACTGAGCCATTTAGTGCATAGGACCGAACACTGATCATCAGTGTGAAGTATAGACTCTTATGCAAAGATGTGCATCAAAGTAGTGTAGGTTCCAAAAAATGGGTGTGGCGAAGTACACTCGGAGCCCAACCCCCCCCCCCCCAAACAAAAATCCTGTATGAAACCGCATACAATACATCATAAAGTTGCAATTATATAGGATCATGAATAAATTGTTGTTTGTATTACAAATATCTTTGTTGTTTGTGTTTTTGTGTATATGAAATTGTTTTGTAGTGGAGCTCGACGTCCGATGGCATACATTCCTTGTGGACACTCATAGATGTCTCCTACATGATCACAATCAGCACCACACACAACAAACAACATATTTTATTGTTGAACTAATATAATATTGGTATATAAAGCATCAAACAATATTATTTCTATTTTATTTTATTTTTTTATTGATGGGAAAAGTGGATTTTTTAGGGGGAAAAATTTTTTTTTTTTGAAATATTAGTAGATGGCTCAAATATTATTCAATTTTCTCAATCAAAAAATGAGGGGAATCCCAAACTCTTGGTCTATTTAGTGATATATGGTTGCTATGGGGTTTTCCCAGCCAGCATCGAGTTAAAAAAATAAAACGGCAATGCACTATTCCGCGGTGGAAGATTAGATTTTTCCGCGCGCGTCCAAACAATTTGGGAACGAGAGGGTTAAACTTCTGAGTTTTTATCTTCTTGCTCATCTATATAGTTTGACGAGGAATTGAATACTTCGGATCCCTCAAATAAAGTTTCCTTTTTCTCATTATAACGTACCATAGCATAGCGTAAGTGGCCATATATCGACCAGTACCTGTTATCGACCTAATTATCGACTTACCTAGATTACGGATGTGTCACTATAATATCCGGGAATGTCTCGTAGTAGGCGGAGTACAGGCAGTAGTTCACAGAGACTTGGACATTGTGAAAGGCTGGTGTCTTTAGTTTCTTTTTGTTTTATTTACGGTTCCTTGCTTGAGTTTTTAACTTCACAGGTAAGCTGTGGAAAATGCCACGATGCTTAACCCTCTCACCGGCACAAGCGCCTATAGGCGCTCGAGCATTACGTCATACGGGAAAATAATTTTTTCCCCTAAACGGAGACAGCTCTAGCTCTGCTACAGCGGCCAAAGCACGGCTAATGAGTTGCTCTATTGCAGCTATTTTTAGAATAGAAAAAGAGATTACGTAACTAAGGTAGCTGGACAAAAATAAGCTTAGGCGTTACCTTTTGAAAATGGCGAGGAACTACTCAGCAACCGAGGTGATCGACTTCGTCTTGGACGACTTTTCCGACAGCGAAAGCGAAGAAGAAGGTGGAGAAGAGGTGTATAGCTATCGTGGAAGGGCTATTCTTGAAACTAGCGAGCTTGACTCACTTGCTAAAGCTGTCACTTCGTCGGAACGCGAGAGAGATAAAGATTTTCGATCTGAGAGGGACCTGAATGAGGAAGACAGTGAAAAAACAGATGGAAGTGAAGAGCAGGATATGGAAATTGACATGCCAGGTAAAGAAAATAGGTATTTATTTGTATATTCTCAAAATCTTGAGTAAAAGTTTTACCGGCAACATGGCGGTACATTTTTTTGTTTACCTTCATATTTCCCGGGAATATGGCGCTAATTTTGTAATAGCTATGACTTTCTTTTTTTTTTATTTCAGCCCCAATACTAAGTGATCTGCCTATGCTGTCAGATCTTCCTGGACCTTCATTTGTGCCTTCTATTGATGATGATGATGCTTATTCTCCAGCAAGCTTGGAAGATTCTGATGAGGATGAATATGTGCTGGATAAAAGCAGTCAGAGTATAAGGGTTAGAAGTAGAAGTTTGAAGGGAAGAATTGGGAGAGTAAGGAAGGAAAGCAGTAAAGTGAATGAGAGGAGTAGAGGTGGTAAGGGGAGAAGCAGAAGTGGGAGGGGGAGGAGTAGAAGTATGAGGGGGAGAAGAGGAGTAATTGCAAGGGGGGAAAGTAGTGTTCGTAGAAAAAGCCATAGAAATTCAAGAAGAGGAAGAAGAGGTGCTGCTGATCTAGGACCTAGTGTAAGACAATATGCTTGTGAAATAAATTTAGACCATGGCAGTAGTGATTCAGACAGTGAAACTTCCACCAGCAGTAGTAATAGTAATTTGGAATCACAAACTTTGAAAGAAGTTAGAGGAAAATGGCGATGGAAAGAGCCAAATTCATTATTGTATGCCTATGACAAGAATCCAGGGCCTACTTCAACTAGTGTCACTAGTAACAGCAAACCACTGGAATTATTTGAACGTTTTTTTCCAGAGGAGGCTTGGGAATTAGCGGTAGAAGAAACGAACCGCTATGCAAATACTGTTTGTGGCACAACACCCAAATCTCGTCCCTGGAAGGACACTAATATTATTGAAATAAAGGCTTTTGTAGGCATGTTGATATGTTTTGTGTGCTAAAATTGCCTCGTATAGAAATGTATTGGTCTTCAAAATATGAAGAAATAGTGACTCCTGGAATTTCTAATATTATGCCATTGCGGCGTTTTGAGCAACTTTTTCGATGTTTTCATTTGGCTAATAATGCAAACCAGATTCCATATGGTCAACCAGGTCATGATAAACTTTTCAAGGTCCGTTCATTGTTAGACATTATTGTGCCTCGCTTTGTTGCTGAATGTGAAATTCATAAGGAATGTACAGTTGATGAAGCTATGATTCCATTCAAAGGACGGCTTGGTATGAAGCAGTATATGAAAGACAAGCCAACTAAGTGGGGGATCAAAGTGTTTGTCTTGGCTGATGCTCATAATGGTTATGTAAAGAACATTCAGGTTTATACTGGAAAAAGTGTGGAAAATGATGGGAATAATATAAATATTGGCTTATGTACTAAAGTAGTTCTAGATTTATTAGATGACATTGATTCAGCTGGTTTGCAACTTTATACTGATAATTATTATACCAGCCCAGTTCTTTTTCAACATTTATATGCAAAAAAACAAATAAATGCATGTGGAACATGTCGTCCTAACAGAAAAGGGTTTCCTTCTCAAATAATAACTAAACCCACAGTTTCCAATAGAGGCCAATGCAATCATAGGTCTAATGGTCCCCTTCTTGCATGTTCTTGGGTTGATAAGCGAGCCTTATATCTTATTAGTACTGTTCATGTGGCTCAAGTACCTGGTGGGAGCACAATTTTGAGGACAGAAAAAGATGGAAGTCGTATTGAACGTCAGTGTCCACCATGTGTTATAGATTATCAGAAATTTATGGGTGGAGTTGATAGAGGTGATCAGCTTGAGTCTTATTATAATATGGGTCGCAGGACTAAAAAGTGGTGGCGAAGGGTGGTATTTTATCTTTTTGAGGTGTGTATTCTGAATGCATTTGTACTGGAAGGGTATGTTCAACCTGAACTTCATGCTAACAAGGGAAGGAAAAAAAGAGACATTTTGAGTTTTCGGCTAGAGTTAGCTCATGAACTAATTAGTGGGTTTTGCTCACGTGAGAAAGCTGGTCGTTCTAGAAGTGAAGAGAGTTCACAATTGAGAAGGCTAAACAATACACTTCCACACTGGCCCCAAGTTACTCAGAAAAAGGGAAATTGTATTGTGTGTTTGGAAAAGAGGAGAAGAAAGCATCTTTCAACTGTTGGTCATAGGCATGAAACGAAGTTTATGTGCAAGTCTTGTGATGCATACTTATGTATTACTTCTGAGCGCAACTGTTTTCAGGATTACCATACTTTGGTTCACTTTGCTGTTTGACCTGACATAGATTTTTTTCACTTTGCTGTTTGACCTGAGATATAGATTTTTTCACTATGTACCTGTTTGTTCGTGTTTATGCCTGGCATGCAGATGTGCACAGTGTTTTTAGCAAACTCACTATGTGCATGTTTATCTGTGTTATGCCTGGCATGCAGATGTGTACAGTGTTTTTAGCAAACTCACAATGTGCATGTTTATCTGTGTTATGCCTGGCATGCAGATGTGTACAGTGTTTTTAGCAAACTCACTATGTGCATGTTTATCTGTGTTATGCCTGGCATGCAGATGTGTACAGTGTTTTTAGCAAACTCACTATGTGCATGTTTATCTGTGTTATGCCTGGCATGCAGATGTGCATTTCTATATGTTTTGAAATTAAATTTTATTGTTCTATCAACGTGATACATTTTTCTCTATTCCAATAATTTATTTGTTTGTCTGCCATCTTGATGACATTGATTATCATAGTACACTATTAGATTTCAATTCATGCTATGTTACACATTCTACTTCACTTTTTGACTGGCACAAGTATGTGTTTCTACTATTGCAGTAGTTACATAAAGGACTGAAAGCAAATTTTTCTTGTAAATTTGGTCTATTATTGTACATAATGAATTCTAGTGGATATATGCTGAACATTCTGTACATTTTTGCCGAGCTTGCAGTCACACCTCCTCGGGGTGCTCGGTGGGCAACAGCAATAGCTGGCAGAGATGGCTGTGTGTGTTTATAATAAATATATAGGTAAAAAACATATATTGTAAAAATAAGAAACATTCTCAAGGTATTGTAGACTGCATAAAGGTCATTTTATTGGAAATACATATGTTGTGGTCACTATAACCACATTGTGGCTTGTTGCCAGGCAACCAAAATAAACCACAATTGTTCACTATCAAATATACTTTCACGTGATATATGGTTGCTAGGTACTTTTTTGAAGTCCTGATTTTATATGAATTTTTTTTTAATTATTAGTCTAGAAAAATAGATCTCTGAATTTAATCTGCCGGTGAGAGGGTTAATGTCTGTTTTTACTATTGTCCACTAGAGTATTTTTTTTTTGTGGTTTTAGCTGAGTTGGGATAATTATATTGCGTATTCAATGTAATTAGATAGGTTTTGATAACACTGGACATAAGAACAAAGTAAAGGTGTGTATTGCTTGTATAGATGGTAAATAATTTAAAAGAGATGACTAAAAATAAAAAAATAATAATTAATAATTGATGTCTGTACTTCTAATTCTTTCATAAGGGCGGACGAAACTGGTGATGGTGAAGGAATTGGTGATGGTGAAGGAGTTGGTGACTGTGACGGGCTAAAAACTGGTCTAACTGCTCAGTTGAGGTAAGTCGTTTCGTCCTTGCTGGTGATGGCTTTCTTGACCTCTTCCTTTCCTTAACACAGATGATGCTGTTCCGTCGGCAGGCAACGGACACAGTATCGGAAGGGGAAAGAAAAGTGGGGTCGGAATGGGGTGGTGACAAGAAAACAGATGAGTGGTCAGAATGCAATGATGAAGGCTCGATGTCTGGTACAGAGCAGTCCAAAGAATCCAGAGGATCATAGAGGTCATCTTCGTCTTCAAACAGTGGAGTAGCAGAGCCTGACTCTGCTGATGAGACATCCCTAGAAGCTTTATAAGAAGTAGTTTTGTTTTGTTTTTTTATCAAAAAAATTTTTAAATTTAAATTTATTACCTTCATAATAGTTGGTAAAATGGCCATCAAATTCTTCATCACCTAAAAAAAAAGGGAAAAAAAGATGATGAACTGATGAGGGTTATAATAAGTGACTTACAGTCAGAAAGCGGGTCCTCACTTCCTGGAGCCATGGCTTCAGCGTCAGCTCCACCCATCATGTCCAGACCATCACGGTGGCTGAGGTTTAATGCTCTAGCAAGATTCTTGGCTTCACTCATGATAGCCACTGTACTTACTACTAAACTGAGAGCTGTATTTTGACGGCGGCATTTACAGCGGATTGGGCCACTTGCCGCGCTGTGCCCGATTTTCCAGTAGAGGGTCACATATTTTGGATAGTGTGTTTAGTTGCATTTATGAGCGTGTTTAGAATTCAGTGTTTAGCTGAGTCTGTGTGTGTGTGTGTGTTTAGAATATGTGTTTACTAGCATTTATGAATGAGTTTGTATATTGCTTATTGATTTATGTTATATTTTTATGTGTCAATGCAGGTATATTTATCTTGAACATGATGGATCACAAATGGAGTGCATATCATGATATTTCTTCTACTCATGTTGAAAGGACAGCTTTAAAACTGTTTAGCTACTTTATTCAATCTATTTTTATATATTCATTGTCAATCATTTATTTATCTAAAAATTTTGAGGTTATGTGAATGAGGTGTGGTCATTATTTATTAGCAGTGCCATTGAAACATGTTACTTAGTGTTGTAATAAGCTTGCAGAAGGTGTTAATACAACTCTGCTAAAGATGTTGTCCAAACACCTCTCAGAGTGTTATATTATAACCCTCTGTGCAGTGTTCAGGAAACATGGGTGGGGCATAAATTCCTCCCTCTCCTGGGAACGCACCCTGCAGTGTTACTGGAACACTGTACTAAAGGGATGCATGGAATTCCATATTTGTTAGCTAAATATGCAAAATAACTCTGGCCTTTCTTTTTTATAGCTAAGAGCTGTTGTCAACAGTGACTGGTAAATTCAAATAGTCAGAAGGACTCAAATTTGGTACTACAAAAGTTACCACTGCTCAAGAAAATGAGGTAAGAAAGTAATTTGTATTTGTGTGCCATTATTGATTGTCTTTTGTTTTTGTAGGTGAGAGCTTGTTTTCAAGAATTCAAGGTAATTCAGATGGTCAAAGTAACTTCAATTTGATACTACAGAAGTTATCAATACTCAAGAATGAGGTAAGTAGTAATTCCATATTTGTTGGCTAAAATTACAAATAACACTGGTTTATTTTTTATCGTAGCTGAGAGCTTGTTCAAGAGTTACTGGTGATTGAGATTATCAGAATGGCAGATGTTTGATACTACAAAAGTTACCATTAATCAGGTAAGAGAGTGATTTTGTATTTGTTTGCCGAAATAAAAGGTCATAACTGCTATTATAGTGTTTGCATTAACTAAGCTAAAACATAGTAACAATACTTAATATTATGTTACCTAACTATCAGGCTCGCTCGCCATATGTGCTCAAGCACACCACTAGTTGGCGAGCGAGCGTAGCTAGCGAGACACTTACAGGGGTAACACAATCGAAAATCGGGGATGTTAGTTGGCGAGCGAGCGAAGCGAGCGAGACAGTATTAGGGGTGGATAATGCAAAATCGAGTATATGTTATTGGCGAGCGAGCGAAGCGAGCGAGACACTATCAGGGGTAACTCAATCGAGATTTCGCTATATATATTTATTCAGCGAGCGAGCGAAGCGAGCGAAGCTGACTATCAGTCTGTGTTCAATTGAGATTTCAGATATATATATATATATATATATGTAGGTATGTATGCGTACGTCAAAAAATTTCGCCCGCGCTTCTAATTACGTAAGTTAGGTAAAGCGTTCACAGTTCCAGTATTTTTCAATTAACGAGCATGGAGAATCCTGCTGCACTGCCTTACGCAACTTTGTTTTAACCAAAAAGTTTATAGCTACTCTCTTCTTGGCGAAAGACTGAATGGCAAATTGTCAAGCTGCGCTTCTTTGCCACTGCTTTCGAAGTTTATTCAGGTAATTCTGTTATTGTTAACTCTTCATGCCTAATCATTGCTATTATTTAGCGATTTCCTTCACAAATCATCTTTACCTATACTCATATATTTACTCGCTCGCCATGCATTTGCGCTATTCGAGCGCACCACTAGTGTTAACATAAGTTAATCGGCGAGCGAGCGTAGCGAGCGAGACACTTACAGCGGTAAAAATGAAAAAATCGGGGATGTTTGTTTATTGGCGAGCGAGCGTAGCGAGCGAGACACTTACAGGGGTAACACAATCGAAAATCGGGGATGTTTATTTGTATGTTTGGACGTACGTATGTCATTTTGTACTTTGACCCTCGCATTTTTGTGTTAGTTATGTGGTCGACCCCGTCCCAAATTGCACTAAACAGAATCCTCTGGTTTATTGATCAGTACCCGTATCACCCTAGAAATTGAATTGTTTACCGTTTTGAATTCTTTTGCGGTTCTTACTTGCGGGTGCAGTTAAAACTTGAAAACTTAAGGGACTCCCATTTCTATTCGAGTTAGTGGCGGTGGTAGGTCAATGCGCTCTTTGTCATGGTTATAAGCCGTGCGCAACAGTATTTACTTGAAAATACATTGTCCACTATACTACTGCGAAGGTAAGTCTGTGTAGGTGCATGTCCAGTTGTGTCAAAGCATTGTGTGTTACAACCACTACTTAGCTAAAGAATATCACAAAGAAAACTTTTAAATAACGTGTATTGTTTGGTTGTTGTTTTTTTCCTTAGAAGCAGTTGCAGAGAGTTGTTACTATGGCACTGAAATCCCTTTACCCTGTATGCTAAATTTAAAAACTGGATCTTATTTTCAGTAGCTTCAGTGTTAGAAGTCAAAATCATTCATATAAAAATAGTATAGTCTTTAGGCTCGCTCGCCATTTGTGCTCAAGCACATCACTAGTTTATTTATCTGTTTATGGGGTACGTGAGACCTCTGTTTTCGCCCGCGCTTTTAATTACGTAAGTTAGGTAAAGCGTTCACAGTTCCAGTATTTTTCAATTAACCGATTAACGCCGGAAATTAAATTCGCGATTACGTGCGCGTACTCCGAAATTGTTTACAAGAAATCGTGACCGTCACCTCGAGGCTTGAACCGCCTGAGCTTTTTCTTGTCTAGAGGCAATACGCTTCGAAGTAACCGACGGCGATGTATTAACTGATTGAAGCTAAAGCCCTCCTCTACCCGCGGGCTAAGTTTTGTTTAGTTTCTAGGCATTTGAAGTGTATGAAGTGCGCACTCATTGGAAACTACAAGCTTCAAGGTAAGTATACCATTGTTAGCATCAGTATTGTAAAAGTTTAGGCTAAGACCTCATGTTTCATAGCTATATATTGTTGTTTTAATTGTTCACCAGCCGCTTGCTTTGAAATAATTCAGCAACTATGGATTTTGGCTGTTTATTTTTTTTGTGTGAGCCATATACTAGGATAATAACAAGCAATTATATAGACTACTGTGTTTGCAATTCTTGGATTTTTTCTGATAATACTATGAAGCAGTCCGATTGAACTCCATGGTGACAAAGCCACACCCCATAATCACCACTGTACCGTACCATGATGTGTCTGTTGACTGTTCTTGACATAGATTGCACATCCTTCTCTTCATATACCTGAGAAATTTTCTCCTAAGAAATCCATTTTATGGGCACCTTCAAGTAGGGGAGAACTGAGAGGAAGAAAGTCTGTATCCTCATGCAATAATAACTTGACCTTTTTGTGGTTAGTGTTGTTCAAAATCTATATAACCCTCTGTGTATGAACAAACGAAGCTAAAATAGCTTGCCTTTTTCAACCTTTATTTCCTCCAGGTCATCAAATTCTTCATTGCTGCACTCCATGAAGACTTCTTGGCCACGGACCTCTACACCTGAGAAGTCTTCTGCCTCATTCTATCTCTATTTCTTTGAGATCATAAAATTCTTCATCACTGCCCTCTATGAAGACTTCTTGGCAGTCTTTAAATTTTATTAACAACTTTATATCATATTAATAATTGATAAATATTTTTGTCTATTAGTTATAGCTATACATATTTTTTTTTTGTAACTTTGATTTTCTATATACACAAACAGTGCTACAATTTCAATCTACAAATAATAAAAAAATTTCTATGGTAAGGGTCATTAAAACCTTGCCTCCCTTACACTTACCTCACAGGAGAATCGCTACGGCGGTGTGGGAGCTCTTGAAACACTTGCGATTGCTGCTGGTAGCTAATTGAAGCGGGTACTATGGCGGTTACGCAAAAATGCGTAACCCGCGCTGTGAAGCACCCTCGTGCTTGACGCGGAAACGCGTAATTCGGCGATAATCGGTTAACGAGCTCTGAGAATCCTTAGTGGCGGTGGTAAGTCAATGCGCTCTTTGTCATGGCTATTAGCCTTGCGCAACAGTATTTTACTTGAAAATACATTGTCCACTAGACTACTGCGAAGGTAAGTCTGTGTAGGTGCATGTTCAGTTGTGTTAAAGCATTGTGTGTTTACAACCACTACTTAGCCAAAGAATAACACAAAGAAAACTTTTAAATAACGTGTATTGTTTTGTTGTAGTTGTTTTCCTTCCAAGCAGTTGCAGAGAGTTGTTACTATGGCGCTGAAATCACTTTACCCTGTATGCTAAATCAGTTAAAAAAAACTGGACCTTATTTTTAGTAGCTTCAGTGTTAGAAGTCAAATCATTCATATAAGTCTTTAGGCCTGAAAATACATTGTCCACTAGACTACTGCCAAGGTAAGTCTGTGTAGGTGCATGTCCAGTTGTGTCAAAGCATTGTGTGTGTTACAACACTATTAGCTAAAGAATATCACAAAGAAAACTTTTAAATAACGTGTATTGTTTTGTTGTTGTTATTTTTTCCTTCAATTCAAGCAGTTGCAGGGAGTGGTTACTATGGCACTGAAATCCCTTTACCCTGTATGCTAAATTAAAAAACTGGACCTTATTTTCAGTAGCTTCAGTGTTAGAAGTCAATAAAAATAGTATAGTCTTTGGGCTCGCTCGCCATTTGTGCTCAAGCACACCACTAGTTGGCGAGCGAGCGTAGCGAGCGAGACACTTACAGGGGTAACACAATCGAAAATCGGGGATGTTTGTTGGCGAGCGAGCGAAGCGAGCGAGACACTCTCAGGGGTAACGCAATCGAGATTTCGCTATATTTATTTATTTATCTGTTTATGGGGTACGTGAGACCTCTGTTTTCGCCCGCGCTTCTAATTACGTAAGTTAGGTAAAGCGTTCACAGTTCCAGTATTTTTCAATTAACGAGCTCTGAGAATCCTTAGTGGTGGTGGTAAGTCAATGCGCTCTTAGTCATGGTTATAAGCCGTGCGCAACAGTATTTACTTGAAAATACATTGTCCACTAAGTCTGTGTAGGTGCATGTCCAGTTGTGTCAAAGTATTGTGTGTTACAACCACTACTTAGCTAAAGAATATCACAAAGAAAACTTTTAAATAACGTGTATTGTTTTGTTGTTGTTTTTTCCCTTCAATCCAAGCAGTTGCAGAGTTGTTACTATGGCACTGAAATTCCTTTACCAAGTATGCTAAATTTAAAAACTGGACCTTATTTTCAGTAGCTTCAGTGTTAGAAGTCAAAATCATTCATATAAAAATAGTATAGTCTTTAGGCTCGCTCGCCATTTGTGCTCAAGCACATCACTAGTTTATTTGTATATATGTTTGGACGTATGTATGTCATTTTGTACTTTGACCCTCGCGTTTTTGTGTTAGTTATTTGTTCGACCCCGTCCCAAATTGCACTAAACAGAATCCTCTGGTTTATCGATCAGTACCCGTATCACCCTAGAAATTGAATTGTTTACCGTTTGAATTCTTTTGCGGGTGCAGTTTTTCTATTCGAGTTAGTGGCGGTGGTAAGTCAGTGCGCTCTTTGTCATGGTTATAAGCCGTGCGCAACAGTATTTACTTGAAAATACATTGTCCACTAGACTACTGCGAAGGTAAGTCTATGTAGGTGCATGTCCGGTTGTGTCAAAGCATTGTGTGTTACAACCACTATTAGCTAAAGAATATCACAAAGAAAACTTTTAAATAACGTGTATTGTTTTGTTGTTTTTTTCCTTCAATTCAAGCAGTTGCAGAGAGTTGTTATGGCACTGAAATCCCTTTACCCTGTATGCTAAATTTAAAAACTGGACCTCATCAGTAGCTTCAGTGTGTTAGAAGTCAAAATCATTCATATAAAATAGTACAGTCTTTAGGCTCGCTCGCCATTTGTGCTCAAGCACACCACTAGTATATATGTATGTATGTATGGATTGTATGTATGTATGGATGGTACGTATGCTCTTTAAATGCGCGCGCTTCTAATTACGTAAGTTAGGTAAAGCGTTCACAGTTCCAGTATTTTTCAATTAACGAGCGCGGAGAATCATACTGCACTGCCTTACGCAACTATGTTTCAACCAAAAAGTTTACAGCTACTCTCTTCTTGAAACAATTGTGAAGTCTTTGTCAAGCTGCGCTTCTTTGCCACTGCTTTCGAAGTTTATTCAGGTAATTCTGTTAGTTTAGTCTGGGATCAGAGACTTTAGATTCTCTGATGCTAACTGAGAATGGAAAGGGTTACACTGTGCACTACAGTTAGATGTAATTTCTATCCTATGTTTCTGTAAAAAGAGTCTGCTTGCTCGCCATGCATATGTGCTGTTTCCTTATTTTTAGTAGTTTCAGTGTTAGAAGTCAAAATCATTCATATAAAAATAGTATAGTCTTTAGGCTCGCTCGCCATTTGTGCTCAAGCACACCACTAGTTTATTTATTTATTTATATATATGGACGTACGTATGTCATTTTGTACTTTGACCCCTCCGTATTTTTGTGTTCGCTCTGCGTTCGACCCCGTCCCAAATTGCACTAAAAGAATCCTCTGGTTTATCGATCAGTACCCGTATCACCCCAGAAATTGAATTGTTTACCGTTTTGAATTCTTTTGCGGGTGCAGTTAAAACTTGAAAACTTAACGGACTTCCGTTTCTATTCGAGTTAGTGGCGGTGGTAAGTCAATGCGATCTTTGTCATGGTTATAAGCCGTGCGCAACAGTATTTACTTGAAAATACATTGTCCACTATACTACTGCGATGGTAAGTCTGTGTAGGTGCATGTCCAGTTGTGTCAAAGCATTGTGTGTTACAACCACTAAAGAATATCACAAAGAAAACTTTTAAACAACGTGTATTGTTTTGTTATTGTTTTTTTCCTTCCAAGCAGTTGCAGAGAGTTGTTACTATGGCACTGAAATCCCTTTACCCTGTATGCTAAATTTAAAAACTGGACCTTATTTCCAGTTTCTTCATTAGAAGTCAAAATCAATAGTATAGTCTTTAGGCTCGCTCGCCATTTGTGCTCAAGCACACCACTAGTTTATTTATATATATGTTTGGACGTACGTATGTCATTTTGTACTTTGACCCTCCGTATTTTTGTGTTCGCTCCGCATTCGACCCCGTCCCTAACTTCACTAAACAGAATCCTCCGGTTTAGCGACCATTACCAGTATCACCTTAGAAATTGGATTGTTTACCGCTTTGAATTCCTTTGCGGATGCAGTTAAAACTAAAAAAATTTATGGGAGCTCCATTTCTATTCGAATTAGTCGCTATTTGTCACAGTTATAAGACCTACTGAACAGCATTTACTTGAAAATTCATTGTCCACTAGACGAACCACGAAGGTAAGTCTCGCGTAGGTATGGTCAGTTGTGTGAAAGTATTGTTCGTTACAACTACTATTAAGAATGTCACAAAGAAAACTTTAAATAACGTGACTTGATTTTGTTGCTTCTTTTTCAATTCAAACACTTGCGGGGAGCGGTTACTATGGCATTGAATCCCCTTTACCACATACGTAATTTTAAAAAATCGACTTTATTTTAGTAGCTTGAGTGTTAGTTGTTAAAATCATTCATTTAACAACAGTGTAGTTTAAGGCTCGCTCGCCATTTGTACTCAAGCACACCACTAGTTGCTATAATTAAATTTGCTTAAAAGTTCGTGACCATATAGCTTTTACATTTAGCTGTACCAATATAATAGAGCCCTTGCAGTAGGCGTTGCTTAATTGTGTATTGGCTGTGGTCCCATTTTGTACACAGTTGAGTGTCCACGTGTGAGTAGTCTGTATAATAGTTGCCAACTTTTAGATACAAAATGTAGGGACAACTCGCGCCTGAAAATTTTTGCCACGACCACGCCCCTTTTAAATTAAACCACGCCCCTTTTGCCACGTCCACATGTACTTCGAAAAGATTCAGTGGTAAATGGTGATTGATCGTGAACTGATGATTTGTTTTTTGTGAACTGATGATTTGTTTTGTGAACTGATGATTTGTTATGTGAACTTGTTTTTAGTCTTTGTGAAGTGATTGGCGAGTTTCTTTCTTGCTTTATGACTAAAAATGACTGTACTTTGACCCTACTCGGGGCCATAGCTAGCTAAACTAAGTCTCGAGCTGTACTGTTACAGTTTAGCCTTCATTTCCTGGCCTCGGACCCTCTCTGGTCGGTGATGTCGGGACAGAAGCGAGACTGGAGCTAGAATGTCGGGATTGCCCGCCAGAATCGGGATGGTTGGCAACTATGTGTATTGTTCCACCGCTGGTACGCTTCTTGCATTGAAGGCCAGGCTTCTATAGTATGTACAAGTTGAGTTGGCACGACCGCACGCGCTGTAATTCAGGAATGCATTTAGTACTTTACCGAAGCAATTTAGTCATATGAATCCAAGTCAATTAAGCGCGCAAGCATCAATGTTGCACGTGAAAAAGGGGAGGTAACGCACGTGCTAATTACCACTGTAACTATTGTAAGAAAGAAATTTAGTGAAGTTTATGGAGTTTTTTGGGCACTGTGTACAGCTCATCTAGTCTGTTTTCATATATATTTATGTTTCTTACGCCCAGATAATGTAAAGCAGATGGAAAACGCAAACTGGTGGGGCGTTCTTCTAAAGAGACGAGATTAAAAGCAGTTTATTCTACCTACTATGTCCCAAGAAGTATTCTGATATTCACAGGATTCAGCAGTACAGCACTGTTAACCTGTAGCTAAAGATACTAGACTTTCTTGTTAAATAAAATTATCAATTTTTTTAATTTATTTATAATGTATATGAAAATTGATGAAATGATAAATTTAAGAAGTAGTACACATATACAAAATATAATTGTGATCCAAGTTGAAGGTGGAGTGCAGCCTGAGTTGGTCCTAATCCTTATAATAAACGGCATCTAGTAGCTAGTGAAGAAAAAGGAATTGGCATTAACACAGCTTTTGAAAAGCACAGAATTGAAATTTGCAAAAAGCTTAAGAGTGGCGGTATTACAAGTTGCTAGCTAAGTGACAGCTATATCACTCTGAAATATATTGGCTATACGGCATTTGTTATTGAACAGGTAGACAAACAATCTTACCAACCTAACAGGTGGTCCTGTACCTTCCGCATCAACAGGACACTCCGTCTATCCTGTTTCCGCACTTCAACCCAAGCTAATCCCGATACAAAGCTAGAAACGCAGCAATTTGAGAAGCCACTCCTTGCTTACAAATTCTTATTGAAGACAGCCCCGTGATCAATTGAGCGGGACCACGTGACTAAAAGCGGGCGCGTTTTGAGCGGGAAACCTGTGGTTTTTTTCTATTACCATAAACTTTTGTATTGAGTTTTGGAATGGCACTTTCTCTCAAGTTGTGGAGTATACTGAGGAAATATTCTTAACCGCTTCTGCGGGAGTTTTCCGATGGTGCAAACCCTGCTTCCTTTCTAAAGTTAGTCAAGTTTTTCTTGCGGCCAACTCAACTTGGACATACTCTAGCTGTAGTGGACATACTCTAGCTGTGGTGGACATACTCTAGCTGTGGTGGCATAGCTTCAACTATGGCTTAACTTCAGGTTTTGCTGCTCGTATTGCTTCAAGCTCCAGCTGCGGAGTAGCTACTGTTTCCAGTTCAAATTGCCAGAAAAAAAGGCTTTAACTGGGAGGATATTATGCAACATTGAGAGACGAGGCAGACTAGACGAGGTACTGTGAAAATCTGAAACTGACTGGGGGTCTAGATTTATAAGAAACGGAGATGAAAGACTGGGAGGATAATATAGATTTATGGCCTTCTATAAGCACATAAATGTAAGCATGTTTCTGTTACTAACTCCAAGTTCATATAGTGGACAGGATCTACTAAATTACAAGAGTGTGGAGTCTTCCATGAATTTTTTGGCTGGTTGGGTTAGAGAAGTTTTTGCTAAATCGTTAGTAACTCCAGAGGGCGCAAGGATCGGTGTTGTAATCACTAAAGTAAGTATGTCACATATAAGTACAATTCTTAATTATACCATTTTTAGTGAATAGCCCACTAGTACCCTGGGTCACAGCTGATGTGAGGTTAAAATTATTGGAAGCAACTGTAACTGCATGGCAGGATTGGGGGAAAACTGCTCTCACGTTGCAATATTGCTATGGGCTATAGAAGTAGGAGTTAGAATTAGAAATTCTAGGACTGTAACTGACATGAGAGCATACTGGGTGATGCCTACTAGTGTTAGAGATGTGCCATACTCCCAAATCAAAGATATTGAGTTCGTTGGGAAGAAACGTAAAGTAAGTGAGATGGAGGCACTTACATTTTCAACACCATCTACAACACCTGTTCCATAAAGAAGGCAGTCTAGGTCACCCACTCCAGCAATCAGGAATGCTACAGAAGATTACATGGAACTTTTTTTTTTCAAAACTGAGTGAATGTGGTAGTAACCCAGTTATTCTCTCATTGATTGGAACTAGCTAACAAATAAAACTGACATCACTATCAAATGAAACAACAAAATCACATATATTGTTTAGTGCACAACACACATAAACAGCTTTGTCTAGCAGTGGGTAAGAGCCTTCTTGAGATGATAGGAAGTCGATTGGTTGAGAATGCTGAACTTTTTGCGAATGTTACCGATTACTCTCTCAACATGGATTCAAATGTTTGCAATTCTTCTTGTTTGCTCTACATATGGATTCAAATGTTTGCAATTCTTCTTGTTTGCTCTACATCTACTTTCCTTTAGTAAAGACATGCAGTACAAGTTTGAACAAAGAGCACCTACAGAGTCATGAATATCAAACCCTCTGTCGGACAGTATTAAATCACCTGGAACCAGATTAGTTGGAAAAGAGCTATTCTCAGTTATATATTTATCTCTTGTCCATCCTCGCCAGCCATTGGAAATGTAACTCACGCTACTTTGTGGGGTTATTCCAATTAGGTATTTTGCCTATTGCAGTGATTATATTGAGAAGCAAAAAGATTAGTTTGACAGTCAGTGAATATCTCAAAACAGTCAATGATTACTACACAATTAGGACAGTGTTTTCGGTATACCATAGGCATGGTGTTGTTTTTTCAGTACATCCCAATCAGGCCGCATAATTAATAGCTTTAACATAAAATAGAACACTAATGACAAATTCGAACACTCTGCTTACATTCGGTTTTCGAAACCTGTTTGTACCAGAAGTCTTGCCCGCTAAGATTTAAACGTAATCTCATAAATGTTAGCAGTAGCTGTTGAACTTTGTGAGTGTAGTTCGCACTTTCAAATATGGTAAGCACTTACGATAACAATACTGAAAAACGCTTTCTCGAGTTGAGTCCAGTGTAGTATATTTTCTCATCATTTTACCTGCTAAAGGAATCTTCTGTCAGTAGAATAGCACTATATTCTTCTTTAATATGATCAGACACTTCCTTTTCTGAAACATTAATATGCTGAGCTGATTCATTAGTTTATGTCCCTACTCCAGGTATTTCGTTTTGATCCTCATCAGGAACTACATGCAGTCTCGCAGAGACTCACAGAGCTTTCTTTTTCTTGACAACCTTTCTCTAGCTCTTACATACCTTGTTGTTGATGGTTTACTATAGAGTTCAGCACTATCATACCCAAGATGTAAAGTTGGTACCCAGTCTGGATTAGGCTGATCAAACAAGGAAGCTGGAGCACCAGATATGAATTGTCTCAAACATTCTGGGATGATAGGTAACATCTCAGGAGTGATATCCTTTCTGTTGATCCTTCCTCATAGGTGCCAACTTTCCAGAATCTATTTCAGGGACAAAAACCACACCCTGGCCACACCCAAATAACACACCCACAATGACATAATTTTTAATGAAATCCAAAAATTAAAAATTACAATAGCTGTTCTTCTTCTTCACCATTAACAGGAGAGGCCTTCACAGCCAACAACTAGTTGCTATAATTAATCTGATAAAAATTGTTTTTGTCTTTACAAAATCTGCATACCAAATTAGGAAAAAGGCTACATTTATTTAGTTTGCCTGAAGTTAATCTTTTTAACTCCTATTCACCTAGTTTAGGAATGCATCATTCAGTCTTTTTTTCCTGAGAGTTGCTATAAGTACCTATTAGCCTTTGACCATGTATTTTGGCTACAAAATTTTTACTAATTTCATACTTCAATTTTCTTAAGTAATTCTGTTTACTTAACGACAAGCAGTTCTTAGTCTCACGTGACCATACCCTTTACCAAACTCAAAGCTAGAAAAGGGTCAGGTCATGTAAGTAGTCTCGCCAGGCTCTGGTCAAACTCGGTACTCGATGTGGGTCTGGTCTCCAGAAAGGAAAGACGGGAGGAAGAAAGAGAAGACAAGGAAGAAGGAAGAAAGAAGAGGACCAAGAACTGAACTGAACTGTCTTTATTATTATGCATGTCTATTATTTTGTGTCACTCAGCTAACGTAGGTGTGTCATGTATTTGTCGTGAGTGATTTGTGTGTTTGTATGAGTTGTGCGCCGGGCGTATCCGGATGTATGCATCATTTCAGTGTGTGAACTCGTGGGAGCTGAGTATTTAACGACCCTGTGCCCACGTGTTCCTCAGTCCTGTTAATAATTCAGTTTAAAGTCGAATCTATTCTTTGAACCACCTCGCGCCTGTACGTCGGACGAGCCCCAGCGACCCTCCGCATAAAGGGACTGACAGAATCCGTGACCACAAGTGCCAACTGCAGATTTTGGTGGCAGCGTACCATTCCGGTTTGCGTCGACTGTGGAAGCCTATTCGCCACCTCAGCCGCCATCGTAACCACACTCGAGATTGTTCAGCACATTCAGCAATATTTTTCTCACGCATGCGTCAACAGAGTGCTCACGTCAAAGGCCAAACATCCTTTTAGTTGTAATTTACAACACGAAAACTTAAACGAGCGTAGGCGGCACAATTGATGACCTAGGCACTGTGCAAGCCATCCACGATTTTCGTGGATTAATGTGAACTAAAAAGTCAAACAAGTTTGACCAGACCCTTTCCCCGCTTGCGTTTGGTAAAGAGTCTGGCTAGCAAGTTAAGTAAGGGGGGTGCACTGCACCACCCACAAATTCCTGGGGGAAATGCATTGTTAATCATAGCACCAAATTGCCACAAAACCCGATTTAGAAGCGTTTCGCTTATTGATGTGCTCTCATAGTTCGAGTTTTGTGATAATTTGGTGCTATGATCAACACCCCATTTTCCCCAGGAATTTGGGGACCCAGGAATTTGGGGACCCGGTACAGCGCAGCCCCACCCCACCCCACCCCCCTCACTTGACCAGACCCTTTTCTAGCTTTGAGTTTGGTAAAGGATCTGGTCCCATCAAACTAAGCAGTTCCTGACGAAAGCACTCAAGCTACTAAAAAAAGAAAAAGAGGGGTGTTTTTAATTACATGCTATAAAGTGGCTTCAAAGCCTTAGAAACCACTCAACTGGCACCTCTTGATGTGCCAAAATGACTAACAACACACAACATCAATATCTGACAAATGTTGATAATGTATATATGCTTCAAGCACTACCTTCATCCCATCAAAACACCTAATGTACTTTAACAACTCAAGGTTGTAGGGTAACTTTATCAATGTTTGTACCTACTATCAGCAAATTGAAACTGTTTTGTTAAACCACCGCTAAAAACCTTCACCCTTCTCATCCCAAAAAGCTTCTAAATTGCTTGTTTGTATTACAATTACAAAACACAATTTGTGTCAACTGAGCTCTTTTGCTATGATTGACTCACAATTCACAGGTTTTCACATGCTATTGTTTGCTTGACTCTAGCTGAACTATATCACTGTATTATGTATGTCTTATTATGTGAGAAGTTCACATATTTCCAACTTCTATAAAAAAAATATTTTGCTTAGAAAAAATATTCTAGTTAAATGAGCAAGGTAAATGAGAGGAACGTGTATAAAAAATTGAAGGAAAAAACATAGTGATAACAATCCTTCAAGGCAACATTTTGTTACTATAACAGAATGTGAGGTATGTAGTATGCAAATATTTAATTTATAATAATGATGATATAAAGAAAAGTTTGTTTGTTTTTAATACTGTGGCTGGTGTTATACTGCAGTGTATGTAAGGTCACCTTCAATCACAGCATTCATTTCATACTCACTTCATATTGGTAGGAAATGTGTGCTGTGCATAATCATAATAGGAAACATAGATTAAACCAGTAAGATATTTGTGACCGGATTTGGGGAAATCTGCCTGTAACCGGTTTATTTCATAGTGTCCCGGAGACACGCAGTAATAGTATATGGACACAAGGCACGCCCCCTGACCTTAGCAACGCCTTTACCCGGCGTTTTTTAGAAATCAGCAATAATAAGTTTAGCAAAAATACTGAAGTGTTGTAGTGCGTAGGGCGAAGACGGCTTGTGCTACAGCTTCCAAATTAGGAGGAAGGCATCCCAAGGCCCCGTGCAGCGTACTGGTAGAATAAATTAGAAAACTTTAGATGTGGCGTTTAGCCGGGTTTTCACAAATCTGGTCACATTTTATGTGACAACATGTGCAGCAAAACAATTAAAAGGAGGTTTTTGTTAGTAAGTAACTATATAATCAAAGGATAAACTGAGTAGTATCACCACAGCCAGTCAGGAGGAGTATCTCTCTCCATGGAATCTATTAAGCCAGAATATAAATGTCTTTAAACAAAACGTTTCTGTGACAGAGTTTAGCTAACATACATGTTACTATGACAGAGCTGTAACTACATTCATGTTGTTTACTTTGGTGAGAAAGGACATCATGGTTTTGTGTGTCACAGAAACGAATGTAGTTACAGCTCTGTCACAGTAACATGTATGTTAGCTAAACTCTGTCACAGAAACGTTTTTGTGGACATCTTTTACTTCATTAGAGCATCATCCGTACACTGATGATGGCTATTGCAAAATGTTTGAAAACATTTTTATTAAAACTTTTTTATGACTATCAATGAAAAGTACAGTATTTTTTATAGTAATCTTAAGACTTATCATGCGTAAAACAAAAAAAAGCGGAATAATTATAAAGTAACATTGTAAAATGGTTGACTATATAGATTCAAAGATTCAGTAATTTTCGGCAGAAATCTGTGATTTACTAAAACATGTCCTCAAAATCAGTTCTTAATACAAGAAAAGCAAAAATATATAATTTGTACTAGATTACCTACCAATGCATGTTGTAATAAGTGTATTTCTCAGAATTATTGTGGGGAAAACCAAGTAACAGAAGCATGATGAGGTCAAAATGTATAGCACAGTTCAGGTCATGTGTTCTGGTTGACATGTGCATGTTGTGTGAAGTGTAATTCTCAGAATTGTTGAGGAAAATCCAGCACCAGGAAGTTACATGTTTTGTTCTAGAGTATCTGATCTGATTGGAAGCTATATTTAGTGTAGCCTTTTTCAATGACTAATATCAGGCAGTCCAAAACAGGCACATAATAGGATGTAGTTTAATAACACAGTACAAATCTTGAACCACATATATAATTTGTGCCAGAGTATCAATCAGATGCAAGTTATATTATTGAATATCATTCTCTCTGAAATTTGTAATAGCTATGACCAAGCATCAGAAGGTTAAGTACAATTGTTATGTATGAATGCCACAGTATAGTACAGCTCCTAGGTAGCTCTATCAGCTCTGAGTACCGGCCAAGTGCATTATAACAAGTACACTTTTCTGTGAGTAAAGTAAAGTGTTGAGATCAACTGCAAGATCATGATAAGTTTGAGTGTTTTAGTAGCTAATGCAAGTACAGTTATGTACTATCTAATATATTATACATGTAGTATAATTATAGCTGACTGTCTCGTAGTGTGGTAAGTACAAGACATGAATTGAACACACAAGCTAATCCACAAGTGTTGAGCCAACAGTAATAAAGCTGGGAAACATTACATGGAGGGTTGCCACATAAGAATAAGGTGGCAACTAACTAATGCAATACTTTACCTGAAGAATCTAAATTACACTAAGCTGAATATTTTTCCAGTAAATAATTTTATTTTATTTTCCACTCTTAGTTTTGAACTTTTTAAATCCATATGCATAGGAAAAAAATACAAGAAAAAATTATACATTATTATTTTAGTTTTATTATAGCCAATACTTTTTTCAAAAGTTGAGGGGAAAATCTCATAAACTATTGATTGTTTGTGTTTCAGCTGTACTCTCTGATAATACTACTAACTAAAATATGGTTAAAAATCACACTTTTAAGATACAATTACAATACTATAGTTTGTAATAAAAACATTAAAATAATGAGCAAACCAGATCCATTGAATTGTTTGGCAAATTCTTTCTTTGGGAAATCTAAATTAATAAATTTAATAAGTAACTACATCATGTTACTATTCTTTGGGTTCAAATTATCTAAGCTTCCTTCAAAATAATAGAAGAATATGAACCTACTAATATTGAATTAGAAAAATTAGAGTGGTTTCAAACAAAAGATGAGGTAAATGTTTTGATATTATTCTTGCATGCAGGTATAGACACAGAGTAACTTGAGTTAATAGAAGTCATTACTAAAAATTCTCAAAACAAATGTAAAACATGAGTAAAATAGAAATTTGTACATGTGGTTTGTATTTTGTTCCAGAATGCAGTAATTTTACAGTACACCTTAGTGGGACCTGGCAAGCACTGATGCACAACTAATATGTAGTTTTAAACCTATTCCATACCTACCCTATTATAGGAGAACAAAAAATGCAAGAAGTTTTGTTATTGGTGGAGTAAAGTAAGACCCTTACAAATGACTTTCAATTGAGAATTAAGTATATATATATATATAAATATGGTATATATTATATTTATATATAGCAGAGTTCACATAGAGGTCAATTGAGTGTCCACACCCAATAGACTACTTTAAAACGTTGACATCAGCATTAGCAAGTGGACATGAAGTACAGAGTAATACGAGAAAAAAAAGAAAATGACAAGAGCTACTGAGACAGAAGAGGAGAAATGTTGGCAGTTCAGTTATACAAATTTAGCCAATTTCATTTCTATTTTATTAGTGGCAGTGGTAAGTTTTCTTGGTTAATGCACTATTTGTCACAATGTGATGGAATTCTTCTTAAGTGAATATCCATTGTCCCATATTCAAGGCACTCCCAAAATATCATATAATGCTTCAGGCTGCTAGTTTAAACCAGATCCTGTTTAGAGATTTTTACCAATATCAATCAAGGAAATTTAGCTATTTTCTAATCCCTTGAAAATCCATTGTGCAATTATCAAGTCACGAAAAGGTCTTGTGATAGTATATCCAGTGAACGAGTGAGTATGTGTGTAAAAGTGTTGTGTTGCTAAAAATAGCACAAAGTGATTAAAGTTCAATCAGATCAGTTGCATGCAATTTGTGCAGAAGCACATCATTAGATTTTCAAAGCTGTTCTTATAGCTCAGTTAGTTTTAGCTATTCCATGTCACAATACCGAAATTATATCAGCTTTAAACATCCAGATAACAACAAAGACATAGGTTTGGAGCTTCATGGATTCTATTAATACAGGTCAATATCATTGGTATTTTGGGGAATATCTATTAATACAGACATAGGTGTGGAGCTTCATGGATTTTATCAATACAGGTCAATAGCGTTAGTATTTTTGGAATTTTTATTAATACAGGTCAATTTAACCTATCTATTTTACTACAAACAAAATAGGGGGAAGATCTACAAAATAGTATACAGCCTGTCATAGATACTTACTTTGGTCTTCTTTGGGTGCAGAAGTAGAATCAAACCCTGTATGATTAGCATAGCTGAATATATCATATCTATAATTGATTATTTTAGTATATATCATACCAGAATTGATGTTAAACGGAGTTTGTGTTGATGAAGGGGCAGGTACTATTGAAACATTTCCAGTATTTGATGAAAACCTAATTAAATTTCTCATTTCCATGTCTGGAAAAGGCACTACAAGAAAGGCAGAGTAATTCATCAATTGTGCAAATACTCTCAATATTTTAGCTCGATCAGATATATGACTAGTTAAATTGTAGTTACGCTCTGAATATATACCCGCAACTCCTTCTTGTATTCCATTAATGAACACCGACAAAGTACTGTTGGCCTTCCCTAGAAATAGGTATGTTGTATAGTTACATGCGCCGAGAATTTTAGCGGTAGAGAACCACATAACGGCGACATCTGAATCGGAATCACTAGATACTGAGTTACCATTTGTGTCTAGTAGAGTCAAACTTCGATTACTTTTGGACCCAATACACTGGATACGAATATTACCGCTATTCTGGCAAAACATTAGCATCACCGACTCGAAACAACCGTCATTGGCTGAGGGCGCTTTTATTAGTGAAAATGCCACCTCAATTCGCCGTCCGAGGTTAGTGGTTTCGGGCTTGAACAAGTCAGATGGATCGGAGGGGTAACGGTGACTTCTGCGATGACCACATCCCTCTATTACCCACTTCAGGGATCCACAACAAGCTCTACAGGAGTAGGTGTTGTAGTTGTCTAATTTGCCAACATTTGACAAGGTCACAGCAGCAACGAGCTGCAGTAGAAAGTAGAAGAGGAAGAAGAGTAATAACCCCTGCTGTACCATTGGCAACAATTCTGGTTAAACGAGGCCCAGTATTTGCTACAATTAAATTTGCTGAAAAGTTCGTGCCCCGTGTCCATATTTAGTTGTGCCCATATTTAGCTGTGCGCATATTTAGCTGTCCCCATCTTACTGTTCCTATTTAGTTGTGCCCACATACAGACCCTTTGCAGTAGGTGTGGCCTAATCGCGTATTGGCCTGTGGTCGCCATTTTTGTACACAGTTGAGTGTCCAAGCGTGAGTAGTCTGTACGGCTTTAGTTCAACTGCGGTTTGGCTCCGCGTTCCACCGTTGTTACGGCTTCTTTTGCAGTGATGGCAGGGCTTCTAGCTGTAGTGGCAAGCTTGAACTTCCAGCAAAGGTGTAACTTCAGGTTTTGCTGCTGGTATTGCTTCAACTCCAGCTGTGGAGTGGCTACCGTCTCCAGTTCAAATTGCCAGAAAAAAAGGCTTTTAGTGGGAGAATATTATGCAACATTGAAATACCTGGCAGCCAGAATGAGGTACTGTGTACTGTGAAAAGCTGAAATGACTGGGGGTCTAGATCCATATGAAAGGAGAAGAAAGATTGAGAGGATAATATAAATTTAATATAGCCTTCTATAACACACATAAATGTAGGCATGTTTCTGTTACTAACTCCAAGTTCATGATAGTGGACAGGAACTTTAACAGATTAAGTGAAGGGATGAAAGGAATGTAATGAATATAAGTTTTTAGTTAAATGTGGTAGTTATTCTACCACTTCGGAATTTACTTCACGAATGGAGCTCTAATTTCAACTGGGATGCTTCTCTTTAGCAGGGGGAGATGTGGTAGAATACACTACCACATTTAACTAAAGACTTATGGTTCATTACGTTCCTTTCATCCATTCACTTAATCTGTCATCCATTCACTTAATCTGTTATCCATTCAGTTATTCTGTTATTTGTCCATCTGCACTTTAGTCATTTTAGCTACAAGACACACCTCCATTGTCCAAATTCCTTTAAATGTACTTTGCCTATATGTACTACATTTGTCTTTTTTGTCTGAATTACCTTGGTAAATTTACATTCAAACCAAAGAAATTGTCAAGGGAAAGCGAGGTTGAAACCTTCATTACCTTGGGCTGGTATCCCCTGCTTTAGCGTTTACCTGCTAAGTAGGAGAGGTAATTCTCAAGTGGCAGCAATACCGGTTCACTAAAGCTGATCCACAACAACCTGGTGGCAGCGGTAAACAGGCTGTGAGTGCACCATTGTATTGTAGCTACACATACTAGTAGTTTAGCAAATAGCTCAATAAGACCAAAAACATTTGTCCAATCCACCTATTGGAATTCAATGTAATTTTTTTTATTTTTTAATCACTAATTTACTCCTTTAATCCATGCTACAGATTAATTATGCCCAAGTTTTGCTGGCAATGCCTTTGAAGAAGGTAGACATGATCTTGATAATCATGTGGTCACCAAAAAATGGATACATTTTTATCCAAAATTTAGTCTATCTTCTTCTAAAGCATAGTAAGCAAAACTTTGGCATAATTAATCTGTAGCATACTTAGAGAAAATAAATTCATTATTAGCAAAGCTTTATCACTAATACAATAAATGTTCACCTAACACAGGAAACATAGCAATATAGCTATCTAGCTACAGTTTATATTAATGATATCCTTATCAGTTACAGCAAGTTGGTTCTGTATTTTTTTTTATTGAATTTCACAATATGTTTTGTAGTAGTGATTAGCTACATGGCTAGCTAGCTAATTCCACAAAAGTGTGAATGACAAAATTTTATTTCAATTTTAAACCAAGTGCAATATTACTGTGAAAATTCCAGTGAAGTCATCAAAATTAGGAGCAAAATAAGCATATATAATTTTTTACATCCAAAACTTTAGCAGAGACACCGTTCTTGTGCATGCACCCACAATGAACATAGTTTACATGATATCCATTCACATGTTCAAATTTGAATTTGGTCATCTTCCTTACTCAAATTCTGTAATCTGTCAATTTAGTTTTCATGCGTTAAGTTCATCAACTGATGGTTTTAGAGTGATTGATTCCCACTATTCTTCTTTTTCTTGTTCTTTGAGTTTCAAAATTTTTACCTGATACTACATTTTTCTTGCTGAAATAGGCAATTGATTACAATTTAAAAATTTCCTCCTAATACTATAATTCCAAGTAGTTAATATCCTCCATTTCTTCCAGATTGAATAACCTTGATTTTATTTTATTTATCATGATAATCTTGTCTGCATCAAATTTTTCTCTGTAAATGAGGCTACTCTTTTACAGTATTCAAGATAAGATGATTCCAAATGAAAATTTGAAGATGTTCTACACATAATGTCTGATATTTCATTGTGATTAAATAAACATGTTTACATACTGTGTTTTTGGTGTACTTAGATCTCATCGCTATATTGTTGGCAGGTGTTTTAGCTTGGCCTATGTGCATTAGTTAACACTTGCCTCTAGTCAGGTAAACTGTGTATATTAACTGCCCCAGGGTTGAACTCAATTTGTGGCTATGTTTTCTTTTTCAGCAATTGTATAAAGATTTAAATTAAATTATGGTTGTCTTCAATGCTGATACTGCTTTGCATAGAATATTAATAATGGTTTGCTTTATTCTAAAGATGAAAAGGTTTATATACAAGGAAATAGTGATGTGTGATACTTAAGTCTTTCAGTCTTTATTTAGGTTCTTTAATGCGAATCTGGAGTGTATGTAGGCCAATGATAACCAGAAAAGCAATTGTATTGATATTCTGATGAAGAACAAGCTGACACTTTGCTACTATCAGAGACTCCTTAGTTGTTATAGTGATATTTACATGACAGTCTTTAACATTCATTGATGACACAGCTATCACTATTTTGTTTTATTATGGATGTGTGGACATGTTACATTGTATTTTGGAATTTTGTTTCTTGATTAGAACCAAAAATGTTGCCACAGCTTGGTGCTGTTACTAATGTGTTAGTATGTTTGCCAAAGCTTTGAGTTAGTATTTTTGCCACACACCTTGGTGCTATTCTGTACTAGTGTGTTAGTATATTTGACATAGCTTGGCCACAGCTTGGTGCTGTTACTACATAGTGTGCTAGTATTGCCACAGCTTGGTTTTGTTGTTTACATAGTGTGTTAGTATCTCGGTGCAGCTTCAACATAGTGATGGCTTGTCTGTTCCTGGGTAATTTTCTCGGATCCTCCAGCCAAGAAAAGTTCTGCAGTACAGGTGGTACGAAGACTTTGATTAGTTTTGTGTTCTCTGTTTCCAGTAACTTTTGCATACTTACAGAAAACCCTGTTGTAATGTTCTCTCCAATAATTCATATTAGGAATTAATGTCACATATTATCATCAAAAATAATCGCCAATTGTTTATATGAAGTTTAGATTAAAACAAAATGAATGTATCTCAAAATACAGTTATATTTTTATGGAATCTTATCATGTGAAGTCGCCTGCAATTCAATATAAAGTTTGGGCACTTCAGTTTAATGTTGTTTCAGCAAACCATACATGTCACTATCATTGTTAACACATTACAATTATGTAGACAAGCAGGTTAACATCATGTATTGACGTGTTTGCTCCACCTTTGGCATTACTTCACATTCAAGCATTGCCTTCATACTATCACTGAGGAAAAGCACGCTACAATGAGTAACTAAATAAATTGTGGTTTACCTTACTCTGATGGCAGCTTTTTACACAAGGTAATAAAAAAAGTAAAAAAGTTTGTGAGCATCAAGCTGGTCCAGGTAAGAGTGATACATAAATTGCTGCATATAAATGAAAATACTGACTACAAATTGTCTTAAAATAGCTTCCATTAAAAACAAGGTTGAAAATGGCCACCATGAAGAACTCTTTTTCTAGCACTGTAAATGCATAGCATAATACTTTCAAGAAGTGATGCACTAATCTGTAGTCATTCACATATACACACAACTGAATCACTTATAAGCTGTAAGGTACATCCAGATCTTGCCGCTCCCTTGTGAGCAATGTTGTAGAAAGATGTTTCAGTAGGCTCCAACTGTCCTTAAATCTGAAGGACAGTCCTTAATTTTTGGACTTTGTCCTTCGTCCTTCAGAGACTTGCTACTGCTCTATTGCTTGTCCTTAAACCAGCACTGACCTCATAACAACTGCAAGCTTGCATAATTTTAAAAGATTGCAAAATAAGCTAAATAAAACCCAAAAAGTTGGATTTAACTCCAGGCCATTGTCCAAGTTAGATGTTGATGGCAGGCTTTGGATCAATACTGCCTCAGTAATCCTTCTTCTGGTGTAGTTCTCAACTCTCTCTTTCACTTTGGCCTCCAACCAATTTACTATAATGTTTACTGTTCCATGCATGTACAGCTATACCATTCTTCTCATCATGCCGTTTTACTGCATTTTGGTGTTCCTAACGTTTGTCTAGTGTATGTCCTGTTTCCCCTATATATACCATACTGCAGTCCATACACAGGATTTCATAAACTGCTCCTTTGATTTTTGATTTTTCTCTGGGTGTTTTTACCTTCATTAGATGTTTCTTGAGGGTTGGTGTTGATGTAAAAACTGTTTTTATGTTCAAGGAACGGCATACATGTTCAATTTTTTCACTAATCCATTTGATATATTATGGTATTACCAAATATTTGATGGTTTCATGTTGTGCATTGGTTGAATTATTTCAGGTTGAATTCCTTTTGGATTTGATGTTGCTATTTATTGTTTGTTCTGGGTAACCATTTGCTAGGAAGACTTCTTTTAAATGTTTCAGCTCCTGTGCAATTTCAGATAGATGGCAAGAGTTTAATCCAACATGGCTACCAATTATAGCGTCACTATAACTAGTGCATCCTCAGGGTTTTTGCATTTTATTGAACTGATTTTGTTTTTGTCATTTTTTAGTATTGTGTTTTTTTGTTAACTGATGAAGACCTACGGGTCGAAACGTTTTGACTATTTATAGTTATAATCTACTACGAAAGCTAATAAATAAACTACCAGAAATTGTATTACGTAGTAATGAACCTATACAGCATCATTTCAGTAAGTGTTTGGCCTTTATGTCTGACATGACTAATGTGATGAAAGGCATCAGGTCGGGAAACTAATAAGGAAACAGTATCCTCATGTGTTTGATGTGGGCTGTATCTGCCATCTAGCAGATCTTGCTGTGAAGTCGGGTATGGAAGTGTTTCCCATAGACATACATGTAGAGCAATTGTTTTTGGATGTATTTTATTACTTTTACCATTTCAGTAAGAGGAAACAAAAATTTTGTGACCTCTGGTGTTCTCTATTTACAAGTGAGCCTCAAACAGTTCTTAAGCATTGTACTACTCGGTGACTTAGTCTTATTGTGTTTGGTTGATATATTTCTCAATTTGATGGCTTGATATCTTATTTTCGGTCCTGTAGTGAGGCTGAGACAAGTAAAGTATTAGCATTCTACAACGGCTTGAAAACCCTCTTACCAAACCTCTTACCAAACCTCTTCTTCATTTCTTGTCTTTTATTCTTCCATTAATCCTGTAGCTCGTACCTTGAAAACACCCTAGTGCACTGCCAGCCCTCTCATGCCCCGGCAGTGAACCATTATTCCCACATACAAATCCCAATCAATGTTACCACCATTATTATGTACACCTACTTACCTTGTCATCCCTCCCCAGCTGCTCTCCCATGGCCACAGCTCTAGTAGCTGAGTCTTTTGGCTCAGGTGGAGCCGGAAACCCCGCCCCCCAATCAGCTTGGGCTGGCTGGGGTGTAATTAAAGGGGCGGGGCAAGCCCCTTTAATTTCTGGCACCCACGTTTTCATGGTAAACAGGCAAACTGCTTACCAGAGGTTAAAATTAAAAGAAATCAAAGATGTCCCCCCCCCCCCCCTCCCTTACAAATGCCTCTTTCGGTCAGGTAAGGTGTGGGTGGGTGGGAAAATCTTTCGCACCTTTTCTCTCCCCCGCTAGTATATTCTAATTATTCACCTCCCACACGTGGGGAGCCCTGTGCGCATGACTATTCAAGCCCCTTTAATTTCTGGCACCCACGTTTTCATGGTAAACAGGCAAACTGCTTACCAGAGGTTAAAATTAAAAGAAATCAAAGATGTCCCCCCCCCCCCCCCCCCTCCCTTACAAATGCCTCTTCGGTCAGGTAAGGTGTGGGTGGGTGGGAAAATCTTTCGCACCTTTTCTCTTCCCCGCTAGTATATTCTAATTATTCACTGGTACTCTGCCTGGTATTCCCCGCCTAGTCTGCTACTAAGCTGTCATCAATGGGTAAGTTTAACCGTCTATTTCAGAAGTTAACCCAGAATACAACCTGTCAGTTATACATGGAAATGTCTAGGCTGGTTTATTTGTATGCCAGCAATGTTTTGACAGAGTCTATAACTGCAGTCAGTGGGTAAGGATATCAGTAAGCTAAGCTTGCAAGTGCAAACCAGCTAGTAGATGAGAATTTGGGATTGGGGGGACTCAACATGGGAAGCTCTCTCTGAAATGGAAGAGGAATTTGATACAAAACCCTTCTACCTAGCAGTGTGGTATTTCTATGCGGTTTCATTGAATAAAATGCTCAAAAAATTCCCATTTGGGAACACCATTTTGAAGGATTTAGGCATCATAAACCCTGATATTGTCTGCACTTACAACTTTACTACTATTTAGACACTTGCACAGCGTTTTCCACAATTAGAATTGGCCGAATCTGCATCCATTGATGCACTGAGAGGTGAGTTCATGGATTTCAAGCTATCTCCAACTAAGCATCCTACAGTAGAAATATACAAGTCGGCCACAGGAGATGATAAGCCATGGTATGAGGTTGGTCAGATGAAACTTTTTGATGGAGAGCCGAGACTTCCTCTGTTGGCGAGGCTGATGTCAGGTTTGATGTAAATTCCTGCTTCAAATGCTGACAGTGAGAGGGGCTTTTCCAGAGACTATTTTCTGCCAACCCAAGGAAGGATCTTACTGCTTTTTCAGTTGGTGCGAGGGAAAGACAACTTTATAGTTGTTAATATTATGTTCAAATAGAGTAGTTGTCTATCTATTACCCCGGTTAAATTTGCAAATAAACAAAAATAAGCACAGACACACACAAAATCTGCACTGGTAATTGAATATAGGATTATAAAATGTTGAAGTACCAATTAATTAATTCTATTATTTTGTGATTAATAATCAAGTCTAATTTTTTCTTGTAACTCCAATTCATCACTAAAAATAATCAACAAGATTGCGCTTAATGGCTTGACAATCTCATGAAGTCAAAGGGCATAGCATCAACTAATTGAGGATAGTTATTGGGAATTATTTCCTTCCCCTTTTTGTGGTGGCACTTACCCTCCCTGCCCCCCCCCCCCCCCCCCCCCCCCTGCAAGCCTCCCCTTTACGGAGTGGTATTACAATCATTTTCTGACTAGCAAATGAGTGTAAACTCATCCAACAAACTCTCTGCTACATCTTTCAATTTCCAAGTTTGAGATAGCAATAATAACAATTTCATTACCAACACCGTAGACACTGAATAATCAACAACAAGTGTACTGATGTATAATACTCCATATAACAGGTAGTTAGAGGAAATTGCAGCATAAAGCACTTCATATCAACTTCAGAGTCGATGTTAAGTGCTTGGAGTTTGTAATCTCAAAGTCCCTTAATGATCTTTTTCATCCTAGCTTCCGTCAATCGGTAGTGCTATTCTACACAGTTTCAATGTCATTTCTCGTTACTTCATTCTGACCACGGTGCCCAACCCACTCTATAACATGTCGCTAAGATGAGAGAAAATGCAAATGAAAGTAATTCCAAGCTGCTTGACTTGTAACATTTTAATTACATGTACAAGACCCCAAGTAAAAGTAATACCCTACATGTTTATAACACCCGTTGATAATTAAAAGCAAAACACCTGATGTTATTACTGAGCATCTACAGTATGATTTCATCAGTCAACATATAAGCAGTACAAAGAAGCGACACAACAACAAACGTTTATAATGCTACTCTATTCTAGCCACATGCTCTTGTGGTATTATTCTAATCTAGTGAATGCTTATCAGGGATTCATCAAAATAAATTATTGTATAAATAAATGTTTGATGAGCAAAATGTTGGCAGTATGATGTGATAAATATATGTAAAACACAGCTGCAATCACACACTTAGACATAATTATTACACTTAAACCAAAACACACTCCTAGAGTTGTGAAGCAGTGCTCAGCAACTGTATATGTACATTATGACCAACATTAAACTATATATTTCATGGATTAAATATGCCTATAGCTTAGCTAAAAGTGATAATTATGAAATAGTAATGCAACATAATACTGACAATCGTGAACCTGTCCAACTAAAATCTAGGCAGATATTTGAGTCACTAAATTCACACACATTCTGTATTTTCACACAATTAACTCATCAGTTCTGCATTGCCGTATGCAATGTTATCATCACAACAAACTTGTTTCTCTTTGAATAGTATATCCTCATAAACTGGACTATGAACGTCATTGGAAAAACCATTACGATATATATTATTTTCAATCAAAGTTCTTGGTCTCGGCAAGCCCTTAATTCTGGCATATAGTACACCAAATATAAATGAAATGAATCCAGTGATGATACTGCATATTAAACCACCAATTGATATCCCTGATATCAAAATATAGGAGTTTCCTTCTATGTGTGCGGCTGTAACCGTGCCAATTTGTTTACTAATGCCAAGTCTTTCAGTGATTGCGGGTGGTACTAGAGTTGTCTGGAAATTGAATTTTAAAAATGTTGTTGCCAATTGTTTATGTCACTAATATCAACTCACTGTAGATTCCTGCAGCATGTCTGTAGAAACTGTCATGTTATTATAGGTTTCATTGTTACAATCTGTAAATCATGTAATAGAAACAAGAAATATGAGAGTGAGAGGTGCATTTGCAATATAAAATACAACATATATTTATATCATGTATATTTATATGCTTATAAACGTTATAGTCTATATATATAATATCTAATAAATTATATTTGGGTGGCTATATTACCACATTATTCAGGCAACTTTACTTCAGTGAAATTTGTACTATAATAGCAACAGCCTACAATATTTGAAAGTAATTTATGGCTAGTAAAAATGACAATAATGATGACATAGTTCAAGCAAAACATCTCCCAACACTGATGGAAACTTTTATCAATCATGGCTAATTAATTAATTAAATTACTAAATGTTTTCTGTTGAATTAGTAACTCAGTACAAAAATATAGCACACTATGATATAAAACTCAATCTCAATTAGTTACATATCCCCATTATTATTTAATATTACCATTAGTAATAGTAAGATGTTGATTACATGCAACATAAATACTTGACATCCATTCTCCATTGACTCCACATTCAATGAATATCCTAGTACCATCAGCACATGTTAAGTTCATAACTAGTGAGCCGTTGGACCAGACAATGTACCATACATTTATGTCTGGTAATTGCATGAAGGGACAATATCCTAGTAATAAATGAATATAGTTCTGTAAACATGAAACAATATAATAGCTAGATTAACTTGTACTTAAGTTAATTACCTATTTGGAAAAGTGATGTTACCATAGATGAAGGACAAGTTGTGATACTGATATTGTAAATAGTTTGATTCTTCAATCTTATATTTATTGAATCATTTGTTGTGATCTTTGGATAGTCTTCCAGATATGGTACAGGGTTGACGGATATCCATTTGTAAACGCTGTTCTTTTTATCATCCAATTTGACAATAAATTTATGTGCACCATTGGTGTGATTAATTGGAATAAAAATTATTTTCTCAAGTGGTCGTAGTGCTATTAAGTATAACAAATTAAATATATCTACATAAAGTTAAATATCAGTGATTAGATTGATTAAAATATAAGAAATGAAATCGCGTGGCTGTAACATATTTTTTGCAATATTGGCATAAAAATATGTTCAAATTTTACGAATCATTTTTGTAACCACCATGACACTTAACAAAAAAAATTTAATTCTATTACTTCCTAGCCTTGAATCTTGACCTGATATGTATGGATAAGGTTTATACATTTCAAAGTTCATAGTGATATTAAAAATGTCCCAAATGATTTTAGAAAGACAAGTCTGATAGAAAAAAAGTTGTTTTGATAACATTTCAGTAATCAACAGTAGCATCTCTTTGTGCTATGTTCTCAGAAACCAAGTTCAAAGTGGCTATACAATAATATTGATGAAAAAGATATATCTCTAAAAATAGCGATTTCATGAAAAATAATTCCTGGTGTACACATGTAGTAGATTCTAGTGATATCAGAGAATTTAATTTATGTTTATCAAAAATGAAAATTTTACTGCATCGATTAAAGGAACTTAAAAATATAAAAATAAATTTCAAACACCCTAGAAAAACATTTCATTTGAAAATGAGTCTCCTCTGTTAGTTAGGGGCTTCTAGAAACACGGTCAGTATATGATCACAACTGTACTTGTACAGTTCTTCCCAACACATTTGATTAACTGAGGAACGATTGAATATTGCTTCAGGTACCACATTTTCAGTGCATGGACACATCATACAAATAAATTTGACAGTTTTAAAGGCATAGCTGGCGGTGCTAAGAAATGAATGGTAAAAGTCTAGCCAAAATGAGGTAATGGTGGATAAGGTAATCAAGAAGATATCTCTAATGCCCCGACAAGATGATGCAAACAAGTGTGTATGCAACCTTTGAACTTTCACAATTTATAAAAGATCCCACACACTATATAATATAATATAATAGTCTAATAGTCTAAGCCTGTTATTGTACTATATAAGTGTCAGTTGTGTTAGAGTTACAGCTTACATAAAGATCTCGGGCCCATCTCAGAGGGTTCTAAAATAGTGAAACTTTCAACAATGTGAATATCCTATTGCTAACTTGGGAGATGAGGGAACTGATGTTATTGATAATAACTATTTTCTGTGCAGGGTGATACATAAATAACTTATTCAATGAAACTATAAGCATCTTCAATAGGTTTTCGTAATGTTCATTAGTTTGTATTTGCGGGGAAAATTATTATTAGCTACACAGAAAATGTTTCTATCCTTAACACAGCAGAGTAAAAAGTATACATCCATACAATATTGTAATATTTTATTTGAATATTAGATAATTTATACCCCTTTAGTTGAAACTGCAGTTTTAAATACTGGTAATCAAGCTTTTAATTTGCACAAGAAACTACTTGTGCTATCCATTTCCATTTTCTAAAGCATTTTATTATAGATTATTCTAAATTTTGAATAAATATCAATTTTGCTATCACACTTTAAATATTTTATGATGATACCTCTAACTACTAAATCACTTAACTTACAAATCCTATTGCGATCCATATACACCCGGTTACCATTGCACTGAACTGAGATCAGTTCTGGGAATATTGGTATTTGTATGCTTAATAAAGACGAGATCTTAAATTTTGGAAATGATTCAATTATCTCTGCTGTAACTGATGTATATGCAACTGTGGCTGTGAGCTGGTAGCCAATTGCATCTCTATTAGTCAGCCGCAGAAATCTCCTGATATTGCTAGCTGCCCTTATTTCCCATGTTAACGAGGTTAAATTAGCAGAACAAGCAAATACCACCCTTCCTGAATGGAAAAACAGCTCCTGTTGAGATTCTAGAGAGATAAAAAATTCCATAAAATGAAATTACATATAATAAATATAATTTAACATGTATATAACTATATAATTAATTTTTTGGTATATTTATATGTTACCTGATATATACCAAGAAACAATGATTACTAAGCAACTATAGATCATTGTGAAGAATACTAAATACAAAACTGATTCATTGCTGGATCTGTTTATGAAACAGACATACAAATAATAGTACATTATCAAAAATATTAATCTTTTTATATCGGTTTCTGTTCAAGTACTTTTTCTAAACACAATCAATTTCAAGGTCGTTGCTGCTTTTAAATTTATTGCAATGTGTAAGGTGTCAATAAATTCGTAAATTGTAATCCTTCTGGCTGTACACCATTTTTTATTATTTTCTAATAGGACCATATCAGAGACTGTACACAATGAACAAATTTAGGCTTGTATGAATTATATTCCATAATTTATGTTCTCTGTAGATATTACACAATGTAACCACTCAATGAGAGAAGTAATTTTAAATCCTATTCATTATTTTATTCATAACATCAAACACTGTTCTGTTGTTCTTTAATCATACCCTTAAGCTTAGAGAATATTATGCAGAAAAGTATAAAAAATACTATGTTTTCACAAAGAGCTGTCATTGTGAATCTGTATACAGTTTCATATTAATAGAATGATGATTTCACAACACTCTCCTCTGTAACGATGTTTGAACCGATAAATTAAAATGAACTTAACCAATGAAGCATAACCTTTGGACTGATAGCAATACAAAGATAATACATTAATGGTTTTTACTTTAGAGTCACCACAGATCACTGAGGAAGACTCTGTATAGTCGTGCATATGCAGAACTGAACTGGCATAACCAGTAGTGAGCTGCAGAAAATGTGACCCTCAATCCACATCCCAAAATAAATTGATTCAGAAACACTAAGCTATCTCTGGACATTTACATGCAAGTAATCAGATAGCTTTAGCTACACAAATAAAGGTATCTTGTGACAGCAAGATAATAGAGTGTCCAGTAGACTTTGTGAATGCTTCAACTTCACCATGAATTCAAAGAAAGGCTTTAAAAAAGGCAAGATTTAATCTTGGTCATCCCAATTGCAATGCTTTGGTATATTTTAAGATATCATGAACTTGAATTTATACTGTTTCTGACATAAAAGCATCAAGGTTTATAATCTACTACTGACAGACTTTTTGCGCGAAGAGTAAATATTTTTAGCTTACAAAAGTGATGATATTCTACTATTGGCCACACCGAGGACGCCCCAAAATTATGCAATAGCTATATTGTGACAAGCTGAATTAATTTTTTAAATGTTTTGTTGTATATTTACTACCTACAAATTGTGCTCCAATTCACATGTTGCAAATCACTCAGCTTTCTTGATTCTACAAAATGTACTCAATCCCTTCCCACGATACTTATTGTATATTATAAATCAGTATAATCGATTCAATGTTCTGTTATTATTCTACACATTTGTGATCATCAATGTGAATTTAGCTATATATTGTCTACACAATAATAGCTACATTTATTGTAGTATACTTTGAATTCTGATTTGAATATTTTATTATTTTCTGGATGATGACTAAAGTGTAGTGAAATGAAATCATCATGATCAAGCTCTCAAGTTATAAATTCCCCATTTCTCACTACCAAGGTAAGAGATGAATTCCATTGCCTGAGATGTCGAATATTTTAAGACAAGGTAAAATAAAATAAATCCCAGCTTACTACTTGCTATAAATTCAAACAAGGTTTAAAGTCACCAAAAAAGGAAACCTTCGTATAATGTCCGTCTAAGGTATTGGTTTCAATAATACATTGTATATTGAACAATATTAATTTGCACACTCTTTCTTTGTCATGGAATGTTACTGTAATGCTTTTATTTAGTAGTAGATAGTGTGTAGTTGTAATAGCAGCCGCAAAACTTTTGTATTCCCAATAGATAATAAGTATCCCATAAACTTTCCTCAACTACAAATGGACAATAGAAGTTCAGGATGTGTACAGGAAATGATGAATGTATTAACTTCAAGATATAGAACATTACTTAACCAACAAAGATCACTAGGATATGAGAGGTTTTGTAGAGTAAGTATCAGTGCAAATGCTAAAAATACTAGGAGTATTGTACGCCAACTCATTCCTTGGTAACCTCTTTGAGAAAGTTTGGTTCCTATGCTAAATACAATAATGAAATAAATCAATAATACCTTATATGTATCTTTACCAGTATAATAAGCATAGTAGCCTTGAAGCAACCTAATGAAGCAACTTACTTAGTGTGTTCTGGTACATTTCTCAATTGGTGGATTGAAGTGGAAAATTATTATAAAGCATCCATTTCTTTTTCAAAATTTGATGAAGTTAATAGTACGCAGATAATATTCATAGGTCCTGTGGATGCAGTATTTACAGTGAACTCTAATAATGGATCCTTTATATCTGTTCTTTTAACAATTATGACACCTACGACTTTAAATGGCTCAATAATTAGATGTACAGTAATAGTGAATCTATTCTATTCCTGATACACGTAAGTATCTATAGTAATGGTTAAATGCCCATTTATATGCTTTTCTTTCTGAAGCAAATTATTTTAATGAGTAATTTTAACAGCAGCATTTGTTAGTTAGCCCACTGATGCCATCAGGTTTGTCGGCCCTGAATTTCTTGGCTAATTCCACCAACAATGCTTTATTAATTCCTTTCTATTTTAGTACAGTTCAAGTTTTAAATCATTTTTAAAATTCAAGTATGATAACTGATGGACTATGAAAGTAACTGGTCAGCCATTTTATAGACTGCCAATGGGATAAGAAAGAAACAGAAAGCATGTAAAACTGACTAATCACAAAGAAGGAAAGAAACTGTAAATTGACTATAATCAAAAGGATATAACAGAGATTCACACAAACGGTAAATAAATATAGCAAATAACCTAGCAACATAAAAATAATCACTGTAACAAGTTACTTTGAAGCACAAAAAACATACCATTGTTAAGCTGCAACTACGATTGCTGAAATTAACACACAAACAGCATACAAGCAAACATACAGAATAATTAATATCTCACAATAAGTTAATATTGATGTGGAGCATGGTCACCACTATATAATCTAAGCCATCATGTATATGTACTTCAATCATGTTTATTTATATTCAGCTCCCCACCAAAACAGTCCAGTAGATGTGAGTAACAGGACACTCTATGAAGTGACTGTCTCTCCTCATCCACTCCATGGACCTCATGTCATAACTGATACTACAGCTGTCACACTAGTCACACTAGCTCTGGACTACTCTACCCAGTACAATATTACTGTGTCCACTAGTCTGTGTGGAAATGCAAGGAATGCTTCATTTATTACAGGTAACTGAATACTTAATCGATCTTTGTTTTAATAATAGTTGCATTAATCCCATTTGTGTCAGCTGTACTGTTGTAGTTTAAACTTATTTTTCTCCACCAATGATTGTATATATGCATGTGAGTAGATTGTATAGCACATGAGTATCCTATACTCTTATGAACACTAATTGTGGCTTGAAATAGTTTGTGCTTATATGTGTTTGTTTGATGTTGTTTTTTAAGTGACTACCATTTCATGCAGGAAGTTGTGTACTGATTCATAATTCCCCTTTCTTGAATATCCACTATTTTGCTAACACTTCTGGAGCATTCTATGTTAGTATAAATTGTAGTCTCAATAATGAAAACCAGACTACAGTAACATAGTATGTGGAAGAAATGGAGAATGGGAGCCGAATATTGTAAATGTCTGTGCCTCCACAAGATCAATAATACCTACATCTACTGTTGAACAAAAACCCTTCACAGATTACAATTATGGAAATCAATATTACTGTAAATAGCTCAAAACCTCAAACACTTCAGCAGATAACAGATATTGTAAGTTATAAATAATTGTGATAGATTGCTATTACTTTTTATTTATTAAATCAGCAAAGTAGCTCACAGTCTTTAGGTTTATCTGTGACAGAGTTTGTTCTGGTCATCATTGGAGTTGGGATTGGATCTCTACTAGTATTCTTTACTATTGGTTTTTCAATTGGAAAGAATTACGCAACATTTATAACAAAAAATCAAGAGTCACGTCCAGATAAGCAACTAGAAGACAACGAGTTGAAGCATGATATGAGGAACTGGAGCTGGAGAACAATAAGGCATCAAATTTTTTTCCCCCAAATGTAGCATACGAGAGCATAATAAGATATTACCAAAACAATGCATTATGAAGATCCTCAGATGTGTTGCATCAAAATCACTTTATCTTAACCATGCAGTCACAACTTTTACATAACAATAAAAGATAACAATTACTCTATTCCATATCACTCTTTTATGTGTTACTCATCAGCATTTATACTTAGGAGTGTATAAAACTTTTCAAACTTATTGTTGCTAAAATCATTATTACGCTTGCTTTATTACAACATCAAGAAGCTAAAAATGTACCTATAGCTAGCTATAATAATTATGGTAAATAAATTATTCACTAATTTTGCTTCCTCGATTATTTTTAGGAAAAAAAAATGCTGAGGCTTTTCACATAATTATTTTTCAATATGACTCTAATAACACTCCCAAAAATGCATCATTTTAAGCGTAAGATAATGTTTGTTCAATTAATGTTCTCCCATGTAATCACATTCGTATATTAAAAATATTGCTAATAAAAGACAATTATTTATGAATGCAATCTCACTATTTAATGTGTCACTTACCAGCGTATGTTATTATTATACATGCAAAATAGAACTTTACATTTAAGCTATTCTTAATTACTACTTTGAAAGTTCCATACTGAAACACTTCCTTTAGTATAATATTGTTGAGAAGAAGAATGAGAAGTAAATAAAAATATAATATTCATTCACAAGATCAGAAATACCTGCTCCTACTATTAAACATTGACACACAGTGTACAATAAAAGTTATTTTTGTTCTAAAGCGCTTACAGTACAAAACTCCACTATAGTAAGTTATAGGTAGTTGTGACTTCAATTATTATGCGCCTTAGCTCAGCAATGCATCCTACAAGCTACTTTTTGGTCCATCTGTGACTAAGTTGTAATGCAGAGTCATTTCAAGAATAACAAATGGAAACAAATGAGCCGAAGCATGATTATTTCAATGAATAAATAGTCAAACAAAATTGCTTTAATTAATTACTATTTCCATAATGTAAGCTTAGGATATAGCACATTATGGTATTACAAGTAATGTCGTGGTTACATAAAACTCCATTGAACTATTTTCTTCTGAAATCCCAAAGCTCTATTCAGTATTCACTCAGACAAATAATTGGGTCTAATGAGACAATAAAGTTCTTATTTTCTGCCATGCTCAAGATCATATCAAATAATATGAAGTACAGTGCTGATTATAGGAATAAAAATATTTTAGCCACTCGCACACTTAAGAAAGAAGTTCCATAGCTACTGTGCCATAGGATTTGTGTGCTTTGATCTGTTTCCTATTATGTACATATGTTTATTATTCACACCTACTGAAAACTAACTTGTATCTAGTGTTGTTGTTGTTATTGCATTTACTTGTTACTCCTTTTATGGTCACCAAATTTTTGACTAAATAAGTTACCTGCTGCTATTCATTTTTCACCTCTAGTGTTATTTGTTTAAATTAACTGATGGTGGTATTCATGATACCATTAAATATGACTTGTGAAATTGCAACACACCATTTCTATGATAAGTAATATTATTACTATGCCGTGATATTAACTTTGTAAAGCAATATTAATTTCTTTTTCAGTTTTTTGAGAAATTTCATTCAATTTTGCATAAGAAATTGGAATGGTGTTGCTTTTATAATATGGTGCACATAGATTATGCATGTACATGTTTCTTAACATATTTGCTTCCAAAATCTATGTAATATAACTCAATACTGCTGTCAGTACAGAACAATTAACCATTACATCATGTTGAATATCACTAAGTGAATCTGGTACAACTTCAGCATGTATAATTAGTCTCTTTTTCTGGTAATGAAAATAATAAATTATCTAATAATTATTGAAACTTTGTCACTCTGGAAAGTCCAAGTCAATGTCAATCATCAAAATAATTGTCCAGATTATGTAACAATCTCTAAATTATTGTTGTTCATTTGTCAACTGAAAAAAAGAATGTCAGAGATAAATCGCTTTAAGTTGGAATGTTGGAATGTGAATACAACTCAAACTATACCTGTTACTCAGTGGAAATATGCTATCAATTTATTATGTTCTTTTATTCCAGTAGAAAAAGTGCTACCAGTTTCACCAATATATTGTTGATTGTAAACTACATAGGATTGTACAAACAATTCTCACTTTTTTCCCTCGATTTTTACCTTCCCTCTCACTTTCATCACAAATGATTCTTATGATTTTACTGTACTTAATATTACTCTTACATCATAAAAGTACGCGACCTCCGAGATCCGCTGTGGATGAGTCTGTTCTCCAAGAAGAATAAGAAGAAGAGGAGAAGAAGCAAAGAGAAGAAGAAAGAGATCGATAGGTAGATGGAGAACAGTAGTGTGTTTTGAGTTATATGATAGTTAGCTAGTTTGTGTGTGCATTTATTCAATGTTGAGCTTGGGCCTGCGCAGTAACGATATATAACTGAACTGCACGTCTGAGGTTCACAGTCAGTTTTAACTTAATACTTAATTCTTGACCTGTCGGGGTGGGAGAGTTTGGAGGAGGAGGATTAGCTACCCTGCTTCGACTTGCTAAGCCTGTCAGTGAAAGATGCATAAATATTAAGTAGTTTTTATTTAGCATTAAAATAATCCCACAAAGATAAAAAGAGTCCCTGATTCAGATTATACATTTACATCACCTACCTTCAATAATACAGCTAAATATAACCACTATAAAAATATATAGTTAATTGCAGTTATATTATTTTCCTCAAATCAACAAAACACCCCACTACACTGAATAGATCTGTTTGGAGATATTTTTATTGTAGTCTCAATGTGATTTCTACAATTACTCTTTTTTATGAAATATTTCAGTGGAAAAAAAACTCCCATCTAAATATCTAGATAACAATTAAATGACCATATTGAGACCAAGCTATGAATGTGATATAATCTTGAAACATTTTTAACTTCACTATTATTGTTCCATCTAAGGAGAATTCCTTGCTTTTTTACCTAAGTTTATGACTTGTTACTAAAGTAGCAAATTATCCCTCATCATCGTACCAATAAGAAAATCAATAAGGGGCGATTCTTTGTAAATTGTTTTAAAAAAATACCAGCAAGTACTTTTTGATTGGTAGTGATGTATACGGAGCTAAATAAACTACTTTAGAACTGGTGTTTGAAAAAACAGCACTCCTTTCCTCTCGCCTAGACTGCTTTATATCCCTTGCCAAACTAAGTGTAGTATATTATATAGACAAACTAAGTGTAGTATATATAGAAACAACTTAATTACGTAATTCCTACGTAACTACAAAATACTATTAACTTCCTTAAGAGTAACCAAACTTCCTTAAGAGAAGACGTAAGGAAGGAGATGAGTTTTGAATAATATTATTGGCTATCTAATTAGTATTGCTTTAATAACCTGAGGCCAATATGGGAAATTCAAGCAGTACAGCAACAACAGTAATACTGGAACCCACTTTGCCCGAGGTTTTGACTATTTCCTTAAACTCCATCAGGGACGTGAAAGAAGATTCTATTGACCCTTTGTATTCGATGTGTATTGGGGAATGGACGTGCCAAGTAAAGAAAGGTTCATATGTTCGCTATGTTGCTGTCAAGTCTTCCACAAACAATACCTTCCCCCCACATTTCGGACTACTAATTGAGAATTCTTTCTATTTAAAGAAAATAGGAAGTACAAAAGAATACAGGCGTGAATACGTATTAGCACACGCCCTAATCAAGGACTCCGGGACAATGTTTTCGATTTCGTTTTTTAACAACAAGCGCACAACTTTTACAACACTGCGCGAGGTACATGGAGCGTATACCCATGCCACTGAGCATGAATCTGACCAAGTGCTGTCTGTCACACCAATGAAAGAATTAGTAGGTTACATCCAGGAAGAACTACAAAAGCCTTTTGATCAGAATTGGAGGCATCTAACAGGAGCTCCAAAAACAAGAGCTGATGTTACAAACTGCGCATTGTTTTCAGCCAGACTCCTTTACAAGGTAACCCCTTATGAAAATAAATCTGAAACAGCCGAAAATATCATGGAGGTATTTGATGAGTTGGGCCTTACTAAACTAGCCTCACAATACTTATCTGATCTCAATTCTTAACATTTAACTGTAATAACTGAAATCACTCATTTTTTAAACTTTTGTGTCTGTCTGTTGTTCAATTTTTCCTATTATATACTTTCAAAGTAGTTTATAATCCATACTTACACATCTATTTCAAAAAGACATTAGAAAAAATTTATTTTCTTGGTTGCTCAATTTTGAAAACATGCCAAAAGAGAGTCCTCTAATAGTCACCCATAGCCAGACCCTTCACCAATCAAAGGGTCTGGCCAACTGTCATGTGAGCACATTTATGAGTTTTTGTTCTGTCTATTTTTTGGTAATTTTACTAAGTCAATTTTTTTATGGACGGGAAGGACAGATCCACGAGAATTTACTGCAATCTCCTGGTTAACTGACGGAGCAAACACAACTCTCTCTGTCAGTTGACCAGACCCTTTCTGCATTGCGATTGGTAAAGGGTGAGACTACATTACTTGCCGCTACCAACTTGAAGTAAAATAGAAGCCTCACAAATTGAATATTGCTTTACCCTGCTCAGGTAATCAACCACTAACAACCCATCCCAGAAAAGCAGCGTGCTTTAATCACAATTAAAAAGATTTTTAACTTGAATGACTGGTGTCGTGAAGTTTTAGTTATCCCGTAGCTTTCCCACCCACCGTCAGTATACCTACCGCAGTTCTGGAAATGACCACATGGATATGGGGATCACCCTTTTGTTTCGAATGACGGAGCGGTTGTGAGCGGGAATGCTTACTATGGTATTACCTTTTACCTGACGTAGTTAAAAAAAACTCGGCCTTTTTTTAGTAGCTGCCAGTGTTTGTTGTCAAATGCTGCTGGTAATTCAGATAGTCAGAGACTACAGAAAATACCAGTACTCGGAGAATTTAGTTAAGAAAGTAGTTCCGTATTTGTTAGCTAAAGTATATATAACGGTCACAATGGCTACGTACTTATACTATTAGAAATAAAATGATAGATGCTTCTGAAGAGTTTGGTTTGTGCACAGGCTCGATAGCCCTTTGTGCTCAAGCACTTCACTAGTAGTGTTAGCTACTGACATTGCGCAAGTGCGTGGGATCGTTAGGCAAACGCTAGTTTCCTAGTATATAGGAGTCATGAACACTCATAAACGCTGTCATTTTTTATGATCAATTTGGGCTTACTTAAGTTTTGAGTAACTGACTTGACTGCGTTTATTTCTGTACACATCCTAAAATTTCACCTTGTTCAGACTAGTTCCCCTTACGGAAGGCTGACCATTACGGAATGACGACCTCGAACTCGCGTAAACTGTACCTCAGTTGCCCTTCGACGTCTATACCTTGTCCTCAAGTTCTAGGATATACTCTGGGGAAGACGCTGGGAAGTGGAAAGTTCGCCAAGGTCAAAGCCGCGTGGTCTCCTTATGAACGTCGAATGGTGAGAGAAATATAAATTTTTGCCAGTAATGTTATGTTTTTTATTATTATTGTTTAGATAGCCATCAAAATTGTCAACAAACGTAAACTGGACCAGGGAGATGTGGAGAAGTTTCTGCCTCGAGAAATCTCCACTCTCCAGAAGATCTCCCATCCTAACATCATCAGCACTTTCCAGATTGTGGAAACAGAGCGCTACTGCTTCATTGCGCTGGAAATTGCTGAGAATGGGGACCTTCTGGATTACTTCAACTCTAGAGGACATCTTCCAGAGGAAGAGGCGAGGCACATCTTCCAGCAAATGTGCCAGGCAATATCGCACATCCATTCCTTAGGTATTGCACATCGTGATATCAAGATGGAGAATGTGTTCTTCAACAAAAACATGGATGTGAAATTAGGCGGTGAGTGTGATTGAGCGCCAGGTATTATTATATTTAATTCAATGTTTTTATTCATTAGATTTTGGATTTGCTCTGGAGTCTCAAAGCGACTTTTGCTCCACTCCATGTGGATCGTACAGCTATGGGGCTCCTGAAATAGTTCTCTCACCACACCCATACTACAATCCACAGTTAGCTGATACATGGAGCATGTAAGTTATATAACCTATCTTTTTCATGTCTATGATTATTACTTCCCTTACAGGGGTGTGCTTCTGTACGCCGTAGTTATGGGTTATCTGCCATTTGGAGATGACAACCAAATCATCAATCGCCTCTGCAATTATCATCACGTGCCTATGAAAGGCAATCAGATATCTGAAGGTAAATCAATACTGGTATTAATTTATAACCTCATCATTGTTCTTATTTTTCCTTCAGAATACGAGCAGTTGGTACGATCCCTTCTCACTGTGGACATCACTGCTCGTCCGCTAATTGCGGAAATCTTGTCCCACATGTGGATGACGAGTCTTCCATCTGTTCGCCCGTCATGGGAAGGATCATGTGGAGGCAAACATACTATGCAAAATTCCCTTCCCTCCATCTTTCATAGTGTGGATTCAAGTACTCGCTGCTATGACGTTGAGGTTCACTCCCCACGTCTACCGTCCAATGATCAGCAAGATACTATGAATGCTATGGATACAACTGATGCTGAGACAGCTTTACCTGTCAGAGAATCATCAGGTTCAGAGGTGCAGGAAGATCATCTTATCCCTGCTAGCAACACAGTTCTATCTGCTTCAATTTCATGCTCAAAGGAGCATGAATACCATCTTTTGAATTCGGCTAACAACTGTCCTTCACTTGCTGATGAACTAGCATTCTCAAATGCACTTAAATCGATCAACAACCATTTACCTGAGTCAGCGGCAAGCACAACTCAGCTAGTTAAATCGGCATCGTTGACATCAGTGAAGCAAGACAGCCTCACTCCTGATGAAGCTGGCAAGACAATGCCTGCAAAATCAGAATCATCAAATTCAGAGGACCTGGATCACCATCTGAATCTATCGACTGATACACCTCTTCCAGCAAAATTTGTCGCTTCAAATTCAATGAAGCAAAACTGCTATCTTTGTACTTCAAATACTTTAACTACTAATACAACTCTGCCAGCAACATCACTGTCCCTTACTACCAATAAACAGGACAGTCATCACATTTATTCAACTGACACTACAACTCAACCTACAAAGTCGTTGTCTTCTACTTCAATGAAGCAAGACATCTCTTTGACCACAACTTTGCCTGGACAGTCAATCTCATCTACTTCTATCAAACAGACTAACCATCTTTCTGGTCCAGCTAATAATAATATATTGCTTCCTGAACCAGAGATATCCCCTGTATTAAAACTAGACTACTCACTTGGCTCAGCTGACAACACAAACCAGCCTGCTAGTAATACAACTACACCAGCTGTGCATAGAGAGACATCAACTGATGCAAGATCAAGGAAAAAGCAAAGAAAAAGGCGTAACTTGATAACAAGGCTCCAAAGTGTGGTTTCCCGAAGAATTTTCTCATCTTTGAGGAAAAAGTTTAATGTATTGTAAACAGTCATTGAAGAATATCAGTTGATAAATTTTTGATGTTATGAAAATAATCTTAAATGGCTATATAATGATAAAATATACAGGAATGAACTACCACAAAAATAACCACAATCCTTAACAAACCATTATAGCAACACAATATTACAAAGATGACTACAGTTGAATGTATATACAAATGACATCGAAAAGCAGCCTGAACAAAAACCAACCTAAATGAAACAAAAGATAACGTTGGTGCTTCCAAGCATGTTTTAGTAGAGAGATTTCACTGAAGCTATTATTCATTTACACAACAGTAATTTTTTTTATTTTTTTTTGCAAAAAATGGCAATTCAAAATGTTTGTTTCTTATTTGTAAGGCATTTTAGTTCACAGTGGAACTATATTAATCCCACCAAACTTTCTTCTTCTACACTATCTGACTACTCTCCTGAAGATTACATAAAAACAATACCTTTCGTTCTCTACTAGACAAAGCTATATTCGCTATTCTTCACTTAACAAGATTTCTAGTGATAAATTAAAGTAATAGTAATACAGTAAAACAAATTTTTTGGACTAACACAGATTCCACTTTTTACCTTGTGTGGTTAAAGCACTTACTTAGTTTGTAGGCAAGGTAAAATTTCTAAACAATTAATGCAAGTATAATAAAAAATTATACGATTATAAATGAAAAGTTGGGTAAAGAATTAAATTCCACTATTGTAAGCATGACCACCCACCCCAGGTGAAGACCAAGACAACGAAGGAGAAGAGAGACTCCTTGGAGTAATAACTGCAAAATGGCATCAACAGTATCCTCGTGCCCTGCAGCTGTGGCAGACCTAAAATTGAATTGTTGTTTACTTTATCAATTAACAATGCATAGCCAACTACTTGAGCCACTGTAATACAGCAATTCTTTTCTAGCACTGTATGACGCGTGTCGACCACATGAACTTATTCTGTTTAGAGGATTGTAGGAGTCATTGAAAGACTATTTTAATTATCATTAAATAGAAAACTGCACTTGGAATTCACTGTTAAATTCAGAGGGGTAGGAGAAGGAAGGCAGGAGGAACAACTTACCCCCTTCTCCATCCATGTTTTTAATAGTTGGGGGGCTTGGCCCCCACTTTTTCACATTTCATAGTATAGTTTGAATGTAGCCAGAGCTTTAGAAAATAAATTCTTTACTGTTTATTTTAATTTGAATAATAATGGTTAAAATGTCATTTTTTTTAATTCTCCACAAAATTTGGAAAAAGGAGCAGCTAACCCCAATTTATTTTCAATTGTGGTGGCCTCAGCCCTTCCACTTTCATTTCCTTATAATAGTTACATAGCTACATGCAAATTGCTTTTCTCCAATAAAAAAAAATGTTAATATGTTATCTGGAACACAGTTACAAGTAATAAATGCAGCTGTCAACTTTTTAGCATGTGTTATACTATGGTTGCAGAAAATAAATTCAACCCCTCCTCCAACCCCCACCCCACCCCCTTTTCAATTTGCTCCCACTCATCTGAATGTTCTCTCTTTTTTACTTTATGTATTGTAAGGGATAAAAATCATATACCTGGGCTAGCAAGCATTTGTGCTGGCATCAGTGTTGGATTTAATCAGCGATCACTTATGATCACTTATGCTCTTGGCATGAGTTGTAACAAATAAGAGCCACAAACTTCCCTATATTAGGTCCTAATTAAATGAGCCACATGTATTTAGCATGAATTGTAACCAATAAGAAGAGCCACATGCTGCCCTACTGTCAGGTGCAGCCATATGCTCTTAGCACAATACCTCATGCAACCGTGCCTCTCAATTATATATTACTCTTATGGACTAATAACACAATTTTTAGGACAAAAAATAAGGAACAGTTCTAAAAAATTTCGAACATGATCGGGCAGCCCCTGCTGTTGAGCCTCCTGAGTGAGGACACTTGTTGGCAACAATTGTTTTTTGTTCAGAGACTATTCTCTATTGGGAGTTTCAATGGGCCTATTCTGTGGCTGATGGCCTATTTTCACATGACATTATAAGGAGCAAAATACCATCCCAAAATGAAGACTATTATGTAGTAACAGAGGCAAAATGTTTTCCAAGGACTGCATTTGGAATCTTAAGAAGTTTTATTAAGTTATTATAATATTTATTTATTATTTGTGCCACCAGTTTTTTTTATTATTACATTCAATATTATTCACTTTGAGGGGGGGGAAATACATAATACATAAATACACTGAATTGATATCGAAATTGACAATTGATTGTGAGACAGATGAGGTAATTGATCTATTCCATTGCAAATCCCTGTGATCCATCATTTATTGCAATCATGAAAGATGAATGGAACTGTTCATAGGAATTATAAGATGGTAGACATAATTGATTGAAACTACAAAACAGCACAAGAAACTAATTATAATTACCATTATCACAGTAGAAGTTATATTACCAATCACAGAATATTTTTTGATAAAATTTAACTTGATACAGAGTAATTAAGGCACATTACAATCAATATTAATTGACTAAAATAAGAAAGTAGAAAGAAAGCTCTTAACCAAAGCATAAGCATTTAATTTGACAAATCTGAGCTATTTATTTAATAACATTGCAACTAATTTATATAATTTTAGACTGTTGTGTATTTGTTTGCATGTGTGGAACCACTCTTTTAATCAGATGTATTCGTATCAAGTGGTGTGTCTCATTATCCATTGCATGCAAAACATCAACGCTATATTCATTAGCAAGTCAGTGAAGCAAAGTGTGACATATTCCAGAGTGTACAAATATGAGTGATTGGAATATGATTTAGTCATTCTTAGTTGAAATTCTAATAATTATGCAATAGCTATTTTATTGTGCATCTAATAGTATTAGCTATGTTTTAAATATTATATCTATGTTTTATATGGAGAATTTCAAAGAAAAACAAACACTAGATTAACTTTTTAAAGTACATAACAATATATAGTTCATGACCAGAAGTACGGCTCTAAATTAATCATGCTTTAATTACTATAATATATAATCTTATTATCAGACTACAATTTCTACCATGTGTGAGAAGTTGGCAATCTTCCCGTGACAGGAGCTGGCATTATGGTGAACTTTGGATTAAGGTCTTGAAATCCTCCAGGAGGAAGTTGGGAAGATCCTGTGACAAACTGCAGTAGTTTAGCCATTTCTTCTTGAGTAAAGCTACTACTGAGTGACCAGAACCATGACAAGACCTGTTCAAAACCAGAACCACCTCCTCTGACTTCAGCATGGATTTTTAAGTCTTCAAAACTGACTTTTCCAACTCCACACATTAGTAACTGAAAATATCAAAATTCCACAAGTGAGTGAGACAATTAAGTCACCTAGTTTTAGTATGTGATTAAGAATGATTAATTTTTCCACTAATTAACTTCATAATTATGCTCAAATGATATGATCAACCTTGGATGCATATAGCTAGCGATTTAAATCATCATCATTATTATAACACAGATATACTTAATATACATATATTTATGACACATACCCTTCAAACTAATTTAATAAATATGATTGTTTTTGTTATACACGATATGCTGCATTTGGAATACAAGGGTACCATAACTTTTTAAAGTCTAGTATAAGTATAAAAATAATTTTGAAATATTGCACTTCACTAGTTTAGCATAAAACTTAAATTATTTTATACTAAGTTTGCACTAACACTCAGACAAACACATAACACTCAGAAAAACACATTAGTCTCACGTACCTCTAACTCATTTTCATTAAAGATACTGAGCAGATCATCAGGAACAAATTCATTAAGACCTAGAACATGAAGTGTGATGTTTGTTATATTACTATTTATTAACTGAATAATCTATTGATGTAATTTACCTTTTAAAAACTGCTCAACTTCTTGTTTGACACATGTAGTAAGCTTGTATTGGGAGAGAACATTTAAATACTTGATCTTGTTACGTTCAGTCACTTTCAGTTTATCCCCATTTTTCACTAATGGTACCACCTAAAATGTGATAATAACATATGAATTAAAAGAAGACAAACAATAATATGATTATTTTGCTCTTTTGTCATTCTCTTTCATATAACATTGATCTTTTCAATGATTTCATTCTGTCTGTCTGTCTGTCTGTCTGTTTGTCTACCTGCTTATCTATCTATCTGTCTGTCTGTTGATTTGTCTATCTGCCCATATGTCCAGCTTCTGTCTTTTTTTTATTCTGACCAGAAGCTTTAGAAGTAGCTATTTCCTATTGCTACCACTTAACAACTGAGTGCCTTTAAGTGTGACAACTATTGTTTACATAAGGTCATGAATGGATAAGAGTACATTATGCATAATTAATTATAAATGCATGCCGTAATCTTCACAAATATTACTAGAGCTGATAATTATGGCATTGTTTTTCAATTACTGTGTGTACTTATGGCAACTCACTCTTGGATGTCCTGGTGTATGAAAAACTTCTTCAGCAAAAACAAGTTCTAGATCTGTGACTTCATTCTCCAAAATATACTTAATTTTGCTGGTGTATAATGAAGGGTCATCAGTCTCAAAATACTATCGAAAAGCAAACAGAAAGTGCTCTTTATAAAAAAAATGAAGTAGGTACTACATACCATTATAAAGTTAGTTTATACAAAAAAAACTTTGCTTCCACAATATTCTCAAAACTACAATATAATCTGTCCTACGTATCTTATTAACTTACCTTATAGTTTACTTTTAGTCTGATTAGCTGAGCCAGAAATGATCTTGAGAATCGAGCCTTAATGAGCTGGTGATTCCCCATTGCACTTTCAAACAAGCACTTTCCCACTATCTTCCCAGCAAAATAATAATGCTTGAGCTTCCACTTGGGAGGTCGTGAATGAGATGGATTGGGAAGAATCTATTGCAACACATGAAATACATCAGTAATACTTCAAATATTGTTCTCACAAGTTATAATAATTTGTTTAATGCTTCAAATTATGTTATGACTCACCAAACCCTGATGATCTTCTTCATTGAATCGCATAAATAGCTTGTTAGAAACATCAAACAATTCAACACTCAATAGATCAAAGAATTCACGACTCAGCCCACCATAATCTAAACCTACAGGCAATTCCAAAATAAAAGTTATAATAATTTTAGTTGGAGTTTGCTTCTCCAATTTTAAGTGTATAACTATCATAGAAATGCTTTCATAATGAAGCACCAAAGGTGCGAACCCTCAGCGCTACTAAGCTATTACTATATAATATCTGACCAAAAGAACAAGCAATATATATTAGCTATTTTAATCAGGCATCAACATAGCTTGAGCAATGAAAACAGTACATGGAAATGCTGTCTTTATAAAAGAAGGATATCAACACAGGCCAGAAACACTCACCGGTATACATTTTCAACGTGAAACTACACTTCTTTCAACTCTGTTAACTTCCCTGAGCATAAAGCAAACTACACCATGGGCGGCAAGAAATTATTTGCACACATGATTATGATGTGACGCTAGGGGGCGTTACCCACAAAAGCTGGTACCTACACGATGCTGAAAGTCCGCGTTTTCTCAACAATTAGCCCGAAGTTCAAAAAAGTAGCATAATGAAAGCTAAATCTTCGTTCTGAGTAAGTTCATACCTAAATCAATGGTTAATTGTTAGTAATCTCCAAAATCAGAGCGTGACAGACAGACAGACAGACAGACAGACAGACAGACAGACGGACAGACAAACAGACAAACAGACAGGATGACTACTATAACCCTATTGTGCATGTGCTCTGAGGGTTAATAATGATAATAAATTTCATATGTGGACTAATGCAACTTATATTAATTTCTTGCAACTATCCTTCACAATAAATGCAATACATTTCATTCATTTAAATAACTATTACTTAAATGCTTTTAAATATACACAAACTATGATGCAAATCTTTTGTTGATAGTTAAAATACTCACTCACTTCCTGACAATAACACTCAACTTAATCAACCAGTTTTATTAAAATTTAACCACAGGAGTGAGATTCCCAAATGTACCTCAGGAAGTCTTAAAATTACAACATTAAATAATCCACATTATTTTATCTTCAGATAAGTATTCAGAGTATTAATCAATAGCCAATTACTGCTTTAGTGGCATGAGTTTTTATTTTAATTCTTGTGTATGGCTTAGTACATTTCTTTACCAAATTAGGAATCCAATTTAGCTATCATACTATAATAATTTACCTTCTTCTCCTTCAAACTTAACATAAAAGTTCTTGCACCAGTCAGCTAAAGAAAAACTTTTTGTAGCCTGAATAGCCTGCAGTAAATAATAAATATTTAAGTCTGAATATAGCAGCAGCTAATGTAACTCTTACAGTTTCAACGAGGTTGAATCGAGACACTGTTATTGTCCTTCGACTGCGGTTGCTTGCATCCTGCTGGTGATGATGTTGCTTTAGTTCGCTGTAAAAAAACTTTTGCTTCTCTACGAATTTTTCTGACCCTCCAATGTTCGTGAGCATGAACTTGTGAAAAGTAGCCCCAAGAATATTTCTATGGGCTGACTTGATAGTAATAGGTTCTTGAAACCCATCATTAATTGTGAATAATTGTGGATCAGGATGATAGATGATCTGTATCATGGAGCAAAAAGTTAACACATTAGTATAATGAACAATAGATTTAAAATTGACATCATTAATAGCATTAGTGAATGATTTGTTAAAAATACAAGATTAAAATAGCACAGGCAGTTTGCATTTTAATTTTCATCGTTTCTCACTAATGCATTCATTTGGTATGCATGATCATGCAGATAAATCATTTTTCTTCTAATTCTTCAACTGTTGGCAAACTGTTTGTGCACATCAACTGTTTTTGTTTGTGGGACCTTCTAGTACTGGATCGCAACCATTTGAAAATTCAAGAACAATCTTAGAGCTTTATACTTTTTGCTTTGACTACATAACCAAAATCCCACTAAAACTACTGAATTTGCTGCAAAAGGCTTGGCATCAGAACACTAGCAAGGTATAATATAATCGTGAATTAGCTACAATTATCCATGCAAATAAAATACTAAAAGGCTATCCATTATAGTGGTTTAAAAGTTACTAAGAGCAGTGCCACATTGTTCAAAACTTCTGTCTGGTCACTATTAACACCAACTGTATAATTAGCATTATATAAGCCTTACTTATCATATACATAGCTATAAGGATTACGATACTTTATACATCACATTGTCAATTTGACAAAAATCAGACGTTCTACAGTGTTACACATATGTGTTTGTATCTCACCTGGGTTGATGGAGAAACTTTGTACGTGGAAATTACATTATGGAAAACAATCCAGTAGTATTGTCTCACTTGCAATAGCTAAAATAAAAAAGTATAGCAATTCCTTTTAAAATGATTATACAATTGACTACAGCAGAGACTTTTAGGACATTACATCCCATGAATATTCAATGAACAAAGTTTTCAAGATGCTTGGCTAAAATATTCTGTCAATGAATCATATTTTATGAACGTGTATTAATGTGAGCAGATGAGCTAATTAAAATCGTGTTTTTATTGTGACTTACTCTAGGAAAAATATACAAGTAAACACTTTTGTTCTCTTCAGGTATCAAGGCCTCAAAATATATTTTCAGATTTGTACTGCAAGTATTGGCTTCTACTCTCTTTGCATCAGTTTCTAATAATAAAAAATAATAAAAATAATGTAAGAATAATTTTCAGTTGTTTCATACTTACTACTAGGGGGAAGCAAATTGTTAACCTTTTGAAAAGCATGAAATTTGGTATACATGTATAATAGTACAATAGACAAGTGTGGGTTAGGACACTTTCAATTTGACTTATAGTGACCTTATGCAAATTAACAAACCAATAGGGCTGGATTTCATATGCTACAAAAGTTTAGTTAATTAAATATAATTCTTTTAGGTATCAAAATAATAGCCATTTATAGTAGTACAATAAAATTTAAATTACACTTTTATTTTATTTCTTCACGAGTTATGCTCAGTTTTATACTTTGCCCAATTAGCCGTATTGATGAGGAATCAACAAATGACATTTGCTATAATATTGTACCAGTTAAACAGAGAATAGTGAAGTGCTGTGGCCCCATTCTGCTGCCATCATATTCAATGCAACCAACGTAGTGACCTTCTTGGTCTAGTTTGATCAGCAAGTCATAGCTGTCAGGATCACTCTTGTAAGCCACAAACTCATGATCAGTTACCAATCCAGATGCACTGTTCTATATATGAAATAGACAAGTCACTGACATACCAGATATGAACTAGGAATAATGTAAATGCAAGTACTTATTTTCTACATAATTATCTAAACTGATTTGAATGTGTCCACTAAACCTTATTCTTTTAATGTTTACTATAATTTTACTGGCAATGAATACATAATGAATTGCACAGAAAATTAGTACAAAAATTTAATGAATAATATCTGACATCTGTTCAACATCTGTTCAATATCTGCATACCTCTCTTATTTCCACATTGATCAAGTCACAGTTGATATCTGTGTTGTTACCAAATGAATCCTTTGGTACCACTTTCATAGCAGTGTATACCTCTTTAGTGACTACAAACACAGCAGTATTATCCAGAAAAACTGTTTTGCTAGAATCCATTATGCCTAAAGAGATATAATTAATGTCCTAACAGCTAAGACAATTTTAATTGATGTCGCGAACCTGGTATGAATCGTCGGTGAATATCCCCTCCATTTATACTTAGTCCATTAATCTTGATGTTGATAATATACCTTCCTGCCAATTTAGCCATGAATGATATCTTGAAGGTATTCTTTCCGGTTAGACCCACAGGCTCTACAACATGAGGAATAGAAATTCTCTCTGTGTCACTGACTGTCAATATTGTACAACTCAGCACATCAGAAGCCTTGAATGCATATGGGGAGCCATTTGTACATAGCAACTATTACAATACAGAATAACACATTCAGTAAGTAAAGGAGCTACAGTGAACACAAAATGTTAAAAATAAAACCACTTGCATTTGTGCGAATGATAAAGTTGGTATAATTATGTGAATTTAAAGATTTTCTCTCACCCGAACTGTGAGGACAGAGGAGTTCCCAACTTGAGCCTGGTCTCCATGATTCCAGTCAACAACACTCGCAGTATAATCCAGATAATTATCAAACAAATTATCCAATGAAGGTAGAGACCCTAAACAAGAAAATAGTATACATCCGAATTGAAACATAAGATTCATTATGTATAGAATGCATACTTGCACATTTATGCACACAAATTAGGATCATTTACTACTGTAATTGTGCTATACAACTTAGTGTAGTATTGGATACATATATGGTTATGTTTACTATAAAAGTACACCAAATATATATACTTATGTTCAAAGCTAATAAAGTTACCTAAATATAATTCAAACTCATTATTGTGCCGCCTTGAAGTGTGGTCTCTACGTAAGCAAGAACATCTTATCAGTGTATTCCAAGCTCCACGAAGACATCTTGTAATGCTGCGAATCATAGCTATGACAAGAAGAAATCTATTCTCCAGCTATTTCTACAATAAATCAACAAAAAAAAACTAATAGCACTTTAAATTGAAGTCCAAAACTATAATGTTGTATAAGACAATGTCTATATTAGATATAATCCTGACAAAAATTTTCCAACTAGTTCAGAAAAAATTGGAAACTGTAATTACTAGTCCATAATTTGTTGACTGAGTGGCAAAAATAAAGAAAAACATATAAATAGCTAACTTGGCATATGTATAGGAACTGAGGGGTGGGGGGTTGCTTGGGGCACATGCCCAACTAATATTTTGAATCTCTTGTGTGTTTATAACAGCCATGAATTGATTAAAATTTTGACACAAGAAGACAGAACAATCAGACTTTGCCAAAAATTATTGTTACTGTGAATGATATAAGTTCCTCGATTTAAATTAAAGACAATCAATATATCCTTTACACAAGAATACACTACCTCAGGCTTGCTTTAGTCTTCGCCATGTTGTGCACCCCCCCCCCCCTCCCCTATACACTTGGTAAAACATTCCTTTCAACACACTTACTTGCTGCTACTGCAGTTGGAAAACATCTAACCAATCAGGGCAATTGTTTTGAAGCTCTATAGACGGACGAAATCCTTGAGCGAACCGCAAGCCTCGATAAACATAGCCTAGAATATAGCCCCACCCACTTTTCTGCTTAGTCATGAATATAGTAGTTCACCAAGTATAATAGTAGTCATGAGGTGAACCCACGTTCTATGCCAGTGTTGTGTACTGGTTCATTGAACAGTAACGTACTTGACACGCATAGCTAATGAGCTCGTTTCTCCGCATGAGCTCGTTTCTCCGCATGAGCTCGTTTCTCCGCATGAGCCTGCCGTTAACCTACTATCATGACGATCTTTTACCTTTTCTTGCTCACTTTAAAACGCACTATAGACTTAATAATATGGATACTGTATTACTACGTGTGACTTGTAAATTTGTAAATATAATTTTTTTGGACTCAGCTAATCTGCTATGACTATCTAACTATAGTTGCCAGAGTTTGGCCGAATGCACTATGTAGCCTTGGGTGTATGTTTGTGAGAGATAAAAGATATAAGCTAACTGTTGGCGGTAGTGCCCTTAACACTTTATTTCTTCTACCTTTTTGGGGATGATCATGGTAATAGTTTATAGATGCTGTCGTCCTCCATAAATAGTTTGCTGACGTAATCTCTCTCATTTAATCCTATACCGAATGTGGGTTTTCTTGTAGGTTTTGATATGCAAAGCTCCTTTGATGATAACCCAAATCTTCTCCTCTCATTGTCAAGTACAGTTATCTTTTCCCATGCTGCATGATGACCCTCATTCCATGCATATTCAGCTAGAGCAGATATTTCTGTATCACAATAGACACAGGCACTCTTGTGCTCTTTTATCCTGTCCTCAAGTCTATGTGTGATCTCTCCTATATAGCATTAGTCACACATAGAATGTGGAATGGTATATACCACTCCTGATCTTAGCTGTACTGGTAATGGATCTTTCAATTTGGACAGTTTGTTTCTTAGAGTTGGACCGATCTGAATGCAACCTTGATGTTGTATCTTCCACATATCCTTCTAATGTCTTCACTCAAACTGGACACATAAGGAATGACAACAATTGTGGTTTTGTACCTTCTTCAAAATTCCTTTTTTTTATTTGATGCATTCCTTTGAATGTGAATTGATAAATGATTGTGGGTATCCATAGCTCAGTATAACTTGTTTCTTTTCTGTTTTTTCAGGTCTGTATTTGTTGTTACCACCTGGCCCTGTCATATAAGCGTCTAACAACACATTCTTTTATCTACATGAATAGGATGATGCAACCCTAAGTTCGGGTATTTAGCTATCTGTGTGGGTAGGCTTCCTTTATACTGATATTGATATGGTGTTAGCATTTGTTCGATGTAGATGACAGTCAAGAAATGGCGGTGATCCTTTCTCTTCTAACTCAATTGTAAATTTTATGCTCTGTTGTAAACTATTTATATGTGCTGCTAATAATACATCTTCATCTCCATTCTTCTTTATGACACAAAAGATATCATCCACCTATCTCTCCCAGGCTTTTGGGTTAACTGGTGCACTACTGATTCCCACTTCCTCAAAAATTGCATGCATAGATTTGCTAGCACTCCAGAAACTAGTGATCCCATGGCTGTAATCTCAGTTTGTTCATAATACACAACCTTATATCTGAAATAATAGATTTCAAGAAGAACTCTAGTATCTCTATCACTGTATCTGCATCAAGGGTCCTGTCAAATAGATTTTCATTATTCTGTAACATACATTTAAAGTTTCAGCAATAGGCACATAATAGTAAAAAGAGAAGATATGTCTACATTGACCATGATATCATCAGGCTCCAGAGTAATATCTCTAATTAATTGGATAAAATATTCTGAATTCTTAACAATTGATTTTGAGTGTCTATTAATGGTGATAGGAAATAGGATATAAGCTTTGATAAACCATATTAGGAGAGTGACTTGGTCCATGTAACTATAGGTCTAATGGTATACCACCCTTGTGATGAATTTTGTGGACTGATTATTCTTCTAAGTGCTTAGATTCCACTATGCAATTTCATGTCTGGGAAAGGCTACATTGGGTAAAGGGTCTGGCCCCACAAAACCACGGCAAAGAGTGCATTTATTGCAATTATTGAAATTTATATTACTGGTCTCCTTCTGATCAAAATCACTTGGCTAATTTTTTTTATTTGTACTTTATTTCTTTTTTTTTTTTCTTTTTTTTCATTTATTTCTTAGTCATCATTTATTTATTTATATTTTATATTATTTATTTATTTATTTACTTGATTTAACATACTCATTTTATAATTAATTAATTATTTATTTAATTACTTAATTTTAATTCTTTTATTTAATTATTTGAACATCGCAACTTTCATACTTAATTTTCACGCGTCAAATTTAACGTATCAGTATTTTCATGCGTAATTCTTTTGGAACAATAACACAATTTGGGGGGAAAAAATAAGGACAATCACTAGAAAATGCAGGAGGCCAAATTGAAAGTTAGAAATATTGGAAGCGCTGAGTGTGTATTCATTGTAACCATTGTCAATATCAAGAAGCATTGAAAAGATGATCGTCTAAACTCTAACGTATATTACTTGGTGGGGAGCCTTACGACAAACTGATACCAACACCTGGTCGTACGTCCGCTCTAGGGATGTCCGCTATAGGAGCTCCAACTGTAATTCAATATGCGCCTGCACAGTTAAGGTTAAAGGGCAATGACTGCTTAGTCGGCATATTTAAGGTTAAAGTCCGTAGCAATGGCGGAGGATGCGAGTATACCCCTGGTGACTCTAACCATCGTTATTAGGTAAGGCCGCTATCTAGTCTTACATGCCAAGTTATTACTTGGTGTTAAGCAAATATCATTCATCTAGGAAACCCTCTGTTAAGACATACTTACTGCCCTATGCTTACTTGACTTAGCTCTTCTTCTCAACAGATTGATTATGTGTACTACATACGCAAATAAGTTGAATGGTTGTATATATAGTATGTGTGTGTGGATTTTACCTCCTTGTATTTAAATCCACCCAAACAAAATGTATTTGTTTACATAATAGGTGTTTGGTTTGGTAAAGGGTTTATAGAGTCACTATTACATCGCTCTATACAGACTATTATTATTTATTTAAAATTTCTATTAACCTCAAGGCTGTATCTAAAATAAAGTTCTGGGAGGTGTGGCAAATGTAGATTGTGTGACGTAAGTAAATTTGCCCTATCTTCAACAGTTACCAGTGCAATAATGTTTGTTATCATATAATAATATCCAGTTAATGTCCTCTGGGCTATTATATTCCATAAAGGACACAATTCCTTTCAAGTTACTGTCCTCTGAATATAAATGTAGTAGCTGCTGTACCTAGTTTATTTATTACTGTAACACTACCGCTTGAAGTGGGATGAAAATGAGGCAAGTCTGCCAGTGTAGTTTCTGATCCACTGGTCAAGCTAAGGTAAAGCTCAAGAGTGAGTACTTTTCCTGGGAAGCTAGCCAGGCAAGCTTATGTTCTTGTAAACTGGTAGCTAGATTGAAGTGTGAAGTGTGATTTTCTTGCAAAGAGCCAGGGCCATTAGCTGGATAACAATGGAGGGCATAGAATGACTTGTATTACGAGTTATGACCAATCAAGCTCATGACGAGCATATCAGCTAGATGGGTAATTTACAAGCATATGGATGTTGATTAATCAGATGAATTGCTCCACGCAGCAGTCTGTGTATTGTTGAAATGGGAAGAGCTGTGTATAACAAATGTTCTCTGGGGTCAGGGACAACTGCCCCCCCCCTCCTCCTCCCCAATCTTGTAAGCCAGACCCTTTACCTATCGCTTCGCTCGGAAGGGTCTGGTCAATTGCCCACACTCAACTGGTTCCGTTCCCCCAGTTTCTGGAGGAAGTATAAAAACGTGTATAGCTTATGGGAAGGGTGTGGTTTTCATTAAAAGTGGGTGGGTAGATTATTTTGCGAGTACTTTGGTACTGCTTTCTATTCGTGTGCAGCTGGTAAAATTTTATTCGTGCGTGCAAATGTTATAGATGAAGCCGCGTTAAAGATTACATTCCTGCAGAACAAGTAGAGTGCAGGCAGTTGACCAGACCATTCCGAGCGGAGTGATTAGGTAAAGGGTCTGGCCTGCGAGATTTCCCCCCAGTACGGCCTTAAACTACAGTGTAAATGTGTAAATCCGGAGGAACTTATTGTGGTGCTTTGATTATGTGGCTCTTGGTGATATTTGTAAGGCTGACTGGATATACAGGGTGAGTGGGTGTGGTTACACTCACCATAAGTGCACATACTTCACTGCGAGGTTTGGATGAAGTCCTCTAGTGAGGTTTGGGATATATTCACTGTCAAGTGGTCATGTATGTGTTTATTCAAGTGATAATGTTTCTATATACTTTTGTTTACAGTGTTTTATTATTAAGTTACTAAGATGAGGGTATTGTTACTATTGTGTATTTTTCCTTTATATAGAGGGTCAACTGTACCTACCATGTGCTGTACTAATGAAAGGGGCATGAACATAACGAGATAAAGGTGAGTGATTTGTCAATGTAAAAGCTGGAGGAGTGACTATAGTAGGAGGTATTGAATACACCTTAGGTCCTGGCATGTCATGTGTATGCTAAACTGTCACTGTGAGTTTGTATACTTACAAGCCTTATTAGGAAACCTTTTTACACAGTGCTAGTACACACATATACGTGTATGTGTACAGATATATATAATATGTATGTATATAATATGCTTGTCTGTCAATAACAACAATGACAACAGTGGGTTCATGGATAATTTGTGAACTTATCGAAGTTGGTACGGTGTCGTCAGAATGGGTTGGTAAAGCATCATCAGTGATAAAGACAATGGTTTTATGTATGTGTACATCATGAATGTTGCTGTGTAATGGTGTGTGTACAGGTGAGCCAGGTTGGAGAGAGTCAGTAAAGACGACACTGAGTGTTATTCATGAAAACTGGGCCTGAGTGGTAAAGTGTTGTCAGTCAACGTCTACGGTAGAGAGAAAAGTAAGTGAGAAAATATGGACTGATGTAACTAAAACTAGTTGTAAAGGACAATGGAGAACAATACCATATTATGCTATTCAATTTCTAATTTGCAAAAGTTTATCTATAATATTAAGCGTCACTGTCAACTGTGTATCACATGCGAGAAATCTGATATGTCCTCTTTTTTTTGCTTCTTTGCTTTGTTTTTGAACTGTTCTTTTTTTGTGTGAGTGTTTTTGCTTTGTTTTTGTTTTTTTTGTTTTTTTTGGGTTTTTTTTGTTTTTGTTTGTTTTTTTGTTCTGTTTTATTTTATTTTTTTTGTTCTGTTTTTTTTTTGTTCTGTTTGTTGTTGTTGTTTTTAAATTGTTTGTTGCTAATTGCAATGGCTGCTATTACATATAATTCCTCGTACTTTGTGATGGCTGTATTAACGTTCACTCCCTGAATTTATTTTTCACAACTTGATAATAAGCTAGCCACAATCCTGAACTGCTCGTGCTAGTAACTGATTCACACTCAATACACTGATGTTGAGTTCTTCAATCCTCTCTACTGCATTGAATCTTTAACTTAATCAGTAAACTCAGTGATTGCTGTTGTATGATGAGAATTCTAAAATCTACAAAGGGAACATGGGGGTCTGTGAGTTCATAATCATAGTCATCATCTTTCTTCATCGTTGTCAAGCAGTGACTCTTTACCCATATTTTTCCATGGAACTATAATAGTTTTCCTGAGGGTGTGGACCAAAATAGTGCAGTGGCTAGTATTCAGAAATACACTATTTTAGCTGGTGAAGCTGAGAATATTTGTTGTGGCAGAGTATCCTATATGTGAACCAAATTTACTTCTTACCTACACACAGAAATAGGCCCCAAATATACTTAGCTCTTTCAAATGGACTATTGTATACTGCTTACATAAGTGCGAGTGACTATGAATTTTTGTTTGTTTTATGTTTTTTAAGGCAATGCTCAACTGAATGTATGTAGATAGTGTTTGCTGTGTATGGCCCAATTATTTACCACAGATATAGAAAAGTCACTAGTTAAATGGTGAATTGACGTGTAGCTCACGGTGGATTAGAAACACTCATTTTTTTAATGAATTTGTATCTCTCACTATTTCCTTGATCATCATCATCTACTTTTGAGTATGACGTTGATTTAGTTAACTTTTTTTATATTAATTTTTTTATTTAATTTATTTTTTCCCCTTGATACTACTTTGAAATGGTAATTTCGCCTTTTATACACTTCAGTGGCAATTAGTACTGTAGATGACATCTAGATGGTGCTTTTAATATTGATGACCACTTACCAACTGTCTATGAGGTGAAAGGGGTGAGCTTGCAAAAAAAAATTTTATCTACCTGCTTGTGTGGCCACGCCCACTCCTGAAGAGGACAAGCAGGTAGGCGGAGCTGCCTGGGATGAAGGGCATGCTCAAGCAGCCCTGAACTTGGTACTCGTTGTTTAGCGAGTATGTATGTGTGTGCATTTAGGCGCCAGTATTTGTGCTGAGTTATTGTAGCTAAGCTGTTTCAAGATGTGCAATTATGTGGGTGTGTCCCGATCTTCCTTATAAAAGGACGGTACGCATGTCGTCAGACTTCTGTCATTACCTGTGTGTTAGAAGTTTGTTGAGTTTATAAGTAATAAAACTACTTATCTCGGCCAACTACTGGGGAGCTGGCGCATAAGGAATAGTTACTGATACTACTGTGACAAGGGGTTGAAGATACCAGGTGGCAGCGGATTACTCCATGGTCCGCCCTCGACGTAAGACTCTGGGGTGTGGGCCCAACACTGTGTAGTAACATAGGATGGTCCTCTGTTTGTTACCATCTATCTGTGAAGTGATTCCTTTTAGTTCAATAAAAAGAATATCAAGAGAAAAGATGGTGATTATAGATGTACCAGTGTCTGATAGTTGACCTTCACTGCAATACTGATTATGTCTTTCTATAGCTCCAGTAGGTCAAGGTAATTAAGTGATTATAGCATTACACACTATGACATTAAAGTCTTCTCATAATCCATTCTTGCTTATTTCAGTGATGTATGTAATGTATGTATAGGGTTTCATACAGACTATGGGAGCCCTGGGATTCCCCCCTCCCTAGAATTAGTTTCCTCCCCTCCCCCCCTAAATTTTTTACCGTTGCTTGTCGTATAAAACGCAAAAAAATTATGGCCTTAATCTAAGGTTAGTTTGTGAAAAAATGTCAATACTCCTTCACAATCATCACTTGCTAGTTCTAGTCCTTACACTTTATGTGCTTCAAGACACTAATTATGAATTTTTGACGCCCTCCTCGTCAGTTTTTTTGGCTCTACAAAATTCCCCCCCCCTCCCCCCTAGCGAAAAATCCTGCAGGAATCCCTGATGTATGTATGTATTTAGTCAGGTATGGTGTAGTTGTTTCTTGTTGTGATCTCCAAGCTTCCAGATTTTGCATGTAATACATGAACTGTTGCAGTTCATATTCTTCCTAAAGTTGCAGCTTTTTGCTGGTCTGCAGTACATATAATTAAAAAACAACAACATTGTATTAGAATTACTGATTCATTTTATGGTAAAGGGTTTGCAGACATGCAATGAGGTGAGTTAGCAGTCACCTATAGAAATACTTGCTACATAATGTTGATATATAATATTCTGGTATTCACAAAGAAGACAAGAAAGCTGCACCAGAATGTGCTCTACTGTAGTGTACTAGATACATGTATAACTATATGGTTCAGGCCACAGTATGGTAAAGGGAGACTTGTGTCCCCCCCTCCCCCCCTCCATCCTTGAAAATTGTTTGCTCCCTCTTATAGATTATTATGACCTTCAAGGTGACATGGAAATGAGAAACCCATCTGGAATATAGAAATATAAAAAGCATTGCTTTGACCCTTCTCAAGTTTAGTTCCAAAACTACCCTGAAAGTTTCCTGTTTTGCCATCTGCTACATATACACTGCACTGCCTGCCATGTATTGCTTTGTCCATGCAACCTAGTTAGTTCTACAGGTAGTGTGTGTTTAAATAATGTTTATGGAGTTTTACAAATGTTTATTTTTTACGGATGCACTGATGTTGTCCATCAAGATGAAAGTGTTGTTTTAAGTATTTTGTTTGGAACTGAAAAAAAGGGAAAACAACGTGACCAGAATCAAAGCAGATCTTGTATTAGAAAAGTCAATACGGTGAATGACGCTGTCTAAGTTCATACATGATGATCCAGTGACTGGCATATTTAACTGTGAGGGTTAATTAATTCTTCAGAATTATGGAATATTATCATGTCATTCTTCATTCCCCTTCCTGTCTACTGACACTAACATAGCAACAGTATGTCATAAATAGAATGCAGCAGTCATTTCACCTTTTGTTTTGGTAGTACGGCATATCTGAATTGTAGTCATTGTTATAGATCTTAATGAGTGTAGATAGCGTTTAAACATTATTCAGCTAAATTTTTAAGACATAAGAGAGTCAATTCTTTAGTTCATTTTCCAGAGTAGCTTTACATTATTTGAGATCCCCCTATTATTATTATTATTTATTTTTATTATTATTATTATTATTATAATTATTATTATTGTTATTATTCAATCATTCTTGGCTGAAATAATTATAATAAGAAGCCGAAATATCAGGTTAAGTTTTATTAAACATAATTATGTTGGTTGTTACAACTGAGAAAAATTGCTATTCATTATTATTATTATTGTTATTATTATATTATTGCTGTTGTTATTTTTCTTGTATTGTTTTACTTTTTTAATTGATTATGAAGAATAGGAGTTACTAGAGCATACTGTGATGTGAAACTTGCCAAACCTGAGCTATAGTGTACTGTAATTATGTGTATGTTTGTGTGTCAGTATGTACAGATTAATCATTGAATACCGCAGAATATCTAGCATTTACACAAGTGTCGCAGGCATGAGTGATATTCCTGCGGTATCCAATGATTAATCAATTTATTGTATACTGATCATGCGTGAATGGCATAGAAACCGAGTGGCTAATGTAATGGATGCTGCCAAGAAGTCTTTCGATCGATTCTTTTTTTTTTTTTTTTTTCTTTTTCTGATGAAGTCATTGGAAATATTTTCTGCAGAATATTACTGGCATACGATACCTTACAATTCGATACATTTTCTACATAAAAGCACTCAATAAGCCGATTCAGTATACAATAATGTACTTTATATGTATGCCTGATGCCACCTGGACCTCTAGACCTTGAATTAACTGTACATGTATGTGTACAGGTGGTGTGCTCTCACAGAGGATGCTGGCTGCTAGAGATGCATTGATGACCTGCACAGACACCTGATGAGAGTGGACTAGACCTACACGAGGTGAGTCTGACATTTCAACACACCACTAGTGTAAGTGTTACTGTTTACTTGAAACCCCCCGTGCTCCTGTGGATCAAGTTCTATCAATGCCATAGTAACTATTCCTACCTGCAGACTCATATTGCTATACTAACATGTTGCTTCAACAGTGATCAAAAATTATTTCATCACTTGTGTACATTATAGTTGAGGGTGTGTCAGCATTAAGGCAGGTCCAAGTTAGGTAAGGTGTGGATGTAAGCTAGGTAAGGTGTAGATGCAAGTTTGGTAAGGTGTGGATGTAAGCTAGGTAAGGTGTGGATGCAAGTTAGGTAAGGTGTGGATGCAAGTTAGGTAAGGTGTGGATGTGGGTTAGGTAAGGTGTGGCTTTATAGTAGTAATACCTGTACCTAATGATTAATTCACATGTCCCTAATGCTCTATCTATCTGCCTTATTCAATCTGTTAACTGCAGATCTTGGAACAGTTTGTCATGGATGTGCCAGATTTTTTTTCCTTGTTATTCCATCCAATTCCTCATAAGTACAAATGTTTTCATTTCAGAGGGCAACATCACTTTTCAATCATGCCGCTATCTTATAAACAAATAATGTGTTATACCATCACCACGGATATTAGCATTGAATTATACATGTACTTAGTTCTGATCCCTCCTGTGTGTTATATCCCTAAGGTGTCAGTGAGTATACATACATACATGTATTCAAATTGCACATAAACATGAGTAGCTAGATGTATCCCTAGTAATTAAGTATATCTTATTGCTGGGAATAAACAATCCAATTAGAATGTACTTCACTATGTTGGGTGTAATACTTAGTGGTGTATGTATTGTACAATTCAGACTGCATTCAAGTAATATAACTATAATTTACTTCATAATTTCTTTAAATTCATTCTACACTTCTGCAAGGCATTTCACTGCCAGTGTAATGTCAAAGAGCTATGTAGTTGTAGTATCTCTTTACAAATATTCGACAACACTTTGAGGGAATTTTGAGTCATCACACACAGAGGTATTGTCTCTTATACTGCCATTACTGCTTTAAAATGATGTGATGTTTCAACAAATGCTGCTTGTTGAGTTTATATCACAGTATTGTCTACTAATTCAATTGTTTAGTCTACCTTATGTCCAGTGGCACCTGGAGTGCAGGTCTGTAGTTACCTGCCGGTTGATGTGTTGGTGAGGGAAACATTTGCCACACCCACTAGTTCTACACACTACAGTGTATGTTCTCCATTTCAGAAGTTGTATGGTTAGGTTCAAAGTTCACTACGGTGATTGCATGTCTGATGGTTCAGGTGATGGGATGATGATGTTTTGTAGATTAGCTGTAGAGGATGGACACATTACGTGTGAATGTACATTCTCTATCAAGAGATGCAACTTACGCAATTCCTGAGAAAAGTGATCTATTCACTAGCAGGATTTACTATTTCTATGATCATCATTTAGAGTGTGATATACAATAAAGGGGGCAAATGTGCTTAGTTCGTGTGTGTGTATGTGTGTGTGTATGTGTGTGTGTAAGGGCCTTTGTAGCTGTGTGTGTTTGATGGTTCGTGAAGACCTGATCGCTAATACGGAGTAATTAAATAAATATTTCTCTATGAGCTATCCAAACAACCATGCTGGTGTGGGTCTAAGCTATGCACTCTAGTAATGCAAGTGGGTATGTGGGCAGTTCTCAAGTGAATTGGTAATTTGCTTCAAAATTTTTTTCTCTATGTTGGAATTCCTTGTGCCTCGTATTGTATCATTATGCACTCAGACGTATGTATGCATGTATGTATGCATGTATGCATGTATGCATGTATGTATGTATGTATGTATTATGCTGTGTGATGATTCTTACCTTACTGTTCTTTATCACACAGTATTATTGTGTTGTCACATTGTATATATTCTCTCTGGTTGTCATGACGCACAGGTGTCCTGCCAAGTGCTTATTGCACTTGTAAAAACTTTTTGTCAAGTCTTATTTTGACTCAATTCAGCTTACTTGTGAGAAACCCCTTACCTAATTATGTTTTTTGGTGTTACAAGAATCATCACACCTGCCTGATACACTGACTACAATAATTTAAAATTCTACGTTTCAAATCAAAAGATACTGAAATTCCAAATTCAATCAATCTTATATAGGTATCGCATGTCCTGGATTGGTTGCCCCTAGCAATGGCTCCCTGCCCCACCTCTTCCTGTCCCACCCCTCTCTGCCCCACCTCTCCCTGCCCCACCTCTCCCTGTCCCACCTCTCCCTGTCCCACCCCTCTCTGCCCCACCTCTCCCTGCCCCCCATCCATCCTCTCCTGCTGATTTCAATGAACTTCGTTTTCCTCAACCTGTTATACGTTACTATCTTTGAAACAACATTAGCTGTAGAAATATGAAAGGAAGTTCTCACAAAACAGATGGTCAACTGAAACCAAAACTAAGTCGTCCATTGAGGAAATAACTGCTGGCATTTGAACTACTCAGAGAATCTTAATGTTATATGTGAGCCCCCATGCAGTTTTATCTGAGATGAGTGTTTTATTATGGCTGGTATGGTCTGAGGAATGTCCCTGACTGAACCATGTGTTGCTATAAACAGTGGGAGGACTAACAAACTCGGGAGAACTGCAACTTAAAATAATACATATCTGCTGCACACTGTGATGCTATTGGCCTTGTCAAGTCTGTTGTTCTCACACATGCACACACACATGCATGCGCTCGCACACACACGCACACACACACACACACACACACACCCACACACACACACACCTTTAAATAAGTAGCTGTAGTATGAATATAGTGAGAGTGTGTTTTGGTTTAGTCTTTTGTAAATTTATCGAGGTATCCCAGTGTCTGGTTCAGTAATTGGGTGTGAACTTGTTCTAGTACATGTATGTATATATTTGTGTTTGTATGTGTGTGCACGGCATAGCTACAATAGCGGTCACAGCTTTTTTTGACTGCTGCAAATTTTGTATCACTGTGGTGGGCGTGGCAGTTTCCTGTGCAATATGTAGTTGCACTCGTTAATGTTTTTTCTCTCATAGCATAATTTGGTAAGTGGTCGACTATGTAATTGATGCGTATGAATATAATGGAATTATCTGAGTAATTTGTTGCCCAGTACTCAGGCACTTCCCCAGTACTCAGGCACTTCCCCAGTACTCAGGCACTTCCCCAGTACTCAGGCACTTCCCCAGTACTCAGGCACTTCCCCAGTACTCAGGCACTTCGGTGAACTACAATTTCTATTGTTTGTATCAATAACTGCAGCAGTAACGATCAACAGTCAATATGGACACTCAGAGCATTCCTCAATGGTGGATGAAAGTGAAGTGAAAAGTGTCATTACATCATCTCAGTATTGTTGTCTGTCCAAGCTCATTAGACATGTTGGTGGGTGTGGTCTGTCTGGTTTTTGTTCTGGAAAGTTGGCAAATATGAACTAATGTCAACTTCATTACATTTTAACAGCATATTTATCATTGGTGTAATTGTTTTACTTACAATACTAATTAAGTTGTGTGTGTGTGTATGTGTGTGTGTGTGTTACTATATCAATTGATCATCTAACTAGTATTGGTGCCAGTGTATATATGATGTGGCTATACTAGACAGACCAACCAACCCACAGTCCTTCATTATCTGATGCAATGACTAGCTCCTCACATTCCAGTCCCACCTCCCAGCCCCAGGCATGCCAGGGTGTGAGCTTGTATATGTGACCGTCTACAGGAAAACCGGGCACAACGCGCACCCTTCGAGAAAATATTTTTTTCACTTACAGAGTTGTCGGCGTCCAGATATTGAGCTCTCTAAGTTTTATCGTCGTAGCTTAAGTCGTTCCCACTATAATAGACCTAACCGTTCCCTTCCGTCGGCTTGAAACAATATATTTTTAAGAAATCGATCAATCTTTTCTCGATATTTACGCACGCCGCGTTGTGCCCGGTTTTCCTGTAGACTGTCACATATGATCTGATGAAAAAATCAATTAAAACCTTGTGAATTTTTGAGTCGGTAAAGTATCTTCAATGTGCACTGCAGTTGACACAGTATAGTAGTGTCACAGTGACCTTCCTTAAACGCCAGCTTGCATGTATTACTATATGTGTGTATGTGGTTTGAGTTGAACATGTTTATATTGTACATTTTCCTGGCAGCATGGAGGCTAGCTCAGCAGTGGACTTTGCATGCTTGTGTTGTTTCTAGCAAGCAAACAGTGTGTCCAGTTCAGCTGTTGTTTAGCTTGAGGGAAATGTTTTAATAGAGACTGTAGCTCGTGTGTGTATATCATGTATGTCAGTCAGTGCATGTATAGTGTGTTGTAGTGCTCTAATGGCGAGCGAGCTGGCTAACACACACACACACACACACACACATGCTCACTAGATATACCAACACAAGACTTACATTTCATGACTTCAGCTATGGGGGGGCTCAGGTAAGTTTGAACTGTGTCCCGCAGCAGTGAGATCATGCCAGAGACTTCCTGCTCAGGGTTAGTCAATTCTATTCCTTGGGTGGTTGGGTAAGGATCGATACAAGTTTTCTGTTTAGTGGAGTATGTGACAGGATTAAATATCAAGTGGATACACTACAATTTTGGATTACACTACAACAGTGACATACGTATATATGGATATAGGCTAAATAAAGTATATTTTAAGGTTTTGTATTGTGTTGCCATTCCACAGTTACTTCATTTCAACATCTTTTTTTTTTTCTTTTTTTTTATAGCATTAATAAACTAATCAATTAGCGTTGATTGTAAGTGAAGTACAGTGTGTGTATGTGTGTGCTCACACTTTACAACATATGCCGCATATCAGTGTGTGCGTTTGTGTGCTAGTTTAGTCTCCCGTCTCCTCACACCCCATACCATCCCTGCCTGTTAGTCTCCTGCCTCTAGTATTGACAACAGCTTTGTGAAATGTGTGTAGTCTAGAAATGCATTCTCAGAATAATCCATAGAAACACTGTACAATGGTGTCACGTCCCTTCCAATCCATCTACAATTGGGACACCTCAAGTAACCAAGTAACTCGGCCACTTGTAGCAGTAATAATGGCTGCCTTGGATATTGTGTGGTACTGGTCAACTATCTATATACTCACACACACGATTCATTCAAAAATTCGGTACACTTAGTCCTATACTATCTAGCGTATGACGTACCTCTTGCATGTAGCATGTTGTACATGTCTTAATATTCCCTTTACTCAGCCTCATACGGAATGGATTATTGTCTGTCATGTTTAGTGTTATTAGCTATAGAAATCATAGTTAAAGTCATCATCTTGGAATACTGGTTGCATACTAAGATTTTGATGGGTCTATTTCACTTTCTTCTGATACTATATCATTTTGCCATGTGGAGATAATAAGATTAGACATCAGTACATTAAGTCATACATATTTATAGCTATGGTTTATTACATGATCAAAGTGGAAGATACAAGTTACTTTTAGATCATGGAGTATGATATGACTTGTGTACACATCTTGTAGCCTCCAGCTACTATGTACCTACTATAATAGTTATTATTCAAGACCTTGCATCCCTATACAATATTGTAGTAGCCCTAGGAGGGATAGTCCAGGTAGCCTAGGTTGACAGGTTCAGTTTACATAGGACAGAAACAACTGAATTAGATCTGTCAGATTGAAGCAGACCTGAATGGAATTAAACTCCATTGAATGAGAAAGAGCACACAATCAAGATGGCCTATGTGTACACTGGCTTAAAAGATAAAATTACTTGGGAAGTTTTTTTAGTATTATGTAATTTTTTTAAAGAAATATGTAATTTTAATATGAATATTATAGTTACCTTATAAAGACTTATAAACAGGATTTTTAATTCTGAGTAAGCATGTTTGTGTGAACATTGCACGTATTGTGCACCATGGCAACGATATGTGATATGTGCGCACCTGGACTTAATAAATATATCGGCAAATATTGTAAATTCTATCAAGAGCTGCACGGCTATGTAAGGGTATGTGTGTAAATCTGTTGGTGTGGTGAAATTGCATGTTGCAGAACTCCAAAGAGAGGAAATGAGTATTTACTCTGGAGGAAGATTGTGGCCTCCAAGCGTCCAAGACCTTGTATGGGATTTTTTTTTTTAAGAAAAAAATCTCACTCTGCCCATGAGCCTCATTATGAGTAGAATTGCAAAAGAAACTCCACAAGTGAGTGAGCCAATACTCTAGCCACACTTCCTGAGGTGTGTGTGACACATCCCTGATCAACCTCTCACTAGTACCAGCAACCACAGCTTCACTCATGCCAGACCTCGTTGGTCTGTCATTTGAATGGAGAGGTAACTACCACACTGCAGATGTAAATTAACCAAGTTGGGCCAGCTAGGTGTTTGTCTGTACTACTGATTGCCTAACGGTGGTTTAATCAAGTTTTTCAAGAACGCCACAATATGAGCATTCCCCCCCACAGTGCTACTCTGGTGTCTGGTGGGTGGTTGTCTTGTAGAGATGCATGAGTAATGGTGGCGAAATTTGCTGAGTGAAATACTCACGTCTGGTTAAGATATTGGTGTTCTTCACTATGACCTAATATGGTATTTCATTGTTCTATTGTTATACTTGTACTTTGAATATCTGCCGCTCTAGAGAAGTTAACTGTACGTAAATTATGATAGGTTGTGTTTACCATTTCTTGTATGTGCTTATTGTTGTTGTTTGGTTTACTTTGTGTGGTTGGTTCGATATACATATAATGTATTAGAGCTGAAACTTTGCAAGCTCCTTTGGGTGTTTTTGTTTGATTGAAACTGGTCTGCACATGCTCAGTACATGGAATAGGCTAGGCCAATAGGATAGAGTTGACAATAAGGTAGTGTTTCATAATAAAGTGGAACAAGTTTAGACTCATCACTGTCCCATACTCTAGCCCCTAACACTACCCATCTATTCCTATGCCCTAGCCCTATCTCATGCCCTGGCCCTATCAGTCATTTGTATCCTATACTTAGTCAATACTTGCTATTAATGTTTATACAGAGCCACTCCCACTCACATTCTCTGCTGTTAAATAAGTTTGTGTGTTAGACATGTACGAGTACAATATTAACAAATCACTGAACAGCAGTTAATTGATGTTTCTTCTCCACTGCTGACACTCCACCAGCACACATGTGTGCCATGAATACATCTCTCCTAATATATCTGATACTGTATAACAATCAGTTACACTAACTATATATAACTATGTATGCATACTGAAGCATCACTTGCTCTGAGTGTGTTTATGTTGAGACTAATTATGATTTCCTTTGATACATCTAAATGTTTATCTAGGAAGGCATTATGAGAATGAACACTATAGTTATGTATACTGTAGTCAAGTTGGGATGGGGTAAGCTGTGGTGCTTTACGTTCCATTGCTTCCAACTGCATGTACGTAAGGTGGTAACGAGGTTGCAGCACTTGATTCATGTCTAATTTGTATGAGTTTTCATCACAGTTATTGTTGTGGTTGTTAACCCTCAGCACGCATACACGAGAGGGTTATAGTAGTCGTCCTGTCTGTTTATCACACTCTGATTTTGGAGATTAGTGACCATTAACCATTGATTTAGGTATGAACTTACTCAGGACAAAGATTTATGACCTTTCACTTTGCTACTTTTTTTTTATTTCGAGCTGATTTTTGAGAAAACACAAAGCTGTCAGCTCTGTGTAGGTGCTGGCTTTAGTGGGTAACGCCCCTTATCGTCAAGTCATAATCACGTGAGCTAATAATTTCTTGCAGTCCGTGGTAGTGTTGCTAGCTATATGCCAGGAAGTTAGCGGAGTGCTGGGAGTGGAGTTTCAAGTTGAACATATATACCAGTGAGTGTCTCTGGCCTGTTTAGCTTCTCGTACACCTACGTACCGTTGTCATTGCTCGAGCTGTATTGATGCCTGGTTAGAATAGCCAGTTTGTTATTCTATTGGTCTGAGATTATTCGTAATAGCTTAGTAGTGCTGAGGGTTCGCACTTTTGGTCCTTAATTTTATTGTTATAGTTGTTGTTTTTCTTTTCTTTTTGTTGTTGTTAATATAATTTTATTATTGTTGTTGTTTATTATTATTATTATTATTATTATTATTATTATTATTATTATCTACATAGATTGTGCCCCAGGTGGCTCTAGTGTGGTAGATATTGTATTATGTAGTCAAAACTAACAGTCATGAGACTGCAGGGTGTGGCCTCACCTGAGGTTGAAATTCGAGTTGTTTTCATAGTTAAGTTCAAGTGTTACAGGTTTAATTAAGTTATTAGTGGGCACAGTTTTGTTTTCTCTCCAATTCAAAATCTAGATGTGTCCTATTTCTTGCCGTGTGCTCTATTTCTCGCCGTGTGTTCTATTTCTTGTTATGTGTTTTATGAGCTTTGTTTTGCATTGTTTCCCAAACATTACAAAATTGCAGAAATAACAAATAACACAAGCAAACACCTGGTCTCTACAAATAGCACAAACCACGACCAAGAAAGGCCACATCCCTGTGTTTACTGAGCGGCAGTAGCAGTGCTAGTATGTGAAACTGCATGTCTGGAATACTACAGTCCTTGTGTGCCCGACTTGAGAATTCTTCAACTCTTTCTTCCCCTCTAGTGATATGTCTATCACATAGAACCATACATGTGACATTACCACGGAAGTGTGAATTCTATTCAGAGAAAGGTTGCAAGTAATAAATCCTTGTAAGGTTGTATTATGTGCATTTTCTGATTTGATAGATTCCAGGAGCTGTGTAGGTGTGTGTGTTTGTTGTTAATTTGCTGGGAAAAGAAATTGTAATTTTTAGGAGGAAATTTTGTGTCTTAGAAGAAAAAAATTTTTTTATGCATACATACATACATACATACATACAATACATACATATACACATATGAAAGTGAATGAAGCACTGAAAAGGGAGTCAAGCACTAGAATTGGAGGACTATTTAGAGAAAGAGAGAGAGAGATGACCTTTGAATTAAATGCCAGCATGTAGCCTAGGCAAGAGATAGTTTATTAAGTATGGATACAGTCTACACTAGATGTCCGTTTATCACATAATGTGACAGTGTTCCTAGGGACATACATGATGACTTACATGTGTTTGTATATGTGTGTGTATGTATCACGTAAGAGTTCTTCAGTTAGTATACCTAATTATAATATGTGTAAGCGATGGAGTGAATGAGTGGGCGTGATTGTGTTAGTTTCTATGGCATCCTGGTTATCGAAAGGATATCCACATAGACACAGTGCACACAAGACAGTTGCAGCACTTCATGGGAATATTGTCATTTGCAGGAGGAAATGGGGCTAGCTGATTATAATTAGGTCAATAAGAGTGCATGGATGGTTGGTGGGCCACTAGCTGTGCTCTATTAGTAGCACTGTGCTATTATGGGGTTTAGATTAATTAAGCTTCTTACATGACAGGGTTAAGCTTTTATGTTGACTTGTTCGTTAAAAATGTGTAGTGGTGTACTTGTTTCTGGTTTCAGTATTGAAATCTCAACAAAAGATATGGAGACGCATGCATGTAGTGTGTGTGTACCATGTATAACCTACCATTACAATTCCACCCTTATTTCAGTTGAGACCTTATATTTTGTGGGTGCCTGACCATCCTGGTCTGGTCCAGGGTGTCAGTTTATCATGGGATACAATGCATGCAGCCCTTAGGAGTCACTATTGCTGTGTGGCAATATAAACTCCTCTAAGTACACCTCTATCACCACATGTTGAGCTACTCCTGTATATTATATACATATTTATTCCACGCTAGATATCTTCACAATGGTATTTTTTGGTACGAGATATTATCTCACAATATCACATAGTGTTATCTCATAGCTGTATTGGCCAGCTCATTACCAGAGTAGTTATAGCAACTGGGCCTGGGTACAAGTTTTCTGGGTTTTTACAGCTACCTTTACTCTATAGTGGAGCCTACCCAGCCAGGTTATAGCAGCTGCTATAATATCAGCTGGGGTTGTGGGGAGCCCCCAGAGAGTTTTCAGCCAACTTTACACCCTGAGTTACAAAAACAAAACAAAAACTACTCCAGTGAGGATGTCTAAGTGTGGAATAAACCACTTATTACACTCTCTCGTCAGAGTGATATGGCTAGATATTTCACTCTGGGCTTTATTTTCACTCACCTTTGGCTCCTCTTGAAAATAAATTAGCCTGCTCATGAAATATTTCACCATATCACACTCTGACTCATGTAATAAGTACTTATATATATATTATATTTTTTGTTGTTGTTGTTTGGGCCTTTAACAATTCCCCCTTCTAGATAGTTGAATTAACTTGTGTGCCGTGTATGTGGTACTAATGATTCGTTCTGAAATTAAAAATCTAAACCTTATAAAGTCCAGAAAAGAGATCATCAATCTAGCCAGTGATCTCTCTACCTGTGATGTGTGTGTGTATTTGTATGTATGTGCATATGTGTATGTTTATACATGATATATTATACACTGTATATAATGGGTAGTGTTTACTTTGTTTCAGTTATTCATACCTTGTTAGCCTCTGTTATTATTTATTTTTCTGAAAGTACACATTACATCGTGATTTGTGTGGGTGTGTCAGTGTAGGGGGATTTTTTTTTTTTTTTTTGCAACCTCTAGTGAGATAATTGCTGCTCTGTTACTCACTCTCTCATTCTCTCACTCTGCTCCTTCTGCCTCCCATGAATACACACACACACAGTGCAACTCAACTGACCAGCAGACATTGTGTCAGACAGTGCTATGTATGGAGTGTAGAGTGAGAGAGAGAGGTAGTTAGGTAGATATGATGACTCTGTCTATGGCAGACTTAGGAGGAAAGATCATTGCCAGCTTGTTAGGTCCAATGAACATGGCTGACCTTGGTGACTTGAAGTTTTTTTTGTTCTTGTTTTTTTTATTTTATTTTATTTTTTTATTTTTTTATTTTTTTTTTAATCATAGGGTTATTATTTATTTACAGTTATTGTTGTTCTTGTTTTACATGACGCAGTTAATTTTTAGCATGGTACAGTTCTATGATCCCTGCAGTATCGCTGTCATTTGTCAGTGTCTGTGGATAGTGTTTCACATGAACACTTACTCAATAACTCATTACTTCATTGCTTTGTGCAGTTTGTGTTTGAATTGCATACACACGTGGGTGTGTGTGTGGGTGTGGGTGTACGTATGTGTGATTGTGTTTTTACTCGTTTTGACCTCTTTATATGGATATCTTTCAGAAGTTGTTTATCAGGGCTAATTAATTGCCTAATTACCTGGGAGTGTACTCTAGTGTGGTGGCAACAAGTGGGCAGGGCACGTGTTGGTATGGGAAAGAAGTACTCTAAAGGAAGGGTTTCATGTACGTCCTCCTCGGCTGGTGTGTGAATGATAGTGGAGGTTCCAGTCCCTCTGCTAATTACTCTACATGAGGGGGAAGGGGCAGCTGAGTGCAGGATGTACCAGCAAGTTAATTCAGCATCTTGAGTGGGCGGGGCTGGGAGTGTGAATCACTCAGCTTGCCTTACCTGGAAATTCCCCGTTATTGGATTAGCTAAGTGTCAAGTGGGTCAATCAATAATGTTATTCCTGCCACTCTATTATTCCAATGTGGCTTGTGTGATTAATTGAGTAATGTTGTCTATAGTAGAGTGGATTGTATTGACCCATACAAATGTCCAGTGGCTTCTCTATTTACATGGAGTATTGTTATTGAGACAGTACTAGATTTTCAGCTGTTATACACATCGTGCATTCACGATGTGTGGTTGTATTACTGTTCCTAGTCGTTTATAGTGTTAAGCGTAGAACTCAGTCCATCCCCTCTACTGGGGAAAGAGTGCAGCATGAGAAGATGGAACGTTCTCTCACCCTCAACAAAGTTCAGAGTGCAGTTACACTTGGGATTTTTTTTTTGACATGTTGCAAACAAACACTCCAGAAATATGTTCTTTTTTGGCCTCCAGTATATCTACTATAGTCGTTCCTCTATGAGAACCTTGCCCTCACGCCTCGCCCATGCACCCGTCCAGCAATTACTCCCACCTTCCCACTCTCAACTCTGTCAAGTGCAGACTGGCAGTCCCGCGATTCCTGAAGACAGATCCCAGTCTCCTGTACTTCCCCTGGGAAGCTCCACAAGGTCTGTCATCCCAGTCCTGCCTGACTGTCTCAGTACAGTGATGTTGGAGAGGGTTGTTTCTGTCGAGTATTGTCATGAGTTTGTGGCAGTAGTTGCCTCTGTAGCTGGAGCCTTTGTTTGAACAACTCTGGTCAGTGTTTGTTTCTTGTGTTTTTATCTACAACAGGTTCATAAGTGCTTTTTAAATATAAACCGTTACATACATTACTAGTGGCATAGCAACAACTGGAGTTGGTTCAAGTAAACATGTAACATTAGAAGATGTATGTACAGCTCTGACATGACTAGAGCATCTCACAGCATAAGGCACTGCAGGGCATGTGTGTGTATGTATGTATGTATGTGACCTACATGCACTCATACATACATACGTATGAACCCACCCAACCTGATTATGCAAACACACACACACGCACACACACACACACACTTTAAGACAGTCTTCATCTGTTGTTCTAGATGGACTATGGGCCTAGACAGAAGTTCATACTCTAGCTTGCTTCATCTCATCCCTCTCTCTCTCTCTCCAGTTGTCCTGACTCGCCTCCTGGCAGATGGCAGGTTGTGTATTCATTGTGTCCTATACTGGAATTCATCAAGTCTATTCTCACACGTGTGCAGATAATAATGATATTCATGACTAACACAGAGTAAGTGGAGTTGATTCATGACTTTCTTGTACATACACAGTATAGCTAGTTATAATGTGTATGATAGTGCATTCCTGACTAGTAGTGAGGGTGAGGTATGTTAGTGTGCATCATTTAGGATGTTTATGGTTTATTAATACTAAATTTTACAATAAAAAAATAAATTTCAGCTTTTTTTTTCTTCTTTTTTTTTCTTTTTTTTATACTAATCTGCTGACCTCTGGTTTCTGGTTCATTCATTGCCCATTGAAGCATGTGCATGTGTAACACAATGATTGTCATCTTCACCAAGTGTTGATGGTGATGATGCAGGACTGACCCGGGCAGTGGGTAGCAAGGCAGAGTAACCTTCAGCTGGGAGACACCATCAGTACCTTCATGCAATGGCGACCAGTTGCAAATAGAAGATGGACCTTGTGGTGCATGGGTTAGACCTCTTGTGGTTGCAAGCAATTTTTAAGTTGTATTAATTAAGAACACACGGTGGTCATAGCAGCTCATGGCAGCTGGTTTATCATCAGGGTTGATTGATTAGCACAGTCTATTCTAGTGGACCACCTAGTGGTTAGTGTGCAATGACTTGTTGATGAGACTAGTGAGATAATGCTTATTATAGTGAAGACCTGATACACCTAATGTACTGCACATACACAGAGATATGGACTATATGTGGTACAAGAAATTAGGGAACTTTTATAATAATGTGGTTGTTTTGTTATAGTGTTGCTCTTGGTTTCTTGCTTTGTTTTGTTTTTGTTTTGTTTTTACATCCTATCTTATCTTTTGAAGCTGTTTAGTGTAATTGTCGAGTTAGTTTTGTAATACTGAACCTCAACCCATTGTATGAGGATTGAATGACTGGAATATTAGTATTATTTGTTATTATGTATTATTTGTATTATAGGACAATAGTGAATAACCCAACATCTCATTCACATCCAAGTGACCTGGAACATTTGCTTTATCCTCCTTCTGAATAAAGTACTCACACATTGAACATTGGTACATTGTGTCTCATTTGTACAATATACTGTGCATATGTGTGTGTGTGTTATTGTTATTTATACTTTGGTTGAGTTAACAGAGTCATGTTGTTGCCGACACTTCTCTTGACCTCGTTAACTCTTCATCACAGAATTCTGCTAACGTACACTTTCAAATGGTGTTTGTTTTGAAATAATAGCCTATGAATTTGAGTGTGGCTGTATACATGTATGTTAATCCATATACATGGATGTATTATGTGGGTGGGGCTACAGGAAGTCACATGATTCATGCACTTAACAGTATGTACGTGAGTTAGTTTGAAGTGCGTGTTTACACAGCACATGAATAATAAATAACAAATAAAACCAACTCAACCGTGTGTGAGGAGGAAACAGGACAGAGACAGGTGACTCATCCTTTCCCTGCTCTCTGTGTCCAGTAGTTAGGCATCACACATATACACACGAGGGTAGTACTGATCCAGGGTGTCTGCACGCTCATGTGCAGAAATGTACGTGTGTGTGTTGTTTTTATAATTCAGTGATAATCGTTAACTGATGATTGACTTAAACACACTTAGTAAAAAAAAAATCAGTCCATCAACTTCATAATAAAGGTCATCAATTTCACGCTGTACATATTGTACACTCAATTTCATTTTATTCAGTTAGCAGGAACTGATAACTTTAAAATACAATTCTTGTATCTTCACTTTACAATACACTTCTTGTATCTTCAAGCCATGTGTTTCTTACATTGGTGGACTTCCAGCTCTACTGTTGCTTGCATGCTTAGAGTTTGTGGCATTACAAGTTCTTATGTCAGGCACTGAGCAAGCACAGATAGTGAAACATAATAGAATGTTGAAAGGATCATTCATATCTGAAAGAATCCTTCAAAGAGATGAGCTAATGATACAATTGGAAGTGCATGTGGTTGTGCCTGGAGTTTGTGTGCTAATTCTGCTTGTGTAATGATAGTATGTATTGCTATACAAGTCAGAACTTATCCTTGAACTTGTAATGAATAGAGAAGCTTGTGTGAGAGTTTGTGGTTTGTTTTATTTACTGATAACAACTTGACTTCATTCATGTTTACAAGAACAACAATGCACCTCATGAATGAATGTGTGAGATGTGGTGAACTATAACAATACAGACAGGTTTAGGTGCGTATACCTAACTAGAGTTTATTAATAGGTGAGTGTGTCCCAGGGAGAGGGAGGTAGAGGGTGACCCTAGCTGAGCTGAGACCAGTTGCTGAGAAGAGTATTCACAGTCACTCTGTGGGTACTACTGCCTGTGATACAGGAAGGCTATATATGGGAATGTTTGTGTATGTTTGGTTAATAAAGGACCCATGGGAGTGGTTGTCATGGAGACAGTGGGTACAACCAAGGCTGCTGCCTCAACCAGGAGAGACATACATTGAAGTATTACTATATGTACAAGTATTGATTAATATTGGAAGAATTTAAATATTTGAGAAGTGCAAGTAAAGAATTAATGTTCTGAACAGAACATTTGCAGTTTTACTTATCCAAATTGTTTTGTAAAATTTCATCAAAAAAATGTGTAATTTTGATTACAGAGAATATAAATTATAACTACAAACATATAACATCATTACACTGTGATATTATAACAGACATGACATGACATACATTAATACATGACATACAATAATAAGCAGCTAGCATTAGTCTTGACATGATAATATTAATGTCAGAAATTGTTCTAAAGAGTCACATATTGCATTAGTTCTTGGTAGGCTTTGGGGGCAGGTCCCTTGGCTTAGGAGGAAGAGAAGGAGTGGCCTCTCCATTGGGTTTGCTAGATGAAGGTTTGGGTGGGAGGATCTTGGGAGGAATGGCTGGGGCTGCTTTGGCATCTTCTAACTTGGGGGGCCTGGGGGGAACTGCCACAGCTTGGACACCATTGGGATGGAAGGGAGGAACTGGGGGCGGAGGCTCTGCTCAAATAGAACATGTGATGACGGCAATGTGTACATATGTGTGTTAATATATCTCTTACCTGATCCACTATCTCTTGCTTCCCTCTTTAACGACACCACTGTTGCCATGGCTACTTCATCAATTCTCTGCGGTACAGGTGGGGGCGGAGATTGGGTAGCCTGCCTGGGGATTTCCACTGTGTGCATGTCAACCATCACTGGGAGAGCTCCTGCAAGTGTAAACGATAATTATCACAAACAGTAATATTTGTACCAGTAATGAATTGGCTAAAGTACAGACGATGACTCTGACTCTGTTGTAGACTTGTAGAAAGGAGATGGGCCTAAATTTAGCTTAAATTATTGTATGACGATAACCAATTGTATTTATTACCATGATTCAAATCCTTTGGTATTGAACTTTACCTGTGCTGTAAACTTTGAGTAGATTTTTTGCCAGTTTTTCCTGTCCAATATCCTGTAGCATCTTAGACACTGCCTTCCAGGTAGGAGTGATGTCTTCCTTCCTCATGTGTCTCATCCAGGCATCACACACCTCCACCAGTCCATCATACGCCTCCATGATACTCTTAGCTATCTCCTCTATGGTGCTCTCTGGTAGACCTGCAGCACGACCTAGCTCCTGGTACTGCTGGGATACTGGACGCAACTGGATGAGGAGGGAATCTAGGTTGAGGCTGGAATCTATAGAACATGTGCACACAAACAGAAATTAATTGAATACATTCACACAAAGGACATCATAAGTTAACATATGCCTCTTCTGTGCTGTCTTCTCCTTCTTTCATTGTCTCTCCTTCTAAACTACCCTCTCTGACCATGGTCCATTCTCCATTAACCTCACCTTCAGGTCTGACTCCATGGTTGATTCCGGAGTACTGCACTTCACCACCAGTAATGAGATGTGGGTGGACACTGTCTTGACCACCCATGTTAACTTCACTGTATGTCAACTCTCCATTCTGGATAAACAAATAAAGTGATGGTGGAATGACTGACTGTACATTGTTAGTGCACACTGTGAGAGGTTTAACATTCCATCACTTATTGTATCTTACTTTAGCTTTCTTTGGTATGTGTTTAGTTTTAGCATACTGGTGACTGTCTGTATCTGAATCTCTGTCTCCTACTCTATCCTGGACTTGGTTTCGAGATCTGCCTTGAGAAGGACCAGCATTACCATTCAACATTCCATAAGCTGGAACTTCCTGCAGGAAAAATGGTTACTCAGTGCAGTGGAATACCACAGATAATAACTACAAAACGTAATCTTTTCATGGGTAGGTAAGATATACTGTATAATTTTCAAATTCTCCCTAAAATTTCACCAAATGAATTCAAACAAAGTAATACTATGTAGTATAATTCTTACCGGAGGTCTATCAGCAAAGTTGCGTTCAATAGTGTCATAGGATTCTATAGGCACCACAGATCTGGACGGATGGTTCAGTGTAGAATACTCATTATCATCCTGTACAGTACACATACAACAAAGTGTAATTCTATTGATTGCCTAATATAGTGAACAAATAATTAACTGCATATAATAACAGTTCAAATTTGATCAGCTAAGGTGTATTAAGTAAGAAAATACCTCTAAATGATTTAGCTCTAGTTCCTCTAAAGATCTATAATAATAATAATAATAATAATAGTAGTATTACAGTGTATCGATAATAATAGTTGAAAATTGTGGTAGATTTTTGTATACTTACGTCTTTTTGCTTCTATTCTTCTTGCCTAATGTGGTATAACAACATTGTTTATAGCTGCAGCTATTGAATCAATAGCAACTTACATAAACATATAACTACAAGCACAAAGACGAAGATGATGACAGCAAAACCGACTCCTATTCCAAGCCCTACCCATATCATAATATTCATACCACCACCAGTGCCACTGTCAGTACCAGTACCAGTGCCAAGGTCAGGGTCAGGGTCTGTGGTGGATTTTCCTTCATCAGTAGTCCTGCTAGATATTGTTGAAACTGCTGAACTGTCATTTGTGCCGATGATGGTAGTAGTAACTAGAAAGCCCACATTATTATTAATTATTACTAAAATGTTGTGCCTTTTCCTCACCTGAGCTGATAGTTGAGCCAGTTGTATCTATCACTGGACAACTAATGTCTTCACTCCAACTTGTATCATGACAGGAAGCAAGAATTTCTGAAGGACTGCATCTTCTTGAAATAGCCCATGTCCCATTTGAATATAAAGTGTAATTTCTATCCACAGAATCATCTTGCAATATACACAAGTCTGCAGGAATTATCAATGAACAGGCATGTCAATGTATTGTCTTATCTTAAAATAATATAATGGACCTACCTATAGTGAATGTGTTGTTATACTGGCAGTGGAAAAATGTAATGCTTTCAGGTGGAGTTACTGTTATAGGACTTGTCCATAGTATGGGAGTGTTTGATGAAGATAGTTGGTAGAAGACTCCACTAGTGTTTCTCTCCATAGCAGGCTGGATCACAAGTTCACTCTCATTATCTGATGGCCTTAATACTCTCAATGCAGTGGGAACAAGACCTGTAATAGTAACCAATATTCTAGCTTACGATGGGTGTATGCTCCTGCATGTCATTAAATTATCAAATTGGACTAGTGAAGTTATTGTAGCTAACTTACCTTCCCCTGGAACATTAATGGTATGAGATTGCCCACCACAAGACATAACTGTTCCATTTAAAAGTTCTGGATTGTTAACAATAGCTACAGAAGTAATGGTTGATGCCACAATAAATTCAGTTATATTGAAGACAACTTCAACACCTCCAATCATGCTAGTTGATATTCTTGGTATTTGTAGTGGGATAAGATAGAGAATAGTGTAGTCTTCACTCTCTCTTCCTACTGGGGTCCACTGCCACTCTAAGTTGTCTCCACTTACAGTACATCTATACATGGCTTGTTCTCCAGGACAAGGAGTTTGGTCTGCCACTAGTTCTCCTTAAAAATATATATATACCAGCAAATGAAAATATCACATATAACTTTCTGCCAATTACCTGACACTGTAACTAGCAAAAAGTGAACAAATAACATAACAACTCCATTTGATGCCATGGCTTCTTACTCTGTGAAATTACAAGGTTGAATCTTGTGTTTTATGGATAAGGCATTTCCTGTCTCACAGATACAGGAAGTAGGTTGTACTGCTAATTAGTAAGTGTGTTGCATAAGTGCATGCATAGTATGCACTGCTTGCCCGTGCTCAGTGTTAATTGCTGAAGTGTTTTTTAAGATACAATTTTATGTTTACGACTACGACTAAAGAAATATATAATTTCTCTACTGCTATGCAAGACTCATTGGACTGGATACTAACAGGCTATTCCAGCAGAAAAACTTTAAAGTATTAGACAAAATGATGCATGAATTCTTCAGAATTTACTTATTGGAATCATGAAAGGCTTTTCTAACATGATTCTTGCCAGATAATTGCATGAATCATGTAAGATCCAGTGTGAACCTGACTAGTATAAACTGGCAAGGTAGTGAGTGTATGAATTCTGGAATGATCTTGCATGATTGGATGAGTAAGAACTTATAAGATAATAATTATTAGATTTTAAAAAAAGAAACTTTCGAGAGCTTGCAGGACTCCGACAAGTCTACAAAATATATAAATAATTTTATCATATTTTTACATAGCTAAAAATATTTTGAAGATCTTACACGATTCAAACATGTCAATTGAATCTTTCAAACTGACTTAGGCAAGTAATAGCTTACAAGATACTACAAGAATTATTTTTAAATGCATCTTTCAATATCTTGAATGACTCAAACAAAGGAATTGCATGATTGTAGAAACTCCTTTCTGACCATACCTCAAAGCAAATTACAATATCACATGATAGTTCAGTGAAATATACATATACTGAAGAAGAGTATTGAATAAGTCACATTTTGATAGGTGACTCAAGGAAAGGAAGTACAGGAGACCGTAAGTCATACGCCATATTCAATTATGTCCTTTTGCTAGTGATGGCTTTGGAGCATGAAATAACCAATTGTACTCCTTCATGGTTTCACCCTAAAATAACATGTGTCCAATGTCACACATAACGAGTATAGCACCTGTAATATAATTGACTTTATTTAATATGAATTGAATTTTTTTTTTAATTTGTTGTGGTCAGTCTATTGAATGAATTATGCATTATTATAAAGTATAATTATGTGCCAATTTTGCTGTTTGGTAAGATGTGGTTCTTCTTATAGTAATTTTCGCATTTTAATGGCGACCACATCTAATTCAACTTAGTTGATTTTTTTTATACTCACTTTAAGAAATCATGTACAAATAATATATATCATATATGAGATAATAGAGGCATGCAAGGTTCTTAAGTATAATCTTACATGATTCTTGAAATATTATAGTTTAAAATGTGTAGTAAGTTATCTTTACAGTTCATGTAGCAAAGTTTAAAATATTACCTAGAATACAGACCATGATATAAAGGTTCCCATAGTTGCCAACTTTTCTAATGATATTTCAGGGACACTAAGCCACACCCCAGACTACACCTAAAATCACAACAATTAGTTCAAGAAGCAATGATTATTATGATAGTTTAAAAGTATATATTTAATGTGATTTTCTACAACCGGCGACAATAGGTAGTGGTCACTGAAGTCTGCACGGTCACTTTTCTTCAGATTGAATCGATATATTCATGAAAAACAACAACAAACATAACAATTCTACAATCAAATAAGCACTTAGAACAGTGGAAGCATTCAGTAGTTAGGCAGATCATGCATAGTAAACTGCACAAAGTTTATCATTTCCGGTGTCACAGGAAATTCGGTATCCCCAGATTTTTGCATCCCCGCGTAAAATAACCTAGCGTTTCTTGCACCCCACGTAAAACTTCGTAAAACTTCCTAGTGTATTATCCATCCCCACATCAAAATTCCTAAGGAAATCCTGCATCCCTTCAGGAAATTATGACTTCCCTGGTGTTCTCAACTGTATCTGTTCTCATTTATTCATCCCATTGGTAGATCAGTTCATAGTTAGCATAACTATCTACCATTGTTGGATTGGATCATCTGTCTGCACTTATTATATTACTACTAAACTATATTTTTCCTCTTGGATTTGCTTTACTTGTAGTAGTTGACTATCTGTGTTATCTATAAATTTGAACAAAGCAACGGTTCCATTCAGTAGTGAGCCATTTTATTGTAATACTTTCAACTTGCTATATTTCTGTGGCTTCTATATTATTTTACTGAAATAAGTCCAAAATAATATTTTTTGACTGCTTCTGCAGCTTCATTTTAGCCTTTTGAATCCACCTATGCAAGCGTTTGACAGTGCAGCTCCCTTGGAAGTCATGGTGGCATGATATTACAATTACAGATAATGCAGAAGTTAGCTAGGGGTTAGATTAAAACTTGACACAGTCCATAGTTTCTGCTCAACAAAAAGGCTATAAATATAGTTAATTTGAAATGGGGTTACTAGTCTGCGTAGGCCCTTGAATACAATGTAGCTAGCTAATCGTTTTAACGTGGTTGAATTAAAAATAACAATGGGAGGTCGCCTGCCAGTGAGTCAGGTGACTCCAATTCCACCAGTCACCTACTTCAGAGGCTGTCTATTGCTATACAAATAGGAAACTGTGTGGCTATCTTAGGGACCATCAGCGGCATCGAGTGACTTTATTTATTTAGCTATTTATTTAGCTAGCTATTTATTTTAATTTAATTATTTCATTTATCGATTTGTTTTTTATTTGGTAAATATAATGTTTTGTCACTACACTTATTTTATAGTTTAACAACAAGATGAAAACTAAAAAACTGTATTAACTCAAGGTTGAGAATAAAGAGTTGACAGCTTTATATTTTATTAGTGTGTGCTTATAGCAAAATATAGTAGTCTGGCTATTCATACCTTCTTTAGATTATATGGATTTTTAGAAAAATTTTCACATTCCACTTCAATTCATAATCAATACAAAACATACTCAAACCTGCTCACAAAAAATACACAGTGTCATTCTGTTAGTATTAGCTAGCTAAATTAGCTATTTGTGTTATGGTAGATGTTTTCAAGGCATATTATTGACAGTCAGTCCTCATGCCTTCAAAAATACATCTGCTTTACTGATGGTGACCTACTTACTAGTTTTACATGGAATATGCAGTAGTATTGTCTCATAGAAGACCCCTTCTATATTCTGGTGTGTTGTTGTATCACTGTCAGCCATACCCTTACATGCAAAAGGAATGTTTCATTAAATTTGTTTTAGACCTTGCTACTCGAAATAATTTTAATTGTAGTAACAAGTTGAGCTGTATAGCTAAGTACCGAGCGAATACTTTATCGTATTTTTGTTTTAAAATCTATTAAGTTGCCATAAACAAACAATAATTATGTTGCTGCATCAATAGCTACCTTATTCAGTTATCACATAATGCTTTTCTTTCAGGGTGGCTGCTTCAATATAGAATAATTTTAGGGGGATGCCATATTTCCCGCTAGGGTACAAAATACCCTAGGATATTTTACGCGGGGGGTGCCGTATTTCCAGGGGTGCACAATTCCTTGTGACACCGGGACTAATAATATAATAATATAAAGAGTACAATTCAGTTGTGGGACAGTGGCTGTAATAAATAAAAAACAGTCACCCCCCCCCCCCCCCCCCCCCCCCCCCCCCCCCCCCCCTCCCCCCACCCCCCCCCCCCCCACCCCCCCCCCTACAGTGGCAACTATGGGTTCCTGAAAGATCTGTAAGAATACAGCTTATGTAAGGTTCTTAATAGGCTATTATGACAGATCATGTAAGACTCTTAAAAGATCTCACAAGATTATTGGAGGATCATGCAAGGTTCATAAGAAAATCATGCAAGATTTTGATCATGCAACTTTTTCAACAGATCATACAAGAATAAGATCATGCAATATTTCTATAAGTTATCTTGGCATAACATTCAGAATTCTTTTGGTAGATCATACAGGATTCATTAGAAAGTTTATTAATATCGTGCCAAGATCTTACAAGGGTTTTCATAAGATCTTATAAAATCCAGTAAGTTTTAATGTCCAAAAATCTGCCAAGTATCTTATAACAAATCATACAAGATCCTTATATACAATTTCCAAGTAAAAATGTTATTATGATCTTGCAAGATTATTCTAGTAGAGACAGACTATCAGTAACGGTTATGATAAAGTACATTACACAATAGAATGTAAATATTACATCTGTATGCCTTCTTCACTTTCATTGAATCTGTATCACACCACATAAACTGTTTGACTTGAATTAATCTTTACTTGAGATAATTCCATTCACAAGTTTGTAAATGTGAGGAATCGTCTTCACCTAGCTATGTCCATTTCACACAATCTCTTTGCCATTTACAAAGCATCATCCAAGTTCACTGGATTGAAAATGTCATTTCTCTCACAACCTTTTGATCACTATACTCATGTACACAATAGAAGTAATCAAGCATATCCAGACTAAGAACAATTACTAAGCAAAATAGTTTGGTAAAGGGTCTGCCTATCCCCAACCACACTGAAGCAGGTTCCATAATGATTTTTCTCTGGTCCAGTTTTATATCGTAAAACCATTTTAATATTCTTGTCAGTGTCAATCTTCCAATCTTATAAAAATGAGTGCTGACATTTTTCAGAGATAATTCTTAACATTTTATTGGCGAGCGAGCGGAGCGAGCGAGACCTGTAACACAATTGATAATCTGGGATATTTGTTTGTTTATGTGTGGACATACATATGTTATTTTGTACTTTGATCCTGGTATATTTTTGTGTTAGCTCTGTTTTCGACCCCGTCCCATATTTCACTGAACAGATTTTTCTGATTTATCGACCATTACCTATATCACTCTAGAAATTTAATTGTTTACCGCTTTGAATTCTTTTGCGGATGCAGTTAAAACTAAAAAACTTACCAGATTTCTATTCGAGGTAGTGGTTGCGGTAAGTTAGTATGCTATTTGTCACAGTTATAAGCTCTACAGAATGGTATTTACTTGAAAAATTCATTGACCACTAGACTAACCACGAAAGTAGATATTGTGTAGTTATGTGCAAGTATTGTGCATTACAACTACTACTTAGCTAGAGAATATCACAAAGCAATAATATGTTTATTATTTTTTGTTGCAAAGAGTTGCAGGGAATAGTTACTATGGCAATGAATCCACTTTACCATATGTACATTTTTTTAAAACTCGACTTTTTTTTAGTAGTTTGAGTATTAGAAGCTAAAATCAAACGTTTAAAAATGGTGTTGTTTTTAGGCTCGCTCGCCATTTGTGCTCAAGCACACCACTCTTTCACTGGTGGTTGATGAATTTCTTGCGATTAACTTTATTGGTAACAAAGCATATCTCATCAAGCAAATAATATGTTCTAGTGATGTGTTTGAGCACAAATGGCGAGCGAGCCTAAAACTACACTATATTGTTAAGTGATTGATTTTAACTTCTATAACTCAAGCTACTAAAATAAAGTCGAATTTTTTAATTATGTATATACGGTAAACGCATTCAACGCCATAGTAACCACTCCCCGTAACTGTTTGAATTTGAAAAACAAAAACAAAATCAAATCACGTTATTTAAACTTTTTCTTTGTGTATTCTTAGTAGCAGTTGTAAGCACAATACTTTCACACAACTGACATACCTACACAAGGCTTACCTTCGCGAACAGTCTTGTGGTCAGTGAATTTTCAAGTAAATACTGTTGTGTAGGGCTTATAACTATGACAAGTAGTGTATTAACTCCAGTAAGTTTTTGAGTTTTAACTGCATTTGCAAAAGAATTCAAAGCAGTAAACAATTCAATTTCTAGAGTGATATGGGTAATGATCAACAACGTTTAGTAAATTCAGCAATATCTTCACTATTATGTAAGAGATACTAGTATAATTTCTCAACTTAACTTCAAGAAGTGAACCCCAATCTCAATTAAGAACTTAATTTTGTATCTTCTCATAATTCTTATTATGGCAATACATCCAAGATTTTTGTCAAGATCTTAATTAATTATTAATTATTTAAGTGGAATATTTTTAACGATAGAATTAACAGCTAACCAAAAAATCCTCCTGAAAGTGTTCTATTTATTTTTAGCATATTTGAAAAAAATCGTATTCCAAATTTCAAGAATTAAGATTGATCTAGTTAAAGATCTTAATAATTAGCATACCTTATCATCCTTACGGAACATGCATAATGTAAGGTATCATATTCCCTGAAGTTCTTGCTCCTCAAATTCACCTAAAGGACAGGTGTGTAGCCATTATTCTTAATTTTAGCTATAAAATAACAAGCAATTACTTTCTTAACTCTTTTTTATTTATTTATTTTTTTGGCAGAGTTGGTTTCTTTTATAGAATCTATTTAATTAGCCGTTCTGATTATGTAAAGGACCGGTACTTTTGACTACAAGCATAAAAACTGGTACTTTTTTACTATAAGCACATAATCAGCCATTTAATGGCTAAATGCTCACTACTGTAGATAGAAAAATGTCACAATTGAAAGCTCAATTCCAGGCAAACAGTTCGTGTGATTATTCTAGTGTAATAACAGATTCAAAATGAAACCGAAAAACATGTGCAGATATAATAATATTTACATTCTATTCTGCACTTAATGCTATTTTAATTGCAACCATTTAATAGTGTACGTAGTATTAGTAAAGTCATTGCATTTAATCTCAAATATGTTTTACATATTACCTGTAAAAATAAATTTGTATCTTAAAAAAACACTTCAGAAATTAACACTGAGCACGGGCAATCAGTGCATACTATGCATGCACTATGCAACACACTTACTAATTAGCAGTACAACCTACTTCCTGTATCTGTGAGACAGGAAATGCCTTATCCATAAAACACAAGATTCAACCTTGTAATTTCACAGAGTAAGAAGCCATGGCATCAAATGGAGTTGTTATGTTATTTGTTCACTTTTTGCTAGTTACAGTGTCAGGTAATTGGCAGAAAGTTATATGTGATATTTTCATGTGCTGGTATATATATATTTTTAAGGAGAACTAGTGGCAGACATAACTCCTTGTCCTGGAGAACAAGCCATGTATAGATGTACTGTAAGTGGAGACAACTTAGAGTGGCAGTGGACCCCAGTAGGAAGAGAGAGTGAAGACTACACTATTCTCTATCTTATCCCACTACAAATACCAAGAATATCAACTAGCATGATTGGAGGTGTTGAAGTTGTCTTCAATATAACTGAATTTATTGTGGCATCAACCATTACTACTGTAGCTACTGTCAACAATCCAGAACTTTTAAATGGAACAGTTATGTCTTGTGGTGGGCAATCTCATACCATTAACGTTCCAGGGAAAGGTAATTTAGCTACAATAACTTGACTTGATAATTTGACATGCAGGAGCATAGCCATTGTAAGTTAGAATATTGGTTACTGTTACAGGTCTTCTCACTGCATTGAGAGTATTTAGGCCATCAGATAATGAGAGTGAACTTGTCATCCAGCCTGCTGTGGAGGAAAACACTAGTGGAGTCTTCTACCAACTATCTTCATCAAGCACTCCCATACTGTGGACAAGTCCTATAACAGTAACTGCATCTGAAAGCATTATATTCTTCCACTGCCAGTATAACAACACATTCACTATAGGTAGGTCCATTATATTATTTTCAGCTATGACAAAATACTTCGAAGTACATGTTCATCAAAAACTCCTGCAGACTCATGTATATTGCAAGATGATTCTGTGGATAGAAATTACACTTTATATTCAAGTGGGACATGGGCTATTTCAAGAAGATGCAGTCCATCAGAAATTCTTGTTTCCTGTAATGATACAAGTTGGAGTGAAGACATTAGTTGTCCGGAAATATATACAACCAGTAAGTTTAAATTCAAAGGACCCACAAAACTTGGTTGTCTGAGTAGGTTGTATGAATAGTGAAGCAATTACATTTTAAATTAGTTTTTTTTTTCCTGTTGAACAGCCAAATACATATACTAGAGGCAAAAACATTGAAACAAAAAATGAATGGAGATTTAGTCTAAGCAAGTATGAAAAATCGAAAAGGTATAAAAAGTATGAAAATAAGAATGTTCACTTTCCATATGTGATAATTCTATATCCATAAATCACTGTTTCATTAGAGTGATACAGAATTATCACATGAAGCAGGTGTTGTTTTTTTTTAGTTCTACTTTCTTTTGAAAGTTTTGGCAGAAAAAAAATTGACATATATGTAGCTTCATTAGGGTATTAAGAACAAAACATTGTTTGAAAGATTTCTGTTCCCTTAGAACTGAAATCTTTGGAGTTTAGTTTTTTACAAGACCATCAACCCTAAATAGAGAGTGCTAATACACTCTCTGATAATAAAACTTACCAAACATTTCAACTTTTTGTCGAAATATTTTTCGGAGGTCTATGAGGTCAAACTTTCCTAAGCAGCAAATGTGAGCTTACTTACTGTTTAAGATATCCTGTAGGGTAACTTGCACACAGCATAAACAGCTAGCATCTAGGAAGGTCTAATCATAAGTATTTGAACTTTGTTTTCTGATGCCATCAGTAGCTACTCTACAATTTGTAGCATTTCTGCCTACAACTGTTACCTCATGGATTGATGTTGCTGTCAAGCAAGTTCAGCAATAGCTGCAACCTTCTTGTCACATTTCTTATAGGCATCCTTTGCTCATGCCTTCTAGTTTATTCATGTATACTATGTATCACACAGCTGCAGGCTACTGTGCAAATAATTTAAAAAAAGCTGGCCTATTTTTAAAATGGATCAATGATGTCTTTGCAGTATTCATTGGCGAGTGAGCGGAGCGAGCGAGACACTCAGCCTTACGCAACAGTATTTACTTGAAAATGCATTGTCCACTAGACTAACCGCGAATGTAAGTCTCGTGTAGGTGTATGTCTAGTTGTGTCAAAGCATTGTGCTTTACAACCACTATTTAGCTAATTAAATAGCGTGTATTGTTTTATTGTTGTTGTTTTTTCTTCAATTCAAACAGTTGCAGCGAGTTGTTACTATGGTACTGAAATCCCTTTACCGTGTAGGCGTAATTTAAAAACTCGACCTTATTTTCAGTAGCTTCAGTGTTAGAAGTCAAAATTATTCATATAAAAATAGTATTGTCTTTAGGCTCGCTCGCCATTTGTGCTCAAGCACATCACTAGTTCATTTATATATTTGGACGTACGTATGTCATTTTGTACTTTGACCCTCGCGTATTTTTGTGTTCGCTCCGTGTTTGACCCTGTCCCAAGCTTCACTAAACAGAATCCTCCGGCTTAGCGATCATTACCCGTATCACCTTAGAAATTGAATTGTTTACCGCTTTGAATTGTTTTGCGGGTGCAGTTAAAACTCAAAAACTTATGGGAGCTCCATTTCTATTCGAGTTAGTGGCGGTGGCAAGTTAATACGCTATTTGTCACAGTTATAAGCCCTACTCAACAGTATTTACTTGAAAATTCATTGTCCACTACACAAACCACGAAGGTAAGTCTTGCGTAGGTATGTTCAGTTGTGTGAAAGTATTGTACGTTACAACTACTATGAATATCACAAAAAAATTTTTAAAATAACGTGACTTGATTTTGTTGCTTCTTTTTCAATTCAAACAGTTGAGGGGAGCGGTTACTATGGCATTGAATCCCTTTTACCGCATATTATGCGTAATTTAATAACTCGACTTTATTTTAGTAGTTTGAATGTTAGTTGTTAAAATCAATAGTTTAACAATAGTGTAGTTTAAGGCTCACTCGCCATTTGTGCTCAAGCACACCACTAGTTATTTCATTAGACACGAGTAACCCACATGGCCGAAGATTTGTACAGAGCATCTAACGCAGTCTCGTCAGAGATACTCATCACTGTCCACGCGCAAAATTGCAGCTCGCAGAAAGAGTGGTTACAATATTGTGATACTGCTAATGTCATTCATAGTGCTAAAGCCTAATTACCTCCACCAACTTACGGGTGGAGCTAGAACTGTTGCGTCAATGGCAGTGTTCCAGACCCTTTCCTCCCCCCGTGTAGCAGGTAGGGGGTGATACAGGGTCTGGCTACGTCAGACTAGTTGGAGACTACGTCATTCTTTAGCTCTGAAGTTCTATCCATATTTTCAACTGATTTGTAGAAACCATAAGTTGAAAATGAAGTTAGAGAGAAAGCTAGTTTAAAATTCAGAAATAGTAAGTGAACAATAGAGCATGGAAAAATGTAGTATTCAGATAAAAGGCACTTGTGCGGCAAGAAATTTCTCCCAGCTTCATCTTGTGTCAAATTTTGTAGCACCACTCATGCTATTAATCTCAAATACCACAGTTTTCCATGTTATTTATCACCTATATTATATATAATAATATAATTATATTATACTGCTTTCTAGAAAATATCCAATGTTTGCTCAGAAATGAAATATAAAATCTAAAGTGAAGTCATAACAAAACATTATAAGTGTCTTATAGAAGTATGTATAAAGCTGTTTTGTAATTTCAATAACTAAGGGAGTTTTCAAAGTAAAGTTATCTTAATATACGTGAATCACAAGGTAGAAAACATTTCCAATTTATCAAGATCACTACAAGAACCACAAGTCACATGGTCAGATTTTATATTTCATTTTTTCATTGCCTTTTTAAATTAATCCTTTTAAAAAAATTTCAGTAAATGAGACTAAAGTTATAAAAAATCATCATAAATTAATTATTGAGAAGATTATCCAATAGCTATGGAATTAGATGTATTCTCTTTCCTTCACAGCCTTTTTTAAACAATACAGAATTAAAAATATTTGGTCACCACTGGAAATTGAACCCAGGACCGCTTGTATAACACACAAGTGCTCTGCTACGACAACCAGTCAGCAAACAAACACTCCAATTCTGTATTTATACTGTTAAGGGGTACTGCTATGCTACAGTCTCACTCTCAATAGACCAACGAAAATTCTCTTTTTTCAAAGATTCTTATTATTTATTGAAGTTTTTTACTCCGCTAATTTATAACTTCACAATTTCTTTCTCAGCCTTCTTCTAGTCATTACATGTATTCTCTCTCTTTCACAGGGTTTTTTTAACAATGCAGAATTAAAAATATTAGAGTGCTTATGCGTTATACAAGCGGTCCAGGGTTCGATTCCCAGTGGCGACCAAATATTTTTAATTCTGTAGGCCAGCAATGCTGAAAGTTTGCATCTTTGGTGCTTCATTTTATAAAGCTTGAAGCCATGGCATCAAATGGAGTGGTTATGTTATGTGTTTATTTTTTGCGAGTTATAGTATTAGATAATTGGCAAAAAGTTATATGTGATGGTGTATTTTTTATAAGGACAACTAGTGGCAGACATAACTCCTTGTCCTGGAGAACAAGCCATGTATAGATGTACTGTAAGTGGAGACAACTTAGAGTGGCAGTGGACTACTGTAGGAGGACAGAGTGAAGACTACACTATTCTCTATCTTATTCCACTACAAATACCAAGAATATCAACTAGCATGATTGGAAATGTTGAAGTTGTCTTCAATATAACTGAATTTATTATATCGTCAACCATTACTTCTGTAGCTACTTTTAACAATCCGGAACTCTTAAATGGAACAGTTATGTTTTGTGGTGGGCAATCTCTTACCATTAATGTTCCAGGGCAAAGTAAGTTAGCTACAATAACTTCACTAGTCCAATTTGATAATTTAATGACACACAGGAGCATATAGCCATTGTAAGCTAGAATATTGGTCACTGTTACAGGTCTTGTTCCCACTGCATTGAGAGTATTTAGGCCATCAGATAATGAGAGTGAACTTGTCATCCAGCCTGCTGTGGAGAGAAACACTAGTGGAGTCTTCTACCAACTATCTTCATCAAACATTCCCATACTATGGACAAGTCCTATAACAGTAACTCCACCTGAACTCATCACATTCTTCCACTGCCGATATAACAACACATTCACTATAGGTAGGTCCATTATATTATTTTAAGATAAGACATAATACTTTGACATGCCTGTTTATTGATAACTCCTGTAGACTCGTGTATATTACAAGATGATTCTGGGGATAGAAATTACAGTTTGTATTTGAATGGGATATGGGCTATTTCAAGAAGATGCAGTCCATCAGAAATTCTTGTTTCCTGTAACGATGAAAATTGGAGTGAAGACATTAGTTGTCAGGAAATAGATACAACTGGTAAGTTTAGATTCATAGGACCCACAACAGCTGTTAAATGTGGGCATACCTACTATTAATATAAACTGCAAACTGACTTGCAGACAACATAGACAGCTGACATATAGGACTCACAATTTTTAGTTGTTCTGTCTACTACTCTTACCCTTGCCAATTTAATGGGTTAATTTTGGTGTCAAGTAAGGCTTGAAATCACATTTATTAAAAGTCAAAGATACTATACCCACAAAAATATAGTATATAACATACCATGCTGCAATGGAAAAGTATATGTAAGTGAAACAACTAGAAGGCTTGAGTAGACAGTGAAAGAACATCAGGATGCCTATAGGAGATGTGACAAGAAGGTTTCAGCCTTACGGAACATACCCGAAATAAATGCTGTGTGTTGATGTCAAAATCTCTACACACTCTCTGAATACTCTCATACATCCTGCTATTGTTTATAAAATCACCATAGGGAATTTGACTTCATTGATCCGTGGGGACTTCAGCAAGAAGTTGAAAAATTGGGTGAAGTTTTGGCTGTTAAAACAGAGATAAAAAAAGTAAATTGGCGAGCGAGCGAGACTCTATACAGTGGTGTCAAATTGAGAATCGGGGATATTTTGTTTGTATATATGTGGGGACATACAGTTGTCATTTTGTAATTTGACCCTCACATTTTGGTGTTCGCTTGGTGGTCGACCCTGTCCCCATTCTCCACTAAGCAGAATCCTTTGTTTTATCAACCTTTACCAGTATCATCAATTTGTTTACCCTCTAAATTAGGTTGTGTCTGACTTGTCTGCCTTTTTGCGGATGGAATCAAGTCTCACAAAGTTAGGAGTTCATTTTCTATTCAAATTAGCAGCGGTGCTAAGTTGTCTTGGCTAATGCACTGCTAGTCATAGCCCTATGCAACAATATTGCTGCTCTGACTTGAAAATCTCATTGTCCAATAGTCAAGTTATGAACATAAGTGTTGTGTTGATATATCGAGTGAACAAGTGCATGTGAATGTGTTGTGTGTTACTTAACTGAAGAATAACATGAAATAAGTATTAAATAAATGTTTTAGCTGCCTTTACACAGCTTATTAACAGAAGTAAACAAGTCTTAATTGTGGGGCAGTCCTGAAATAATCGTTGTCGAAATGTACAAGAATCTTTGTGCTAAATGTCATTGGTGTGTTTGTGTACATTAAAGTCTTACTTTGTGCACTACAGCATCATACTGTAATCACTGAATACTGAACTGTTTCAAGTTCGGGAGTATCTGCGATAGAGAAGAATCTTGCTTTGTATACATGTACATATATATTATATTCCTAGCTAGATAATTTCATAATGTTCTTTTAGGTATGTGACCTCTGAAATAACTCCCATTATTTCAAGGTGTTGTTTCAAGCTGTATTGCACAAGCTCATTACCCTAATATTTATAGCAACTGGCCTAGCTTACCAGTTGTCCTGGTTTTTGCAGCTACCTTCCTCTAGCTCTGATGTAACCTACCTAATCCTAGTTATAGTAGTTGATAAAATCTCAGCTGAGGGTGTGGGGAGCTCCTACAACCAACTTTACACACAGTCTTTGTACAAACTACAGCAGTGAAACTATCTATAGAGTGGAACAAACCACCTTATTACACTTATCAGAGTGATATGGCAAGATATTTCACTCTCAGGCTTTATTTTCACTCACCTCTGGCCCATGAAAACACATTAGCCTGATCTTGAAATATTCCGCCATATCATAAATATTATATAAATTCCTATATTATTATATAGGAATATATAATACTTATTACATGAGTCAGAGTGTGATATGGTGAAGTATTTCAAGAGCAGGCTAATTTATTTTCAAGAGCCAGAGGTGAGTGAAAATAAAGCCTGAGAGTGAAATATCTTGCCATATCACTCTGATAAGTGTAATAAGTGGTTTTTTCTACCCTAGATATCTTCACTACCATAGTGTGTACTAGGACCTTACTCATCTGCCTAAAAGCACCAAATGAGCACTAAAGGTGCAAACCCTCAGCGCTACTAAACACTACCTAGCTATTACAATATATTCTCAGACCAAAAATAATAATATAGTTCGACCAATGAAAATGGTACATGGAAACCTGTCTTCATAAGAGAAGAAGCTAAACTAGCCAGAAACACTCAGGGTACACATTTTCAAAGTGAAACTTCACTTCTTTCAACTAACTGCCCTGAGCATAAAGAAAACGACTCTGCTGGCTGCAAGAAATTATTTGCTCATGTGATTGTGATGCGACACTAGGGGGTGTTACCCACAAAAGTTGGTACCTACGCGGTGAAAGCTTCATGTTTTCTCGACCATTAGCCCGATATTAAAAAAAGTAGCACAATGAATGGTCCTAAATCTTCGTTCTGAGTAAGTTCATACCTAAATCAATGGTTAATTGTCAGTAATCTCCAAAACAGAGCATGACAGACAGATAGACAAGATGACTACTATAACCCTCTTGCGCATGCGCGCTGAGGGTTAATAATGCTTAGCTGCTCCTTAATAAAAGCCTTAGGGCCAAAAAATATTGTTTGATATTATGCATTTTGAAAATGTTTTGCTATAGATATGAATCATCCAACACAGCTTGTTTTAGAATCATTGGCACACAGAGACTATATTTCACTTTTTGTAGCAACTTGGAGACCAATGGATTCATGGAGAGATAAATACTCAGTTACAGTATCCCCTTTATCAACAGTTGGGCCTATCTTTATTCGTGACAACAGAACAGTAATGGTAGTTCTAAATTCTGATGTTAATTATAATATTACATTATCCAAATGCAATGAAAACATAAAGTTTAAGGGTAAGTTTTGCTTCTATTTCATGCTCCATAATGTAACAATGAATTATATTGAAATGATTTCACTATTCCTTAGGGAAATGTCCATTTATTTTGAAAACTTCTTTATACAAAGACGTTCAATACACCATTAGTAGAATGCCTAATTCTATGTCAGCATCAGTTAGATGTTCAGCAGAAGAAACCAATACTACACATTTTATTGAGTGCTTAGAAGATGGTCAGTGGAATTTAAGTGCTATTAACATGTGTAGCTCATTGAATAAATCACACACAATCACAGGTACAGCTGAAATATGTCTATTAGATGAATAATTACTCATTCAGTATATTATTAGAAAAAATGAAAACTCTTACAAGCATTGGACTAATTCTTGGTACTGCAATTGGAAGTTTTGCAGTGGCACTAGCTATTGGTGTCATCTTTGGACATCTTTGCAATAAATATAGAGGAAATAAAACAACAAAGAAAGAACAACAACAACAGGGATTCACTAATGCTCCTAAAAACTGCAAAAAGTTCTTTACAGGCATTATTTTAGAAGAGGTTAAGCCTGACGAACATATTGAAACATCAGCAAACATGTCATATGAAGCAGTTAAAACACTGTAGTTTTCTCAAATCACATGTGTGTAATATGATTTTGTATTTGTCATGATCCCAGACCATAGATATAATATTGTGAAAGTTTTGAATTGTGATACATGTTTGCATTTTTGTAAAAGAGCTACTATCAACAAATATGTTTTTGGTGTGCCAATAACCAGTGATGTGCTTGAGTATAGAAGGCAAGCGAGCCTGCCTTAGTTAGGTTACTTAAAACTATGTAGTCTGGCAGAATGTAGCCATACCACTCAATCTGGTATATAGTATTGTCTATGGCCTGTAACTATTGTGAATATAGCAAGTCCATTACTCTCTTTTTTCTGAACTATCTGAGCTTTTCTTCTACCCCACCTCTCCTATCTTCAGCTCTTCTTCTTGAGTCATGGAACCCCCTTTTACTTTGTCTATCTCTCCTGCTTCTGAATTTCTGTCCTACTTTGAGAAATTTTTGTCTTCTATTTCGTACTTTAGCAAAACTAACCCCCGCCTTTACTCATCTATTCCACCCGCTTTTCAGTTATAATTAATCGCTCGCCTTTTTGCCTTCTCTTCCCTTCCATTTTAAACCTACACTGCCTTTATCTCGTCGATTCCATCCGCTTTTCAGTTACGATTAACCGCCTTTACTTTCTCTTCTGTACTTTCGCCTTCCTGTTTGAAACCTATGCTGCCTTCCATCGTCTATTGCACCCGCTTTTGGGAAGTAACCAGCACGTTCTATTGAATGTGACGACACTTTACCTACCATAAAGGGACAATGCTTTACCGAACATACAAAGCTCATGAATTATTCATGAATACACACACCGTCAGTCGTCGTCACTGACACGCAAGTGTATTATTATATAGATTGTATTAGTAACACCACAACCCTAATCTAACAGCAGCATTCATATTTGATTTGGGAGATCAAAAAAAGTTGCCTTACAGGCTTCATATTCACTGCATGCAAAAAAAAAACAGCCGGGTTTTCCAAATTATATTTGCTGCTGAGAAGTAGTCTCCTAGGCAGCCCTTTGTGAAATGAGTGGGCATCTTACCACGGGTGTACATAACAGAGCCGGCCCGGCGTTCCCGAACTATATAAATGTTGGTGATTGCTGCACCTGCGCTAAATACTCCATGGTTGTGTTTGGGTAAGCGTGTCCTGCCAACAGTGAGCACTATTAGATAACCAATACCACATTCCTCTAGAACAGGCAAGGTGTATGATTGTCCTCATACCCTTTCTCCATGTAGTGGTTAGGTAAAGATATTCAGTGTTGATTGGAAACACTTCTTTCCTAGGGAGGAATTAACATTGGATTGAGACTACTTTCACACTTATCCTCCTACCTCTCCTGACACTGGAGCTCTCACTTTCACAATCTATAATTACCTTCTAGTTTCAGTAGGGAAACGGAAGGAGCAAGCAGTAGAAGCGCGGGTGGATTTCAGGAATGTCGTGATTGCATCTACTTTCCCGGGTCAACATAATACTTGTAGAAACTTTCTTACCTAAACAGTCTCGTAGCCACCCGTACCGGAAGTAATAGAAACGCGTACGATTCCTTTCAAAAGGTCACCTCATTAAAATGATGCTTGCGCGTGGGCGTTCAATATATATTTTTTAGTTTGCAAGGAAGCCATACACGTGTTTGTCTTAATACTGTGGTTATATATTTCTTATTAATTCGGGACATAGCAATCTGCAACCAAATTAGACTAAAATAATTAGTGATATGTCATAGTGATTCATGTATTTATGATATACTAAATTATTGTAACTGCAAAACAAAGAAATTTTTTTTTTAAGTGATATTGAATGTATTATGATAATACTTTGTATGTATAATAAAAAAGTTCAGTGCTAAGGAGGAGAGGTCCAAAGAACGATCCAGCCAGGCAGAAAATGTGGTCTTCGCTAGTTATGCTGCAAATCTGCTTCTTATTACATAAACCTGTCCACTTGGGATCCTGAACTTTCAACAAAACTTCGGCCATGGAGAAAACAATCACAGTTGACAGCTGTATTTGTCATGCATGTGAAAAAGACATAGGAAAAAAAATTAATTCAGGTGACTATGTACCAGGCTGGACATTACAGAACAAAGAAAACATAACACTGATGATGGGAAGCTAGTTCCACTGCACCAGGTTCATTATAAACAAGTGCATCGCATAATCAACCCTCAAGTATACATGTAGTGCTAACATAAAGTCAAGTCAGTGATATGGATTTGTACATCACTGAAAAATGATAAAATATGCACAAGTTGTAATAATAGTCACCTCGAAATAATTGCTAATTTTAAGCAAAATAGTCATGATTATGAATTAAGTGCCCTTTTAAACAACATTATTCCAGACTCAATCCCAGAAGATGCAGTCATGGAATGAAATTATAAATTGCCCTTGTTTCTTGTCGAGGACTTTACTTTGTGACTTTATTTTTTTTTTTTTTACCAATAGGCATATTAGCAGTAGTTCCAATAAAATCAGGAAGTCCAACAGGAAACACAAACAACTCAGGACATTGCAATCTGCAAGCAATTACTCCCTTTTAAGCCATATCATCACTAAACATACTATAATAGCTATCTCTGAAATTAATATTGTAACTGCAAAACGTACTTACCTTTAGTTATGATCAGTTATAATTTTACTTCCTTCTTTGCTGAAACCAATACCGGTGATAAAATACCAGTAAAACTTTCTATCTTTCTGGAGTAGAACAAAAAATTAGCGCTATATACTTTTTAAAGTGTCTTGTGCTCTCTTTAGACACAATAGAACACAACCTACTAGTGACCGAGCAGAACTACGCTCCAGTCAAACTCCATTTCCTTGTCTTTGCACCACGACCCCAACCATAAATTACCTCACCACTTATTACGCGAGTTGGCTACACAAGGACTGGGTTAGTCTGGCGTAGCTCTTCTATATTGGGGAATGGGGGAGGAAAGGATTGGTCGTCATGTGGTGTCGGCAACAATGACTTAGCAACTGATCTAACATCTAAACATGAATTATCAATTCTAACATCAGATAGAGCACTAAAATCTATTCTGTTTAGGACACCATACGAGTAGAAATAGTGCAGCGACTCAGTCTGTCTGTCTGAACGCATGTGACGTCTTCGAACATTTTTATCTAAATTGTCCCCACACAAACGAAACCCGTTCCATGCTGGCTTGCTGTATTCTTTTTGTATTAGAAGAGATCTTTCCAATACTTCTGGTGGTCTTGCAATCTGCAATTCTTGAGATACAAGAGAATCCTCAGTCATGTTATCAAGAGCAAAATCATCTGATGTGCAGCTCTCATCACTAGAAGAGAACATTTCATCTGTGTTAATATCATTCTCTTCTTGCTCAGACATTTCTTCTTCAGACTCAGACTCTGATTCAGTGTCTGATTCAGTGCCCGATTCAGAAGAATCAAAGATGCAAAATGCTGCACTGTCAAATTCTTCTCCCTGTTCTCCTTGTGTTTCCTACATATTGACGATAATATTAAGGTTTTAAAAATTACAGCCAAGGTCATATCCAGGGAGTGGGGAAGGGGGACTTATGCATCTCTCCCAATTATCTAGCTATATTATTTTAGTCCCCTTCCTTTGTATAAACTTTATCATCACTTACAGCTTCAACATCAGTAGGCAGAGATGGCAACAGTGAGTCCCTCCATTCCCTGACAGGCTTGTCATAATCTTTTCCCAAGTCCTTCACCATCCTTATTGTTGTTTTGTGAGAAACTGACAGGAATATTTTCTGCAACCTCTCATACACCTACCCGAACAGTATAATTAATTTGAATCATCATAAAAACATTTTTCTTACCTGTTTGCCACTATGTCCTGCATACAGTAACAATGCTATGATTTTGTGAACTAAATTCATTCGGCAATACCTGTATTTCAACAAAATTGCAAAACACATACCAATAGCTGCCACCCGATTTGACCGGGGTTGCTTGGTTTTTGTACATGCCATAAGTATTTGATACATCAGTGGAGCATTGCATTCAATCTCTGAAATAAATACTTTCCATTTGAACTCCTTCATAGCATTACAATCTCTCTGGAGTACTGAATTTACTTCAACTGAACACAACATCTTCATCTCACTATGTATCAAACGTGCAACTTTCTGCATAATGTATTCCCTTATTCTGGGATCAGCAAAGCACTGATCAGCAACACCTTTCTTATGCCCTCTTGCGGCTGCTTTGCTGATGTGTCTTCTGTGCGGTGTTTGCAGTTGATATTGCTTTATACCTGATTTGTTGCCAATAGCCACCTACAAAATCAAACAGCTTTAGTCATAATTTTATACGTGTAAAGTAATAAGATACATCAACCTTTACTTTCTTTCCTCATCCATGTGGATGTTAATCAGCATAGCTAATTGCACCATGTGGACTAATTACCTACTTATAACATTTCATATTCTTTGCTCCATTTAGTGCACATATTGGTGGAACTACACACACATACACAGCATGCACACATACACATACACAGCATGCACACACACACATACACAGCATGCACACACACACATACACAGCATGCACACACACACATACACAGCATGCACACACACAGACATACACACACCACACCTATGAATGCCAAGAGGCAGGACTTTTTTGTAATGGAAAGTGGTTAGCTATTGGGGAGTGGTTAGCTATGCACCTCTGTGGGAAACTTGCTGGACATGTCAAAAGCTTAACAGAATTTAAGACATTAACACGCTTTTGAAGTAACTAACTCATTCACCATGTTTATAGATAACAGAAGTGCTTCTGTAAAATCAGCCAGCTAAGGCTAGTACACCACACACACACACACACACACACACACACACACACACACATACACACACACACACACATTTACACACACAAATTAAAAAAGTAAATTCTTTTGATACCACCCTGCACTAGCAGGCACTGTGAGCTGTGCAAAAAAGCTCGGCTAGGAACTCACAAGCTTTCCTCATAGCAAGTGATGTGCTGGTGGGAGGCTGAAAAAATAGAAAAAGCCAGATGAAGTGTGGTAGTGGGAAAGGCGGGGACACAACCACACAACCACCACACACACACACGCACATACACACTGAGTTCGACTCTGCGCTCAGCTAATTCAGGTTTTATGTGAGTCAAGGAGATTAAAATACGGATTACCAATATCAAAAACATTTTTTGCTTTTTCAAATTATCACAATACAAGTTCACAAATTAACTCATTGACTACTGAATACCAGGAGGCTGATTTTACAAAAATATGTACAAAGGTCATTAAAATATTAATAAAGACTCTAATAAAGGCAAGTAAATACATATGCTTCTGAAGTAAAGCTGCACTTGCCCTATTGAAGGTTTCTAATAGTCTAAACAGGCCACACCTACTATTATAAAAGGCCACACCTACTTTAATTACATCCGAATTTTATTGCACTCTAACATTTCTCTATACTTCTTGTTGTATCTTGGGCATAGAATGAGGTAGATAAAAAAAAAAAAATTGTGATTCAGAACAAACTATTGACTTCATTGGTTCCAATTGAAAAAGCTTTATCATTTACACCAACCAAGAAATAAATCAAACATTAGGAATAATAAAATGATGAAAAAATGGTTACAAGGATGTGAAACTTCTCAAAACAAACACCAATGCACATGTGCCTCCTCCCACCACCAGATTCTGGATTTGCTCTAGCTAATAAAAGAGACTTGGTTAGCTGTTCCACTAACATTATATGGAACTGCTGATTGGTCTTGATTCCAGAATCAAGATTATTTTGTCTGAACATAATAGATAAGTTCAAGATGCAACACACACACATGCTCACACATGTACACATACACACAGTTACTAATTCAATATCTGATCATCTTCACTGTCTTGCTGTTCATCCTCACTGAGACATTCTTGCTCTAGCTCAGCTAAACTCTCATCTAGAAGCAGGTGAACTTCTTTAGCGGTGAATACAGCCTTAGTTGCCATACTAGAAGTCAAGGCTCCACTTTCTAAAGTGATAACTTCACAATAGAAGGAGCTATAGAGCTAGCAAAGACTTCAGAATAATTTCCTGTTCAATGACAGCTTTGTTGCCTTGGTTGCACAATTGGTAGCTAGGGTAAAAAAATGAAATTTGACCACAGTATTTTGTGGGTCAATTTGACCCACCATAGGAGCAAAGATCACATTTTCATTAGAGGTGATTTACTGCATATTAAAGTTATGGCCTCTAATTAGGCTCCATTACACCGCTTACAATTAACTAATTCATAATAGTCATGAATACTACTTACAGCTACTGGAGGTGAACTTGAATCAATAGTTTGAACTTCCACTCTATATTTTCGTGCTGCCATGACATTACTTTCATTGCTTCTTTTTCTGCTCGGTGTACCAGGATGATCAGAAATTGAACTTCTGTTAGCTTCCTTCAAATTTTCCAAGCTCATTCTTACTTCAGACAAAAGCTTAGCTAATTTCTCATACTTTCTAAAGCAGTGGCGACACATTACTGCCTCTTGCTTCTCTACGCTTTCAGTAAGTTCTCTCCAAACTTCTAACACTCTCTCACTAGAATTGTCACTTGAGTGAGATCCATGCATCCTCCTTCTGTCCTTGGGTAGTTTGGAAAGATTTAACCCACAGCCTATGCAGGCAACTACATCTACTGCAAAGGAGCATCTTTGGGATTCTTCCATTTTGCAGAACAACAACTATAGCTCAGCATCTTTTAAACCACGCATGCGCACATATTTATGTGATAATTTTATGCTTTCATTTTTGGATCAGTATTTTTGTTTAGCTTTATTGGTGCAAGCCGGATGCTTCACATTGCCACAGACGCGCGCTACTGGAGGCCAGTAAACCTCTGCGGTAAACTTTTAAAATTAGTGGTTAGCGCCAGAATCTGGCGCTAGAACTGGTCATTAGTACTACTGTCCCCAGACCCTTTCCTCCCCCATTCCCCAATATAGAAGAGGTAAAGGGTCGGCTACGCCAGACTAGGACTGGGTCTGGAAAAAAATGAAAAATCTTGGTCGTCGCCGGGAATCGAACCCAGGGCCACCGGCTTCAGCCACCAGTGCCCTCTAACCACTGAGCTACGACAACCCTCGACTTCCAAGACCTTCACATTTTTCTTTTATACTGTTGAGTAGTACCGCTTGCTGTCGAGGGTTGTCGTAGCTCAGTGGTTAGAGCACTGGGTGGCTGAAGCCAGTGGTCCTGGGTTCGATTCCTGGCGACGACCAAGATTTTTCATTTTTTTTCCTTTGCTTTTTTCCAGACCCTTAGAGAAAGTTTCATCTAGTTTGTGTGAAGTCAAAACTTGATAACATAATACTTGTGGGAAACTGGGGCTGTGGGTGTCGTTAGCGGGACCCTTTACCTAATTGTGAAGAAGGGCGTGACCCGGGGAGTAAAATTTCTAGGGTGTGGACTGAGCAGAGTGAAGTTGTATTGTCTAGAACTGGTTGTGTACAGTCTCTGGTTGTGTACAGTTTCTGGTTGTGTACAGTCTCTTGTCGCCTGCTATTGGATCGAACTAGGAACTCACACTGCGTGTAGGTAAGTCTCGGTCAGTTAGAGGTAACAGATATAGAGCCTAGTCGACTGCGAGTTGAGTATGTACAGGTCTAATTTATCTCAATGGCGGGTGGTAAATTTATTGCTTCAAGTGAACGAATGTATAGATATATCCAAGATGGATGTCATGTGTTTTCAGTGAGAGAAAGTCATCCTTGAGATTCAGATTTTGTGAGATACTGTATATACTATCCTCAGATGCACACACACACACACACAAATACAACAATACACAAAAAAACAACAGAAAAACAACAACAGAGAGTACACTAGTGCTCTCCATTTAGGGCTCACAACATATATTCAGTGGCAGAGAACCTCGGGAGGGGGTGGCAGAAGGTGTTACAGCCCCTCTTTTCCTCTCTAGAAGGGAACTCAACCCATGTACCTGTATTATTTATGTACTAGGAAGTACCCTGCCACATTGTGGCACCTGACTTACTAACTTATGCAATAAGGGTGCAGTACCATAAGGTAGTTTTATCCATGGTGGTTTCCCTCTCCTGCTATCATTTTCTCAGCCATCCTGGCCCTGTTTTTCTTATTTCTCTTTTCAACTCATGGATTCCCTTCTCTTCTTCCTGTCTACCTCTCCTGCTCCCCAGTATCCATTTCTGTGTATTTTCTTTCACTTCTATATTGAAGTAGTTACATCAGTCAGCCTTGTCTCACCTGCTTCTAATTTTTATTGACCTTTACATTCTCCTGATTCTCTGCCTCTCTTATATCCATTATAGTTAGCTAATGTAATGAAAACTCTTTCCCAACTCAGTTCAGTTACCCAGTGTTCGGTTTTTATAGGATACAATAGGTTAATAAGGCACTCAAGCTACTCCTAGCTGTTAGGTCCCGACGGTTAAATGGTTTCTTTGTGCACTCCACAATCGCCGGTTACAGGTTTGAACCTGAGAAAGTAGCTTTTTTCTCTCATTTTACCCCCCTTGTCGAATGTTTTTTGCATTCAGGTAATTACGGCGCTTTACCACTTCTGATCAGCACATGAAAAAGTGCCATGCTTCAACCTGGCCCTCCTACCCCTCCCCATCCTCCTCTTGTTTTATATTCTGTTATGCCATTGTTGTTAGCAACATATTTGACCTGAGGTGTCCCATTAGGCAAGAAAACGAGGCAAAATGAATGAATACTGCTTTTGAATAGTGGTCATTTACTATGGTGAATATGGTAGTTAAGGTGAACTGAAAAAATTAATGAAGTAATTTATTAATTAACACCTTATTTTTCACATTTTATTAGGATATTGCAGTGTTTCTTTTTTTAGCTCTCATACTACTGAAAATTAAGTTCAGTGGTTTTTTCACTTAGTATTGTATGATTTGAAATACATACATTTCAGTATACTGGTATCAGCTTCATTCAGAACAAGATCACAAAAGTATATAGTTTTTGTGGAGTTTTGCTAAAGTAGATTTTCCAGCATTGCTGCAAGAGTTGAAGATACTTGTATTTCTAATGCATAGTTGACTAAAAATTGCTTCCAGATGAGTTTGGGGCTCACATATCACTATTTTTCCCCCTCTGAATGCTATTGAAGTCAAAATATATATAATTAAAATATTTCTGACTAATTTGCTGTTACACCATTCATAGTTGATTGACCATCCAAAGTGTGAAAAATTTACTTTTTTGGTGTGCGTTGTTTTAAGATGAAGTTTATGGCGAAAAAACAACAACTGGTCACTAAAGTCCAGCTTTGCCATTTATAGTCCATGAGGAATTCTTGGGGACTCTACATCCTTATGTGGGTGTGTTATATTGCCAAATTATTTCGTAGAAGCCAAACTAATATGTTTGTGATATTATTTGGAGCTCGATTCTACTCTGCTAATTTTTATAGTCCTGGTAAGGTCTCTTTTACTTGCCAATCTTGGAGGATAGGTCAAGCTATAAAGTCTGCACCAAAGTAAAGCCTGCTCTTTGAGGCTCGTAACTCATGGTTGACTATTTCATTTATTTGGTCCTTTTTTATCAACAAAACAGTTGACAATATTACATAATTAATATCACTGGCGAAACCTTATAAATAAGCAAAAATAAAAAAGTAAACAAATGGATTAACAAAAAACAAACTATCTCATAAGTCCTACTAATTCTTCTTAACAGTGAAAATTGTAAGCATTATCCAGTAGACACTTCACCCACTGCCTATAGGAATTGTGGATTGTATTGAACAGCAAATCCAGAGCACTCAGTTGGAACTGTAAAACAATTTTTTTTTGTCAACCATTCATTTCAAGTACATATAGTTATACCTTATGTAATTTGTGGGTAAAGGGGGGGGGGGACAACTCTGTATAGGGGAGGGTTGGAAACCCAGCTTAGGGAGGAAGTCCCAGTGCCCCCCCCCCCCCCCTCCCCTTCCTTCTCTGTCAAACACTGCAGTACCAATCTAATTCAGCGAGTGAGCGAAGCTGACTATCAGTCGTGTTCAATTGAGATTTCAGATATATATATATATATAGGTATGTATGCGTACGTCAACAATTTCGCCCGCGCTTCTAATTACGTAAGTTAGGTAAAGCGTTCACAGTTCCAGTATTTTTCAATTAACGAGCACGGAGAATCCTGCTGCACTGCCTTACGCAACTTTGTTTCAACCAAAAAGTTTATAGCTACTCTCTTCCTTGAAACAATTGTGAAGTCTTTGTCAAGCTGCGCTTCTTTGCCACTGCTTTCGAAGTTTATTCAGGTAATTCTGTTATTGTTAACTCTTCATGCCTAATCATTGCTATTATTTAGCGATTTCCTTCACAAATCATCTTTACCTATACTCATATATTTACTCGCGCGCCATGCATTTGCGCTATTCGAGCGCACCACTAGTATCCAAGGACTTTTTAGGCAGTGGAACAACACTACATTTTGTTTTATTGATTCAATTGTGCGTGCATGTATGTAAGTAGGGCACCCTAAGGTTTGTATATAAATGACATTTGAAAGCTCTGACATCAATCTCTGGCTTTGCCGTCATACAATTTCACCTGTGGCTATTGATCAATGTCATTGGTTAGAATAGCATATTGTTATATATTAATACCTTTAGCTTACCAGGTGGCGTGGTCACTTGATGTAATAAGATATTTCTTTATTCTTCACAGAGAATGTGGATACTGTGCATTATTTCATTCATGTTGAGTTCGGCTTCATCTCAGGATGAACCTACAAGTGTACACTTGAAAGCAGTCCATCGCCTAAATGATACATCTATTATTGACAATTACTTCTCGTGTAATGGAACTGGACCAAGTCTACACTGGCAAGTCAATAGTCTTGTATTTGGATTTACTGGAAATCATAGTGTTGGGGCCAAAGCGCAAAGATCTCCCAGTGAAGGAAGATCTGTTGCTTTTTTATTGGACATCGCTCATGTTGTATCTAATACTTTCAGTTATACTTCAGTGCTGATTGTGACCTCTCGCAACCAGGGAACATTTTCATCTCTTTCTGTTCGATGCATTATAGGAAGCAGCATTACACCTGTAAACATTAGTGACATCTCATCAACTGCGGTTGATAAGCCATCTGGCAATCTCTATCTTGAGTATCTATTCTCAGCAGACATTACGAGTGAAACTACGTATGTATACGCTTGTGGAGTGAATCATACACTGCAGGGATGGCAGGCTAGTGGTACTAGTCCGTTTATTTTTAGGGATAGTAACATAATTGGAGATGACAGACAGATGCCATCTTCTGGCACTGTGCCAGAAGTATTCGTTATCTTGATTGCCACAGAACCATATTCATTGTCTTCAGTATTTTTTGCTACAGGAATAGAAAGATTGAATGTGACCTGTACTTCAAATTCGGCTGTAGAAACCATATACTTCTCTGAATTACCCAAGGAAGCTCCAACGGAAATTGGTGAGATTATTAATATAATTAATTATTTGTGCATGTCACGGGTCTAAAAACAAATACATTATCTGTGCACACTTCACTAACAATATGAGCACCATTTCTTCTTCTGTAAGTGTCCAAATTTGTGTAGTGTTTGCGAAGGGTGTTATTATGTGAGAGTTAGCATGTGCATGTTTATAAAAGCACACCAATCTTGTCTTGAATAATGTCATTATTCACTTTTAGCCAAATTAATGCTTCAGTGTAACTATTTGATAATATAATATATTAATGTGTTATGCCCCGCCCCTTTACACACAGAGAACGGCTGGTTGATGAGACTGGTATACCCATCACTATGTGCTGAACACACCAGTTGTTGTGCTTTTGTTGTTTTAGTTTGTAACATGTACTTCTGGTGTGAAGCTGTATTGGGTTGCTGGCCACAAGTGTTTGGTGTGAGAATTATGGTTTGTAAGCCTTATATATCTTGAATAGATAAATGGACTGGATGATTTCAGCTATTATTGGCTACTCCAACTGTGCTGACCCATTCACTCTTGGGCATACTACATTGTGTACTTCAATGTTATTGTCAATTACTTTTGAAAGAAGTCCCAAATAGTTTGGAAGAGTCAGTTACAAAATTGTATTGGCAAGGGGAATCCCCTAGTAAACACGACCTTCCATAAGGACTATGCATAAGTAAGGGGAACCCCCTACTACTTTACTTCAGCCTTCCTGGTAAAGAGATGCACCATTATCTGTATCCCAAGAGTCTGAGAAGTGTTTGAGTACCAGCAAAGGCTCTTCATATGGTAGACGCTAGTTGGACATTGTGAGTGTCATAAAATTCTGAATTCTTCCTATGTGATGTGAGATTATAAAATACCTACCAGCAAAGGAGCAGAGACAATGTGATATGAATGTGCAATTGCATGTATTTTTGCATGATGCATTTTTGCTCTCCAGTAGTCCAAAACTTTTTTTTTGTGGAGCAGTGCATATGCTTGGTATGTTTGAGCTTACTTTCTCAAATTACCAATAGGCTTGGAATTCTTGCTTTTTCAGGCACTATACTTTCTATCATGTGTCATTGCAGTAGTCCCTATCACATAGCCAATCAGATTGGTTACCCAGAGTATTCTACTTCAGCTACAAGCTGGGTTATTCCGTTATATTTCAGCCCCCCCCCCCCCCCCCCCCCCACCCATGTTGACCCCCTAATTTGCTAGTTGGGATACTTTACTTAACCACAAGGTACATAGCAGCTGCCGGTAGAGGGAGGTGCCCGTAACTTGGGAGTCCGGATAAGGGAGGTTCTACTGTATTCTCATAAATGGACGAAATGTTAGTTTCAACAAAAAAATGTTTTCATGGTGAAGGAGAAGAACCAAACTTGAAAATCATTTCAACAACAGTTTAAAGTGTAAACTTTCATCTTACGGGGAGTTTTCGGCCATCAAAAAGAGATAAATTTCAAAAGGAAAAGTTTGAGTGCATATTGATATCTCTGCCACACCTTCATAGTACTTACGTAGAGTGTAAACTCATTTAGGATATTCTACATGATGTTAGGACAACAGTCACGCCAAGTTTTATAGACTAAGTCCCAAACATTAGAGGGTTACACCCCTCAACCTGCATACAAGTTTTGCGATACAAGCTCTTAAAGTAGAGCCTGTAGACAAGGTAAGTGAAAAGTGGGCGAGACCTTCAAATATTTAAAGAATTGTCTTTTTAATGAACATGATTTGTGCCATATAATTAGGATATGTCTCTATTGGCAGTAAAGGCAACATATTAAAACTTTTGGAGCAATATCTGTGACAGCTGCTTTTGGGTGGGCAGTTCAGCTGGCAGCACTAAATTGTGTATATTCTGAGATAGGGCAAATCTGAGCTGAGATAGGTGCCGGATAGGAGAGGTTCTACTGTAATTCTAGAACTTTGACCTCTAATGCTATTGTGAATGGCAAGCTTACAGAACTGTTTCATTTCCCCAACAGTTGCCTGATGGTTCTTGTAGGCAATGAAGCTTGGAGAGTGGTTTTTTTTTTACACTACATAATTCCATATACTGCTTGATGATGGTAAATGCTGGTAAATTTGTATTTGTGGGCATCTTATACTGGTCATTTGGGTTGCTCAAAATGTTCGAGACTTCTTGATGCTGTATGTAAACAAGTGTGGAGTGTTGCTAAAGAATAGCACAATAAAACAACAACATACGCAAGGTGTATAGCTAGGACAAACAGTGCATTAATTAAGGTAACTAAACACCGTCACTAATAGAATAGAAAATGAACTCCGCTAAGTTTGTGAGACTAACTGTGAACATCTGTCCTATTCTGTCTCCGTAGATTTTTGTCTTTATCTTGCTGGCATTATTTGAAGTCTTTTCTCCCAAATTTCTTGTGCCCGGGCTAATGTTTACGTTTTTAAGTAGCCTCCGGGGGTGGACACGCATTGTCCACTTTGAACTTTGCCATATATATGTAATAATAAAATCTCAATTGAGATTCATTAGTGAGAGTCTCGCTTTGCTCGCCCCAAAATCCCTGTGTACCATGAGTTAACTATATTACATCATTCATTTGATACAGGAGAATTTCACGAGTCTGTTGGCTTAGTATTTACACGAGTGACGCAGGCGTGACCATAAATACAGCCAATCAGACGAGTGATATTCTGCAGTATCCAATGAATTATAAATTTTATTTTGTACTGCTCATGTGTGAATACCATAGTAACAGAGATTCTTGTGCAATAAGACCTGGGGGCATTGAATGCCTTTACTGTAGTATATATATATAATTTAACAACTCCAGACTTTATTTTAGTATCTTGAGTGTTAGAAGTAGTTTAACAATAGTGTAGTCACTGAGCAGGCTAATTTATTTTCAAGAGCCAGATGCTGAAATATCTTATTATATCACTCTGCCAGAGTGTATCAAGTGGTTATTCTATGCTAGATATCTTCACTGCTGTAGTTTGTGCTAGGGTTGGAGGTGTAAAGTTGGCTGTAAAACTCTCTAGGGGCTCCCCCAGCTGATATTAATTTACCAGCTGCTAACCTGGTCGGGGTAGGCTTGCTACTGAAAAGTAGCTGTAAAAATTGCAAAAGAAAAAATAACTGGAGCTAATAATATAGGTCTATGCTATAACTACTAGTGGTAAGCTAGGCTGGTTGCTATGACTACTTGTGGTATCAGGTGGTAATGAGCTTGCTCAATACACCACTGTGTTAGCAGTGTGCCGGTCAGTAAACTTATTTATTTTAGTTTTTGTATGTACATATGCACTGTGTCACTTTTTTCATCTGTAGTCCCCACTGAGGTCAGTGAGACTATGGTGAATACTACACAATCTCCTCCCAGACCTTCATGTCAAGACTGTGATAAGATAATACCTCCTATTTTTGTACTAGTAGTACTGAGTGGTGGAGCTGGAATTGGCTCTGTGATAATGATAAGGTAAGTCTCTGTACTGAATACTAATTTCATTATATTTCTTGCAAGTTAGCTCACTTTTAGTGTTTGTTTGATTGGTTTTCATATCTTTAACCAATCCTTTCTTAGTCAGGTTGTCTCCGTGACATTTTTCTTTGTGTTTTAAAAGACTTGGAGTGTGGTGGGACACAACCCCACATGAACAAAATTTACTAATTAATAATAATTGTTAATTTACTTATTGTAGCATTTGCTACCTATTACTGTATTGCTGTATTCCAAATAATTATTCACATTACATTCCAAATAATTATTCACATTACATCTTCTCATGCTATGTGTAGACTAAACACCCCCCCCACCCTCCCTCCCTCCCTCCATTAGCTATACTGAACCTTGACCTGCATCATATCTCCTATAATTCATTTTGAAATGATAACACGGACCAGTATGTGTTAAACAGAGGACACATTTGTGCTTGAAGTATTGTGTGGCGTACCCAAAGGGCATGTACAAGCAACCTACGTGTTTGAGAAAATATGTTGAGAAAGTGTTTTATGTGGCTTAATAAATAGTTTTTTTGTTGGGTTTTTTTTTTTCCCAAAATAGAAACCAACTGATAGGTATGGTATTGATTTATTGTCAACAGCCTTGCACTGCTGTTCCTCTGTATCTGTTTGTTACAATTCATAGAAACTGAAATATTAGCGTTTGGTGCAGGGCTTGCAGCAAATCATGTACTTCATACTTTAGGAACATAGTCACCAAAAAAGTTATTTTCATGTTCCAGACTACTAGAATATGTTCGCTGGCTACACATAAGCATATCCCCACTTTGAATCTTGAATCACACACAATGTTAATAGACAAAATGTATATATAGTAGGAATTCAGTTATCCGAACACGTTGGGACAGAGAGGTGTTCGGAATGATCAGATAACTGAACACTATAGAAAAAGTATTGAAAGGGCGTGGTCAAGAAAATTTTCATGTCTGCACGTGCTACTATTCAATTTTGGGTGTTTGGTTAATTGAAGTGTTAGGATAATTGAAGTTCGGATAACTGAAGTTCTACTGTAATAGCCATTGGCAAGCAAACAGATTAGTGAGATTAGTTGTGGCAAGCTCAAAGTTGAGTAGGAAGTTTGTAAAACGAACTTTATAAAACGAAGAAAAGTTTATTTCATCTGGGATATTGGTATGCGTCACAGCAACCTGGTAAAGTGTAGTTTGTGATGAATGGTGTAGAATTTATGAGTGCATTGGGGGAACAAAAATTCAAGCCTACTTAGCAAGATTATAAAACTAGGCAATTTCATTACATCTGGCCTACATGTACCTTGAACTCTGAGTGTGATGATCGGCAATGCAAGTGAGCAAAATAGCTTGTCTGAGTACAGCTAGCCCACTGGGATTACAATGTGTATTTACACCAGTGTACACACTGCATCTCAAGATTATAATTCCTTAACAATCTTCACATTCCTCAATCCTGAAGATGTGTAATTAGCTCCAGCTAATACGTGGTGTTGACCCTCATTCCTGCTGTATCAATCTTTATAGTATAAGCGGCAAAAGTTCAATGATTACGAGTTTTTTGTATAATAGTGCGTTCATATCATCCGTTTTCCTGTGAGTTGTTCTAACGACCAAACCATGTGGGAATGTTGACATATGAAAGTTGGTATGTGAGTAATAGTGTGTGAGTAAGAGTCGAGTTTCAGCTCAGTGGGTAGAGAGTAAAATTACAAACAACATCATCTTTTTTAAAATATACATATTGTGTATCCTTGTGAAGCAACGTAGGTGCATAGATGTGTTTTACTACATATGTATATTTTATATATTTATTGTTACTTTTATTTACTTGTGCGTATTATGTAGTATTATTTTATTATTGTATGCAATAGTACATACTGTACTTGCTGGTTTGTATTTTATTCATCTTTGTGATACTATTTTTTTATCATACAATGGTGCGGATATCTTTTTTTTCTTTAATTTCACAGGTGGTACTATAAAGGGAAAAAGGACGCAAAGAAGTCTACTAGTAGTGAGAAGCCTCATGCCACGTAAGTACTGATTATGTATTATGCTTGTAAGGCGAATTTTGTAAGATTTTTGTGCTTCGTATTTGATGTGGCAATTAAAATGGCGTAGTTGTTGTGCATGCTCTCGTTCTGCTCCAATGAGTTCAATTTTCCATTCAGCTGTGCATGTTTCTGTTACTTATTTCTCTAGTTTCTGTTGACTAAAGTCCTTAGATGTTGGACTTTTTTCTTGACCAAAACATTAAGATGTTATATTACATTCCTTACCAACTTTCTGCTGGTTAATTAAGCTGTCTTATCTTTTTTTATGCTTGCTTGACAAAACTATCTGCCAGTATAGTGGTTGACAAATCAAAATCTTAACTAAACCAGGTGGAACTGTTTACAAAGAACTCCTGTGGTTATGTATGCGTGTTAGTGTTAATAGCACAGATGTAACATGAGTTCATTAGCAGTCATAGTGTATGTTGTGTGTGAGTATGTGTGCATATTGAAACATATACAAGCTTTTAAACAGCAGAACATTATGTATGTAACCAAGGTCTCAGACCCCCTTACACAATTATTATTTTACAAGAAACTTTTGGTAGTTGCTTTGGCTCAATGGAAACCTCCTAGTTTCAAGGAAGTTTGCAACACCACAAGTAAGATGAAGACCTTGAGTAGAGTTGTTTGCTTTGTGTGCACTGAACCTATTTAGCTTTGCATGAATAGAACTACAACCAGCATAATTTTATAGGGGTCCTTTAATTTTTCCCCCTAAGTCAATTGACATCATGTAGTTACAAGAACTGTCAAAATTGGGCCTGTGTGTGTGGGGGGGGGGGGGGGGGGGGGGGGGGGGGGGGGCAAGGTGCCTGGATAAGAGAGATATAGAAATAAATATACCAATATTAGAGTAATAGTAGTTGGTGGTGGCAGAAGCCTTTTGTGGTGCCTAGAGTATTATAATAGAATTATTCACAGTTATGATAGGTGTGTTTGTACTTAGCATGACAAGCTTTCTTTCCAACTGAATTTCCTTTTCTGGTAGGATTGAAGCATTTTCAACATGTACACTAATGGAGATAAGAACAGTGTAGTACTGACAAGGCTTCTAGTAGTATGGAGTGAAGCCTACATAGTCTTTGTGTGTGAGGATGATGGTAGTCATAGCTACATGTAAACACATACTGTCATAATGGAACAATTAAGAACAAGGAAACTACTGGTGATGTGCTTGAGCACAGATGGTGAGCGAGCCTAAAACTACTACACTGTTGTTAAAGGATTCAATTTAACTTTTAACACTCGAGCTATTAAAAAAAATCAAGCTTTTAAATTACACATGCATGGTAAAGGGTATCCAATGCCATAATAGCCGCAGCAACTGTTTGAATTGAAAAAAAAGAAAAGAACAAGTGACAAAAAACAAGTCACGTTATTTAAATGTTTTCTTTGTGATATTCTTTAGCTAAGTAGTAGCTGTAATGCACAATGCTTTCTCACAACAACTGGACATACATAAGACTTACTTTCGTGTTTAGTCTAGTGGACATTGAATTTTCAAGTAATTACTGTTGTGTAGGGCTATAACTATGACTATTAGCTTATTAACTTACCACTGCCACTAACCGAATAGAAATGGGACTCTGGTAAGTTTTTGAGTTTAACTGCACCCACAAAAGAATTCAAAGCAGTTACAAATTCAATTTTCTAGGATAATACGGGTAAAAAAACAGAGGATTCTATTTAGTGAAGTTTATGACAGGGTCGAACACTGAGCTAACACAAAAATATGTGAGGGTCAAAGTACGAATGACATGCGTAATCCCCATATATATATTTATACCATGGTTCGTTCAAACCGTCCAATCAGATTTCTCAATTCGGGGTGAATAAATCACTTATACACCGCCTAGGAGGTGAATATTTTTTGCCCGTGGCCTAGAATTACGATCTGTAGCTAAGCGAAGCGGCGACCAATGAGGCTACAGAAAAAAAGGTTGTTATGCGTTTCTTATAGCCTAGAGCCATGGTACAAGTCGGTTGCACCGCTCGGTGCGCGGTCGGTACGGGATTTACACTATCCTCGGGCCTTCGGCCCTCGGTTGTGTAAATCCCATACCGACCTCCACCTCGTGATGTAACCTATACATATATACAAATATCCCCGATTCCATTTGACATCACCGTATTTTGTGTCTCACTCGCCTTGCTCGCTCACCAATCATCATGTGACCTGAGAATGGTTGCTCACAAATGTACAAGGTCTTCTTGTCCTACTTGCTTTATTAATTGTTCATGTGTATGTGAGTGTGTGTATATGGACCATAATTTTGGCATGACTCCAAGTTGTCTACATGCACAATTCTTTATTTGGCTGTGGTGAGTGTATTTGGTCTACTGGTGAATTACTTAACACATTAAATAAGCTAACTGTTGCTCCCTATCTAATAATTGGTGATGTTATGTTTGTGACCCATACCATATACTGCTAGCTAAAGGGTGCAGTATTGGTGAGCTTGCTAAGGTGCAAGTGCCAAATGAGCAAGTGCCAAATGAGCTTGAGGTCATGCATTCTGGCTCTCAAGGGGCTTGGGGAACCAGCCTTGTAGCACAACCAGCCTTGTAGCACAACCCTGTGGATCACATGAAAGGTGTTGGATTGTACATATTATAACAGTAGAGGGGGATTAATAGTGTGGGAACGCCCATTTCACAAACCTGTCAGCAGACATGAGAACTTACAATAAGAACCAAAGACATGATTGTTTTCAGGTGTACTTAATTAGCTATGCATAGCACTGCTACATACATTAAGATTTCAATGTATCATTCATACTCCACCAGAGTGTGGCTGGCTATATATACCACTTGCTGGTTTCATTCTGGTTGGAGACTTGCTTTCTGTAGTGTGTGAGTGTTGTGCTGGTCTAAATCTTTAATCCTCTAAATACTTGACTTGGGTCGTATTAACCTGGGGAGCGGAGCCAACCCTCATAAGCCATTTATTTAGTGAGACAAATTGAAGGGTTGAGGTGAATAACATGTGTGGTCTTTTGGAGGAATATAATGCTTATCTCTTACACACATGCATGTGTGCAACACACACACTCACGCATACACACACACACACTCATAAACACACCCACTAACATACCCTTTCTCCTGTCTTATTTGACAGCTTATCCTGTGAAGGATGTTGTCATGTTCAACTTTCACCTGTTGGTGTTAGTTAGACAAAATATCTAATTTACTATTGAATGTGGTAAAGGGTTTCACACACGGTATAACACTCTAGGTTAGTCTGGCGGAACCAGGCCAACTTAGCACATGAAGCGCGCGGAGGGTCTACGAACATGGCCATACCAAATTTGTTCTAGAGGAATGTGGACCCAAATTTCTACCGCAATAGAGATGCACATGGGTTCTCTGATGATCTTTATTTTTTTAAGTTTCTGTAGCTTTTGCTGACTGATTACTGGGCTATGACAAGTTGAAAGTTTGAAAGAGTTGCTGGTGGAGGTGATCAGATAATTACTGGCAGGTAGAGACGTAATTTGGAAATGTTCCAACAGAATACGGCAAAAGCCTTTGCCTTACTTTTCTCCTTTTCCTTACTCATACTAGTCATGCTTGCTATGCCTAGCTGTGAAAGGGTGACAGACACATACAGAAATTTCTGCTTTTGGTTGAGGAGGTCCATTCTTGGTAATTTGCTAACAGTAATTGACTGCCGCAATTAATTGTGTGTGTCAGAACATATTTGGTATACCCGGTGTAGTGGTTTGGTAAAGGGTCTGGCTATGCCAGACTAAATAAGGTATCATACACACAAGGTAGGTATCACACACAATATCACAAAGATACATAGCTGAAAGCTCTCGTCACAAAGTACTAACTCTCACTTAGTCTGACCCCCCAAACAACATCCGGAGGATATGATCACCCGGCATTAAAATTTGAACTAGAGGCACAAATTCAGTGCATACCTATAAATATAAATCAGCAACCAAATAATTTTATGATTGTCAAAAGATTTTGCACAGGACCACATTCATGAGAAATTATTAGGGGTTGCAAGAGTTCTTTGGTCTGGGCACATTAAGCGCATACATGTATTCCAATTGTCATGGTTAGATGGCTAGGTTCCTTAGGTAGATGCTGCCACCTGGCCCAGTGAGAGAAGTAATTGTCTCCGTGTTTATAGTTCGGTGGAGCTACCTGTTATGATTTCTACGTCCTGAGGACAAGTCGGTTGATGTTTTAATTCAACACTTGAATAAGGATGACACACAACGGAACGGAATAGAAATAATGACTGACTGAAAGACTGAACACTAGACTAAACTCATCACGTGTACCGGCCTTATATATGATAGGCCGGGACACGCCCACAATAGAACATTCGAGAACACAACTCTAAATGATACACTCTTAAATCAGCTTGTATGACATAGAACTCATGCTAGCTATATAAGGCCGTAGCGCCGCAACACAAACGCATACACATCTCACCTCACAATGTTCCCACACAGTGTAAACATCATATGCACACGCACACACATACACACAGTGTCTGGTGTCAGGGAGATGCTATAGAGCAACTCCCGCTCTGTCTTCTCCTTCTAGGTCTCAGCTCCACAATTGTGTTTAATATGTCCTGTGAATAAACAAAGATTAGTGTACACAAGTAAGAAAGAAACATTTTCACAGCTATACATGTATATAATATACTTTAATTTGTTTTGTTAATGAGTAGCTATTCATGTATGTATTTTTTCTTATAGGCAGCCATTACAGATGGATATGTCTAAAGAGTAAGTTTATTCTTTGTACTTAGTTTTAATGGGTACTTTAAGTAAACGACACACAAAAAATCCAATGAACTTTACTAGCAAGTGCCTTGCCAGATAGTGGCACTTGATGTACTAACATTTGCAAATTAGAAATGCATTAGCATAAGGTTATGCTAATGTCACTTTTCTTGACCCATGTACAACTTTATGAATACACACACCACTATTGTCGGTACTTTGCAAACTCAGCATATGTATTATCAACCTCTTGATTTAGTTACATCATTCTGCTTCTTCCTCACTTACTTTTCTTAACCCAAGTATTCATATGCACACACGCACACACACACACACATGCACGCACACACACACACACACACACACACACACACACACACCTGTTGTTTTACCAGCCCATCACATCTTTATTCCAATGATCTTTGTACTGATGATGCTTTACCAACCCGGCCTAATACACACACTGTTGTCAGCACTTTATCTCACTTTTCTTGACCCATGTACAACTTTATGACTACATACACCACTATGGTCGGTACTAGCATTGTTTTACCCCAACCCATTGCTGATGCTGCTTTATCAACTTGGCTTAGCTAAGGAATTATTCATGAATACACACTGTCATCGCTGACAGGCAACATATTATTGTATGGCTGACTATCAGATCAACTATTTGGTAACATCCGGAATTATCATACTGTTTCTTCCATCAGTTGTGATATTGGTTTCATAACTATTGTATGCACCTCCTGATGCTGAACCATACTGGTACATGGTTTCTAGACTACGTAACTGAGAGTACTTACTTCTTCTTCTCCCCCCCCACCCCCACCCCCACCCCCTTCCCCTCTTTCTTTCTTTTTCTTTCCTGTTCTCCTTTCTTTCTCTTCTCTAGTTATTCTTTACACTCTGTTTATGCTTTCTCTGTCTTTTTTTTTTTTTTTTTTTTTTTTGCTTCATCCCAAGTT